>Ga0299912_10002456_pt1 | contig 15198 bp, 13 predicted proteins | sample RVTome_2_FD_207667 | JGI IMG/M metagenome (GOLD analysis project Ga0299912, IMG submission 207667) | Soil microbial communities from uranium-contaminated site in the Upper Colorado River Basin, Wyoming, United States - RVT95D214 (version 2) ... | reverse complement strand
CTTACTCCGCTTTATCGTTCTGATGAAATCAATTATTTTGCGAAATTTTCATTCCTCTGTAATTCGAACTTCTGATCTTTTCGTCGGTGAACGAATACCGTTGATGAAGTATTCGATCTGACTTACGAACAGGCGAATCACCCTGGCCTCAGCCGATCGAAAGAGGATGACTTCTATTATTTAATTTAAAAATCCCGGTTAGATCTTGGAATATCGGGAGTTGCTGATTCGAGATAAATTCTCAGAACCCAAGGGGGGAAAGCCCAAAAAGGAGGTCCTTGATTATGAAGGCCATGGTTTTAAATGGAATAAGCGATCTCAATAATAATAAAACCCCTCTCGAACTGAGGGATCTTCCAGAACCGGCCCCCAAGTCCAATGAGCTTCTGGTCAGGGTATCCGTTTGCGGGGTCTGCCATACGGAACTGGATGAAATTGAGGGCCGGACTCCCCCGCCGAGATTTCCGGTTGTCCTGGGCCATCAGGTGGTGGGCCGGGTGGAAAAAAAAGGGGCCGAGGCAAAAAAATTCCAAACGGGCGACCGGGTAGGTCTGGCCTGGGTTTACTCGGCCTGCGGGAAATGTCCTTTCTGCCGGCGGGGTGATGAGAATTTATGTGATCAATTTCAGGCCACCGGCCGCGATGCCCAGGGGGGCTATGCCGAATATACGATCGTTTCGGAACCCTTTGCCTTTAACATTCCGGAGGTTTTTTCCGATGCCGAAGCAGCACCGCTGCTCTGTGCCGGGGCCATCGGGTATCGGTCGTTGCGGCTGACCGGAATCCGCGACGGACAGAATCTGGGGCTGGTTGGTTTTGGGGCTTCGGCCCATCTGGTCCTCAAGATGGTCCGGCACCACTATCCAAACACCCGGGTATTGGTCTTCGCCCGCAGCGACCAGGAAAAATCATTCGCCCGGGATTTGGGGGCGTTCTGGGCCGGCGGGATCGAAGAAGAATCGCCGTTGAAACTTTCCGGGATCATCGATACCACCCCGGCCTGGAAGCCGGTCGTGGAAGCCTTGAAAAATTTAGAAAATGGGGGCCGGCTGGTTATCAATGCCATCCGTAAGGAGGACCGGGATAAATCCGCCCTGCTTCAAATCGACTACCCGCGGGACCTCTGGATGGAAAAAGAGATAAAAAGTGTGGCCAATGTGGCCCGAAGAGATGTGGAAGAATTTTTGGCCCTGGCGGCTGAAATCCCTATTCGTCCGGTGATAGAGGAGTTCAGGTTGGAGGAGGCCAATCAGGCCTTAATCGAATTAAAAGAAAGAAAGATCCGGGGAGCCAAGGTCTTGAGGGTGGGCATGCAATGATTCAATGGCCTCAGAAAAAGCTTCCTGGCGATCAACAGATTAAATTTTTATTATTTTGCACTTATTAGTAATGGACAATAACTCCTTTATCTATTAATTTTATTTTGCAGCTTCGAGGAATATTATCAAAGCGACGACAGGAGGACCGGAGGGTATGGAAGAAAAAATAAATAAAGTGGTGGAGATGATCGCTGCTGCCGGCAGGGTGGTTGTTTTTACCGGGGCCGGTGTCAGCACGGAATCCGGCATTCCCGATTTTCGAAGCCCCGGCGGCCTCTGGACAAGATTTGATCCCGACGATTTTACTATTGATAAATATTTAAGCTCCGACCAAACGCGTAAGAAAATGTGGAAGATCCTCATGGAGGGAGGGCTGTTGGCTGATGCCGAACCCAACCCCGCCCATTATGCCATTGCCGAACTGGAAAAAATAGGCAAACTTTATTCCGTGATTACCCAGAATGTGGATAACCTGCACCAAAAAGGAGGCAACACTGCGGACATCGTCCGTGAATTACACGGCAATATGAAATGGGTTGTTTGCCTGGGTTGCCGGCAGCGTTATCCTCTGGAAGTCATAAAAAATAATATTCCTTCGGATGATCCCGTTCCGGAGTGTCAGAAGTGCGGCGGTATTTTAAAGCCTGACGTCATTTTTTTCGGCGAGGCCCTTCCGGAAAAAGCACTGAGGGTTGCCACCAAGGAATCTCAGGAATGTGACTTGTTCATCGTCATTGGTTCTTCTTTGGCGGTATATCCTGCCGCTTATTTGCCGCTGCATGCAAAGCGTTCGGGCGCAGGGATCGTTATTATCAACCTTGGCCCTACGGAACAGGACTCTATTGCCGATGTCATTATTAATAAATCCGCGGGGGAAACCATGACTAAAATTTTGACCGGGTTAAAAAAAATCTTACCCTAAAAAACTTCGAAAACCTGACCAAATTTATTTGAAATTATGGAACGGTTCAAAGGGGTCTTAGAATCGAAAGTGAGAGATAAATTTTCAGACCTGTGGTGTAAGAATCTAAACGTTGCAAAGGCCCTTTTTTTATGCAACGTTAGGGTAACTGACCGAAGGAGAGATGAGGGAATTCAATGTGTTTTATCGTTTTTGCTTACAAAGTACATCCTTCGTACCGGTTCATAGCAGCGGCCAATCGTGATGAATATTATGAGAGGCCGTCATCTCCTGTCGCCTTCTGGGAAGATGCTCCACAGGTGCTGGCCGGTCGTGATTTAAAAGAAGGAGGCACCTGGATGGGGGTTACCAGAAGAGGGAGATTTGCCGCCATAACCAATTTCCGTGATCCGGGTGCTTTAAAAACCAGTGCTCCATCACGAGGGAAACTGGTCAGCAATTTCCTTACGGGTTCTGAAAGCGCGGTTTCCTATGTAAACAGAATTTCCCGACAGGCGCAGAAATATAACGGCTTTAATTTAATATGCGGAGACCATCATGAGCTTTTGGTTTATTCCAACCGCGGTAAAATAGAAAAGCTCGAAGCTGGAATTTACGGCCTGAGTAATCTTTTTCTGGACAGTCCCTGGCCAAAGGTTATCAAAGGCAAGAGAGCCTTGTCTGCGGCCATGAATAAAAAAGGCCCTGATTTGGAAGCAGCGCTTTTTAAACTGTTGTCCGATCGTAAAAATGCCCCGGACCATAAACTGCCGTCAACCGGGGTCGGATTGGAATGGGAAAGGCTTTTATCATCGATTTTTATCGAAAGCCCCTCGTATGGAACCCGCTCTTCAAGCGTGCTGTTGATTGCAAAGAACAAACGGATAAAACTGGTGGAAAAAGTTTTTGACGGAAAACCTGAGCCCTGGGTGGAAAGCCGGTTTTCCTTTCTGCTTAACAGGACCCATTAATATCTTAAGGGACGTTTAAGACTTAAGGTTCTTGACTGTTTCAACTTTGATCATTGCAACTTGAACGGGACCGACCTGCGTAATGGGGTATGAAAAATGTCTGCCGGTTATACAAATTTCTTGCTTTACTGATTAAAACATGAAATCCTCAGGGCAAGAGAGAAAAAATGATATCCGAATCCTTTGAGATCATTTCCGGCATTTTTTGTGTGGGAGGTCCCGAACTTTCACATCCGCAGGATGCTTTGGTGTATCTGATCAAAGGAGAAGAGGCCACCGCTCTCATCGATGCCGGAGCGGGAAAGGGTTCGGCCGTGATATGGGACAATATCCAAAAGGCGGGAGTGAATCCTCAGGATCTGTCTTATCTCATTCTTACCCATGGCCATGTAGATCATATCGGCGGGGTCTCTTTTTTTAAGGAACGGACCCGGTGCCTTACGGTTGCCCACGAATTGGATCAGGAGGCCATCGAGTCCGGCGATCCGGGCCTGACCGCCGCTTCCTGGTATGGCGTGGACTTGCCCCGTCTTAAGGTCGATCGGGTATTAAAGGCTAAAATCGAGGAGCTCCCCTTGAGCCAAAAAGAAAAACTCATCTGCCTCCATACACCCGGTCACACCCCGGGTTCGATTTCCCTTTACCTCGATCGGCAGAAACAACGGGTCCTCTTCGGTCAGGATATCCACGGTCCTTTTTCCAAGGACTTTGGATCCAATCTGAGCGATTGGCAAAATTCCATGGAGGAACTGCTGGCCTTGAAGACCGACATCTTGTGCGAAGGACATTGCGGTATCTATCGAACCCCCTTAAAAGTGAAGACTTACATTGAACAATATATGAAACAATATCTATCCTGAGGCCAACCCCCCCGTCACTCCCGCGAAGGCGGGAATTCGAAAATATTAATACGACCTGATTCCCGTCTCCATGAGAGTGACAATTTATAATTAAAGTCATTTTGTTACGAAGTCGGCCGGGTTATATTTGTAAAGTTACGGTCGCTTCTACCGCCCGGCCGTTTGTCGTTGCCGGAAATTGCCAACGCTTGACCTGATCAATCAGACACTGCCGAAGTTTTGCCTCTTGCCTGTCCCCGAAATGAATCTCGACCTCCTTGATGGTGCCGTCGGGGTTTATTGTCAGATTGATTTGAATGGTCCCAGAGAACCGGCTGTCAGTAAAGCACCTTTCGATGGCGCTTAATTGGCTTTGAACCACTTTGAAAATTTCATCCTGGGTTAAACCCTTTCCTGTATTCACCTTGACAACGCGGATCTTTTGCACCTTGTCCTTGGTCTTAGGCGCTTCTAATTCCCGGGCCGCCGCCTTATCCTCGGCCGGAGGGCTTTCCCTTTTTTGGCTCATGCCGGTTATGAGCAAATTCTTTTGCACGGCCGGAGCCGAAGCGTATTTTCCGCGGCCGCCGACCGCGTAATCCGATACCCCTTCGGGCAGCGGCAGGGGCTGTTTTACGGTTTGCCACCGGCCGTCCACGTTACGCACTTGGTTATCAACGGCAACAAAGGAGGTGTAGGCGGTCAGCAGATTATAGCTCAGACCCAGTTCGGTAATTTCCTTCACCCGCCGGTCGTCCTGGCGAAGCCGGTTATAGTCGGATAACAGCATGATTCGATGGCGCGCCCAGAGATATTTCAGGGCGGCATTCCCTTTGGGCTTATTCTCATTTTCTACTTTGATCGTTTCTTGATATTGACCCTCTCCGGTAATACCGCTTAAGGTGACGGCGCCTTTGGGACGGCCGCGCCACTTGCCGAAAACCAGAACAGGCCGTTCGGCCAGCACGTCGGGGATGGAGACCGGCTCCACATCATAAGCTTTAAACCCGTCGAAGCGGACCCTCACCTGCGTCAAAACGGGCGACTGAATCATTTTGCGGAAACGTTCCGCCTGAGCCTCTGCCGTATCCGGCTTGGTAATAATGAAAGGTTCGCCCATACCGACATGGGCCATGCCTTCAATAATGTGGCGGTTGACGCTGGAACCGATGCCGAAGGCAAACAAGTTGGCCCGGCCCAGATTATTGCGGATCAGATCGAAGGCTTCTTCTTCCACGGAGACATAACCGTCGGTCACAATGACCATGGTCCGGGCAAAACCGGCTTCTTTCTTGAGCGAAAGAGCGCGCCTGAGCGCGGGCAGAAGTTCCGTACCGCCGCCGCCCCGCTGGCGTTCAATCACGGAAAGGGCCTTTTGAATATTGGCGGGTGTTGCCGGCAGCGATTCCTCGGCCAGCAGAGAAGACCCGCCGGAAAAGAGCAGGACATTGAACTTATCCGTGGAGCGCAGATCGCCGATCAGACTGGACAACAGTTTCTTGGAGATATTAAGCGGAAAGCCGTGCATCGAACCGGATACATCCACGATAAAAATATATTCGCGGCCCGGCATATCCGTGTTCTTAATCCTTTTCGGCGGCTGCATCATGAGGACAAAGAAATTTTCCCGATCGCCCTGCGACAGCAAAAGACCGGTCTGAATCTTATCGCCGTCAAGCCGGTAGCGCAGGATGTAATCCCGGTTGCCGGCGTTGGATTCGGCCTTATCCAGGGATACGTTAACCCGGGAGGCGCTCTCATAAACCGCCTTTACTTTATGCGAAGGGCAGGTCAACCCGGCAATGGGAATCCCGGCATTAATCGCCACCGAAATATCGAAGGTGGTGGCGGATAATTCGCCCTGGTGCAGATAGGGGTTCTCCACCCAGAGCTCCGAGGGAGAGGCACTCGACGCTTTTTGATTGGAATAGCGCGGCCCCACCACCGTGGGATAGACCAATTCATAGACCCGATCCGTGGGGACGAGCAGTTCCGTATATTTCAGTTCCACTTTGATGGTATCCCCGGGCATGATGTTGGCCACATTCATCTGAAAGACGTTGGGACGCTGCTGCTCCAGAAGCGAGGCATTCTTCCCCGCCTCGCGGGCCTTCTCATAGTCGCGTCGCGCCTCGTCGCGCTTTTTGATTCTGGCCTCGATCACTCTCCTGCCGATGGTCATTTTCATCCCGTAAACGGCGGCGCGGGTGGAGGCCGGAAAAACATAGACGGCTTCCAGCGGTCTTTTGCCGTCGTTCTTATAGACCTGGGTCACCAGCACATCGGCAATGACGCCGGAAATATGGACCGACGCCAGGGTGGATTTCAAGGGCAGCCGATCCGTATCCGGATTATCGCTTTGGACAAAGAAATAAGGGGATAAAGTCCGGTCCTCAGACACCTGCTGCTGACCGGCCGCCTGGGACCAGCAGAAAACCGGCACCAGCGCTATAATGACGAATAACCAACAGTTAATCTTTCTCATCACGGACCTCCTGGGCGAAATGGATGTTTTTTTGCGATTATAAACTTTAGACAAAGGGGGGGCTGAAAAAGTTCCCGGATTTTTTATTCCACTCCGGTCGCCATCAAAATAAGGGAACAATGAGTCCTGGGGATGCCGGTAAAAAAGCAATAAATTCATTCGGTATCAATGGAAAACCTATCAGAGGCTCCTTTATGGTAATTTACTTTCTTGCCGGCGTCCCCCCTTAACGGGTTGACTTTAACTGTTTGTTATGGTTTAGATAAATCATTCCACTTCATGACCTGGGGGCTTTGTTTGGAGATGGAGGAGAAGGATCGGGTAATCAGAAACAGTTGGAGAGATGAAGGAAATAAGTTGATCAATAACCGACAACGTCATTTGTCCAACCGTATTGACCTGAACCTATTGTCTTTACTGAGACCAGGATGTTCCCGTGGTCGTTAGAGAAATCCTAGCCAAAGCCATTCTTTCCAAATCCCAGGTCTATGACTATGCCTTGAACGCCTATGTGGGCTGCGGGCATAATTGCCTCTACTGCTATGCGAGGTTCATGAAGAGATTTACCAGGCACTATGAACCCTGGGGACAGTTTGTGGATGTGAAGATCAATGCGGCCGGGCTCTTGGACCGCGAGATCAGGAAAAAGAAAAAGGGGACCGTCTGGATAAGCGGGGTGTGTGATGCCTATCAACCATTGGAAAAGAGATATAAGCTTACCAGAAAATGTCTTGAGATCCTGGTGGGGCACGGCTGGCCGGTTGTCATTCAAACAAAATCCCCACTGGTCTTAAGAGACGTTGATATATTAAAGAAAGCAGCGGATGGCCAAGTGGGATTTACCGTTACTACCACGGATGAAAAGATGCGAAAAATCTTCGAACCGGGCGCTCCCCCGATCGAAAAGCGCCTAGAAGCCTTGGAAATTCTTCATACGGAAGGGATCAGGACCTTTGTCATGGTCGCCCCCCTGCTTCCCGGAGCCGAAGGACTCGCGGAATTGCTGAAGGGCAAGGTGGATAATGGCCTGATCGACAGTTATAATTATCACTATGCCGACCAGGTCTATAAAAAATACGGAATGAAATGGGCCTTGGAGGAAGAATTCTTTCAGCTAAAAAGCGACGAATTGAGGGCCGCTTTTGAAAAAGCAGGGATATCCTGCCGGATACTGCATTAAATTTTGATTAAGCCTAAAAGAAAGATTACCGATTTCCCCTGACTTCATATCCCGCTTCGATCTCAAAGAAAAACAAGCCCGGTATGGCAGGGAAAAGAATTCTTAAGATGGGATCCCAGACCAGATAAGCAGAGCAGACATCCTTTCACTTACATCTTTCATCTTTCACTAATATCTTTCGTGGTACTACGCCTCTAACAATCGCCGTTGCAATAACTTTTGCATGTCCCGACGGCCATCAGCAATCAACAGAATATAGACTTTCTTCTCTCTGACTCGGTAAATGATGCGGTAGGGTTTGAAGAAAATTTCGCGGTATTCAAGAATCCCAAGCGCCAGCAGTTCTTTAGGATAAGCACCACGCTCGGGAAATTTTGACAATCCGGAAAAGGCTCTCTCGATTTGCCCTAAAACATAGTCCGCTTTTTGAGGACCATCATGCAAAGCAACATAATCAAAGAGTTCATCGAGATCACGTGCTGCGTCATTGGTCAGGAAAACCGCAAACGACATCAGTGTGCCTCTTTTCGCTTGCGTAGATCTTTGACTACAGCCCCTGCGGGCTGGACCTCCCCTTTCTCAATCTGACGGTTTCCGAGTGCCATGATCTTTAGAAGAGCCATGGTTTCCTGGGTCAGTTCATAGCTTTTAATATCTTGTATAACCACCTTGGCCTCACCGTTCTGGGTGATGACCAGCGGTTCTTGCTGTTCGTGCAAATTCCTTACGATTTCAGCGGCATGGGACTTCAGGTAACTGATGGGCTTGATCTGGCTGGAGAATTTCATGAGGTTACCCCCTTTTCCTAAATATGACTAAATTTAGACCATAAACAGGTCAAACGTCAAGTGAAAAGGAGTTAGACCCCACATCTTCTTGCTCTTTATGCGGGGACTTGACTTTAATTTTTAATAGGTTTAAATAAGTTATATTAACCTGGCTTCATAAAAATGGAACTCCAAACCCTTAAGAGGCTGGTCCATGAAGCAGTTCGATAAGACCCCATTTTTTGAAAGAGAAGATGGGGTTTTTGTTTTGGAGGTGGTTAAGGGGGTTGCTGTTGCCTTTGGAGGTTAATTGAAAGCTTTTGTAGGCGTTACTGATAATGAATGGTTTGCCTTCCTATCTAACCTGCCTGGGATTGATGAAGTTAATTTCTGGCAACCAGGTGGCCGTCATCTTTTTCGTACGTTAAGCCCTGGAGAACCTTTCCTTTTTAAACTCCATAGCCCACGAAATTACATTGTTGGGGGTGGCTTCTTTGCGCATAGCACCATCCTTCCGATCAGCCTTGCCTGGCAGGCCTTTGGGTCTAAAAATGGAACCGAGACACTTCAAGAAATGCGGAAGCGAACGGAAAAATACCGCAGGTCCATTTCTTCCCAATTTGAGGACTATAAAATTGGATGCATTCTGCTTACCCAGCCATTCTTTTTTAAAAGAGAAGAATGGATTCCCGTCCCATCTGATTTTAGCCTTAATATTGTTCAAGGGAAAAGTTATGACCTCAATAAGGGGCACGGCCTTCGTCTTTGGGAAGAAGTGCAATCCAGATTAGGAAAAGTAAAACCCTATCCAATAGAAAAAGATATAAGGATTGCTGAGCCTGAGGCAAGATACGGAGAGCCAACCTTGATTTTGCCACGTTTAGGTCAAGGTAGTTTTCGTATCCTTGTCACAGATGTTTACCAAAGAAGGTGTGCGGTAACACAGGAACGGACTCTGCCGGCTTTAGATGCAGCACATATCAAACCTTTCGGGAAAAGTGGGCCACATAGCGTTAATAATGGCATTCTTTTTAGATCTGATATTCATAAACTTTTCGATGCAGGATACGTCACTGTTTCTCCTGATTATCATTTTGAAGTAAGCAAGCGTATTCAAGAAGAATTCGAGAATGGTAGAGATTATTATACAATGCATGGAAAAGAAATCCAGGTTCCCCATGATAAGATATTTAAACCAGGTCCTAACTTTATTTTATGGCACAACGAAAACGTATTTCGGGGATAAAAAATTTGCCAGCTATTTTGTCTTCCTGAACATGGGGAATTTTGTGTGCTTAAGATTTGAATTTATGATCCCAGATCAGCTAATAATTTGATAGGGAAATAATGATACGGATTTCATCCTCTCGTTTGATGCGCTCTTGGTTTGTCCAAAGCATTGCTGAATTTCAGAGTACTTCAGACGATCAAGTACTTGCTGAACTGGTCAGGGGCAGCTCATTTTCCGTTCTACAATCTCAGAGGGATGCATGGCTCGCACAGTTACCACTCCTTCGGAAGGCTTTATCGAGCCATACGGGAATGCTGTATCTTGAATTTGAAATCCCCCGAATGGGGCATCGTGTTGATGCGGTGGTGTTGATTAACGGGATTGTTTTGGTAATAGAATTCAAGATTGATGCAAAGGAATACATTCGGAGCGATATTGACCAGGCCTATGATTACGCGATCGATCTTAAGTACTTCCACGAAGCAAGTCATAACCTATCGGTAGTACCGATCCTCGTGGCGTCAAGTGCAAAAGCTAAACCCTTCATAATTGCTGCACACCCTAGAGTACCTGGACTTTATCAGACAATCTGCTCGAATGCTAATGATTTGGCCTCGACCATCAACCATATGATGAATCAGTTGCCGACGGAATTTGTTGACCCTGCAACATGGGAGGATTCAAGATATTGCCCAACCCCCACGATTGTTGAGGCCGCACGCGCACTTTATGCCGGTCATGACGTCGCCGACATCTCCCGCAACGATGCAGGAGCTATTAATCTCAGGGATACTTCAGACCAGTTAGTGCGAATCATTGAAAATTCGAAGTCTTTGAACCAAAAGGCCATTTGTTTCGTTACTGGGGTACCGGGTGCCGGGAAAACTCTTGTAGGGCTTAACATTGCAACGAAATATAATGACCCCCAAAGCGACCTTCATAGTGTGTTTCTTTCTGGTAATGGACCACTCGTAGCAATCCTCCGCGAGGCTTTGGCGCGCGACACCTCTAAACGTGAGCGTGTGCAAGGAAGACGACTCAGGAAAGGTGATGCCATGGCACAGGTGAAGGCATTCATACAGAACGTGCATCATTTTCGGGATGAATGCCTCCGTGATAAGTTTCGTCCCCCTGTTGATCATGTTGCGTTATTTGATGAGGCCCAACGCGCCTGGGATCAGGAACAGACGACATCGTTTATGCGCCGCAAGAAGGGAGTTACCGGTTTCAACCTGTCGGAGCCTGAGTTCCTGATTTCTTGTATGGATCGTCGTAGGGATTGGGCGGTGATTGTTTGTCTTGTAGGTGGGGGACAAGAGATCAACACTGGGGAGGCTGGCATTGGGGAATGGATTGAGGCCTTGCAACGTGAATTTGGCAGCTGGCACTTGTACATTTCTCCTGCGTTAACGGATAGCGAATATGGAGCTGGAAAGGTTCTTGAAGCAATCAAAAATCGGGCCAACGTGCATTACTTACAAAAACTTCATCTTGGCGTTTCATTGCGGTCATTTCGAGCAGAAAAAGTTTCGGCCTTCGTCAAAATGGTGTTGGATTGCGAAATTGACCGAGCTCGGGATCTATTGCAGGAATTCGAGAGTCGCTATCCAATTGTTCTAACTCGCAATATTGACCTCGCGAAACAATGGTTGCGTGATCAAGCCGGCGGAACCGAACGGTTTGGAATTGTTGTTTCATCACAGGCGGAGCGATTGAAACCATATGCCATTGATGTTCGGACACCTGTGAATCCTGTGAAATGGTTTCTCGACGGTAAAGACGATGTGCGGTCATCTTATTACCTTGAAGATGTTGCGACCGAATTTCATGTACAAGGATTGGAGCTCGACTGGGTGTGCGTATCGTGGGATGGTGATTTTCGCTACAACGAAAATGGCTGGCAGCACCTTTCATTTCGAGGCACTAAGTGGCAGCGTATTAACAAGGGCTCCAGAAAAAACTACCTTAAGAACGCCTATCGTGTTTTACTTACACGTGCGCGTCAGGGAATGGTAATATTCATTCCCGAAGGAAGTCATACCGATCCAACAAGGCATCCGAGTTACTATGATACGACATTTGCCTACTTACGCTCAATTGGACTGCGAGAGTTATAGACCTGGCAAAGAAGAGGAAAAATTGGGTGACACCATACTTATATTCTAACCAGAAAAACATTAAAGAGGTATGGTGTTCCCCGATTTACGTGCTTCCGCACGGGGTATTCAGGGGGTTTTTACATAAAAATATACAAAATTGTTTTTTCTACAAAGGGGGTATTCATAATGGAATTGGATACAATTATTGAAGAAGATCCGGTCAAGGAATATACAAGAAAGATGATTATTCTAGACTCTCAAATAGCCGAATTGGAATTAGATATTAAAGAGGCTGAAGAAATGAGAGAAGAAGCTGAAACACATTCGGAAGAAGAAGCTGAATATATCCAGGAGAAAATTTATGAGCTACAGGCCGAAGTATATGAATTAGAAAAAAAGAAAAAACACCTTAAAGATTTCGGAATTCCTAAAAAGTAATTTTCACAAAATTTTTAAAAAACTAAAATAACCAACTCTCAATAATTTTAGGAGAAAGGAATCGAACCCCCAAATCGGCGAAACCGATTGAACGCTTATCAGGCGCCCTGACCTTACCAATAGTCAACCCCTCCAATAACTAATGGATAATAACGCATTTGAAGTTCTGAAGTTGAGTGAAATCTGGGGACATAATATTTATATTCTAACCAGAAAAACATTAAATAGGTATGGTGTCCCCCGATTTCAAAAGGCGGTATGGCCTAACGATATTGAATTACATGGTCACCTCAAACCATATTAATTTGCTGGTGGTGGATGATGGGGAACGAGAAACCACTCCTAAATCCATCCAGCTGATCGCGGGTCGAAGCGGGCAGGAATATAACCAGAGAAAAAATCATAAAGCCTGGGTGGTCCTGGGGTCAAATGATGCCTGTAGGTTGGGGTCGGACCAGCCGAACCAATTGAATTCCCTTTAACTTATTTACTTCCTTTGAGTTGGGGTCGGGCCACGAGAACTATTTGATTTTATATAATCTACTGACAAAACTACCCCTTTAAATGGGCCTATAATGATCTTTTTGGGGCTGAAAAAGAGGATATAGGCCTTGAAAATGCCCTATTCTGGAACATTAAAGATGAAAAATCATGCTTCGTAAAATGATCATAGTCTCGACAGGGATTATCTTACTTGTAGGGTGCTCGCCGAAGATAGATCAGAAAAAGTACGAAAATCTCCATCTGGCTGCCAAAGCAATAGAAGGAGCAACAGTCGTTGGTGTGAAGTATCTTCAATTTGGCGAATTGTTGAAGAATCTATCAAATGAAATCTCAATAGCGAATGACAAGGCTAAGTCTGATAGCGAAAAAAAACTTCTGAAAGTGTATCTTGATGTTTTGATGACCTATCGTGAAAGCGTTACGATCTGGAAGTATAAGATCGAAGCCGCCCGCTACGATTGGATACCACCAGGGCAAATTTACGTCGAGAGCGAGCTTAAACCAATTATTGCGAAGTATTCTTTGCCCATGGAATCTCACATTATTCCAATTACTGGCCACGAATTTCAAACTATTTCCGAGGATGCATTACAAGTAATTTGGGGCAAAGCACAGGAGCGTCTTGAAAATGCTACCAAGCTATATCTCGGACAATGAGACGTGTTCACATAATGAAGGGGTCAAGTCCCCGTTTGACTGTTAAAAAGGAAGAGGTTCTTCATTTCATTCAGGAATTAATAAGACCCCCGAAGCACCGAACCGTCAGGCCACGCGACCGACAGGCCCAAGAAGGCCTTTCGATTCCTGTCTTTAAGCAAAAAGGATCCCCTTCTTCTTTCAGACCTTCTCCTCCGCTTTTCCCCTTGCCCCGGTCTTTTTCTTATTTTATGCCCTCTCGAGTAAAAAGAAAAATCTAATCAAATACTTCAGGAAATTCTTATAACGTCTTAACAAGTCTTTTGGACATAGACCTAAGGTCTGTCGGCGATGGATTTTAAGTTTTAACTAATTTTAGCCGATATCAAGAATGGAATAAAATAAGAAGATTTTGAATGTTGTCCGAAATGAATACTGAATTCGTATTAGTCAAGAATTCGCTGTTGAATCTATCCAGAAAAATACCCTTTTATTATCAGGTAGTTAACGACGATTTTGCTCTATATAAGCCCGCTGGAATTACATTAAGCGAGATGCGAATTCGAGAACAATTGCATCCCAAACAATTGTACATCAAGCGGCGAAACAAGATAGAGGCAATTCAGGAAATGCAGAATGAATTTAATAAAGAACTGAAAAAATGCGTACAGCAAAAAAACCTGACAAAAGTTAGAGGAATTGTTCAAGATATCGTTAAAGTCACATTGGAGGAACCAACAAGCGGTAGCCTTGAAGGGATAAGCAAAACTGTGAATATTTTAGTTGGCGAGGTTACTAAAAATAAAGACATCATCAAACTGTTGTTAGACATTACCACCAGGGACTATACGACGATCCGTCATTCCGTCAATGTCATGGCTTTGGCCTTAGGTTATGCCTCTTATGTCAACTATGATTGGCATAACAAGAAGATATTAGGATTGGCTGCATTATTGCACGATGTGGGTAAGGTACGCATTAGCGTAGAGCTCCTAAAAGCCGCTCGAAAATTAACTGATGAAGAATTTAAAGAAATCCAGAAACATCCCATTAAGGGGTACCAAATTTTAAACACTTGCAAATTCCCCAACAATGAAATTAAAATAACAGCCCTTGAGCACCATGAAAAATTAGATGGAAGCGGGTATCCAAGGCGAAGGACCAATATATCCGAGTTTGCACAAGTAATCTCAATCATTGATTGCTATGAAGCCCTAACCAATGATGAAAGGGTTTATCGCAAAGCAACAAACCCTTTAGGCGCGCTTGAGATTATCAAGATTGATATTGTAGATGCTGGAAAATTTTCAAAGGAAATTTTCAAAAACTTCGCTTACTCTCTTCTGCAAGTTTACCGCCAGCCCCAATCCCTATATGCGCCGTTACAATAGTCTTTCGAATACCCCCTGTAATTGTTTTACGTTACTGAAGTATGCCCGTGATTAAAAATATAGTCGGCCATGTGAAGTAGTTTAAATCGAATAGACGTGAATATGGAAATGGGATCACCCATTAAAAGGCCCCTGTCAAGAGAATAAGGTTTACTGTAGGTTGGGGTCGGACCAGCCGGACCAATTGAATTCCCTTTAACTTATTTAAAAATGACCCCTTTTAAAGGGCTTAAAACGAACTTTTTACCCCCGAAAAGATGCTTCTAAGAAGAAAATCATTCCTCAGAGATCGTCGAAACTTTTTCCTTGATTAAGTCCGGCCTCTACCAAGCCAATCTTCCTGAAAATTTCTTCCGGACACAATATAGCATTTCTGCTATACTTTCTTAATGAGCTGGACAATCATTTATTATAGTGAAGCGGTTCAGAAAGAGATC
>Ga0299912_10002455_pt1 | contig 15199 bp, 7 predicted proteins | sample RVTome_2_FD_207667 | JGI IMG/M metagenome (GOLD analysis project Ga0299912, IMG submission 207667) | Soil microbial communities from uranium-contaminated site in the Upper Colorado River Basin, Wyoming, United States - RVT95D214 (version 2) ... | reverse complement strand
GTGGGGACAAGAAGCGCGGCTCAGGGTTAACCCTGGCCTTCCAGGGGGCGAGGGTTTGACCCATTCGCCGCCGCAAAGTCCCCGCCTCTCAAAGCAGGGGACAAGACGCGCGGCTCAGGGTTAACCCTGGCCTTCCAGGGGGCGAGGGTTTGACAGCACGCGGCGACTGGCGATATAGTCCAGGGGCGAAGGAGGGCGAGCGCCATGCCCAGAAAACCCAAGAATCCCCGCCTGCCGTTCGGCGACCAGCAGACCGCGCCCTGGTACGGCAAGAACATCCTCTCGGTCAAGCAGTTCAGCCGCGCCGACCTCGACTACATCTTCAGCGTCGCCCACGAGATGCGGACCATGGTCGAGCACGTCGGGACGTTCGACCTCCTCAAGGGCAAGATCCTGGCCAACCTGTTCTACGAGCCGTCCACGCGCACCCAGTCCTCCTTCATGGCGGCCATGCAGCGGCAGGGCGGCGCCGTCATCCCGATAAGCGAAGTGCGGTATTCGTCCGTGGCCAAGGGCGAGACGCTGCCCGACACGGTCCGGACCCTGGCCTGTTACGCAGACGTCATCGTTATCCGCCATCCCGAAGTCGGCTCGGCGGCCCTGGCGGCGCAGTACGCCGGCAAGCCCGTCATCAACGCGGGGGACGGCCCCGGGGAGCACCCGACCCAGGCCCTGCTCGATATGTTCACCATCCGCGAGGAGTTGGGCCGGGTCGATAACCTGACCGTGACCATGCTCGGCGACCTCAAATACGGCCGGACGGTCCATTCGCTGTCCCGCCTTCTCGCCCAGTTCGATGGGATCAAGTTGAACTACGTCTCGCCCGACATCCTGCGCATGCCCCGCGACGTCGTGGACGAGGTCGCCCAGAAAGGGATCCCGCAGGCGGAGTATACGACGCTCGACAAGCCGCTTCCGGCGACCGACGTTCTCTATGTTACGCGCGTCCAGCGCGAACGCTTCGAGGACGTCGCGGTCTACGACAAGGTCAAGGACGCCTTCGTCATAACACCCGAGGTCATGAAGCCCGCCAAGAAGGACATGGTCGTCCTCCATCCCCTGCCCCGCGTCACTGAGATCAGCATGGAGTTCGACGCCGACCCGCGCGCCGCCTACTTCCGGCAGATGGAGTACGGCCTCTACGTCCGGATGGCCCTGCTGGCGATGGTGCTCGGCAAAGCCTGACACCGGGACGGGGACATGTCCCTAACGTACGAGTCCCCAATTCTGACAATCTAGCGCCGGCCGGGCGCCCCATTAATATCCCCGCCGCTCAGTCCCCTTAGCCTCTCTAGGGTTTCTCGCTTTTCCCCCGCAGGGCGTTGGAGGATGAATGAGCGTGTCCGCAGGCCCGACTCGAATGTTGATGCCTGCGGAAAAGATGATGGAAAAGCACGCCCACGGCGGAGCCGGTTGTTATATTTGAGGACCTAACATATAATATAAACCACTTATCGCTTTCACCCGCCGATTGAGGAGCACACATGGGTTGGGACCTCGACCACCATTTCGCGTCGCGGGGGCGCAAGCCTTGAAAACGCCTTTCCGCTGGCTCGGCAGCCGCGCTCCGCGACCGGCTGAGAAGCCCCTGCGCGACGAACTGCTGAGCATCGAGAAGCTGGAAGAAAGGGCCAGGGCTCTCGCGGCCAAGTTCACGCTCGACCCGCACCCCCGCCGCACGGCGCGGAACGTCCTGCCGCGCTTCGAGGACAACGCCCGCGTCCTTCGCCAGGCCTACCTCACCATGGCCGACGATGTGCACCGGGGGGAATTCGTCGCCCCCGCGGTGGAATGGCTCCTCGACAACTTCCATCTCGTGGCCTCCGAGGTCCTCGATGCGCGCCGGAACCTCCCGCCGGGCTACTATCGCGAACTGCCCAAACTCGCTCTGCGGGAGCTTGAGGGCCACGCGCGCGTCTATGCTCTGGCCGAAGAGATCATCCGCCACAGCGACAGCCGCTTGGACCGGCACCAGCTGGTGCGCTTTCTGGTCAGCTTCCAGGCCGTGGCCCCCCTCACGATCGGCGAGCTGTGGGCCTGGCCGAGCATGCTGAAGCTGGCCCTCATCGAGAACTTGCGGCGGCTCGCGGAGGAGATGCTCGAGGCCCGCGCGGCCGTCCGGGCGGCCGACGCCTACGTGGCGCAGGTCGACGCCGCCGGGGACGGGAAGCCGCCGCCGCTGCCGAAGCAACTCCACACCGGCTACATCCTCCAGCTCCTGCAACGCCTGCGCGAGTACGGCCCCGGCCTGTCCGCCGTCCGCGCCGCCGTCGAGACGCACCTCTCCACCCAACAGATGACCACCGAGGACGCGATCCGGAGCGAGCATCAGCGTCAAGCCGCGGCCCAGGTTTCGGTGGCGAACGTCATCACCAGCCTCCGTCTCTGCTCCGCACTCGACTGGAGCCAGTACTTCGAGGCCGTCAGCCTGGTCGAGCGCGTGTTGCAGCGCGACCCGGCCGGGGCCTACGGGAGCATGGACTTCCTGAGCCGCGACCGCTACCGCCAGGCCGTTGAGGATCTGGCCGAGCCCGACGGAGAGGCGCAGGTGCAGGTGGCTCTGCGGGCGGTCGAGAGCGCACGCCAGGCCGCGGAGAGTGGACAGGCGGCGGATCGCGCCGCCCACGTCGGCCACTACCTCATCGGCAAAGGCCGCTCCGGCTTCGAGGCCGACATCGCCTTTCGACACCGCTTCGGCCGGCGAGTGAGGCGATTTCTTTTCGCCCATGTGACCGCCGTCTACCTCGGATCGATCGGGCTGCTGACCGCCCTGCTGCTCGGCCTCGGGCTCGCCTACCTCCGCGGTCAGCGCTCGTCGCTCTGGGTTGGGGCCGCTGCGGCGCTGCTCCTGTTGCTTCCGGCCAGCGACGTGGCGGTCGCCTTCGCGCAGCGCTTGGCCGCTCGTTGGGCTCCGCCGCGACGCCTCCCCCGCCTCGAATTCCCAGCGGGAATCCCCGACAACGCGCGGACCATGGTGGTCGTGCCCACGCTGCTGACAAGCGTCGCCGCCGCGGCCCGGCTGATCGAGCACGTCGAGGTGCTGGCTCTCGGAAACCTCGACCCGCGCATCCACTTCGCGATCCTCAGCGACTTCGTCGACGCCCCGGCCCGCGAGATGCCCGAGGACGAGGCGATCCTCGCCGCCGCCCGCGCGGGGATCGAGGACTTGAACGCGCGCTTCGGCGAAGGGCATACGGACCGGTTCTTCCTGTTCCATCGCCGGCGCCAGTGGAACCCGGGAGAGGGCGTCTGGATGGGCTGGGAGCGCAAGCGCGGAAAACTCGAGGAATGGAACCGCCTGCTGCGCGGGGCCACGGACACGAGTTTCTCCGTGCAGGTCGGCGACGTGGGGATCCTCCCCGGGGTGCGCTACTGCCTCACGCTCGACACCGACACCCGCCTGCCGCGGGACGCCGCGAAGAAGCTCCTCGGCATCATCGCCCACCCTTTGAACCGCCCCCGTTTCGACGCCCGCCTCGGCCGCGTCACTGAGGGCTATGGAATCCTGCAGCCCCGGGTCAGCGTGACCATGGCCAGCGCCGCCGGCTCACTTTTCGCCCGCCTCTACGCCGGCCACACCGGAGTCGATCCCTACACCACCGCTGTTTCGGACACCTATCAGGACCTGTTCGGCGAAGGGATCTTCACGGGCAAGGGGCTCTACGACGTGGACGCGTTCACGGCCGCCCTCGAGGGGCGCGTTCCCGAGAACGCCCTTCTCTCGCATGACCTCTTCGAAGGGCTCTACGCCCGCACGGCGCTCGTCACGGACGTGGAAGTGGTGGACGATTATCCCACGACCGTCCTCGCCCATGCGCGGCGCCAGCACCGCTGGGTGCGGGGGGACTGGCAGATCCTCCGCTGGTTGTTCCCTTGGGTTCCGACCCGCTCCGGCCTGAAACGCAACCGGCTGCCCCTCATCTCGCGCTGGAAGATCTTCGACAACCTGAGGCGCAGCCTCGTGCCCCCCTCAACCGTCGCCCTGCTCCTTCTAGCCTGGACGATCCTGCCGGGAAGCGCGGCGGTCTGGACGGCCGCGATCCTGGCCGCCATGGCCTTTCCCCTTTATCCGCTGCTTCTGGAGGCCGCCACAGGCCCCAAGGCGCAACAGCCGTGGCTGATGTTCCTCCGCGGCGTGTGGAAAGATGCGAAGACCGTGCTCGCCCAGGTATCGCTGCAGCTCACCTTCCTGGCCAGCCAGGCCTACGAGAGGATCCACGCGATCGTGCTGACCCTCGTCCGTCTCGTGGCGACCCGGCGCCGGCTGTTGCAGTGGGAGACGGCCGCGGCCAGCGAAGCCCGGGGGGCCGGCAAGGCGAGGCGAACGAGCGCGCGGCCGTTCCTGGTCGAGATGATCGCGAGCCCGCTGGTCGCGTCGAGCGGCCTCCTCCTGGTCTGGCTGACGCGCCCGGGCGCGTTCCCCGCGGCCATCCCGGTCCTGGCTTTGTGGGCGGCCGCGCCGCTCGTCGCCTATGCGCTGAGCCGGCCCGCGGTCCCGCGACGGATCGAGCTCAAGGAAGAGGACCGCCGGTTCCTGCGTCTCATTGCCCACAACACCTGGCGATACTTCGAGGCCTTCATGGGTCCCGAGGACCACGGCTTGCCCGCGGACAACTTCCAGGAGACGCCGGAACCCCGGGCCTGCCACCGCACGTCGCCCACGAACATCGGGATGGGGCTGCTCGCCACTCTGGCCGCTCACGACCTCGGCTTCATCCAAACGGACGAGCTCGCCTCGAGGGTCGATGCCACGCTGACCACGATGGAAGGCCTCGAACGCTTCGACGGGCATCTGCTTAACTGGTATGACACGCAGACCCTGGCGCCGCTCCCGCCGGCCTATGTATCCACCGTCGACAGCGGCAACCTCGCAGGCGCGCTGATAACCCTGGCAGAAGGACTACGCCAGGCGAGCCGGCACCCGCCAGCCGCGGCCGCCGTCGATCTCTCTCGACGCCTCCTTGACCTCGCGGACCGCGCCGCCCGGTTCGCGGACGGGATGAGCTTCCGGTCCCTCTACGACCCGCAGCGCCGGATCCTCTCCATCGGGTATCGTCTCGCCGACACCGAGGGGCCGGGCCGGCTGGATGCTTCCTACTACGACCTCCTGGCCTCGGAATCCCGCTTGGCGAGTTTCATCGGCATCGCCAAGGGCGACCTCCCCGAAACGCACTGGTTCCACCTCGGACGGCTCATGACCGGCACGGACGGGATGCCCATCCTTCTTTCTTGGGGCGCCACCCTGTTCGAATACTTGATGCCGCTCCTCTTTATGAAGAGCTTTCCCGAAACACTCCTCAACCAGACGTGCCGGATGGCCGTGCGGCAGCAGATCGAGTATGCGGCGGACCGCGGCGTGCCCTGGGGGGTCTCGGAGTCCGCCTACAACATCGTGGACCGGCACGGCAACTATCAGTATAAGGCCTTCGGCATCCCCGGCCTCGGCCTGAAGCGCGGCCTGGGCGACGAACTGGTGGTCGCTCCCTACGCCACCGCGCTCGCAGCCGGGCTCGAACCAACCGAAGCCGCCCGCAATCTGCGACGCCTGGCCGCGGCGGGGCTCGAAGGCGCCTACGGCTACTACGAGGCCATCGATTACACGCATGGGAAGACCGAGGAGTCCGAAAGCGCGGGGGGAAGGGCGGACCTCCCCCGGGGAACGGTGGTGCGAACCTTTATGGCCCATCACCAGGGGATGACTCTCGTCGCCCTCGCCAACGCCCTCCTCGGCGACCCGATGGTGAAACGCTTTCATGCCGACCCGCGCGTGCAGGCCACGGAGCTGCTGCTGCAGGAGCGTGTCCCGCGCCAGGTGCCCATCGCCCAGCCGCGACCGGTCGAAGAGACCCGCGTGACGGGTCCGCTGCCCGCGCTGGCGATTCGCCGCTTCCGGTCGCCCCATACGCGGTTCGCTCATGCGCAGTTCCTGTCCAACGGCAACTACACGGCCGTCGTGACGAACGCCGGCGGGGGCGCGAGCTTCTGCCGGGGCCGCGCGGTCACGCGGTACCGGGAGGATCAGACCCGCGACCCGGGGAGCCAGTTCCTCTATCTGCGCGACGTGCGGAGCGGCGCGGTGTGGTCGGCCGCCTTCCTCCCCACCGCCAAGGAGCCGGAGGACTATCACGTCTCGTTCCTCGCGGAGAAGGCGACCTTTCGCCGCCGCGACGAAGACATCGCCACCCAGCTCGACATCGCGGTCTCGAACGAGGACGACGTTGAGGTGCGGCGCCTGGCCGTGGCCAACCACAGCGATCGTCCCCGCGAGATCGAGATCACGAGCTATGCCGAGATCGTCCTCGCCCCGCCGGCCGACGACCTGTCCCACCCGGCCTTGGGCAAGCTGTTCATCGAGACGGAATACCTTGCCGAGAGCGCCGCCCTCCTCTGCCATCGCCGGGCGCGCGCCCCGGACGAGCCGGGGGCGTGGGCGATCCACGTCCTCAGCCTCGAAGGACGGACGCAGGGGCCGGTGGAATGGGAAACCGACCGCGCGCGCTTCCTGGGTCGCGGCCGCGGCCCCGAGAATCCCCAGGCCCTCGACGGACGCCCCCTGTCCGGCACGACCGGATGCGTGCTCGACCCCGTCGTCAGCCTCCGCCAGCGCATCCGCCTCGCGCCGGGCGGCTTCATGAGGCTGTCCTTCGCCACGGGGATGGCCCCTTCCCGGGAGACGGCCCTGGCTCTCGCCCAGCGCTACCACGAGCCGAGCGCCGCGGCGCGAACCTTCGCCCTGGCCTTCGCGCACGCGCAGAGCGGCCTCCGCCACCTCGGCATCTCAAGCGAACAAGCCTTGCTCTTCGAACGCCTCGCCTCGCGAGTGCTGTATGCCGACGGGTCGCTCCGCGCGAGCCCGGAGATTCTGGCCCGCAACACCCTCGGCCAGCCGGGCCTCTGGCCGCACGGCATCTCGGGCGATCTCCCCATCCTCCTGGTGCGCGTCGTCGAGGAGGACGACCTGCCGCTCGTGCGACAGGTCCTGCAGGCGCAGGAGTACTGGCGGCTCAAGGGGTTGAGCGCCGACGTCGTGATCCTCAACGAGCACCCGGTGAGCTACTTCGACGAGATGCACGCGCAGCTCGTGGCCCTCCTCGACAACGGACCCTGGAGGACTTGGAAGCACCGCCCCGGCGGGGCTTACCTGCTCCGTGGGGACCGCATGACTGAAGCCGAGCGCAACCTCCTCGCGGCTGTGGCGCGCGGCGTCCTGAGCGGCGAGCGGGGGGATCTGGCCAGCCAACTCCAACACCCCGACCGCGTGTGGCCGGAGCCGGAGGAATTCGTGCCCTCCGCCGAGCCGAGCCCAGCCGCCGCGCCGCCGGCGCAGGTGGCCGTGCCCCCGCTCTCCCTGGCCAACGGCAGGGGCGGCTTCGCCGACGACGGGAACGAGTATGTGGTCGTCCTTGAAGCGGACCAGGAGACACCCCTGCCTTGGGCCAACGTCATCGCCAACCCCGCGTTCGGGACGGTCGTCACGGCCTCGGGGTCGGCCTACACCTGGTCGGAGAACAGCCGCGAGAACCGCCTCACGCCTTTCGCGAACGACCCCGTGACCGACCCCACGGCCGAGGCGATCTTCATCCGCGACGATGAGACCGGAGAGACGTGGTCCCCCACGCCGGGCCCGATGCGCCGCGCGGCCGGGGACGGCCGCTTCGTCGTCCGGCATTCCGCCGGGCTGACTCGCTTCGCCCGCGTCGCGCACGGCCTGCGCCAGGACCTCGACGTCTTCGTCGACGTCGAGGACCCGGTGAAATTTTCGCGGCTCACGCTCGCGAACGAAAGCGGAAGGGCGCGTCGCCTGAGCGTCGTCGCCTACAACGAGTGGGCGCTGGGGCCGCCGCGGGCGGGCCAGAGCACGCACGTGGTGACCGAGCTCGACGCCGCGACCGGAGCGGTCCTGGCCAGAAATCCCTACAACCAAGAGTTCGCGGGGCGCGTGGCTTTCGCGCACGCGAGCGAGGGGCTGCGCTCGGCCACGGGAGATCGCTTGTCGTTCCTGGGCCGCAACGGTTCCCTGGCGCAACCGGCGGCGCTCCGCCATATAGCCCTGTCGGGCCGCTTCGGAGCGGGGCTCGACCCCTGCGCCGCGCTGCACGTCTCCGTCACTCTGATGCCGGGGGAAACGCGCCGCCTTGCGTTCCTGATCGGACAGGGGAAGGATGTGGACGAGGCCCGTGAGCTCCTGGGCCGGCATGGTCGCGCGGACGCCGCGGAAACCGCCCGCGAGGCCGTGCGCCGGAGCTGGGACGGCATCCTCGACACGGTCCAGGTCCGTACGCCGGACGACTCCTTCGACCTGGTGATGAACCGCTGGCTGCTCTATCAAGATGTGAGCTGCCGGCTGTGGGCCCGGTCCGCATACCACCAGCCGAGCGGCGCCTTCGGGTTCCGCGACCAGCTTCAGGACGTCATGGCGTTGACGCTGACCCGGCCCGATCTCACGAGAGAACACCTATTGCGGGCAGCCGGCCGGCAATTCCTCGAAGGCGACGTCCAGCACTGGTGGCACGAGCAGAGCGGCTGGGGCATCCGCACGCGCTGTTCCGATGACCTGCTATGGCTTCCCCACGTGGCGGCGCACTACGTCCGGATGACGGGAGACGCGAGCATACTCGAAGAGCCGGCGCCCTTCCTGGAAGCCCCGCCGCTCGCCCCGGAATCGCAGGACGCCTGCGTTCAGCCCCGCATCTCGACCGAGAAGGGTTCGATCTTCGAGCATTGCCTGCGCGCCATCGACCGTGGTCTGAGCGCAGGCTCCCACGGCCTTCCCCTGATGGGAAGCGGGGACTGGAACGACGGCATGAACCGCGTGGGGCGGGAAGGGCGCGGGGAGAGCGTCTGGGTGGGCTTCTTCCTCCACGTCGTCCTGAGCGAGTTCGCGCCGCTCTGCGAAGCCCGGGGGGACCAGGCTCGGGCCGAGCGCTACCGCAGCGAGGCCCGCCGGCTCGGAAGCATGCTGGAGCAGTCCTGGGACGGCGAGTGGTACCGGCGCGGCTACTACGACGACGGCAAGCCGCTCGGCTCGGCCCAGAACGACGAATGCCGGATCGACGCCATCGTCCAGTCCTGGGCCGTGCTCTCGGGCGCGGTTCCCGTACGCTTCGCGGAACGCGCCATGGACGCCGTCCGCACCCACTTGGTTCGGCGCGGACCTCAGGTCATCTTGCTGCTCACCCCGCCCTTCGACGGATCCACCCAGGATCCGGGGTACATCAAGGGCTATCCGCCGGGAGTGCGCGAGAACGGCGGCCAATACACCCACGCGGCTCTCTGGGTCGTCATGGCCATGGCCCAGCTGGGCAGCGGCGACGAGGCGGTGGAGCTCTTCCACATGCTCAATCCCGTCAGCCATACCCGAACCGCGGCCGGAGTCGGGCGCTACATGGCCGAGCCCTATATCGTCGCCGGAGACGTCCTCACCGACCCGGCGCACGCCGGGCGTGGCGGCTGGACTTGGTACACCGGTTCCGCGGGCTTGATGTACCGCGCGGGCCTCGAAAGCATCCTCGGGCTCCGGCGCCGGGGCTCGAGCTTCGAGATGGACCCCTGCATCCCGTCATCCTGGCCTGAATACTCGATCGTCTGGCGCTTCGGCCGGACGCGCTACGAGATCGCGGTCTCGAACCCGGAGCGCCGCTGCCGAGGGATCGCGAAAGCGGAACTGGATGGCTCTCCGGTCGATCACCGCTCCATCCCGCTCGCTGACGACGGCGGCACGCACCAACTCCGGCTGGTGCTGGGAAAGCCCTAGGGTTAGGGGCCGGTCACCTCCATTCCTCCCTTACAATACCACCACGAATTTAGGGTTCGGCTTGACTTTTTATCTTTGTATGTTAACCTATATAGGCATGGTTAACATATGTTAACGTTGCCTACTTGAATTAACGGGGGAGCGTTCCATGGAAAAAGGCGCGTATATGACCATTCCTCAGTTAGCAAAAATTCTGGGCGTATCCAGAATTGCCGTTTACAGGAAAGTCAAAAAGGGCGAGATCAGGGCGATAAAAATAGGCCGGACATATGCCATTCCAAAAAGCACGATTTCGGCTATTTTGGGTGAGACTTTAAGCGGGCCGACAAAAAAACAAATTGAGAAGGCCGTTCTCAAAACAGTCCAGGATTACGGAGAAGTGCTGAGGCTCCTGGGGCGGGAATAATGAAGATCATCACCGTCAAGGAAATTGAATATATCGCTTGCAGATTGGCGCAGGAAATGCTGTCCTTCAAGGAGCCTATCCCAGACTTCTCAACACGCCTCCCGAATATTCTGGAAAGCTGCCTGGCAAACCCTTTTCAGAGCTTTTCCCGGAAATCGCTTTATCCCTCCCTAATCTCCAAAGGCAGCATCCTATTTTACTTGATGATCAAGAATCATCCTTTCCAAAACGGAAACAAAAGAATCGCCATGACGACGTTGTTCGTTTTCCTGTTCAAAAACAAGAAGTGGCTCAGGGTGGATGCTCAAGAGCTTTACAATTTCACCGTCTGGATAGCTCAAAGCCCGGCCAAATTCAAGGAAGAAACGCTAAAATCTATCGAAAAATTCTTGAGAACCTCTATCGTCGACTTGACGGACTAGGATAAGGCTCGGAACCGATGCCTCCCATAATAAAATGATGATGTCGCCGGCTGCGGGGCCCGGGCGAGAATCCTGCGCAAATCGCACCTCGAGCTTGCCATAAGTTCGTATTATGATTTATAATGACTTTGCTCGAGGAAACAAGGAGGGAATATCATGAAGCTCTGTTTCTGCCGGTTTCTGTTGGCTGCAGCCGTTATCGTCTTGGCCATATTCTGGTGGCCGGCGGCATGGGCAAAATGGGTGATCGTCGCCGCGGCCGCGATCTTGGCCATTATGAGCCTTTTTTACCAGACATGTTGCTGCCGCAGCATGAAGAAAATTGAGGCGGGAACCGGAAAAACATAAGCCCAAAAAAACGGACTTCTTTCCTTCCGCGCTCTCAAAATTCAAGGGAAGTCGCTTTTCGGCAGTGGCGGCGATCTTGCCGGGAAGGGCTCGACCGCCAGCCGCACTGATCGCCGGAAGCTCCGGGGACATGATTCTAGGGGAAATGTGCCGCTGGCACGTGCCTCCTAGTTTGCTGAGTTTGAACCAGCCGCGCGTCGCATTGACATCCGCCCCGCCCCTTGTTATTCTGCGGGCCAAGGGCCAGGGGAAAGGTCACCATGTCGATAAGGTGTCCGCGCTGTCATTACGATAATCCTTCCGAGACCAGATTCTGCGGGAACTGCGCCGCGCCTCTGCCCTCCGCCGACGCCGCCCCGTCCCCGCCGTCCGACCAACCCCTCATGACCGAGACGTATCAGATGCCCGTCCTCGAGCTCAAAACGGGCGCGACCTTCGCCGGCCGCTATCAGGTCATCGAGGAGCTGGGCCACGGCGGCATGGGCCGCGTCTATAAGGTCCACGACACCGAGCTCAACGAGAAAGTCGCCCTGAAGCTCCTGCGGCCGGAGATGGCCGCCGATGCCGCGACGGTCGAGCGTTTCCGGAACGAACTCAAGTCCGCCCGCCAGATCGCCCACAAGAACGTCTGCCGCATGTTCGACATCGGCCGGGCCGAGGGCGCGCCCTACATCACCATGGAATACGTCCACGGCGAGGACCTCAAGCGTCTCATCCGCAAGGTCGGCCAGATGCCCGCCGGCCGGACCGTGGCCATCGCCCGCCAGGTCGCCGAGGGACTGGCCGAGGCCCACGCCCGCGGCATCGTCCACCGCGACCTCAAGCCCCACAACATCATGGTCGACGAGACCGGGAACGTCCACATCATGGACTTCGGCATCGCCCGTTCGCTGGAGAAAAAAGGCCTCACCGGCGTCGGGGTGACGGTCGGGACGCCAGAATATATGAGCCCCGAGCAGGTCGAGGGCAAGCCCGTCGACGCGCGCTCGGACATCTACTCGCTCGGCATCATCCTCTTCGAGATGATGACGGGGCGCGTCCCCTTCGAGGGCGACACGCCCTTCACCGTCGGCGTCAAACACAAGAGCGAGACGCCGCGCGACCCCCGCGATCTCAATCCCCAGATCCCGGAGGACTTGGCGCGCCTCATCCTCCGCTCCCTCGAAAAGGACAAGGAGAAACGGTTCCAGACGGCGGGGGAGCTCATCGCCGAGCTCGGCCGGGTCGAGCAGGCCCTCCCCACGACGGAGCGGGTCGTTCCCAAACACCGCCCGCATACCTCGAAGCAGGTCACGGTCACGTTCGACGTCAAGAAAGTCGCCGTCCCGGTTATCGCCGGCATCCTGGTCGTCGCGGCGGCGCTCTTCCTGTGGCTCGTCGTGCTGAAGAAGCAGGTCGTCCGGCCCGCCCCCGGCAAGCCGACGCTCGCCGTTCTCTATTTCAAGAACAACACGGGCGACGCGAACCTCAATATCTGGCGCAGGGCCCTGCCGGAGCTCATCATCGCCGACCTCTATCAGTCCCGATACATCGACGTCACGAGCGACAGCCGGATCTTCGGCGTCCTGCGCGAGCTCAACCTCATCGACGCGGAGGCCTTCGCGCCCGACGACCTGAAGAGCGTCGCGGAGAAAACGGGCGCGACGCATATCCTCCAGGGAGCCCTGACCAAGGCGGGCACGTTCTTCCGGATCAACACGTCTCTCGAGGAGACGTCAGCGGGCAAAGTCATCGCGTCCGACATGGTTCAAGGCGAAGGCGAGGCGAGCTTCCTCACGATGGTCGACGAGCTCGGCCGGAAGATCAAGGCGGGGATGCGCCTGACTTCGAACGAGATCGCCTCCGATATCGACCACGACGTGGGCATGCTCACGAGCCCTTCCCCCGAAGCCTTCAAGCTCTATGTTCAGGGCCGCGCCTTCCACATGGCCCAGGAGTACAAAGACTCCATCGCCCTGATGGAGAAGGCCGTCGCCATCGACGCCGAGTTCGCCATGGCCTACCGGAGCATGGGACAGGCCTACTCGAACATGGGATTTCGTTCCAGGGCCGATCAAAACCTGCGGAAAGCCCTGGAGTTCGCCGGACGCATCTCCGACCGCGAGCGCTGGACGATCGAAGGGAACTTCTATTCCCGGAGCGAGGAAACCTACGGCAAGGCCGTCGAGGCGTATGAGAAAGTCCTGGCCGTCTATCCGGAGGATGCGCTCGCCAACACCGGCATCGGCATCATCTATGGCCGGACCGACGAATATGAGAAAGCGGCCGAGCGGTACGAAGTTTGTTTGAAGCAGCCGGAAGCGCCCTACCTCAATTATAATAACCTCGCCTCGGCTTTAGCCTCCCAAGGAAAATACGACCGGGCCCGGGAGGTCCTCGAGAAATTCCTCGAGAAAGATCCGAATTCCGCCCAGGCGCATCTCCATCTGGCCTCGATCCATCGCTATGAGGGCCGCTACGACGAAGCGCTGGCCGAAGCGGACAAGGCCTTCGCGCTCGAGCCTTCAAGAAGCGGTATTTCCGGCAACGTCGGCGTCACCGCCCTGCTCAAGGGGGACTTCGACCGGGCGGAAGCGGAATTCCGAAAGGAGGACGAGGCCCGCGTCAAGGCCGGCATGCCGAGCACGGGCATAGGCCTGATGAGTCTGTATGCGGCGCTCGGGAAGTACGGAAAGGCAATCGAACAGCTCTCCCTTTCCCAGGACCAAGCCCGGAAGGTCGGCGAGCCGGCCTGGTTGGGGCCGTTCAATTTCTTCGCGAGCAGGACTTATGGCGCCGCAGGCCGGAGCGCCGAAGCCCTGAAGGCGGCCGAAGAATCCTACCGGATCTCCGAAGCCAACGGGGATATGGTTTTCATGAGGTTCGCCTTATGGGTCAAGGGCATCGCCCAACTTGAATCGAGAGCGACCGCGGAGGCCAAAAAAACGGCCGATGAGCTCAAAGCCCTGATCGAAAGAGGCATGAACAAGAAGGAGATCCGCCAATACCGGGATCTGCGGGCCCGGATCGACCTTGCCGAGGGGCATTATGCCCAGGCTGTCGAGAACGCCAAGGCGGCCGTGGACTCCCTCCTCCCGCAATCCTCCGCTTCGAGAGCGGACGCGGCGTATTGGGACACGTTGGCCCAGGCCTACGAGGCGTCCGGAGATCTCGAGAAGGCCCGCCAAGCCTATGAGGGGCTGCAAAGGCTGACCGAGGGCAGGTCTTACAGCGGGCATCTCTACGCCCTGAGCTTCTACCGTGTCGGGCTAATCGCCGAGAAACTCGGCGACAAGGCCGCGGCGCGGACGAATTTCGAGAAATTCCTCGACCTCTGGAAGGACGCCGACCCGGGGCGGCCCGAGGTCGAGGATGCGAAAAAACGACTGACGGCGCTATAAGGAAAGTCCGACTCCCGGAAATAGGATATTGAAAGACAACTCCGGCGGGCGGAGATCCGGCCCGAGACCGATTAGGGGCCGCACGAAAGGGAGGGTTCGCGATGTTTGATTTCATTCTGTCCTCCTTGGAAGACTGGTTTGTTCTCTTACCGTGGTTCAAGAGAAAAAGGGAACGCCGCAAGGAGTGGACGGGGGCCGTCGAGGCGAAGAAGACCTGGACCCTCTCCAAGCACGCCTATCTTGTCGTCTTCCGGACGGACGACGGGCAGAGGAAAAAACTGCGTCTGGACCTGAAAGAGGATTTTGACCGCTACGAGGAAGGCCGGAGATACACCAAAAAAGCGGGGAACGACCTGCCGGACACTACGCCTGTGCCCTGACCGGCCGGAATGGAACAAGGGGGACTTCTGCGGAGAGAAGTTCGGGCTTTCGTCCGGACCGGCCAAGTCCGGCCTCTATTGTCATGGGATGTCCGGGCAAAGATCCGCGACATCATCCGCCGCGTTGACGCTTCCATGACATTACCGGCATAAAATATGCGGAAGGAGGTTCTCCATGCGTAAGCTCGGTGCCGTTTCATTGATCTTGGTCCCGTTGTGCCTGCTTTCTCTATCCGCTACGACGGATCAGGTGTATGCCATCAAAGCCGGGCGGCTGATCGACGGCCGGAGCGCGGAGGCGCGGGCCAATGTCGTCCTCGTCGTCCAGGGGAACACGATCATCGCGCTGGGCGAAAAGGCGGCCATTCCGAAAGGCGCCGTCCTGATCGACCTCGGCGACAAAACCGTCCTTCCCGGTTTCATCGATGCCCACACCCATATCATGGTGGATGGCCCCGCTGACTATGGGGCTGACCTCTACACGAATTCGACGCCGTTCCGGGCCATTC
>Ga0299912_10002454_pt1 | contig 15202 bp, 16 predicted proteins | sample RVTome_2_FD_207667 | JGI IMG/M metagenome (GOLD analysis project Ga0299912, IMG submission 207667) | Soil microbial communities from uranium-contaminated site in the Upper Colorado River Basin, Wyoming, United States - RVT95D214 (version 2) ... | reverse complement strand
GGCCCATAGTGTGCAAGAGGAGGTCCGTACAACCGTTCTTTAAGGCCGAATGTAGTTCCAGCCTTGATCCTGACGCACCATAATCTGCACCACGCCGGAAGGCACGGTGGCGATGGCATCGGACTGGATCAGTTCCGGAACCTTGCCTTCGGTTTTGGCCATCCCTTCAAGGGTATTGCCACATGCCGCGAACGTTACGTCGGGAAAGCTCGGCATATAAGTGGCCAAACGATCCTTCACCGGCGAGGTATCGGCGCGCAACATATGCAGGCCCGGACCATAAGCGACGATTTCGATTTGCACTCGTTCTCCTTGGCCCGCATAGTGCTTCACGACGTTGGCCGCGTTGTTAAGCGCCAGATTCATTGTCGCGGCGTCATTTTCATCCACATGAAACACCACGTGATGGCCATAACCATCGTTTACCGCCTGAGCGGGAGCCGCCGTTAACACGCCGACCGACACCCACACCGCCGCCAGTGCTGCAAAAAATGTTTTTCTCATCATAAAGCCCCCTGCTTCAGGTTCGGCCTGCGTATCGCTTTCGTACGCCTTATTGCCGTAATTGCGAAACATTATCATTAAAAAAATAACCGCGCGAGCATTAACAGAGATCACTTAATACAGCCCAGGGTCTATCGAAGGGTTGAAACCCCGCCCGCCTTGCGCCATTTTGACCGCGCTTTTTCATTCCAGCCCACACGGCAAAGGATTTTCCATGAGAGGTTATTTCGGCATCGGCGTGGAGCGCATCAGCAAGCCCATGAACGCCGGCGCGATTTTTCGCACCGCGCACGCCTTTGGCGGCAGCTTCGTGTTCACCGTCAACGCCATGTATCCGCGCCGCACCGGCACCTTGGCCGATACCTCTAACGCCTTGGCGCACCTGCCATTTTATGCCTTTCCCACCCTGGGCGATATGCGCCTGCCCGACGATTGCCGCTTGGTGGGCGTGGAGCTGACCGATGATGCCATCGATCTGCCCAGCTTTCGCCATCCCAGCCGTTGCGCTTATATCTTAGGGCCGGAACGCAGCTCGCTTTCGCCGCAAATGATTGAAAAGTGCGAGTTTGTGATCAAAATCCCAACGTCGTTTTGCATCAATGTGTCGGTCGCGGCGGCCATCGTGTTGTATGACCGCGCCCTTTCCATGGGGCGTTTTGCCGAACGCCCGGTACGCGCAGGCGGCCCGCTGCATGATCGCCCCGAACACCGCCACGGCAACCCGATTTTCCGCAATCTTGATCCGTTTCGCGACGCACCCCCGCTGGGTGAAGGTTTCGACGCGAACCCGGCTGATGAAAGCTCCGCCGATGACTGACGCGTTTCCCCACCCTTAAAAGCTTGTCCGCCGCGCCGTTCTCAGTAGACTGAAGCGATGAGCCAACTTCGATTCGCGATCCATCTGTTTGTTCTGCTGTGTGCAGTCGCCCTGAGCATGCCCGTGCAGGCCGAAGATTTGGGCGAGTTCGGCGTTTGGGCGGCAGTCAAGGGAAGCGAAGACGGCAAGCCGCTGTGTTATCTTTCCGCCGAGCCGCAAAAATCCGAGGGCAATTACACACAGCGCGGCCAGATCTACGCCATCGTCACCCATCGCCCGGCGGAAAAATCCATCGGCGTGGTCAGTTTTCAAGCCGGATACACCTTAAAGAGCGATGCCCCCGTCACCGTCACCATCGACGGCAAAACGACGTTCGCCTTATTCGGCCAAGATGAATTCGCCTGGACCCGCGAAGCGGCGGACGACAAAGCGCTCGTCGCCGCCATGCGCAAAGGCTCGACCCTGGTGGTCAAAGGCACGTCGGCGCGCGGCACACTAACCACCGATACGTATTCACTTTCCGGCTTTACCGCCGCCATCAACGCCATCAATACGGCGTGCGGCGTGAAGTAATTTAGCGCGAATTTAGCGCAAGATTCTTTGCTTTCCCCCCAAAACACCTTATATCAGCGCCGATATGGAACATCTGCGCACCAACTTGATCGGCTTGAGCCGCGAACAGCTTGTCGAAGTCTTGAAAAACTTGGGCGAAAAGCCGTTTCGCGCCACCCAGCTTTGGCACTGGATGTACCATCGCGGCGTGACCGACTTTGCGGCCATGACCGATTTGGGCAAACCCTTGCGCGAAAAGCTGATGGCGGGATTTTATGTTGGGCGGCTGGAAATCAAACAAGCGCTGGTCAGCGCAGACGGATCGCGCAAGTGGCTGTTGCGACTAGACGACGGCAACGAAATCGAGACGGTGTTGATCCCCGACGACGGGCGCGGCGCGCTGTGCATTTCATCGCAAGTGGGCTGCACCTTGAATTGCGACTTTTGCAACACCGGCACCCAGCGTCTGGTGCGCAATCTGACCGCGGCGGAAATCGTCGGCCAATTGATGATGGCGCGCGACGAACTGGGCGAATGGCCCGCAGGCGTCGATGGGCGCTTGCTCACCAACATCGTGATGATGGGCATGGGCGAGCCGTTGATGAATTTCGACAACGTGCGCGATGCCCTGCGCATCATCAAAGACGGCGAAGGCTTGGCCATTTCGCGCCGCCGCATCACGCTATCGACTTCGGGCGTAGTGCCGATGATCGCGCGCGCGGGCCAGGAGATTGACGTCGATCTGGCCATCAGCCTGCATTCCGGCGACAACGCGGTGCGCGACGTGTTGGTGCCGATCAACAAAAAATATCCGCTTGATGAACTGCTCAAGGCCTGCGCCGCGTATCCGGGCGCGCGCAATTCGCGGCGCATCACCATGGAATACGTGATGCTCAAAGACGTCAACGATTCAGACGACGACGCGCGGCATTTGGCGCACCTGATGCGCAAATACAAAATTCCCGCCAAGTTCAACTTGATCCCGTTCAACCCGTGGCCGGGCGCCAAATACGAGTGTTCATCCAACAACCGGGTGCATCGTTTTTCGCAAATCCTCAATGACGCAGGGTTCTCCGCGCCCATCCGCCACCCGCGCGGGCGCGACATCATGGCCGCGTGCGGGCAGTTGAAATCCGACAGCGAAAATCAAAAGCTCAAGGCGCTCAAAGAAAAGCGCGAGGGTGACGCCGCCGCTTCGGCTTAAGGCTTGGCGCGGGATTTTTTTCGGCTCTTTGCTTTTGCAGTGGCAAAGCGTATTCTTAACCTATCGTTCCATAATCAGCGGACCCTATGCCCATGTCCCGCCCACAAGAATTCGATCGCGATGAAGTCTTGGACTTAGCCCTTAAGGTTTTTTGGCTGAAGGGTTATGAAACTGCATCGATTCAAGATCTGGTCGACGCCACCGGATTGAATCGCGGCAGCCTTTACAACACCTTCGGCGACAAGGCCGAACTGTTCGCCGCCGTGATGCAGCGGTACCGCGACGCTGCGCCGACTAAGCCGTTGGTGGATGCGGTGCGCAATACACGAAGCGATAGCGCGGCGCGTGATGTGATCGTCGCCTTTTTCAAAGACCTTAAGAAACGCGCGCTCAACGATCCCGAACACAAGGGCTGTTTGCTCACCAATACCTCCGCCGGATTTTACGGCTGCTCCGACGCCATGACCGCATGGATTCGCGACTCGTTGAGCGGATTGGAAGACACCCTCACCACACTGGTGGAGCGCGGCCAGAAAAAGGGCGACATCACCGCAACCGCCAAGGCCCGCGCCATCGCCCGCTCCTTGCTCGCCAGCGCCCAGGGACTTAACGTATTGGCGCGCAGCGGCGCCAGCGCCCAAGCGCTTAAAGACATCGCCGCCCAAGCGGTGCGCGTTTTGGATCGCTAATTCCCTTTATTGAACGACCGTTCAAAAAAATTGTTGACGCCGTGATCGCACCGGGTTTATGGTCTCTTTGTTTTTGAACGATCATTCCATTATAGCAGTCATCTTCAAAGGGAGCTCCCCCATGCACCACTTAACCCTGCACACCCGCAACAGCGCCCCCAGCGGCGCACACCCCATCATGGACGCCTATGCCCAACGCTTCGGCTTTGTGCCCAATTTGGTTGCGGCCATGGCCGAATCTCCGGCGGCGCTGAAAGGTTATGCGCAAACTTACGGGTTGCTGGGCGAAACCGAGTTTACCCCCGCCGAGCAACAGTTGATCTTTTTGACCGTCAGCCGCGTCAATGGCTGTTCGTATTGTGTCGCCGCCCATTCCATGGCGGGCAAGATGATGGGGCTGGACGATGAAACCATCGACGCGGTGCGCGCCGCGCGCCCCGTGCTTGACCCCAAACTCGCGGCCATCGTCGAGTTCACCACCAAGATGGTCGACAAACGCGGCCACGTCAGCGCGCTCGACATCGAAACGTTTCTCACCGCCGGACACAGCAAGGCGCAAATCTTGGAAATTCTGCTCGGCATCGCCACCAAAACCATCAGCAACTACATGAACCACATCGCCGCCACGCCGCTCGATGCCGCTTTCGCGCCGACGGCGTGGGAACCGGGCACGATCGCCGCCCAATAACAAATTTTACGAACGGACCTTCCCCCGCCTTTCTCCTCCTCAGCGCTTAGAAATATGTTCAGCCTTGTACCCCCTCGTCTGAACATTGCGGCTTGGCGCTGGGGGGGAGGAGCCTTACATTCACCATCAGGCTTAACCAAATCCGCCCCCTTGTGAGCGCCGCATGACCAACACCCGCACCGACACCTGCGCCATCAAACCCCAAACCGCCGCCGAAGGGGATCGCTCGTTCGCGCCCGGCCCCGGCAAACACGTGCTCTATTTCGGCGATCCTATGTGCTCGTGGTGCTGGGGCTTTGCGCCCGAATTGCGCCACATCATCGAAACCCTCCAAGGCCGCGCCCAGTTTCATCTGGTCATGGGCGGCCTGCGCCCCGGCACGCTTGAGCCGTGGGATAGCGCCATGCGCCGCGATATCCGTCATCACTGGCAAGACGTCCAGGCCAGAACTGGCCAAGCCGTCGACTTTGCCCGCCTCGACGACGTAACCTTCGTTTGCGACACCGAACCCGCCTGCCGGGCGCTGGTGGTGGTGCGCACGCTGGCTCCCCAATGGGCAATGTCGTTTTACGAATCCCTGCAGCGCGGCTTTTATGCCGAGGCTTTGGATATCACCCAGCCGCAGGTGCTGGCCGATTTGGCCCAAAAGCACGGCCTGAACCGCGAAACGTTCAGCGCCCTGTTCAACGCCCCCGAAGCGCGCGCCCAGGTCGCGCACGATTTCAACCGCACCCGCGCCTTCGGCGTTAGCGGTTTTCCCACCGTCGTATGTGCCGACAACGGCCAATACGCCTTTTTGACCTTGGGTTACCGCCCGTTCAGCGCCATGGCCGATCTGTTGCAAGAGTGGTTGAACGCTTAAGAGATTCCCCTATACTGCGCCCGCTTCCCAAGGGGCGTTAAGCCCCCACCCATTATCAAGAGATCAATAGAGGACACCCATCATGGCGGGCGAAGTCAAAAAAGTCGTATTGGCGTATAGCGGCGGTCTGGATACCTCGATCATCCTGCGCTGGCTGCAAGACACCTATGGCTGCGAAGTGGTGACCTTCACCGCCGATCTGGGCCAGGGCGAAGAGCTGGAACCGGCGCGCGCCAAGGCCGAAATGATGGGCATCAAACAAATCTACATCGAAGATTTGCGCGAAGAATTCGTGCGCGATTATGTGTTTCCGATGTTTCGCGCCAACGCGCTGTATGAAGGCACTTACCTGCTCGGCACTTCCATCGCCAGGCCCCTGATCGCCAAGCGCCAGATCGAAATCGCCCGCGAAGTCGGCGCCGATGCGGTCGCCCACGGCGCCACCGGCAAGGGCAACGACCAAGTGCGCTTCGAATTGGGTTATTACGCGCTCAACCCCGACATCAAAATCATCGCCCCGTGGCGCGAATGGAACCTGCACAGCCGCACCGACCTGATCGACTACGCGGAAAAACACCAGATTCCCGTCCCTAAGGACAAACGCGGCGAAAGCCCGTTCAGCCAGGACGCCAACCTGCTGCACATCTCCAGCGAAGGCAAAATCCTCGAAGACCCGTGGGCCGAACCCGATTACGACCTGATCTTGTCGCGCATGGTCACGCCGATGGCGGCGCCCGACGAGCCGACCGAGATCACCCTCGATTTTGAACGCGGCGATCCCGTCGCCATCAACGGCGAAAAACTTTCCCCCGCCAGCTTGCTGACCAAACTTAACGATTTGGGCGGAGCCAACGGCATCGGCGCCATCGACATCGTGGAAAACCGCTTTGTCGGCATGAAATCGCGCGGCGTTTACGAAACCCCCGGCGGCACGATCTTGTTCCAGGCGCGGCGCGCCATGGAAAGCATCACGCTGGACCGCGGCGCGGCCCACACCAAGGACGAGCTGATGCCGCGTTACGCGGAAATGATCTACAACGGCTTTTGGTTCTCGCCCGAACGCGAAATGTTGCAGGCCGCCATCGATACGGCATCGCAACGGGTTACGGGCACCGTGCGCATGAAGCTATACAAGGGCAACGTCATCATCACCGGGCGCAAGTCGCCGTTCTCGTTATATGACGAAGCGACGGTGACGTTTGAAGAAGGCGGCACCTATAATCAAAAAGACGCCGAAGGCTTCATCAAACTCAACGCCCTGCGCCTGCGCTTAGGCGCGCGCCTCAAAAAGTAGCGGAACTCCGCCCTTTTATGCGCCAAGCTTCTGCACATTAAAAATAAGAATAATGCCCGGACCTTAAGAGTTCGGGCATTGTTTTTAAGCAATTACAATTGCGCTTAATTTAATTTCAGGCCTGTTTGATCGCCGCCGAGCCGGTGAGCAACACCTGGCCCACCGCATAACACCACACCGCGACCGGCATAAAGCCGATTTCATGGTCGCCGATGAAGCGCTTGCCCGACATGCTGCGGGTCAACGCCTTGGATGGCGTACTCGGTTTATTGACGTCCAAAAATTCCACCATATCCCCCAGCACTTCGCGCGGGCGGGCGATGGCGCGGTTGGACCAATCCAGTTCGATGCATTTGATTGGGGTGTCGCCCTTGGCCGGCATTTCCACCAAAGACACGCTCATATGTTTGCGGCCTTTTTTCCAAAACGCATAAAACAGACGCTCGAACGTCGGCGAATGCATAAACTGACTGATCACCGCCGTCTCCGCCAAACGCCCCATCGCTTCATCGTTGATCGCGGCGGGACCGGCCAAACCGGCGCGCATCGCGGGCGAGGTGAGGTAAACCTTAAAGCGCGTCTGGCGCTGAAAGCGTTTGCCTTCCCCATCCACACGCCAAATGCGCTTAATCAAATAGGCGGATTCCAGGAATTCCAAATACTTACGCAGCGTATTTTTGGCCACGTTCATGTCCGCCGATAGGTTTTCGATGCTGGTTTCCAGCCCCGTTTCCAGCGCCAGACGGGTCATCAGCTTCGCCACTTCACGCTGGTCGGCAATGCCGCACAGGCCCGCCAGATCGCGGTGAATGATGTTGGAAACCACGTCGCCCAAATCAATCTCGCGGCCCACCGCAAACGCAACCTCCGGAAAACCGCCACTGTTGACGTAATTGACGAACGCGGTGTTGAGTCCATCTAGATTTTCCAGATGGCCGTCAGCGTCGAACAGTTTTTCGCGAATGCGCAAAATATGCAGATATTCGGCAAACAGCACCGGCGGCAAAATGGACTGGTTAAAGGGTCCCGGAGGTTTTATGCCCTCGGCAAGTTGGGTTTCGTCAAAGGTCGGCACCAGCCCGGAAATGGCGGTAAAGCGGCATGACGGACGCGCGCGCGCCACATCGTCCAGGCGGCGCTCCCAATCGGTCACATTATGGATATCGTCCAAAAAGACATAGGCCCCGGCCCCACCGGCGGCCAGCCCGGAAACGTCAATCGCCTCATCGACCAATTCCACCAAGTCTTGGTTGGCGAACGCCGGGTTATCCAGGCGCACATAGATTAAAAACTTGGGGTCAACCTTCGCCTCGATCAGGCGCGAAATGGCTTGTTTGACCAAAACGGATTTGCCCGCCCGCCCCGGCCCGGCCAGAACCGCCGCCACGCCGCCGCCGGAACGAACCCGTTCCAGAAACGGATTGACAAACGCGCGGCGCGCCAAACGCTGCACCGCGACTTCGACCGCACCGGTCGTCCACCAGGGATTGTCCAGGAGGAGCCTGTTCCTCAGTTCAAGATTTAGCACTTATGCCCCCAAGCATATACTCGGCCCTACCGAGCTTATCGTTCATGTTCGGCCCCATAAACATTAAGCAAATTTATCTGAGTTTATTTTTTCATTCAAGCATGAAGATCAATCTATTGATGTTTTTTTGCATCTTGCCCGCGCGCAGGAATAATTCGACAGAAATCCGGGGGATAGGCTGGGGGATAGGCTGGGGGATAGGCCGGGGGATAGGATCGTCTCGGCCGCCCATGGATCGCCCGCCACCACTGCGGCCCCAGGATAAAACTCGGAAATACTTGCCAGACCGGATGCGCAACGGGATAATTCCGCTGCATCACACGAGGAGGCCCCCTTGGTTAGCGTTTTGTTTGTTTGCCTTGGCAACATTTGCCGTTCCCCCACCGCCGAAGGCGTGTTTCGCGATTTGGTCGAGCGCGAAGGATTATCCGAGCACATCACCATCGACAGCGCCGGAACCGCCGCTTATCACGTCGGCTCGGCGCCCGATTCCCGCGCCCAGACCGAAGCCAAGCGGCGCGGCATCGACATCAGCGGCCTGCGCGCACGCCAGGCGCACGCGGGGGATTTCAAAACATTCGACTACATCCTCGCCATGGATGGGGAAAATCACCGCAATCTGCTGGCCCTTTGTCCCGCCGAAGCCGAACACCGGCTGCACCTGTTTTTGCAATTTGCCTCCGCCGCCGACCGCCGCGACGTTCCCGACCCTTATTATGACGGACGTTTCGATGCGGTTTTTGACATGATTGAAGACGCGGCGCAGGGTCTATTGGCCGATATTCGCGCCAAGCATCTGTGATCATTGAATATTTTTAAGGACCATTATGCGCCACACGCGCCTTTCCGAACGCATCGAATCCATCGTCGGCCAGCGGCCGGACCGGATTTTTGCCCTTTCCGGCGGCTGTGTCGGCGATGTCTTTAAGGCCGAAATGCCCAGCGGCCGGGATTTTGTCGTCAAACTCGGTGATGGCAACGACAACAACCCCCATAAGGGCCTGGCGCTGGAAGGCCGCATGCTGGTGCATCTCGCCACCCATACCGCCCTGACCGTGCCCAAGGTCATCTGCGTCGACGGCGATTTATTGCTGATGGAAGCGCTGCCATCGGGCGGCTCATTGGATGGCGAGGCGCAGCGCCACGCCGCCCCGCTGGTGGCGGCGCTGCATGACGTCACCACCACGCAGGGCTTTGGCTTTGAGTATGACACCCTCATCGGTGGGCTGCATCAGCCCAACCCCTGGACGGCAAGCTGGCTCGAATTTTTTGCCGAGCAGCGGCTCATGTATATGGGTCGCGAAGCCGAACGCGCGGGCCGCTTACCCCATTCGATCATGTCGCGCCTGGAACGTTTCGCAAGCGGTTTGGATCGCTGGATCGCCGAGCCCGCGCGGCCGTCGCTGATTCACGGCGATTTATGGAGCGGCAACATCCTCAGCGCGGGTGGGCGCATCACCGGTTTTATCGATCCCGCGATTTATTATGCCGATGCGGAAATCGAACTGGCGTTCACCACCCTGTTCGGCACCTTCGGCGATGCTTTTTTCGACGCCTACCACGAGCTTCGCCCCATCCAGCCGGGATTTTTTGAAGAACGGCGCGAGATTTATACCCTGTACCCCCTGTTGGTGCATGCGCGCCTGTTCGGCGGGGCGTATGTCGATTCGGTGGATCGCACCTTGAAACGCTTTGGTTTTTAAGGCTCAAACCATGCTGATCATCTTCGATTGCGACGGCGTTTTGGTGGACAGCGAATTGATCGCCAGCCGCGAATTGGCCGCGTATTTAAGCGATTTGGGCCGCCCCACCTCGGCTATTGAGTGCCGCGAAGCGTTTACCGGCATTTCCATTCAGGCGGTGGGCGACAAGGTACGGCGCGACTGGGGCATGGATTTGCCGCACGATTTCGTCGCCGCCTTGCGCGAACGGGACCGGGCGGCGTTCGATCGCGATCTCACGGTCATTCCCGGCATTTTCGAAACCCTCGATGCCCTAGACCGCCACGGCGTGCGCTATTGTGTCGCGTCCAGCGGCACGCCGGAAAAAATCCGCCATTCGCTTGAACTGACGAACCTGATCGGACGTTTTAACGGCCATTTGTTCAGCGCTTCCCAAGTCGCGCACGGCAAACCCGCCCCCGATTTGTTTTTATTGGCCGCCCGCACCATGAACGCAGCGCCCCAAGACTGCCTGGTCATCGAAGACAGCCCCGCCGGGGTGGCGGGCGCGATCGCGGCGGGCATGCGGGTGTTTGGTTTTACCGGCGGCGGCCATTGCGGCCCCGGTTACGCGGCCAAGCTTCATGCCGCCGAGCTGGTCTTTGACGACATGGCGGCGCTTGATTCTTTGCTTTAAGAGACAAACGCATACTCGACGATGCGCTCGTATTCGGCCCCTTCTTGGCGCAGATGGCTTTGAAACAGCGTAAATCCGCCAACTTCAAAAGGTTCCAGGGCCAAAGCGCCATGCGTTTCCAGATATTGCACGACGCGGCTCAGACTCACGTTGCAAAACCTGGCCAACGTCACATGCGGCGTGAATTTGCGGTGTTCCGGCTCCAGCCCCTGGCGCACTAAAACGCTTTCCACCGCGCCGTTCAAGGCGGACAAGGCCCCGGCGGGATCGTCTTCGGCCCCCACCCATAACGCGTGCGGCGGGTGGCCGAAGGTGCCCAGCCCCTTTAGCGTGACCGTGAACGGTGCGGCGGCGACGGCGGTTAAGGCTTTGGCCAGATCTTCGCCCACGTCTTCATCCACTTCGCCGATGAAGCGCAAGGTGATGTGCAGATTTTGCGGCGCCACCCAGCGCGCACCCTCGATGCCATGACTTAACAGGTTCAAGCGCTGGCGGTGCATTTCGGGCAAAACAAGGCCGACAAACAGGCGAACCATCTCCCAAAACTCCTAAAAACCCCATATATTCAATGTGTTGCTTAATTTTGAATATTCATTGATCTAATTTTACAGCGTCACATTATTTTGATTAACTCTATTTTCTTATTTTTCGTTTGCCTTGGCCAGCAGCTCAATCACCTTTGGCGTCAAGCGCTTAACGATGATGGCGACGCCTTCGGCGTTGGGGTGGATGCCGTCGTGTTGGTTCAGCGCCGGGTCCGCCGCGACGCCTTCGAGATAAAACGGATCGAGCAGCGCGCCGTAGCGAACGGCCAAGTCCGGGTAGATGGCGTTGAAGTCGCGTCCGTACTCTTGGCCCAAGTTGGGCGGGGCCTGCATGCCCGAAAGCAGCGTCGGCAGGCCCTTTTGCCGAAGCGCCGCCAAAATCCACTCGAGATTGGCGCGGGTTTCGCTCGGATCGAGGCCGCGCAAGCCGTCGTTCGCGCCCAATTCGACGATCACCGCGTCGATTTCGGGCGTCAACAGCCATTCCAGGCGCGCCCGACCCCCCGCCGAGGTATCGCCCGACACACCCGCATTAATGACGGTGACGGCATGGCCGGCGTCGCGCAGCGCCGTTTCAAGCTTGGCCGGAAAGGCGTCCGCCTGATCGAGGCCGTACCCCGCCGTCAAGCTGTCGCCCAGCGCCAGCACCGTCATCGGGTCAGCGCCCAATGGTTCCGCCTGGGCGGGCAGCGCCACGATGCATGCCGCCGCCAGCGCCGCCGCCGCATTGACAAAAGCACGCCTGAGGCCATATCCCTGAGGAACGGCCTCGTCACGCATCCTGCGGGGGCAACCATGCAACGGCATATCAGGGGCCTTTCTCATGAACGATCTTTCCGCTTCGCCGGCCATTCAGCTCGACAACGTCCACTTAAGACTGAACAGCGACGCGGGCGAGGTCAACATCCTTCGTGGAATCAATGTAAGCATCAACCGTGGCGAAACGGTGGGCTTGGTGGGGCCAAGCGGTTCGGGCAAAACCTCCATGCTGATGGTGGTGGCGGGTTTGGAGCGCCCTACCGAAGGCCGCGTGCAGGTCGCGGGCGACGATATCACCGGCTTGAGCGAAGATCGATTGGCGCTGTTTCGCCGCGACCATACCGGCATCGTGTTTCAAAACTTTCATCTGGTGCCGACCATGACGGCGTTGGAAAATGTAGCACTTCCGCTGGAATTCGCGGGCCGCGCGCAAGCGTTCGATGCGGCGCGCGATCAGCTAGAAGCCGTAGGGCTAGGTCACCGCTTAGGCCATTATCCCGGCCAGCTTTCCGGCGGCGAACAGCAGCGCGTGGCGCTGGCGCGCGCCTTCGTGACCGAGCCGACCCTGTTGCTCGCCGATGAGCCGACCGGAAACTTGGACGGCAAAACCGGCGATCTGGTGATGGATTTGCTGTTCGATCTGCACACGCGCAAAAACACCACGCTGTTGCTGATCACCCACGCCCCGGCGCTGGCGGAAAAATGCAACCGCGTGCTGACCATGTCCGACGGACACATCGTTTCCGATTCCCGCGCGAGCTGATTGCATGACAAAACCCGCCGCCCCTTCTTGCGAACCCGGCGCAGCGACCGGTTTACGGCTGGCGTGGCGCATCGCGCGGCGCGAAATGCGCACCGGGCTTAAGGGCTTTCGCGTCTTTTTAGCCTGTCTGGCGCTGGGCGTGGCGTCCATCGCGGCGGTGGGCAGCTTGTCCGAATCGGTCAAAGCCGGGCTGATGGCCGATGCCCAGGTGTTGCTGGGCGGGGATATTGCCGTGCGCATGCAGCACCGCCCCATCGAAGGCAAAGCGCTCGATTATTTAAAGGCCAACAGCCAAGCCCTTTCGGCAGTGGTCGAAATGAAGGCCATGGCGCAGACCGATGGCGCCCGCGCGCTGGTGGAGCTTAAAGCCGTGGACGGCCGCTACCCGCTGTCCGGAGCGGTGGCCCTGGAACCCGCAGGCAATCTGCAAAGCCTGCTCGGCGTGCAAGACGGCGTATGGGGCGCGGCGGTTGAAAGCGGCTTACTGGCTAAACTGGGGCTGGAAATCGGCGCAGTGGTGCGCGTCGGCGAAGCAACTTTTCAAATTCGCGCCGTGATCCTTAAGGAACCCGACCGGGTCGCCAGCATCGTCAATTTCGGCCCGCGTTTTATGGTCGCTACCGATGCGCTGGACGACACCGGTTTGGTGCAATTGGGCAGTCAAATCCGCTACCTAGACCGCGCCCTGCTGGCCCCCGGCCAAGACCCCAAAGGTTTTATCGAGCGCCTACATCAAGCTTTCCCCAATGAGGGCTGGCGGGTCTCCGGCCCCGAAGATGCGGCCCCCGGTTTGCAGCGCTTCATCGAGCGGCTGACGCTGTTTCTCACCTTCGCCGGACTGACGGCATTGTTAGTGGGCGGCATCGGCGTATTGGGATCGGTGCGCAGCTATCTGGAAACCAAGACCGAAACCATCGCCACGTTGAAATGTTTGGGTGCGCCGGGCGGGCTGGTGTTTCAAACGTATCTGTTACAGGTGTTGAGCCTCAGCGCGCTGGGCATTTTGATCGGTTTAGGCCTGGGCGCGGTCTTGCCGTTCATCGGCATCGAGCTGGTGCGCGAGCATCTGCCCGTCGCCCCGCAGTTCGGTTTGTATCCGTTGGCCTTGCTCAAGGCCGCAGCGTTCGGCTTTTTGGTATCCGCCACCTTCGCCTTGTGGCCGCTGGCCCAGGCGCGCGAGACTCCGGCGGCCAATCTTTTTCGCACCAACGTCATGCCCAATACGCAGTGGCCGCGCGCGAAATACATCTTTGCCGTCGCCGCCGGGGTGCTTGTATTGGCCGCGCTGGTGATCTTGTGGGCCGAAGAAAAACGCTTTGCGATGTGGTTCGTGGCGGTGAGCGCCGTCACGGTGTTGCTGCTGCGCCTGGGCGCGAGCGCCGTCATGCTGGCCGCCAAACGCGCGCCGCGCCCCGATAATGCGCTGTGGCGCTTGGTGCTGGCGAATCTTCACCGCCCCGGCGCTTCGACTCCCGGCGTGGTGTTGGCGCTGGGCGTGGGGCTTTCGGTGCTGGTGGCGGTGGCGTTGATCCAAGGCAACATCACCCGCCAGGTGCAAGACGCCATTCCCGATCAGGCCCCGGCCTTTTTTTTCATCGACATTCAATCGCATCAGGTTGACGCTTTCGACGCCGCCGTTTTGGCCGTGCCGGGCGCGCACGATCTGCTGCGCATGCCCTCGCTGCGCGGGCGCATCGTTGAAATCGACGGCGTGCCGGTCGATGACGTCGACATCGCGAGTTCCGCCCGCTGGGCGGTGCAGGGCGATCGCGCGCTCACCTATGCCGCCACGCCCGCCGACGGGGCCATGTTTGAAGATGGGGCGTGGTGGGCAGAAGATTACCAAGGCCCGCCGCTCATCAGCTTCGACGCCGCCGTGGCCAAAGGCTTCGGCATCGGCGTTGGCGACACCTTGACCGTCAACGTGCTAGGCCGCGATATTACGGCCAAGATTGCGTCGCTGCGCAGCATCGACTGGCGCACGCTGCGCTTCGATTTCGCCACCATCTTTTCGCCCGGCGTTTTGGAAGGCGCGCCGCACACCCACATCGCCGCGATCAAAGCGCCGCCCAGCGCCGAAACCGAGATCGAGCGCACCGTGGCGCAGCAGTTTCCCAACATTTCCACCATCCGCGTGCGCGATGCGCTGGAAGCGGCCAATCAAATCATCCAAGGCATCGGCGCCGCCATCACCGGCACCGCCAGCGTGACCGTGCTGGCGGGCATCATCGTGTTGGCCGGCACCATCGCCGCCGCGCGTGCGCGCCGAGTCTATGACAGCGTGGTGTTTAAGGTGCTGGGCGCGACCCGCCGCCAGATTTTGGGGGCGTTTTTGCTCGAATACGGTTTGTTGGGGTTGTTCACCGGCATCGTCGGCGCAGGCGTGGGGACCTTGATTTCGTGGGCGGTCATCGCCCAAATCATGAACATGAGCTGGGTGTTTTTGCCGATGCAAGTCGTGCTGACGGTGCTGATCGCCATGATCTTCACCACCTCGGCGGGCTTTTTCGGCACGTGGCGGGCGCTGGGCGAACGCGCCAGCGGCCATCTGCGCAACGAATAATCCCCTGGTTTTCCCAGCAGCCCTTGAATCGTCACAATTTTCTGACATATTAGGATTAAGCTAAACAACCCTGTCA
>Ga0299912_10002453_pt1 | contig 15203 bp, 11 predicted proteins | sample RVTome_2_FD_207667 | JGI IMG/M metagenome (GOLD analysis project Ga0299912, IMG submission 207667) | Soil microbial communities from uranium-contaminated site in the Upper Colorado River Basin, Wyoming, United States - RVT95D214 (version 2) ... | reverse complement strand
CCAAATTATGCCTGAAAAAATAATGAATTGAAAAAAGATGGCCGGCAGATATAGCTGGGCTATGCGCGAAATGATGGCCTTTTCCGAGGGCGGGTTGAAGTAATTAAGCAAATACGCCAGGAGGGGATAGCCGATTATTATGATGACGAGCATTATCTTTTGGGCTTTCGGCAAATTCTCAGCCCGCGTATTTAGATTATCTGGATGGTTGCCAAAGCTCCGCATAATATTATATATAAGCAGAGGATGGCATGGCGGGAAATGGTTTTTATGGTGCTGCCGATAAAAAAATCAATAATCTATGGTCCGGTCAATTCAAGGCGGCTGGGGCCGTCATTAGGCATAAACCTGATGCCCCGGGGCCTTAAATACTGTGATTTCGATTGTCTATACTGCCACTATGGCCGAACCAGCGTCCCCAAACGCTTTTCAGATAAGACGGATATTTTTCCGGAAATCCAGGAAGTATTGCGGGAAGTCGAAATCTGGCTGCGGTCGGACGTCGTGTTCGGCTACCTGACGTTTTCGGGAAGTGGCGAAGCCACCCTGCATCCGCAATTTGCCGAATTAGCCAACGGCTGCCGAAGCCTGGCTCGAAGTCTGCGGCCGCATGTTAAAGTTACTTTGCTTTCGAATTCATCGACCTGTAACGATCCGGCAGTAGTGTCTGCCCTGCGATTTATCGATCTGCCGATCATGAAACTCGATGTCGGCGATCCAGCGTTATTCCGACAAATAAACCGCCCGGCCGCCGGCGTTGAGTTTGACGAGATCGTGGCCGGATTAGCTGCCCTTAAGAATATTACTATCCAGACGCTATTTTTAAGCGGCGATCCTGACAATAGCACACCCATGGCCGTAGGAAAATGGCTCGATCAGCTCGAATTAATCAGACCGGATGCGGTTCAAATTTATACACTCGACCGGCCGTTCGCTCGAAAAACGAAAAGCGGTACCGTCAACATTCGAAAAATATCCGATAGACGGATGGCTGAAATCGTTGACAAAGGGAAGCAAACGGGGATTAAAATCGATAGATATTGACCGCCCAAAAAACCTTCGATGGATTTAGCTTTGCTTAAACCGGATGAGTTCTGTTATTTGCCGACAGCCGTCTGGACCGACTGCCAATCGGGATCGCTCTGGAGTTGATTTTTAGTGACCATATCCGCCGCTTTTTCGAACTTCTCATAACATTTTTTCATGTTTTTTTTGTCATCCAATTTCTGGTAGATAATAGCCATATAAGCGAACGGCTTAACGTCGGCGAAATTGAGATTTTGTACTCTTTCGTAGGCTTCCAGAGCGGCCGGGTAATTCTGTAGTTTATAATAAGCCTCGGCGAGTTTATAACAGCCATTCAGGTGGCGGCGGTCAATTTCAATCACCTTGGTGAAATCCTGGGCAGCCTTATAATATTCGGCCTGGTCGAGGTAAATCAGGCCTCTCGAATACCGGGCGGTCAGATAATTCGGATTAATATCGAGAATGCCGCCTAAGGCCCCCAGCTGGGTCGGTGTATCGTTTTGGTCGCTGGCCAGCTTGACAGCATCCCGGTAGGCGGACAGCGCGTTTTCAGTATTGCCGGTCGCTTTATGGCACCTGGCTATCCCCAACAAAGCTTCGACGTTGTTTTGATGTTGTTTAAATATCTTCCGGTAATAGTTCAGAGCCTCACTATACTGGCCGGCGTCTTCGAGTTCTTCGGCGCGTTCTTCATCAGTTTTCTTACGCGGCTGACTCGAGCCCGCGGATTTTTTTAGAGTGAATGAATGAGAAACTACTTTGTCCTCTGGTACGTCGACTTTTTGCGTCGATTCCGCATAGCCGTCCTGAATAACCCTGACGGTGTGCTTACCTGACGGCACTTTGAAAGTCTGGCTGCCTTTACCGATAAATTCGCCATCGTAATAGACGCTGGCGGAGGATGGCGAAATTTTCAATTTCAAAAACCCGGGTTTCGGTTCAGCCGACGCCGGCCGAACATCGGTGATTGGATTTTTCGGGACAGCCCTTGATTGGGAACGTGACTCAGTTTCGACCGGCAGCGAAAGCTTAAGGGTGCTGGTTTGATTCTCCAGAACCGTTAACCGTTCCGATACGATCCCCACGCCTTCTTCTTCCAGTTCGATTGTATAAATCCCGGAGGGGATCTGGTCGAAAACGAAAAAGCCGGCGTAGCTCGATTTTGTTGTCTGGTCGAGCTCCTTGATTTTCACGGTCAGCCCCGTCGCAAGCCCGCCGCTTTGGGGATCGATGATTACGCCGGTTATCTGGCCTTTGGCTGCGGGCCCGGCATTGAAGAGAGCGAAAATCAAGATTAAAAACAACAGGGCGCCGCCGCCGAGCATAGCATAAAATTTGGGACTACGAGCAGGTTTTTCCTTGATGACATATACTCTGTCATCAATCGAAATCTTATCCCCGGATTTCGGATTATAGCCTCCTGCAAACTTGATGGAATTTCTTGACAGATAGGCGATTCCCAGCGATTGAGCAGGTTTATTAGCCTCGATAGATTTGGATAACTCGGCCAGTTCAGCTTCCCTTTCGGGTGTGAGAGTGGAATGGGAGGGTTTTTTTTGCGTCTGCCCTGCAATCGACGATGACCTGAATGGAGGAGTCTGCGAACCGGGCCGTTCCGTTCCGTCGATTTTCGAAGAGGTGGAAGGGGCGAGATTCTGATCGGTGAGCGCTCTGGATTTTTCCCTGACTGAAGGATTTAATATTATTCTTTGGGTGACACTTTTTTCGCCGGACCTGTCAACTATCAGATCTTCTTTCGGGATTTCTGGCACGTGACTCGCCTGGTCAGCTTCAACATTCTTTGTTGTTTCTTTATTACTAGACTGCGCCCTGTCGAGAAATTCGGCACGATTGGCCAACGTTATGGCCGGCCCGTTATCCGTTTCCTCCATCGTTATCTGCAGTTCATCATCACGATAAAGGGTTAGCTCTTTCTCGATAGGCTCAGGGCGGATCGTATCGTCATCGGGCTCCGGAGAGTGAGCTACCGGTTTTGGCTGGCTATCGGATTGCTTTTCGGGCGTGACCAGACCCGGGACTGAGCTATCGCCGAAATCCACTTCTTTGATTTCAAATAGCTCATCATCTTTAGAATATTGCGCTCCCATATCCGAGTTGCCCCTGAGAACTTTCTCGGTCTGGGCTTTTTCTTGAGCCTGACTATCGAGTCGCCTTGTCGGTTCGCTATCGCATGGTATATTTGTCGTTGATTCGTCAGATTGCCGGGAACCAGGCGAATTTGCCTCAGGTTGGTTAGATTGAACAGTCTTTAATGGCTTCAGGCAATTTCTGCAATGGCTGGAGTTTTCGTTGGGATTCTCGGCTCCACAATTTTCGCAAATGGTCACTGAAACCCCCATTTCAGTTATTAATGGATAGGTTCTTATCTGATAATGATATCGTCAATTTTGGAGAGCTCTTTATTATTCGAGGTCTCCTATTTTGGGGAATTTGCCGGTGCAAGTCATCACCCGACCCCAGTGGCCGGATGATGATATGATAAGTCCATGGTGCAAAATGACTAATTCATTAAACTTGACCTTGACATTGGCCGATTTTTCGATATTATATAACTGGAGTTGTATTTCATGCGATATTTAATAGCGATTGTACTATCAATATTCATAATGACTTCAGCAGATAACCCAAATTTGGGCAACCTGGGAACCTGGCTCGTATATTCAGCCGATGCCGACGTAAAAAGCGAACGTGCTGAAAATGAATGCACGATCATGGTTATCAATGGCCGGGCTACGGCAGATGGCCGACCGATATTATGGAAAAACCGCGACGTAACCAATGCGGATCAAAAATTCCGTTACGTGCCCGCCCGGGAATTTCCCGACGGCATTACTTACGCATTCAACGGGAATTTCTATGCCAACAACTCTTATCGCTGCTATATGGGCGTCAATGAAGTCGGGTTCGGGATTATTAATGCCAATTTGTATAACTTCGAAGACATACTGGAAGACGGCTTCGATGACGGCGATCTGATGAGAGTGGCTTTGGAACGATGTCGGACCGTAGCGGACTGGGAGCGGCTGCTGGATATTTCTGATCATCTTGGTCGGATGGATCCCTGGATTTTCGGGGCTTTTGACGCGGAGGGGACCACCAGGCTCTATGAATGTGGCAATAATTTCCATATTGTCTATGATACAGACAATCCAGCCGATGCGCCGGGCGGCATGATTGTCAGGACGGTTTTTGCCCTGGCCGGCGGACCTACCGATGAAGGGAAAGTGCGCTTTGATCGAGCCATGAGACTGGCTTATGAGCGGCCCACGATGGAGCCAATCGACATTCGCTACATAATGCAGACGATGGCGAGAGATTTCTGCAGCCCTGATTGCGATCCATATCCGTTGCCTTTTTATGGCCGCGTCGGCGCTTTACCGGGCGGCATACTTTGCACCGCGGAAACAATCAACAGATTCAAAACCAGATCGTGTTCGGTCATAAGAGGGGTCCTGCCCGATGAAGACCCTCGGCTGGCGACGACATTCGCGATTCTGGGCCAGCCAGTCCTATCGGCGGCCGTGCCCCTGTGGGTGGCCGCAGGCAGCGCACCGGAATGTCTGTATAATGGCAGTCACGCTCCCTGGTATAATCTGATCGCCGAACGGCTGGACCAACTTTATCCCCTAAAAGATCCCGATCGTTATATACATATGTATGCGCCATATCTTTTGGATTCCCTCGGCAACGGAGTCTTTTCCTATTCTTTAAATCTCGAAAACTGGGGGCTGGCGCAGGCGGAGCAATATTTATCGCAATGGCGCGAGCATGGTTTCGACGCTGCGGAGGTTGAGGTAGCCCAGGAAACAATCTGCGGCGCGATTTGGGAAGGCATGCTTGCGGAAAGCGACGATCCGGTGACGCCTTATGATGATGAGGACGGTGAAATCCTGTCGATCAATCGGACAGCCTCGCTGCCTGACGGCTTGACAATATCCAACTACCCGAATCCCTTCAACTCGAGCACCACCATAAATTTCAGCATCCCCGCTAATGTTGATCTGCATCAAGTCAAAATAAGAATCTATGACGTGCTCGGACATTTAATAATCTCACCCGGATTCGCGGTTCCAGAAGGCGGCCGGGGCAGTGCGACCTGGAACGGACTTGACGATAGGGGCGACGAGGTAGCGGCCGGCGTTTATTTATATAGCCTGGAAATCGGTCCTTATAGAACCACTGGCAAGATGTTATTCCTGAAATAAATTTGGAGCAATCATGTTGAAATCACTGTCCTTAATGCTGATTCTCAGTATCGGCGCGTTTGCTTTCGAGGAATTCGGACCTCCGGATGGCACAATCGCCCGACCTGGTTACGACAATCTTCAATATCAACAAAAAACCGCGCCCGACGGATTGGCCATTGGCTCGTACTATGTCGAAAATTCGATTTGCGGAACGCCAAGGGTGATGATGCTTCAGTATCAATCGAAATATGCGGGCACGGCCGGGGCCGAATTAGCCTACGATTTCATTCAGAACTACCAAAATTTATTTAAGAGTCCAGCGGGGAATTTTAAAATCACTTCGACTAAATTAATCCTCGATAAATTTTATTTCATCAATTTGGCCCAGGAATATAACGATGTTGCAATCTGGGGCTCCCGCCTGAGCTTGAAAGCGACTCCCGGGGGCAAGGTGTTTTCGGCCGGCGGCGAAATATATTCCGATGTTTCGGTCGTGACGACGCCCGCTATTGTGCCCGAAGCGGCCGCCGAGCGGGCACGGCAGGGGATCATTTACAACAGCGCAACCGATAAAACGGAAAACGCGGGAACGACCATATTGCCATTGATTTTCGCCGACCATATCGACTATCGTTTCTGTTATCTTATGAAAATTTCCACCCTTGAACCGCGCGCGGATTGGCGGGTATTCGTCGACGCTCACACCGGCGAAGTAATCTGGCGGGAAGATACCATAGAATATGAAACCATAAGCGGCCATATTTCCGGCGGCATCCAGCCGTCGACCCCGTTCGATAGCGAGCAGCTCGAACCCTTTACTAACCTGCATATTTTCGCCGATGGCTCATTGGTTGATACCACGGCTCCCGATGGTTTCTATTCGTTCGAGGCTTCGGGCGCCGATCCGCTGACGATCGAGATCCTTCTGGAAGGCTCATATCTGAACGTAAATAATCAAATCGATCAGGATGCCTATTATGCCACGGAGGTAATTCCGGGAGAGACATTCGACCTGGAATGGAACGACGATAATTCCACGATACCGGAACGCGATGCTTTTTATCATGGCCAGATGGTACATGATTTTATTAAAACAATCGACCCGGGTCTTACCGTAATGGATTTCCCGATGACGTGCCGGGTCAACGTATCGGGAGCGTGTAATGCATACTGGTCGAGCTTCGATAGAAGCATCAATTTTTATATCGAGGCCGGTAACTGCCCTAACATAGCGCAGATCGCCGACGTCGTTTATCACGAGTATGGTCACGGCATAACCAACCTGCAATATTCGGCGGGCGGCCATAATGATCCTAACGGTGCGATGCATGAAGGTTTTTCGGATTTTATTGCCGGCCTGATTACTGACCAGCCGCTCATCGGCCGGGGATTTTATGGCCCGAATACCCATCTCAGAAACCTCGATAACGATAATCGATTTCCCGAAGATTGGGGTGGCGAACCGCATAACGATGGCCTGATAATCGGCGGCGCCTTATGGGATTTAAAGCTCCTGCTGGATGATGAACGGCCAAACTACGTTGATACATTATGGCAGTATGCCAAGTATGGCTATAGCGGCGATTTTATCGGCTATTTCTGGGATATGCTGGTGGTCGATGATGATGATGGCGATATCGATAACGGCACGCCCCATGCTTACGAAATCTTTTATGCCTTTGGCGATTTGCACGGCATCGGGCCCGGCGTGGCATTGGAAATCGTTCATACCCCGGTTATCGATAGCGAGGATTCGACCACGGCCTTTGACGTGACGGCGTCAGTTTTCAGTCAATTTTCGATGGATAGCGGCACGGTCACGCTTTACTATTCGTCCGGCGGCGATTATGACGAACTCGAGATGGCGCCCGCGGGAGGGGATAATTGGCATTGCCAGATTCCCAACCAGTCATTCGGCACCACCGTCAATTACTATATCGAGGCGTATGATGACATCAATTTTCACGCCACCAGCCCGGCAAACGCGCCCGATTCGGTTTATTCTTTCTATGTCGGTTTCGACTTGGTCGCACCCGGCATGCAATTCGTGGCGGGTCCGGCCAATACGATCGACCTCTTTGGTCCTTATGGCCGGTTCGCCTTCCAGTCCTGGGATGTGCATGGCGTTGATACCTTGAGTGGACAGCTTCATTATCAGATCAATGCCGGCCCTGAATCGCTGGCGCCGATGGTAGTCGGTTCACAGGTCGGTGAATTCGTTCTGGACGAACTCGAAATCGGCCAGGTATTGCAGACCGGGGATGAGATCAATTTTTGGTTTACCTGCCGCGATCTGGCCATAAACCATAACGATGCTCGACTGCCCGACCAAGGATCATTTACATTTGCGATGACAGTATCCGAATTGCTCGATGATTTCGAAGCGGGCATCGACGATTGGCAGGTTTTCGGCGACGGCTGGATGGCCTATGATCAGCAGGGGTACCGGTCAAATGCTTGCCTGAAGACTTCCGGTCAATATTATGAGAATAACGAGAACTCGGTGATCAGGTTCAATGAACCTTTCAATCTCACTCCGTATGACCAGGTCTGGTTAAGGTTTATGCGGCGCAATTTCTTTTTGGCAGGGGATTCCTGTTTCGCGGTGGCTGCCAATTCTGAATCTGGGCCGTGGACAAGATTTGGTGGCATCACCGGCAATGCGAATAACTGGGCTCCATATTATGTGGAGTTGGAGGGCTTCGCCGGGTCGGGTAATGAGGAGGTCTATGTCGGATTGCAGTTGATAACCGATGAGGCCGATAATTATTTCGGTATTTTCGTTGACGACGCGGAGATCTATATCACTCAGCCGACCGGCGTTTCTCCTCTTGACCAGATGCCCACCGAGCTGGCTCTGGGCCAGAATTATCCAAATCCTTTCAACTTGAGGACCATTATTTCATTCACTCTGCCGAATTCCGCGCCGGTCAGTCTTGATGTGTTCGATATTCTGGGCAGGCGTGTGGAGCGCTTGATCGATAAGGCTGAACTGCAGGCCGGAGTCCATCAGATTACCTGGGACGGCACCAATGCCGCTGGCGCGACGGTGACGTCGGGCATCTATTTTTATCGCCTGGTTTGCGGCGAGCGATCGGCTATTCGACAGATGACGCTTCTTAAATAAGCGCCTCCTGCGATGCGGCGCTTGCCTCAGCCCAACCTCTATTTGCCGCTAAATCCTAAAGCCACTTAAACGGCGGTATCGGAAATATCCCATAACGAATTGTGCTATTCCAATAGATAAATTCGGGTTAGCCTTGTCGCGATAGTCCAGGCCGCCAGAATCCTTTATAACATGTTGAACGATAAGGTATTAATAATAATGGGCGCATTTTAAACCGCGGCACCACAATTGCTTATCAGAGAGTCGGATGGTAGGCAATGATGAGAAGACAGAAAAATATCGGGCATGTGCTGGTCAAGCTTATGGTCTCGATAATCAGCGTTTCGGCGCTCTCGACGGCCGCTCTGAATATCCATTCCAAGCCTGGCCAGAGAGTATACTACGAGGATTTTTCAAGTATGCTATCGATGCAGGCTCGCGGGATATTCGACCGGGCCATGTATCATTTGAAACTGGCAGGGTATGCCAATAGCGAAAATCAAGAGCCGCTGATTATTAAGCAGGGCAGACTATCCGATACTTTGATAGTCTGGCATAACGATGTCAAGATCATGTTTTTCACCGCCCCCCAGGATGGCAAGACGGCATTATTCGAATCGGTCGATGGGTCGGCGAAAAAATTGCTTGGGGGCGTAGAATCGATACGCTTCGATCGGACTTCGTATAACCTGATAACCATAGAACTGACCCTTAACCACGAGAATGGATATTCATCGCAGGGTATAATATCGAGAAGCTATTCGACGACAATCAGGCTGGAGAATTTTTAAATTGAAATGGTCGGGCAACCGTCATTGACGAAATGAAACCAATAGAGAGCATAATAGAGGTTCATATGAAAAATCGGAAATACGATAATCGGCGGGGCTTCACCATGATCGAGATGATGATCGTGATCGTGGTTATCGGCATCATGGCGGCGATGGCGGCACCAAGCTTTTTAAACTGGATACCAAAGATGAGGCTGAAAAATGATGCCAGGGAAAAAGTAAATTACCTGCGGCAGGCCCGCAGCCGCGCCATCGCCGAAAACTCTCAGTACGGCGTCTATTTTGATTTCAATGGGAGCCGCATGGTATATTTTAAGGATACCGATAGTCCGGAATGGTCCTATTATGCCGAAGGAGTCGATTCGGTTGTCGGAAATCCGATATCAAATGAAAGCACAGTTGCCTATGGCACTTGTTCTTTGATGGGCAATACTGTGATTTTTTATCCGAATGGCTCAGCCTCAACCTCCGGCTCGCTCGAATTATATGATGTCGAATCGGGTAATTCTTACACGATCAATGTATTGGCCTCAACTGGCCGCATCAGATTACAATAACCTCTTATAGCCCCAGGCTCCTCGTCTGTAGAGTTGTGCGAGCGCCTGGGGTTTTATAGTTCCCTCGTCGGGTAGTTTGGCGGCAGCTAATCATACTCAAAATTCAGCTTTTGGGCAGTGGTTTTTTGCCGAAATAAATCTGTGAATATTTTTTCATTGCAATTGTTAACTTTCCGAACTCAGCGACGATAATATCTTTGACGGCAATGGGAATGGTTTGAAATAACTTGACACGTTTTTGGACTCATAATAGAATTGGCAACGGATTGCATCATTAAGGCAGGTAACAAAAGAGGCATATATGGCCTTTGGTAAAAAATCAAAGCTGGCAGCTGGGCTGGACATAGGCGCAAGTTCGATTAAGCTGGTAAAGCTCAAGAGAAAAGGCACCAGCTATATCTTGAAAGCCCTCGCCATCAAAGAACTCCCTCTTGGAGTAATTTCAGAGGATGAGATCAAAGATCGAGATTCGGTCATTTTCGATATTCAGAGCCTGATCGACCAGACGGATCCAAAACTGAAAGAGGTGGCAATTTCGATTTCCGGTCATGGTGTCATCACCGATAAAATAGTCATGGATAGAAAATCCGGGGCTGAAGCAGAGCAGGCCATCTTGTTCGAGGCAGAACAGCGGGCGCCGTTCGATGTTGAGGATGTGACCCTCGATTATCATATAATTCGTGAAGATCCGGAAACGAATAAAATGGAAGTTTTGCTGGTCGCGGCCAGAAATGAGTTTCTGAAAAATTACCTCGACATGATTATCGATACCGGGCTAAAACCCGTGATTGTCGACACGGATGCTTTCGCGATATTGAACGCCTATAGCATAAACTATGATATTGATCCTACCCGCGTCACGGCGCTTATCGATCTTGGCTTCGATGGCACCAACATGACATTCATCAAGGACGGCCTGTATCATTCGACACGCGATGTGTCGAACGGCACGCGCCTGGTATTCGATGCGGTTGCCAAGGAATTCAGGCTCAATCAGGAACTGACGGCGAAAGCCTTAAGAGGCGAGATGGATAGCTCAATCGACCAGGACATGTTCAAAGCGACGATTTTGACCGCTTCGGAGGAACTGGTCGCCGGATTGGAAGTGGCCATATCTTATTTCAAGAGTTCGTCGGGGGCTGATAAAGTCGATTGGATTGTGCTTTCGGGCGGCGGGGCATTGATACCTTATTTGCCTGAAATGTTGCAATCGAAATTATCGATTCCGATAGAGATTTGCAATCCGCTGCGGAACATCGAGTATGATCCGGACATGTTCATCGAATTTCAGCCAGAAAAGGTTGCACCCTTGCTGGCGGTGCCGGTCGGATTGGCAGCCAGGAGTATTTAAATGTTAGAGATTAATCTATTACCCAAAGAATACCGGAAGCGGAAATTCCGGCTTGAGCTCGAGAAAAACGCACTCCTGGTAATTGGAGCGGGCCTGGCAGTTTTAATTTTGCTTGGAGCCTATACTGTATTTTTCCAGATGTTCCCCGGCGGCGCCCTGGACAGGAAGATTGCGGCAGCAAAAACTGAAAATCAGAAATACGAGGCCGAAATCAAACTGGTAAATGCGCTAACGGATCAGAAAAATTTGATACTTGCCAGAATGAGCACGATCGAAGTGCTTGATCATGACCGCGATGTCTGGGTCAACGTAATTGCCGATCTCGGCGGGCGGGTTCCTGATTATCTCTGGCTGACGGGATTTGAACCGGCGACGAAAGGGGCTGCCGAAGCTCAGAACGTGCCGACCCAAACCTCGATAAAGGGCAAATCTTATTCCATCAACAGCCTGGCCACGTTCCTCGTCAGGCTGAAGAAATCGGCCTTTCTCAATAATGTAGCTCTGGTTTCGATCAGGCTTGTTGAGGAGCAATTGCCCGAGGGCAACGGTTCCTATGAATCATATCATTTTACGATAAATTGTGACTTAATTCTAAGTAGCACCGAGGAGACCCAGACCGAAAAGATGTTGACTACCGGTAAGCTTGCGGCCGGCTCTGAATTTTAAGAAAGTCTTTTCCTGGTCTTAGAATCCTGTGGAGGGGAAGTATGGATTTAAAAGACCCTAAAAATCAAGTTCTTCTTCTGATAACGATCGGCTTCCTGGTCCTTATATATATCTGGTACGCCAAATTCTACACGGTGAATGCGGCCGAACTTACCCAGAAAAGGGTTATGTATCAAAAACTGAGCTCCGACCTGTTTGCCGTAAAGCAGAAAGCCGAAAGTCTTGAGGGGCTGCAAGCGGAATATAATAATCTTATCGGCAGGTATGATAAAGTCAGGCTCTGGCTGCCGGAGATAAAGGAAGATGAATCATTCCTCGCCCAGGTTCACGTGGCGGCCCAGTTGACCAATTCGACTGTGCTGAGCATATCGCCGCAGGAATCGGTACCGGGCGAATTTTATACGGCGAATTCCTACCTGGTGGAATTAGAAACGACCTACGACGGAATGGGGAACTTCTTCGCCAAGGTCGTTAATTTCCCCTTCATCGTCACGATTTCAAACGTGCAAATGAAGGCGAAGGACCAGATGGCGGGAACGGCGCCGGGGGGGTCGTCGAAACGTCAGGATTTAACCATGGTGGGCACATTCCGCTTGACGACATATAATGCCACCGGAAACGTTGGAGGAGGTCAAACGCAATGAAGTCATTCGCCTGTTTGGCCATAGCGCTTTTATCATATAGTGCCGGCTTCGCCGATATCGACCTGGATAATGTCAGTGTATCAAAAACCGGCGATTCAATCCAGGTCGACATAACTGCCAGCAAACCTTGTCTGGTAGAACATTTTCTGATCGAAGAACCGCCCCAGAAAATCGTTATCGATTTGCACGGCGTTATCAATGACTGGTCGCCCAAGAATTTCAGCAACCTGCCGCTGGTATCGATAGATAAGGTCAGAACGAGCCAATTTCAAATTTCGCCGGAATTAATCTCGAGAGTCGTTCTGGATATCAATCGACCCGTTGATTACGTGGTTGAGGAATTGCCGGCCGGTATAAGAATAAAATTCGCGGCGGCCACCGGTGAAGGGTCTTTTGCGCCATGGAGCGCCAACCAGGCCATTGCGCCTGCCAATAAGCCAATTGTTCCGAGACCGGCGCCAGTGGTTCAGGAAAACCAGAAGCCAGCCCAGCAAGCAAAGCCGAAAGTGGCAATTGACACATTTCCTCGCCGGAAATTGGTAAGCTATGCAGGGGCCGGTCAGCGCGATCCATTCAAACCGTTGACGAGCGGTCAGGGGGCGCGGCTAATGGCCGGAGAGGTTCCGGCGATCGAAAACCTGTCATTGGTCGGAATATTCGAGGATGAATCGGGTAATAATGCCTTGTTCGAGGACGCTGAAGGTAACGGCTATATTCTCAAGCCTAATGATAGAGTCAAAAACGGTTATCTTGTCACACTGCAAAAGGACAAAGCGATTTTCCAAATTACCGAATATGGCTGGACCAGAACCGTATCTCTGGAATTGCAACTGCCCGAATTAAAATAAGGAGAATATGACAATGAAAAATATCAGGTTTTTGACAACCCATCTGGGCCCAAATGCGGCGCTCTTTGCCGCCGGTATTGCCATTGCGCTGATTCTGTCGAGCGGGGCCATTCTGTTCAGCCAGGAGACTGTATTGATGGAGGACACGATCATTGAAGAGCCGCGAATGGTCAAATCGCTTTCCCTGACCAACGCTGATATTCGATCGGTGATGATGTACCTGTCCTCCTACAGCAATATCAATATCGTGGTGTCGCCTCAAGTTAAGGCCGACGTCACCATGAGGCTCAACAATGTGACCTGGAGACATGCGCTGGATATTATCCTGGAGACTTATGGCCTGGTCGGGGTCGAATCCAAAAACTACATCAGGGTGGTGAAGGCCGAAGATTATTACGCCGAAAAGCGGGCGCTTGAGCAATATAATGCGGAACAGGCGACACTTAAGAATCTCCGCACCAGGATTATTACGATCAAGAATAATGTTGCCAGTGAACTATCGAAAGCCGTCAATGGCCTGCTCTCGACTCGCGGTTCGGTGGCCGTGGATGAAAGAACCAATTCGATAATTCTGCGGGATTTGCCGGAAAATCTCGACCGGATCGATGAACTTGTGCAGGTGTTGGATAAGGAAACCAAGCAGATTAAAATCTCCGCCCAACTTCTGGAAATCGAAAGCCGGACCCTGAGAGAAATGGGGGTCGATTGGCGTGCTTTGAGGGGCGACGGGACGACTCTGTACGATCCGCTCTCCGATCCTGATAATCCGGATCCCAAGGAATACTGGCCTTTCGAAGACCTTCAGCAGAGCGCCACCGATCAAATGACCGGATCAGCCATCGGCAACTTCTATCTCCACAGGGCCGAGGGAGATTACCTGCTTGAGGCGGTGTTGAAGTTGGCTGAATCGACGAACAAGGTCAAAGTAATCGCTCATCCGGAAGTCACGACCGTTGATAACGTCGAGGCTTTCATCCAGATGGGGCAGAAAATTCCGATCAAGCAGCTCGATCCCTCGGGTAATACTCTGATTACATTCTACGACGTCGGTATCCAGTTGCGCGTGACGCCGCATATCACCTCGGAAAACAGGATATTGCTCAACCTGAAGCCGGAACGGAGCTCGTATCAATTTGACCCCAATGGTGTCATTATCAATACCCAGAATGCCGAAACCAATGTGGTCGTCGATAATGGCCAGACTACGGTGATTGCAGGCCTGACCCGACAGGAGGAGTTGAGATTAAGAGTCGGCATCCCGATCCTAAAAGACATCCCGCTGTTGGGCTACCTCTTCAGCTACGATAAGAAAGAAATCCAGAATGACGATCTCGTGATATTCGTGACGCCGACTATTATTGATGAGCAAATCGCCGGTTTTTAGGACCCTCTCAAATCGAATTACTAATCTTAATAAGCCCCGCCCAGCGGGGCTTTTTTTTGCACGGATGCCACATGCGCAAACTTCATTCAGTGGAATCAGGAGGGCAACAGGTAGGATTTTCAGCCTGATTTGATGAAACTGCCATCGCGCATCATGATCTTATCGTCAAGCCAGACCGTCGGTTTTTTGATGATACCATCAAGATGGGACGAGACAGCCACGGAGCCACCCATAGACTGATTATCGCCCAGGGCGAAATGGACCGTGCCCATAACCTTTTCATCTTCCAGCGGCGAACCGCAAAGGCGCGCTTTATCATTGGTGCCGATACCGAATTCGGCCAGGCTGCGAGCGTTATTTCCGTGAGGTTCAATCAATTTCACCAACTGGTCCGCCTTATTGCCGGTGATCTCGACGGCAACCCCCTTTTCGATCCTGATTAATAGCGGCTTATCGAGCAGACCGAAACCGGCCATGGAACCGTCAATCGCCAGGATTCCTTTGCCGGTACCTTCGACTGGCGCCAGAAACACCTCACCGGCAGGCAGATTGCCGAAGTCACCTTTGGAATGGAAAAGGCCTGTATCATTAAGTATTTTGCGGCCGGTTTTTTCGAAGCTGA
>Ga0299912_10002451_pt1 | contig 15204 bp, 15 predicted proteins | sample RVTome_2_FD_207667 | JGI IMG/M metagenome (GOLD analysis project Ga0299912, IMG submission 207667) | Soil microbial communities from uranium-contaminated site in the Upper Colorado River Basin, Wyoming, United States - RVT95D214 (version 2) ... | reverse complement strand
ACTTCGCGCTGCCGGATGACGAGCTGGTGCGTGCGAAGAACAACCGTACGCTGCAGCGAAACTTCCAGGGTTATTCGACACGTGCCGACTGCGACCTGGTCGGCCTCGGCGTGAGCTCCATCGGCAAGGTGGGCGACTGCTACGCGCAGAACCACAAGAGGCTGCCTGAGTACTACGCGGCGATCGACGATGGGCGCCTTCCCGTGCAGCGAGGCGTGCGCCTCACGAAAGACGACCTGATCCGCCGCGCGGTGATCCAGGAGCTGATGTGCCATGAGCTCATCGACTGCGCGGCGATCGGGCGGCGGTTTGGCATCGACTTCAAGCGCTATTTCAGCGCCGAGCTCGAGCGCTTGCAGCGGCTGCAGGCGGATGGCCTCACCTACGTGCGTTCCGGCTGCATCGGCGTGACCGAGGCCGGCCGGCTGCTCATCCGGAACGTTGCGATGGTGTTCGATGCGTATCTCGCGCCTCGCCCCGACGAGGCCTATTCAAAAGTGATCTGAGCGCGGCGGCGTGCGGCGTCTCGAGCCGCGATTCTTGCTCAGCTTACTGCCCAACGGTTCGCGCTGACGCTCATGGGGCCGGGCGCCTGTGTGCTCTAGCTTCAGCATCACGACTCACGCAGTCTGAAAGTTCCGGAGGAAAGCGCATGGCCGTCAGTTTCTCGAGCGATCCGACCGCGAAGGGGTTCTTCGCGCCCACGCGTTTCGAAGCGGACATCTTCGACTGTGAAGTGGAAGGCAAGATACCGAAAGACCTGAACGGTGCGTTCTATCGCATCGGCTGGGACTGGCTGTACCCGCCGAAGTTTGCCGACGATGCCCTGCCGTTCAATGGCGACGGTTACGTGGGCATGTTTCGCTTTCGGGATGGCAGCGTCGACTACAAGGGGCGCTACGTCGGCACCGAGCGTTATCTCGCAGACCGCAAGGCGCGGCGCCAGCTCTTCGGCCGCTACCGCAACGCCTCAACCGACGACCCCAGCGTCAGGAACCTGAACCGCACCGTGGCGAACACCGCTCTCGTCGCGCACGGCAGGAAGCTGTTCGCACTGAAGGAAGACGCGCTGCCGATCGAGCTCGACCCCAATACGCTGCAGAGCCGCGGCTCGTGGAACTTCGATGGGAAATACGCCGGCCGCACGTTCACCGCGCATCCCAAGATCGACCCGGTTACCGGCGAGATGATCTGCTACGGATACGAGGCAACCGGCGATCTCAGCCACGACGTCTTCGTGTATGTGATCGACAAGACGGGAAAGTTGACGCGCGAGGTGCGCTTCAAGGCACCGGTCATCAGCATGATGCATGACATAGGCCTCACGCAGAAACACATCGTGTTCAACACCACGGGCTTCGTCACGAGCCCGGAGCGGCTCGCGTCCGGCGGCGTGCATTGGGCGTGGGATTCCAGGGTGCCCACGTACGTGGCGATTCTGCCGCGCGACGGTGACGCGAAGGACGTGCGCTGGTTCAAGGGCCCGGAGCGGGCCGCCGTGCACATTCTCAATGCCAACACCAAGGGCAATAAAGTCGTAGTCGAGGCGCCGGTGTCGGATGGCAACCCGTTCCCGTTCTTCCCGAACGCCGACGGCTCGGCGTTCAATCCACAGAAGGCCGGCGCCACGCTGCGGCGGTGGACGTTCGACCTCGGCTCGAAGAACGACACGTGGGAGGAAGAGGTTCTGTTCCCGCAAGCCGTGGGCGGTGGGCTCACGCGTGCGGACGAGCGCTTCTGGTCGGTGCCCTATCGTTACGGGTTCATGGGCTACACCGACCCCGCGCGCCCGTTCAACGAGGCCCGCGCCGGCAACCTGCGTGGGCGCGTCACCAACTGCTATGCCCGTTTCGACATCGCGAGCGGCAAGATGAGCTCCTACTTCGTGGGCGACGTGGGCGGGCTGCAGGAATGCCAGTTCATTCCTCGCCACAAAGGCGCCGCGGAGGGCGACGGCTACCTCATCGGCGTGGCGTCCAATTACGCCGACATGCATTCGGAGCTGATCATTGCGGACGCCACGCGGCTGGAAGAGGGTGACATCGCGCGTGTGAAGCTGCCGTTCCGCCTCAACTCGCAGGTGCATGGCTGGTGGGCCACGGCAGACGAGCTGCCGCTGACGCCCTCGGTCTGACGCGAAGAGCCACGGTGAGCCACGTGACTGTGAACGCCATGACTTGCGAATGCCGGGCGTCGACGACCCGGCGACGTTTTCCAGGCGGCGCCGTTGGCTCCTGGCCGCGCTGAGATTCACCTCATGCCGTGACGTTAACTGTAATGGCGAGCGTGCGCTCCGCGCGCAGCGAGTTCGAAACGAGGCAGCTGTGCTCCGTGCGCTCGAGCATCGCGCGGGCTTTCTCGACGTCGACTCCTTTCGGAATGCGCAGCGTTACGAACGTGGCGAGGCGTGTAAACCGTGACGCGCCTTCGACCCGCTCCAGCGTGCCTTCCACGCGGCACTCGAGGCCGAGCCACTCCAGGCGAGCGGCGCGGCTGATGCCGCGAAACGTGAGGATGAAACAGTCGGTGGCCGCCGCGCACAGCAGAGTCTCGGGCGACCAGACGCCCCCCGGGCCGTCGAACTGCGGTGGCGGCGCTGTCTGGATGTCTGGCAGCGACGGCGAGGAAACGATTACGGCGCCGGCCGGATTGCCCGTGGCCGATGCGTGGTAGACGTGCGGATACGGATGCATTGCGAATATTTCCCTTTTCGATGCGGCGCGCGTTTCAACGGCGCACTTCCAGCGGCGGCGCCGCTGGCGCCGCCGACTCGGCTGGGCCGCAGTCGCCGCAACCGGATAGCAACAGCGCCGCGGCAGCGGCGGCCGCGCAGCCTGCGACCTGTTCGAGACGTCGCATGTCAGCGGAACGCCGCGCCCGGCTGGAAGTGCAGCTTCTTCAGGATGACGGCGAGCGGACAAAAGCCGGTGAACGCGGACTGCAGCAGGTTCAGGCCTGCGAAGGCGGCCAGGAGGAGCCACCACGGGCTGATGGCATAGGCGAGCGCAAGGCTCAGCAGAACCATGGTGCCTGCGAAGGCGAGGACGATGCGGTCGATGGACATGACGGCTCTCCGATGGCGTTACACCACGGCTGGAAATTCTGCTGCCGGCGCGGCATGCCGGCATCCGTAGCGCACGCGCGGGGCACGGCATTTCTACCTAGCCAGGGCGCCAGGCGCGGGCTTGGGTGCCGGTTAGTATATTAGCCGTTGCTTAAGTAGCAAGCGCTGGAATACGATGTGCGCCACATCCATCCGTCCCGGGAGAGCCGTGGCAGCCAGATCCGCCGCAGGCAAGGGGCGCGGGTGCTCTGCTCGGCTTTCTTTGTGGTGATGTCCTGGGCGAGCAGCAGCACGCGCCCCACAATGTGTGGTTCACAGCGGCCTTAGGCGGACAGAAACATGACCGGAACGGCGGTCTGAAGCGCGATCATGCGTGCCAGCTCGACGCCGTTCGAGCCCGGCATGGCGTAGTCGACGATGGCCAGTGCCGGCGTGAGCCGGATGCAGGCCTCGAGTGCGCTGGCGCCGTCGAAGACTTCGGCCACATCGAAACCGGCCGAGTGCAGCACGTGGCCGAGCGTCGCCACGATCAGCGGGTCGTCGTCCGCGACGAGCACACAAGGCTCGCGCGGCAGGATTCTTAAGACCGGTCGAAACGTTGTCAAGGCGGGGGCCCCGGCTTGCGGCTGTGATCGTGCCGGGGACGACGCATTTCAATACAGGGCTGCTGAATCGTCAGTGCGTCACGCCTGCGGCCTTGCAAATTCCGTCATAATCGACCCGACCGGCTAGCGCCCCGACGTCGCGCTCCCCTGGTCCGGCCCGGCGCTTTCCCGCGCTCTCGCCCCCGTCCCTTGCCCCGCACCCGCAATGACGTGTTCGCACGGCCCGGTCCCCGCCGTTCGCCCAGTCTGCCACCGTTGCGGAGACCCTCGTGCCGATCAGATTGAAGCCCCTCACGCGGGCCGCGATTATTGCCCTGGGCGCGCTCGCGCTCGTTTCTCTTGTCCTGGTGACCTCGCGCTTCATGCTGGCGGGTGCCGGCCGCGGCGGCTTCGGGCCGGCTTTCGCGATCGTCGCGGGTCTCACCGTAGTCGTGTCCGCAGGTTGGATGATCACCGTGCGTAGCATGAGGCGCACTTTGGCGTCCGAAGGGCGCAAGTTCGCGACGCTGGTCGACGCGGCCCCGGAAGTCATCATCGGCGTGGGCGACGATGGGTTGATCCGGTTCGCGAACGCGCACGTCATGGAGCTGTTCGGCTATTCGCACGCGGAGCTGGTCGGCGCCGCCGTCGAGCTGCTCATTCCCGACCGCTTCCGTGAAGCGCACGTCGCCTCGCGTGGCCGCTACGTCGAGCGGCCACGAAGGCGGCCGATGGGCAGCGGCATGTCGCTGCTGGCGCGGCGCCGTGATGGCACCGAATTGCCGGTGGAGATCAGTCTCAGTCGCATCGAGACCCGCGATGGCCATGTCGTCCTGTGCATCATCCGTGACGTGACCGAGCAGACCCGCAACCGCCGGGCGCTCGTCGAGGCAAACGACAGGCTGAAGGTGAGTCTGGCCGAGACCGGGCGGCGCGCGGAGGAGCTGCGTCTGCTCCTGCGCACGGGCGAATTCCTTCAGTGCTGCGTCTCGGAGCGTGAGGTGCATGCGGTCATTGCTAGACCCATCGCGCGAATCATGCCCGGCGCGGCCGGTGGCCTGTATCTGCTCAATGCCTCGCGCAATCTCGTTGAGCTCGTCACACGGTGGAGCGACGGGGCCGCGGCGCTGGCCGAGACGTTCGAGCCTCAGGCGTGCTGGGCGTTGCGTCGCGGGCGCGTTCACGTGGCCAGCGCCGCCGATGCCGGCACGAGCTGCGCGCATTCATGCGACGAAGGGGATGGCAGGTCGCTATGTGTTCCAATGGCCGCGCATGGCGAAACGATAGGCGTTCTGTGCGTGCGCGCTGCGCGCGCCCGCAAAGGGCGCGCAAACAAGCAGTTGCTGCGCGCGGTTGCCGAACAGGGCGCGATTGCCATCGCGAGCCTGCGGCTGAGGGATGCGCTGCGCATGCAGTCGACGCGCGATCCGCTCACCGGCCTCTACAACCGCCGGTTCCTCGACGAGTGCCTCGAAAGGGAAGTGAGCGGCAGCCTGCGCACGCAGTCCACGTTGTCGCTGCTGATGCTCGACCTGGACCACTTCAAGCGCTTCAACGACACCTTCGGCCACCAGTGCGGTGACCACGCGTTGCGTGACGTCGCCATGGCGCTGAATCGAGCGGTGCGCCGGTCCGATATCGTCTGCCGATTCGGTGGCGAGGAGCTCGTGGTGCTATTGCCGGGCACTTCAACAGAGCAGGCCGAGAGCGTCGCGGAGAAGCTCCGCGAGGAAGTGCGGCAGCTCGTGATCCGCCACAACGAGCAGGCGCTCGGTGGGCTGACGGTCTCGATTGGAATCGCGTCGAGCCCGCACCATGCCCGGTCACCCTCGGAGTTGCTACGCGCCGCGGACGTCGCGCTCTATGCCAGCAAGCACGGTGGGCGTGACCGTGTAGTCGTTGCAGCGAAGCTCGCGAGTGACGCCGAGCCGGAGTGCGAGGCGGACTCGGCGGGCGGCACGGCGTTACATCGGGCGCTGCCGGGCGCCTCCGCGAGCGCTTAGGGGAGGCACGTGAGCAACCCGCATCGCATTCTGCTGGTCGACGACGGCCCGGCCACGCGGCAGCTGGTGAAGAACGAGCTGCGACACGCCGGGTACGAGTGCGTCGAAGAGGTGTCTGACGGTTGCGCGGGCCTGCATCAGCTGAACACGAAGCAATTCGATCTGCTGATTACGGACTGGTACATGCCGGGGCTCAATGGGGTCGAGCTGCTGAGGCGCGTGCGCGGCGACGCCCGCCTCGCGCACCTGCCCGTCATCATGCTGAGCCTGTCGTTCAGGAATGAGCTGATCATCGCCGCGAAGGATCTGGGAGTCAGCGCCCACGTTACCAAGCCCTTCGCGCCCGGCTCGCTTGCGGCAACGGTGGATCAGCTTCTGAAACACGCGCACGAGCCTGGCTCGTCGCATCTGTGAGCGAAGCATGTCACGCATCCGTCGAGTCGTGACGGCCGAGTGTCGCTGTGCGCGGACGGAACTGCGTTTCCGGTGCACGTGGGGATCCGAGGCCGATTGATCCGGCATTCGCGGCCCGTCCTACCTCACGCGCACCAAACGTTCGCGCGTCGAGGGCCCAGGATTGTTTACAGAACCAGCGTGGACCACTGCTCGGTCGTCGGAGGTGGATCCCGGAACGATCGCAGCCTCCGAGGCCTCTTCACGCAGGTTACGGATTGTGACCTGCGACGCGGACGGGCCGAGGCGCCAGGAAGCCGAAGCGTTCGTGCGTGACGGGTTTCAGCGCGCCCACGGTGCGCACATCCACACATTCATGCCCTCGCTGCTGATGCTGACCGACGCCGTCGGGTCCGTGCGGGGTGTTACCGGCTGCCGCGTCGCCGGTGCCGAGCCCTTGTTCCTGGAGCGCTACCTCGACGGTACGATCGAAGACGTGCTCGCCGCGAAGACCGGCGCGCGCGTACGCCGCGCGGAAGTCGTGGAAGTGGGCAACTTCGCGTGCCGCGATCCGCGTGTGGCGCGTACGTTCATATCGCTTCTGCCGCGCCACTTCATTGAGAACGAACTCGTGTGGATCACATTCACCGCGACCGTCTCCATCCGGCGCATTCTTCGCCACCTCGGCGCTCGCTGTGTGGACCTTGGCGCGGCCACCGGTGCATGCGTGCGCGGCGGCGCGGATGAGTGGGGCCGCTACTACTCGAACGACCCACGAGTGATGGCCGGCTACCTGCCGCTCGCGCGTCGCATTCCGGCTTTGTGGGCGGGCGCGCATGCAGATTGAGTCGCTGCTCGGCGAAACGCCGCGCCTCGTTCCGGGCCGCATCGCGCTGGATGACGGAACGCGCGTCATCACCTATGGCCAGCTGGTCGACGTCGTGGTCATGGAAGCGCGCTTCCTGCGCGCGAGCGGTGGCCTGCGCTTCGCGGTGCTCGCGGAAAACGGCTGCGGTTGGGTCATCAGCGATCTGGCGCTTCATCATCTTCATCGGCTCAACGTGCCGCTGCCGGCGTATTTCACGCCTGCGCAGCGACGGCACATCCTCGACGACGCCGGCATCGACACCGTCATCACCGATCGCCCCGCGGAGCTTCAGGAGCAATGGCCGCAGTTCCGGCTTGCGGGCCTGTCGCCCGCGAGCGGTCTGAGCGTGTTCCGGCGTGAAGTCGATGAAAGTCATCGGCGACGCGTGCCGGTCGGCGTTACGAAGATTACCTACACCTCCGGCAGTACCGCTGAGCCGAAAGGAGTGTGCCTCAGCACCGCCACGCTGGACTGCGTCTCGCATTCGCTCGCGAACGCAACGGCTCCGGTAGGAGCTCAGCGTCACCTGTGCATCATGCCGCTGCCCACTCTGCTGGAGAACCTGGCGGGCATTCATGCGCCACTGCGCGCAGGCGTGAGCTGCGTTGTGCCGCCTTCAGGCGTCACCGGCATGAGCTACGGCGGCTCGACCCTCAGAAACTGTTACGCACGCTCGCGACTGTGCAACCGGAAAGCATCGTGCTGGTGCCGGAGCTGCTGCGCCTGTTGGTGCGCGCCGCTCAGGGCGGGTACAAGCTTCCCTCGACATTGAAGTTCATCGCCGTGGGTGGCGCCGCCGTCTCGCGCAGCCTGCTCGACGAAGCGGCGGAAATCGGGCTGCCGGTATACGAAGGCTACGGCCTCAGCGAGTGCGCCTCTGTGGTGTGCCTGAACACCCCTGACGCCACGCGCCGCGGCAGCGTCGGGCGGCCGTTGCCGCACGTGCGTGTGCGCTTGGACGAAGGCGGGCAGATTCGTGTGAGCGGTGCCGTGATGTCGGGCTACCTCGGCGATGAGGAGCAGCGCACGCCCCTCGGAATTGCCACGGGCGACCTCGGAGAGATCGACAACGAGGGCTACATTTACGTCCGCGGCCGCCTCCGAAACATCTTCATCACGAGCCTCGGCAGGAACGTATCCCCCGAATGGGTGGAGCGGGAGTTGTCACACGAGCCGGCCATCCGCCACGCGTTCGCGTATGGCGAGGCGCAGCCGAGCGTGACGGCGCTACTCAGCCCTGCGCGGCCAGGGCTCGAGGCGGCCGCCATCGAGCAGGCGGTGAGCCGTGCCAATGCGCGCCTTCCGGATTATGCGCAGGTGCGCCGCTGGGCCTGCATGCCGGAGACGCCGACGTTCGCCAATGGCCTGCTCACGGCCAACGGCCGGCTGCGTCGCGAACAGGTGCTCGCGCGGTTCGGCCCGCTTCTTCAGCACGCCTCCTGATCGCCACAAGGGATTGCGCTCATGACGAATTCCGACCAGCTCGCCAGCGCCACTCAGGCGGATCGGGTGCTGCTTCAGAGTGCGCCGGTGATCCGGCGCGCGCTCGCCGGGAATGTGACGCGCGAGCTGTATCTCGCCTTTCTGGCACAGGCCTACCACCACGTTCGGCACACGGTGCCTTTGCTCATGGGAGTTGGCGTTCGGCTCACTGCACGCCATCACTGGCTGCAGAAGAAACTCGTCCACTACCTCGAAGAGGAGGTGGGGCACGACGAGTGGATCCTGAATGACATCGATGCGGCCGGGGGCGACGCGAACCAGGTGCGCGAATCCGCGCCCGCGGTCGAGACCGACGCGATGGTGGCGTACGCGTATGACACCGTCATGCGCCGGCAGCCCACAGGGTTCTTCGGAATGGTGTTCGTGCTGGAAGGCACGAGTGTCGCGCTCGCGCTGCATGCCGCGTCGTCGATCCAGCACGCGCTCGCTTTGCCGGACCGTGCGTTTTCGTACCTTCGCAGTCATGGCACGCTCGATCGCAATCATCCGGACCGCGCGGAGCCGCTGGTGTGGCAGGGCATCGTGCTCAGCACCTACGCTGGCGTAAAGGGCGGCCTCGGTGCGCTGTCACTGGCGAAGGAGTCGCGGGACAGCCTGCTCGCAGCGGTGAAACTGAATGGCGATGTGCTGAACGGGTCGGCGTACACGAGCCTTGGAGCGCTCTACTACAAAGTGCCGCGCTGGCCGGTGGGCTTCGCAGATCACGACAAGGCCGCCGAGTATCTGCGCAAGGCGCTCGCCCTGAATCCGGATGGCATCGATCCCAACTACTTCTACGGCGAGCTCATGTTCGAGGAGGGCGACTACGCCCAGGCCTTGCGTTACCTGCGGAAAGCCGTAGCCGCGCCCCTGCGGCCTGAGCGCCCCCTCGCCGATTCCGGCAGGCGCGGGGAGATCAATGCCCTCATTGCGCGTGCACGGGCAAAGCAGGGCTAGCAGGAATGGCGCCGCCTCGAGGCTGCGCCGTTCATGCAGCCTCACCGTCAGTGCATCGTCGCGTCAGCCGCGGCACGCACGGCGGCGAGAAACTCGGGGTCCGGCACCCCCGTCTTGCGACTGCGCGCCAACACGCGGCCGCCGGCGTCGAGTAGCACGAGCACGCTCGCGTGATCGAAGTCGCCATTGTCGAGCGCGCGATATTGAACTCCCAGCACGGCTGCGAGGTCATTCGCCGGCCCGTAAACTAGATTGTCGGCGCCGGAATGGGGCCATTGACGAGCCACTTATCGAGATGAAGACAACTGCCGAGCCGCAGCCACGCCTCACACCGTTTGCGTACGGTTTCCGGCCGTTTTTTCTCGGCGCCATTGCCTATGGCCTGCTGGGAATCGCCGGATGGTTGGGCATTCGTGCCACGGGCGCGATGCCGCTGCTGAACCTGCCGCCGCAGATCTGGCACGGTCACGAAATGCTGTTCGGTTTTGCGGGAGCGGCCATCGCGGGCTTTCTGCTTACGGCCGTGCCGAGCTGGACGGGCGCCCGCGGATTCGCGGGCTGGCCGCTGATGGTGCTTTCCGCGCTGTGGCTCGCAGGGCGCGCCGGGTTCGCGTTCGCCGCTTCTCTGCCAGCACTGGCCGTCGCCGCGCTCGAGTTGTCGTTTCTTCCCACCCTTGCAGCCATGGTTGCGGTTCCCCTGCTGCGTGCGAGAAGCCGGAACACGCCGCTGCTCGGCGTGCTGGCGGCACTGTGGCTCGTGGATGCGACGTTCATGTACGCGCTGGCGCGCGGTGAGCCCGTGCTGGCATCCGCCATGCTGCGTGCTGGAATCGACGTCGTGCTGTTGCTCATCACGGTGATCGGCGGGCGCATCGTGCCGGCCTTTACGGCGAATGCATTCCGTCGCCGCGGCATCGACGCGCCGTTGCGCACTAACCGTTGGGTCGATGGCGCGGCCATCGGGGCGATGATCCTGGTCGTCGTGACCGACCTGCTGGCCCCAGGGCACAACCTTGCGGCGCTTGCTGCCGGAGCGGCCGGCGTCGCGCACGCCATCCGGCTGGCGGGGTGGCAAACGTCGCGAACGTTGAGCGAGCCCATCGTGTGGGTGCTGCACCTCGCCTATGCGTGGTTGCCTGTGGGCCTGGCGCTCAAGGCAATCCATCTGATCAGCGGCGCTGCCTGGGCGTCAGACTGGTTGCATGCGCTGACGATCGGCGGTGCGGCAACGATGGTTGTCGCAGTGATCACGCGCGCGTCGCTCGGGCACACCGGCCGTGAAATCATTGCATCAAGGTGGATCGCAGCCGCCTACGGCCTGCTCGGGGGCGCGGCGCTCATAAGGGTGGGCGCGACCGTGGCCACGGCGTACAGGGAATGGCTCATCTGGGCATCCGGCATCCTCTGGATAACCGCTTTCGCCGTGATACTGCTCGTGTACGGCCCCATTTTGCTGCGCGCGCGTGTCGACGGCCGTGACGGATGACGCCGTGCCCGCGCGCGTGGCTTGCGTAACGAGCGTCAGCCATTTGTAACATCGAGCCGCGTTAAACTGTCCGATGGCGATTGGGCTCGAGCGAAGGCGGGAGGCAAGATGCAGTTTTCAGGGCGAGCGGCGTTGTGTTTGATCGTTCTGCTGGGAGCGACAGGGGCGTTCAAGAGTTGCGGAAAGGAGGCAACTTCGGGTGGCGAAGACCCGCCGCGCACGGCGAACGACATCCTGGAGTTGACCGCGGCGGGCGCAACTTCCGTCGCCGTGCTGGCCAACGACCAGAACCTCACCAACGAGCCCCTCACGCTCACCATCGATGAGGCGCCGGTTGTCGGCACCGCATCCTTCAATACAGACCGCACGGTGCGGCTCGATCTGCCCGCCGGGTTTCGCGGCGTCACCCGCTTCAAGTACAAGATCACCAATTCGAAGGGCGGCTTCTCCATCTCGTCGGCCGTGGTGTTCGTAGACGTGCCCGCTTATCGCGTGGTGTTCGCTGCAGGCAGCAGCACGCAGCCTCTCGAGCTCTTTGTCTCCGATCTCATCACGTCGGTGAAGATCAGCCAGGCGGTATCCGGCAATCTACGGCTGCAAAATGCGTGGCGCTCATCCACGGGCTCCCTCATCGCATACGAGAGGGCCGACCCGGCCCAGGTGGCCTCGACCGCCGAGCTGTTCTTCGTGCGCACGTCGCCCATCGCCACGCCCGTCAGGGTTCAGCAACCTTCAGGGCGCCGCTTCGTCGATTCCACGCGGGTGGCGATCAGTCAGGATGGCCGGTGGATCGCATTCGCTGCGACCCCCACGTCCGGCATCGGCCAGCCTGCAGGCCTGTTTGTGTTCGACACGAGCAGCTCGGGTGCTCCCGTGGCGGTCGGCCTGTCGGCGAATCCGCTTACCGACCTCACGCAGTGGGGCGAGGCTCAGACCGCGCTCTATTTCATGTCCGCTCCTGGCACCATCTCGGGCGCGGCGGTGTTCCGCGCAACCACCGGCAACCTCGATTCGCCGGAGAGGGTCTCGCCGACGTACCCAAGTGGCGACACGCACACACGGCTCATGGTGTCGCCGGATGAAACCAAACTGGTTTTGCTGGGCACTCACGCAGGCCAGAACGGCGCATTCCTCGTCGACCCTGACAATCCAGGCCTGGAAAGGCGGCTCACCACCGACATGCCGGCCGGCGCCGTCATCGAGTCGTTCCAGCTCAATGAAGATTTCACTGAGCTCACCTATCTGTGGCGCCTGGGGAATGTGTCGAACGCGCGCCTGAGCGTGGTCGCCGTCGCCGCGGGCGCTGTGCCGCGAACCGTGCTCGATGCGGATATCGCCGCTTTCAACGAATTGCGGCCCGACGGCGCGGCCGCGCTGGTCACGCGGGGCGCCGGCGGGCCGTCGAGCGATGGCAGTCTGTTCGAAGTGTCCCTCGATCGCTCGACCTCAGATTCACGCATTGCCGCCAACGTGAGTGGCGGGGTCTACGACGATGCGGGCGACCGCGTGTTCCTGTTCAGCAGAACCCTGGCTCCCGCCGTGATCGAGCGCAGCGAATTCGACCGTGGCGTTGCGCCGCTCGTGCGCGCCAATACGCCGGCGCTCGCGCTCTTCGTCACGCCCTCATCCGCGCCATCCGCCGCAATCATCGAAGACCCGACGTCGGGCCTCGTGCTGGTGAATGCCGCGGCCCCGGGCAAGACGATCAAGCTCACCACTCTGGACGTGGGCGCCGTGCCGAGCACCTTGTTTCCCGATGCCATCGCGGCCTCGCCGTGACGCGACTTGCAGATTCTTGAAGCGTTGCCGCCGGCCGAACGCCAGAGGCTGTTCCCTGTTTTCCGACCGACTCCATCGTCTCGCGCGTGCATCGCCGCAATGTCTGCTACCGCACAGAGCGCACCTACCTCGACGGCGCAGGTTGCAGCACCAAGGTGGCGCCGAATGGCTACACGGAATTCGTAGGATCCGTGCGCACCCGGTCGGGGGGATACTCATGAAGCTCGGGAACAGGCAAGGCGCAACTCCGCAGCCGTTTTCGGCCGCACTGGAATTCGCCGAGGACGTCTCCGTCCGCGAAGGCCACACCTTCGTGCGCGCCAGGCTCGTGGGCAACGTTGTTCGCGATATCTCGCGGCAACATTGGCCGCTGCGCCAGGCGCAACGGCGGGTGGAAGAGCTTGCGGCCGCCAATCGCCGCAAAGATGAGTTCCTGGCGATGCTCTCACATGAGCTGCGGAGCCCTCTTGCGTCAATCGCCTACGCCGTACGCATCCTTGAAAAACAGGACGCAGGCGCCTCCGCGCCGACGCCAGTGCTGGCGCTGATGGATCGACAATTGCGCCGCATGACGCGACTCGTCGATGAGCTTCTGGACGTGTCTCGGGTTGCCAATGGGCGCTTGCGCCTGCAGCGCGCGCGAATGGACCTCGTACGCGTCGTGCGCAACTCCATCGAGACGCTCGAGCCGGACATCAAGCAGCGCAATCACCGGCTGAGCGTCGCATTGCCCGACGCGCCGGTGTGGTTGCAGGGCGACGCCGACCGGCTGGAGCAGGTGTTCGTGAATCTCCTCGCCAACGCGTCGAAATACACGGACGCGGGCGGCGACCTCACCGTATGGATTCATACGAATGAACGTCACGCCGTGGTTCGCGTGCGGGACAGCGGCATCGGCATCGCACCGGACGCCTTGCCGCACGTATTCGATCTTTTCCGCCAGGCTGACGCGGCGGAGCCGCGTTCACATTCCGGGCTGGGTATCGGCCTCGCGGTGGTGCGCAGTCTCGTCGAGCTGCACGGCGGCACCGTGATGGCGGCGAGCGCGGGTAAGGGGCAGGGAAGCGAGTTCACGGTTCGCCTGCCGACCGAGAGCTGATTGATCGACGTCACGGACGACCCGACCCGCCATCTTCAGGCAGCCTTCGACCTGGGCGTCGTTTTCTCGCGCTGCCAGCGGCGCCAGTATCGGCCGAGGCGCGCTGCGAAGGCGGCGGGTTTCTCGGCGTAGATTCTGCCGCCCACCCGAAAGGCCTTGTCTCGTAGCTGAGTCTGGCGGCGATCGATGAGGGTGAGCAGGGCGCTGGCGCCACCCGGACCCGGAAAGGCATCGCGGTGGGCGAGAGCCTTCTCGCGCAACACCGCGAGGTCGTGATCGTCGCCGAGGTAGTCCGAGAGCTTGTGCGCCCGAGCGGCGAGCTCGCCGATCGGGCGCGGCCGTATCGGCTCGAGCAGCTGTAGCTGATGCCACAAATACTTGGCTTGCTTGCGCCACTCATGCAGATTCCCGGCGCTGGGCGTCTTTCGGGCGTCCTTCATGGCTATGCGACCCTGGCGGTATACACGCTTCAGTCCCTCGCCGATCTCGCTCCAGCCACCCGCGCTGATGCGCCACCTCGCCACGCGCTGGCGAATGGTCAACAGTTTTTTGCCAGACGGATGTGACGCCTTTGCTGAATCGAAGGTGGTTCGCCGCACGTCGGCGTGCCCGCGCTCGAGAGTGCGACGGAATGCGGCAGGGATGCACCGCCTCGCCGCCGGCCCGTATAGCTTCCCGAGACGCTCGAGAGCGTCGAGCAAAATGCGTGCGTCACGCATGGCACTGAGCGGCCGCGCCGCGTCCCGAAGCGCCAGGTTCGTTCGCCGGTATGTCGCGGCAGGCAGTGCAGCGCGCATGAGCCGCAATGTGGCGCGCGCTCTTTGAATGGACTTGCGCGAAGCGTGAATACCTTTCGCCGAAACCGGCTTGCCGGCGAGCTGCTTCGTCGCCTCATCGATCTGTTCGCACAGCATTCGGTGCAGACCGCGAACATTCGCTTCCGGCTGGCGCAGCTCGGCGATCATCGGGGGGGCCCGTAGCGGCTGAGCTACGCAGGCTACGCCTGGTGACGCAGGTTTCTCCAGATCTCAGTGGTCTGCTGACCGATCGGCGCGGTGTGCGCCGCCGGCAAGTGCAGCACGAACTCGCTTCCTTTCCCTACGCCCTCGCTGTGCGCCGTAAGCGTGCCGCCATGCAACTGTGCAAGCTGCCGCGCCAGCGCGAGTCCCAGACCCAGACCGCTTCGGGTTCGGCCCGCTCCGTGCTCGACCTGTACGTACGCTTCGAAGATCGTCGGTAACATCTCGCGTGAAATGCCGATTCCCGTGTCACGCACGCTGACGCGAATCCAGTGCTCGTCCTTCTCCAGTGAGAGCACGATGCGGCCGCCTTCGTCCGTGAACTTTGCCGCGTTGATCAGGAGGTTTGCGACGACCTGCGTCAGGCGCCCTTCATCGCCGTGGACCCTGGCTGCGTGCGCTGGGACCGCGATCGTAAGCTGATGCCCACGCTCCGCAATGAGCGGCTGGGCCATCTCTGCCGCCGCAGT
>Ga0299912_10002450_pt1 | contig 15206 bp, 28 predicted proteins | sample RVTome_2_FD_207667 | JGI IMG/M metagenome (GOLD analysis project Ga0299912, IMG submission 207667) | Soil microbial communities from uranium-contaminated site in the Upper Colorado River Basin, Wyoming, United States - RVT95D214 (version 2) ... | reverse complement strand
GCGCGGGCTTGTGCTGCCATGGCGCAACCGATGAGGTTCATCCTCGTCCGGGTCATGGTTGTCATGATGTTCACGCCGACCAGTGGTAGACGGAGGATCCGTAGTAGCTCTTGTATGTGCGCGTGAATTTGTCGGACAGTTGTGCAGCGAGTGCGAGGATTCCGTCGGGGGTGAAGAACTGTATCCACTGTACTGTCTGTCCGTCTTCTTCGGCGTTGGCAATGCTGGTATAGGAGAGTCCGCTCTGTTGTCCGATGATGTCGATGGTTCCGACGGGCCATAGGGTGGTGTGAACGATGATGTAGTCGCCGATTTCGACGTCTGTTGCCTTGACGATCGGGGGAAGCAGTTTCTTAGTCATGATGTTCTCCCTCTCATGTGAACGGACCCTCATCGTACCGCACGATGAGGGTCCGTGTCTACAGGGGATGTTCTCAGGTCTTGTTACTTGACTCTGAGCAGCACTGCCCAAGTCTTGAGATCGACGATCCCCGTGTCGTCGATGTTGCCCCATCGCTGTACGGCCTTGACGGCTCTCTCCGTTGTCGGGCCGAACACGCCGTCTAGCTTGCCGTTGACGAGTACCTCAGGATGGGAGCGTGCGACCAGCAGGCCTTGCACGCTCTGTATGGCTTCCTTGTTGGCGCTTCCTCTCTTGACTACCGGTAGTGCGTTCAAGATCCTCTCCGTTCCGGTCGGTCGTACGGGTTTGTATGGCGGGCGGATGATGCGCTTGACGACGGATGCTCCGCGACTACGGAGCATGACTTCCCCGCCGTTGTCGTCGCTACTGAGAGACGTGTTTCCTTCGATTGTGAGCGTCGCGACTCTGCCGTTGCCAGTCGGTGTGTGGAGGATGCCGACGTGTTGGATGCGGTTGACACTGTCGGGGAAGTCGAAGAAGAGGATGTCACCGCGTCGTGCGTCGGTGTACTTGACGGACGGCCATCCTGCGCTTGCTAGCGATGCCACGAATGCCGGTGTGTAGTGCAGTTGTGGTGCGATGGTTTTGAGGTCGTATCCGGCTTGGTTGAAGCACCACCATACGAAGATGGCGCACCATGGTGCGCCGTTCAGTCCGTAGGCGAGTCCGTATTTCTGTTTGTTGCTTCCGGGTGGGTTCTCGTGTGTGCCTAGCTCTTGCTTGGCTATGCTGACGAGTGTGTTCGCGGTGAGTGGTAGGGTCATGGTTCGGGGTCCTCTCGGGCGGGTTTGTCTTCCGTTGTTTTCTTGCTCCCCCGTAGGAAGGGTATCAGTGCTGTCAAGATGGCGGCACTGTAGGTGGCGAAAGGTCCGGGATCGTAGCCTTTCAATACGATGAGGGCGAATACTGTGAATGCGCCGACGTAGATAAGTCCTATGACGAGGATTTCCATGATGGTTACCTGTTTCCGTCCATGGTGAGCGCTAGGCGTGCGGCGAGTACAGCGGCATTCGCGTTCAATACATCAACGCGGATTGCGCGTTCGGGTAGGTAGAGCGTCTGGAATCCCCGTTGTGCGGAGGCCGATACGGGGAAGGAGAGTGCTGCGAATATTGCTCCGGTGATCTGGTCGATGAATCGTACGTATCCTTGTGTGGTGATGGCACCTACTTCCCATCCCAGGGTGGCGGGTCCTGAGTATGTTACGGGGTATTCGCTTGTTGTTCCGATGGGGACGTTTCCTGACATTTGCCAGAGTCCTGGATCGCCGTCGAGTACTGTGAATGTTCGTACTTGTGAGTTAGCTATTTCGACTCGTTCTTGTGTTCCGGTCGTTCGCATCGACCCGTTGATGATCGATGTGATGGTGCCGAATGCTGCTCCGGCTGCTAGGGGTGCGTAGCCTACTTGTAGGTAGGGTCCGCGTGACATTGATGGGGTGATGGTGATTGATCCGTTGCTGGGGAAGTAGGTGTATCGTCTTCCGTCCATGAATATGGCTCCGCCGGGGTCGGCGTAGCTGAAGAGGAATACTTCTCGCGGTGTCATGCACGATCCGGCTGCGCCGTTGACTTCCGAGAGTTGTATCGAGAGTGAGTTGTATTGGCTACAGTCGACGATCGCAGTGTTGTATCCGGCTCCGAACGCGACGTTCTGTACGTCGTTCAACAGGTTTGCGGCTCTGTCGATGGGTGGTACACCGAGTAGGTTGATGGCGGTTGCGATCTGTCCTGCTAGGCCACCTGCTAGGAGTGCTATTCCTGTTGCGTTTCCGATGGCTGTTGGGTCGAATACGGAGCCGGTGTTGTCGATCATTTGTAGGGTGGTGAGTGCGCCGGGTGTGCATACGGCGTAGAGTGCCTGTCCGGATTCCCATACCTTGTTGGCACCCGGTGCTAGTGGGAGTCCTGACGTGACGTTGACGGTAGAGTCGTTTCCTAACCATACTGTGTTGGCACCGATATTGGTTAGGAGTTGAGCATCCCCCACGGTTGTACCGTAGGGGATGATTGCAGTAGGTGAGGTGTCTCGAATGTTGAACTGGCCTTGTGCCATGGGTTACACAGCTTTCTGTCCCCATGTCGGCGTTCCGCTTCCGGAGACATAAGAGGTTTTCGCGGCCGAGGTCTTGAGTCTCCAGTATGTGGGAGTCCCACCGTGACCGGAGATAGAGGATTCCTTGATACCGGAGGACTTGCTCAGAGCTGAATAGTACTTGTTGTTCCCGGACACCACTCCCATGTGTCCGGTCCACGCGACGATATCACCGACACCAGGAGTGGTCGTCTTGGCCGCGAATTTTCCAGCAACCGACGGGAACGTGCGACTCGTGAATCTCGCCCCATCATAGTAACCGAGACTCTTCAGTGCGGCCCATACCAGACCTGAGCAGTCGTAACCACCTTCGCCTGACGACTCCCCGCCCCACACGTAATCGTAACCCGCTTCTTTCGCGAGTCGTTGCATTTCCTGTACCAACGTACCCGAACCGACGCCGTACTCCACGCTATCCAGTGTCACCGTTGATGCGGTTACTCCCTCACCAGTACGCGCATTGACCTCTTTCAACGCTGCAATATCCCCGGTGATAGCTCCGATGAAGAAATCCCGTAGATCCTCGGGCAACTCAAGCACGCGACCCTTACGGACTCCGTTGATGATGAGTCCACCCATGAGAATCATGAGCCATGCCAGGGTATCCACTCACGCCACCTTCTTCACAACTCTGGCAGCCTTACCGACCGGATTACCAGCACCGACCACCTTAGCAACGGGTTTTCGTGCCAGGATGATAATCCCCATGACGATGAGCACAAGCGCGAGGATGAACGCCCCACCTGACAGGGTGACTTTCATGACCGTTTCCGTGATGGCGTTTACGCTCGCTCTCACGGAATTCCCGATATTGTCGGTCACACCGGCCACCCCTTCTACGGGTTTCTTGAGTTCCGCGCCTAGCCCCCGGTCCGGCATGAATTCCTTGTATCGTCCAGACTTATAGACGCTCCACGCGTCGTATCCTTGTTTCGCCCATACGATCCCCGCTGCTTCGGCGTTCAGTTCCGGATCGTAGAGATCATACTTTCGCCAGAGTTCTGGGTGCCACCGTGAGTTGATTTGCCAGAGCCCCCGGTCACGGCTTCCGTCGGTGTTGACGTTGTCCGTGACCCGGGGTTCCCCTCCACTCTCAGCCATGGCAATAGCGCCCATGACATTCACGTCAGCGTACATTCCCCGGAACTGTCGATTGTGCTTTTCGAACAGTTTCGCCGCTGATTTCTGTGTGTACGTCATGGGGTTACTTCCAACCGACGTGGACCTTTGTGCCGACCTTGACCGGGAACGTCAGCCCCTGATTCATCAGCTTAAGATTGGTTACGGAGATACCGTGTTTTGCGGCAATCTTCGTGGATGTCCGGATCCCTGATGTTGCCTTGAAATATATGGGCGTCTGCCACTTGGGAATGTTGACCTTCGTGCCGACCGACCACGGACCCTGTTGACCTAGTCCCTTGTTGTTGACCTGCAACAGGTCGATCGTGTCACCATCAGACTTGCCATAATACAGCTTGGCAAGCTCCGTATAGGAGTCATCCAGGGACCCCTTAATGGTGTGGATCAGCGGCGGGTTGCCCTGCCGTGCGGCTGGCATCTTCCCCACCGATCCCGGGGTCACGGTCTCAGGCGGCAGGCCGAACTGCTTGACCGCCGCGTCCCGGATCTTCCCCTGTTCATAGGAGAGTTCCTGGCCGTCGACGTATTTCTGTAGAGCAGACTGAACCGTCGTGGTGGACCACGTTCCCTGACCGCCGAGATATTCCGCCGCACGCCTGACCCATAGATCATTGGTGTCCACGACGGACGCCGTCGTCGTTGTTTCCCCTTGTGTCACGGTGACGGTTCCGCGTGTAGCAGCGAACCCGTAATCGGCCGACGCTATGTCATCGGCGGTAACATCGGCTTCATCCTGTGTGGTGAGATCGGACTCAGCGGCCGTGTCCTGCCCGAACTTCGTGCGAGTCACGACGATCGCGAGAATCACGAAGATCACGGCACCGATGTACACGACCGGTACGGGACCAATTTTCTGAGTGAAAACCTTACGCCACGATTCCATCAGACACCTGCCCCGCTACTCTGAACGGCAGTGAAGAAATCACGGTACATTCCAGCGGCTGCCGCGTCCTGCGCGGCCGTCTTCCCGGTGGAGATGACCCGCGACACCGTGGGACTGTCCGTCCCAGTGGGAGTCATGTACTGCCCGACCCCCTCGTTGATGGTGCGATCCGGGTCGAATTCCATATAGAGGTTTCCGAACGCCCCGCCGTCGCGGATCGTCGGCTCGATACCGTAGGCATAGGCCAGGGTTCCGGGTCCACGATCGCCCGATACCTCTCGGGTGGCTGCGGTTCCCTGTTCCGAGTGCTTGGTAACCGGCATACAGGGGATGGCAAGCTCAGGGTTTGGCGGTGGAGTGCGAACACTCTCCGTCCAGTCAGATGCCAGGGTCCGACCGACCAGTCCCTTGTAAGGGGACTCATCGACGCGGAGTTCATTGAACTCCGGGGGCGAGTCCTGCTCAGCGGCAGGCTCATCGTCCCGAACGGGATGGGTCGTCTGTCGGACGATGTTCTCATCAGCAGGAAGGACAGTTGCCTGGAATGCGTAGAGTAGCGTGGACATTCCCTTATCCTTTTCTTGTGAGTTACTTCCCGGTGACCGGAGAGACAGCCGCACGAATCGACTTGCTGAAACCCGACAGCAACGATTCGAGAACCTGAGCAGTCTTCGCTCGATTACTCACCACAACGGCGATCGCCGCAAGACCAACCACGGCCATGAACACACCAACGGCCTTATCCACCATGATGTCACTTACCTTTCTCAGTAGTCTTGACCTGAGCTTTCGAGACGACGGGGACCGTTACCAGGATAGCGCCGAGTACGGCTAGCATGCCGAAAGCTCGGATGAACGGTGCGAGAGGTGTGTCAGCCGTGGCGCTCGCCACGATGACCAGAATCATCGTGGCGAGCACGGCACGTGTTCCGTTTTTCGGCCAGGCTTTCTCGCGCGCCATGCCGCCGGTCACGGCGATACCACCCGCGAGTAGGTACGGCATTTCCGGTCTCATGGCGCGTGTCTCCTAGAAGAACCGGCGGAGGATACCCAGGACGAAGATACCCGCGATGACAGCAAGTAGGTACTTGTTGTTGAGTGCGTCCACGACCTTATTCACGGGGGTCTCCTAACCCTGATTGTTGCGCAGCGAGAAGTACAGGAAGAAAATGACGACCCATGCCACGGCCACCATGATCAGGGCGTCCTTGAGTGCCTGATCACCGACGGATCCGGGCGCGCCTGCCCTGACCGGACCTTTCGGCTCACGTTCCGTGGAAAGAACACGAGGAGAGTCGTTCTCGGTTTTCATGCCCATGATGACCCCCTGGTCAGTCGAGAGCGGAAGAGGCGTAGAAGACCTCGGGAGCGCGGATCTGACCCAACTGAGTGAGAGTCTCGGTCTGAGTAGCAGCCGCACCGGGGGTGACCCGCACCTGAACCTGGGACCCGACCCTGGTGTTCAGCCACGTCTCACGACCGCCGCTGAGAGCGAAGAATGGCCACACGAGAACACCGGTGTCGAGCCCGGACGTCACACCTGCACCCAACGGAGCGTAGGCACCGAGACCGGCCGCGATATCCGCGCCCACGTATCCGTAGGTGCGACGAACCATGTCGTTGTGCGATTCGAGCGTGCATCCCTCATCCTGAGGGACGTTGTCCACGATCAGATCGACGTTGCTCCCGGGAGCGAACGGAACCCGGGCACCCGCCGCGCGAGAGATGAGAATCATCGTTTTGATGAGTCCACCACGGTTCGTGATCGTGAGCAGGTTCACAGCAGCCGCCGTCGCGGTACCGGTCTCGGCGCGTGTCTCCACGAAGTCACCGAACCCGACCGGCTGAGTGTTGACCGGCTGGCCGCCGAGCATTCCGGCGACCGGAGCCCAGTAGTCCTGCTGAACGACGAGAGCCATCGACGCGGCCGTGGGAACACCACCCGTGAACGCTGTTGCAGCGGCAGCGATACCGACACGCAACTGGAGAGAGGCGTTCGAGTCCAGGTTCGGGACACACCCGTAACCGGTGTTGTAGTCCTGTTCGAAGTCCAGGTCAAGCCGGAAGTTGGCAGTACCGGCCGTGCCACCCGCGACGGCATACCCGTACTCGGGTCCCATCTGCGGATTGTTCCAATTCCGGGGGTGGTTCGTCTTGATTGTTCCGGACGGGATGTACTTGTTGATGAGATACCACTGGTAACCGGTCAACGGCTGAAACACGGGCTGACCGGTCGCGTCGGTGAGCGTCACGTTCGTGATCAGGTTCCACGGGGCATCCCCCGCGACGAGCACACCACCCGCGTTCGTGGCCCAGGTCTGAGAGAAGTGGCACCGGACACGGCGCACGAACCCGGATGCGGGCAACTGGATCGGCTGGAATTGCACCGGTCCGGCGAGATTGTTGACCGCCTGATTGTCAGCGAACCGACGGTACGGGCGGGAAGCCACCGGGAAACGGATCCCAGCAACCGGAGAGATTTCCTTGACGTCGACGTCAGCCATCGTCATGGGTCCTTTCTTCAGAATCCGAGAGCGGCGAGCGCCCGCGTGACGCGGTTGTCCGATGAGAGCGAGAGCAGATGTGCGGTTCCGAACGCAGCGAGGATGAGTGCGATCACGGCGATGCCGTGCACCGGGGAGATGTGCGTGTGAGGTGTCACGACTCCGCCTTTCGTCGGGGGTGCGACACGTGGTCATTGTCATGATCAGTATATCTGAACCGGTTAAGTTCGGCTAGCACAACACCATGATCATCACAAGGTGTCCATGGAAATTACACGATACCCACGCTCACGGTAGAAGCCTGCCCGCTGACTGTGCTATGCTCGCTCCGCTGCTGTAAGGGGCATGGCGCACGGCGGGGCATCACCGAACGGCCCGGGTAACGACACTACCCGGGCCGTTCGCCATGCTCACCTCATGAGATTGATCTGTTCCGGCGGTTCATCACTTCCCACCTTGACCCAGGTGAAATCATGCTTCCCGTTGGCCATGATGGTGTCACGAAGAGTGCGTGACGAAGGTCCGTCCATGTCGGCGAGTCGTTTCAAGTCCGGTAGTTCCGACGCTCTCCCGATGATCGCATGCGCAAGATTCGGGTAGATAGCGACCGGAAGATGTGACGGACGCTGTGCAAGCGTAATCATCGTGCCCTTCGCACTACGCATCATCGCGTACATCATTCCGACCATGTTCGACTGACCGAGGAAATGAGGGGACGTCAGAATCAGTCCCTCATCGAGATGAACAGTCCAATACCCCACCCGAGAGATCTCACGAAGTGCTTCACTGAACACTTCTTCCATCAACGCCATGGCCTCATCGACAGGCTTACCCTCCACCTTAGGCCACAACAGGATACGTGTGTCCGTCGGACGCGGATACTTGTGCCACTTAGTCCACCGTTTCCACCCCGCATAAGATCTCAGGATCGTGTCATCCGGTTGCAACTTCGCAATGAACACCACAACATGCGAACCGGCATCCAACCGGATCTGATCCAGATGGCGAGCAAGCTCCGTCTTTCCCGAACCGGTCGGACCGGTGACAAGAACATGCTCACCCTGTTTCCACGTCAGCCGCAACCTCATCAGTTGCTCTCTCGTCACCGGCCCGACACGCATGAGTCAGTCCTCCGTGCTCTCGCGCGAGGATTTCTTGTCACGGTACTCGTTCACCGCAGAGGATCCCACCCGCACCGTGAACCCTAGCAACGCGACGATGAGAGTCGCATCCGACACCCCGCCGAGTAACGTGACGATTCTTTTCGCACGCGCGGGATTAGCGAGAAGCGACGAATAGATCTGATCACGCAACGGATCCTGAGCATCGGAGATTTCCTGCTCAGTCTCGCGATACCCGACGAGCATGAACCCGATAGCTGCGATATCGGTCAACCCGATGATGAGGTCACATGCCTGATTCGCAAGCGCCTCATTCTGTGCAGTACCCCGACGAGAAGAACCCGACTTGACCGCAGCCTTTTTCTTGTGCTCGTCACAGAACTTCGGCTTACGTCCACGACCCCCATAGGTGAGTTCCCGATCACACCCGGGATGCTGACACCGGTACTCGGCCGCAACCTGAGGTACAGGCTCATCCTGAGGAACATCCACGGGAACAGTAGTGGGCTTGACGTCGACAGACAATGTCATGACCTACTCCCCCACGACGTCCACGGCTTCCGGGTGGGTTTCTTGTCCTCCGGAGGAATGAGCTTCGTGACGAGAGCCGTCAACGTCTCAAGAGACTTCTCGACCACCGACAACCGGTCACCCTCCGGAGGCTTAGGAGGGTCGTTCGCGGGCGGAGTGGGCGGAGTGGGCGGTGTAGGAGGGTCGTTCGCGGGCGGAGTGGGTGGCGTGGGAGGATCGTTCGCGGGAGGAGTGGGAGGGGTGGGCGGGTCAGCCATCAGAGGTATTTCCTTCCCCGGTAGTAAAGCCATGCTGCGATAGCGGTGAGACCGGTGATCACTGTCATCCGATCGGGGGCAGTCATCTTGCGCCAGATGGTCATCACGTTGTCCTCTTCTTCTTTCCTCCGGTCATCATCCGGAAAAGAGACGATTCCATGACCTGATCGAGTGCAGGCTTGACCTCAGCAAGAATGACATCTATCTTCGTCATGATCTCATCGAGAATTGCCTTGACCTCAGCCGATTGCTCAGCCGCTTCTCGGGACGTCTTCTCGGCGGCTTCCAACTTCGCCATCAGATCGGCGTAGTCCTCGGGTGTCACGCGGTCACTGCCCAATAGGACACCTGAACCGCGGAGACAGTGTTCCGTGCAGCAACCCAGATAGCGCCGGTGTGCCCGGAGAGAACGTCGACGATCGGAGTGAGATAGATACGACCCGCCCCCGGGTCAAGTTCTAGCTTCGCCGGATCGTCAGCCATATTAATGAACCCGCCGTCTGCCGTCGGCTGTACCGCGATAGAGAACCTCGTGCGATTCAGATCCACCGGAAGGAGTAGGGTCGGCTTGTCATATGCCGGATCGACGAGAACAGTCCCGGTGAGTACGCGAGTCGGACGTCGCGGAGGAGACGGAAGAGGACCTTCCGGGTCCGTGATGGATGCGGCCTTGTCAGGTGGCTCCTGGATTTCCTGAAACAGACTGTCGAGTACCTGAGAGTCGTCATCGGCCGTGTTACCGCCGTAGATGGGACGTTCCTGAGGGGATTCGATGAGTGGCACCGGGTGTTCCTCTCTTGACAGGCATGGTAGGGTAGTGACCGTTCGTGATTCATTCTACCCCGCATGACCTGAGAGGAAAACCCGTGCCAGCGAGCAAGAAAAACGAAACGACGGAACCGGTCCCCGCACCGGTTCCTGAATTGACGCCGGAACAGAAAATCACCCGCAACATCATGATGCGTAAGGCGCAAGCGATTCTGCTTGACGTCGGGCAGCGTTACACCGCGACATTCATCGGCGCACGACGTCAAGAAGACGAATACGAGGGGCACGTCGTTCTCCTCCTAGAGCAAGGTGTGATGGGAGAGACTGATCACACTATTGACGCCTACCACGTGTTCTCGGCGCTCGAATACGACAACCTGAACGAAATCAAACCTGCGATCGGATCAGTCCTCACCATCTACAACGGTGGGAAGCGTGAGACCAACAAGTCCCGTGCGACGTGGACGGCGTACCGTGCCCAGGTCAAGGCACTCGTCGACGCCGGGAAGAACGAGGAAGCCGAAGCGGTCGACGTCCCGGAACGAAAGTTCTATCACGACAATCTGATTCTCGCTGGCGACGGAAGTGACGTCAGCGAGGAAGAGTTCTCATGGGAGAGCTGACAACCTCTCATCAGTGACCCCATGAGAACAGGGGAGAGCTTCCCTCCCCGGTAGGCGACCCCCGGTTGAGCATCGCTCCCGGGGGTCGCCAATCTCTATGGATCACGCTAGGATGACCCCGGAAGCCTGACAAGACCACAGTAGAAAGGTCCACCCGCCGTGACCGAACCTACAGTGCCAGAAACTCTCGGGACCGCACTATCAGAAAACATTCTCGGAACAATGGTATCCGAGAGCAGTTTCCTCTCATTCCTGTTCCACCCACGCACAACGCCCCGCCCGAAAGGCCTACGGAAACGGCGCGTCACCGGAAGAGGAAAAGGTCGTAAAGCTAGCAGGATACGGGCATTCAACAAGTTAGATCCGGTAAAGCAACGCGCTATCGACGCGGCAGGTAGAGAGAAATACCTACGCGGAGAGATGACGTTAGTAGAAGCGCGGAGATCCATTCGACCACGTGCCGTCGAGATCGGAGTAGCCAAGCCTGTACCAGGTGACAAGAAAACCGCAATAGACAATTTCTGGACACAGGCAAAAGCATCACAGAAAGACGCACCATACAGGGAAGCCGGTAGAACCGCCGGTGAACTCAAGTCACCAGTATCATTTACCACCATCGTCTATAACGTGCGTGAGATGATGACCCCGGGGGAGAGGGAACGAGCAACCCGGATGACATACACTCAACTACGGGCCATGGCAATAAAGAGAGGTAGACCCCGGGTGGAGAGAGACACCGGGGAAATCGTCGAATACAACCCGTTCTGGTATCACTAGAACATAATCGTGAACTGTCACGGATGCGCCCGTGACTTCACTCCCAAGACATCCCGTCAACGATATTGCGAAAGAGCGTGCCGTAAGAAGCACGAACACGACACACGCTCTCACGCACGTCACTATGAATCAGACCTGGATTTCATAGGCGTAGACGGCGAAGGAGTGAACCGGCCCGACGGGCGCCATGAATACGTCATGCTGTCAGTCGGCGACAACACACTATGGAATGACGGACGGGAACTAACACATCGGGAGATCCTCCCGTTTCTTTACGGGCAGTATGTCCCAGGTATCGCGTTCATAGGATTCTTCCTCGGATACGATTTCATGGAATGGACGAAGTCACTCACCGAGGAAGACGCGCGGTCACTATGGACGGAAGAAGGAGCAAGGAAGAGGAAGCCAAGAAAGCAAGGATATGTGCAGTCATATCCTGTTGTCATCGATCGGGCATGGGAAATCGACATACTCGCTAAACGTAGATTCAGACTAAGGCCACATCACCACCGTGGCATGAGAGCGGACCCGTTCACCTGCCATTGTGGAGGAACTCTAGAGTACACACTAGACGACGATGAGTATAACGTAGAAGAATTCACAGACTGGAATTCACTGGTCAAGACCCCCTCACCTAAAACATCTAAAGGCGCTCCATGGATGTACATATGTGACACCGGCCCGTTCTGGCAGAAATCATTCCTTGCCACCATCAACCCTAAATCATGGCCCATACCGATCGTCACCGACGAAGAATACGCCACAATAAAGGAAGGGAAGAACAGCAGAGCAGACGTATACGAGTACGGAGATACTTCCTACTTCGACGACATGTGCCGATACAACCGTCTAGAAAACGAGGTACTCGCAAGAGTCACAAGAGAACTGAACAGAGGATTTCTTGAAATCGGCGTCAAGATACCCCTACAATCATGGTTCGGCCCAGGGCAGGCCGCATCGGCATGGATGAAGGGTAACAGTGGAAAGAAAGGACTGCCATACACACGGAGAGAACTGGTCGACCGAGTACCGGACTACGCACGCGACGCGGCACGCCGTTCATACTACGGCGGATGGTTCGAACAGTTCATACACGGACACATACCAGGAGTCACCTATGAATACGATATCAACTCTGCTTACCCGTATGTTATCTCTCGCCTTCCTTGCTTACATGATGTCGCGAGGTGGGAGCAGGGAGAAGGCACTCCGGAGTATAAACGAGGGTCTCTCTACTTGCTTCGTGTCAACGTTAACGGGTCAGATCCGTTCATCGGAACAATGCCCTTCCGAGACAGAAAAGGCCGCATCCTCCGAACCCACGAACAGACAGGCTGGTACTGGAAACACGAACTGGACGCGGCGTGTGCGGCTGGCATCGTGGATACTTACAACGTTCTGGATTATGTGGGTTTCACTCCATGCAATTGTGAATCTCCGCTGAAAGAAGTTGCTGAGCTGTACGAACTAAGGCTGAGAGTAGGAAAGAACACACCACAAGGGATCGCACTGAAACTACTATATAATTCCATCTACGGAAAGTTCGCACAATCCATCGGTAACCCGATGTGGGGAAACCCCATCTATGCGTCGCTGATCACAGCTGGATGCCGCACAATGATCTTGGAGGCCATAGCAAGTCATCCCAGCAAGACGCAAGATGTGACGATGATAGCAACTGACGGCATCTACTTCCGGACACCGCACCCAGGACTAGAAATAGACGGCGAGAAACTAGGCGCGTGGGACGTCACTGAAAAACACGACATGACACAATTCATGCCAGGGCTGTACTGGGACAGAGGAGTAAGAGATGTACTTGAAAGAGAACGAACGACCGGAACCGTTGCCGAAAAACTGCCCCTTAAAACCCGTGGCGTTAATGTACGTGATCTCGCGGACTCCGTTAGTGAACTTGACACCGCCTTCACTAACGCAGCAAGCCGATTCATTCACTCACAGGTATATGATTGGCCTGTGTTCGGAGTGCCCGTTAGGTTCGATATCGTGTCACCAGGTCAAGCTCTCGCTAGGAATCGATGGGAGACTGTTGGAATAGTTCACGGAGAGGAACACACCCCGTTGTGCGGAGACGACTGTCGGAAAGGACGTAAATCTATCTCTTCTAGTCCACACACAAAACGAGATGCCGAGAGGATGTATATAGACTATGATGTGATACGGACTAGCGTGTACACACGAGTAGAGGGTCAAGAGGAATCACTTCCCTATCCCAAGAAATTCGGAGAGGACGAGATACTCACAGAAATCGTCAATCAGGCGGGAGAACAGTTCATGGAATGGTTTTTCTCTAACGCCGGTGACACGGGTGAATAATGGACCGAAAAGACTACACTGACGTGTTCGCGTGGGCAGCACAACTAGAAGAACAACAAGCGATAGAGGACGACGATTTCCCGATAGACGACATGGACCTAGGATGGAACAATCTGCAATCCACCCTGGCAGACGACCAACTAACACGCTACGCACACCCCGACGTTGCATGGGTCGACGAATACGACATGCAACGAAAAGGACGTGCCTACGTGGCAACCTGTCACCGATGCAGACAGACCTTCGGATCGACACACGACGAATCAGCACGCGGTCGCGTCCAACGGCACATTCTACGGCACGACCTGCCCCCGATCCCCACCTACCAACTACCCGATGACTGCCCATTCTGATAGGATGACCAAGACAACACGTCGTCAACACGTCGTCAACGAGAGGCAACATCATGGCACTGCCCACGATCACCGTCACCCCGACCACCGTTCCCAAGCGATCCGTGTGCCGACGGAGTTCCCCGAACCCCTTCGTCGACATGGTCAAGGGTCTCACCGTCGACGACCGGGACAGTGCACTGTTCTTCGAGCTCGACAACGCCATCACGGCGAAGGAGCCGACCCCGAACGGCAAGGCGACCCGATACGTTGACCCCGACGTCCGAGAGGCTCTCCGGCTCCTGACGGACGCCGGAGACGACAACAACGTGACCGTTCGGAAGAAGGTCGAGGACACCCCGGCAGGTGTCATGATCACTTTCTGGGTTGTTACCCGCATCACCAGGGGTACCGCCCCCACCGAGTAACACCCAACATCACCGAATAACACCCAACATCACCGAATAACACCCACGTCATCCGACGGCCAGACCCCCACCATCGGTGGGGGTCAACGGCAATACACTGAGAGGAAACAGTGGGAAGAAAGCCGCTCAAAAACATCGACGTGCAACCGGTAGACAAGCCGATCATACCGGTAAGAGTACTGGCGAAAAGAGAGGATCGCGTCTTCCGAGTGTGTTCATATTGCGGTGCATGGGACCGAGACATCGGATACCACGCGGCACACTGCCCGAAACTCAAGCGAACGGAAGACGACACGTGAACGTGCTCAGGTTCATCGTAGCGAAACTATCGGGAATGAAACTACTCGATATCGCATACGAACGACTCGTGAAAAACATCCCCGACACCGAAATCCCGATAGCACTCACACTCATCACACACGATCACGACGGAACATACATCGGAACCACCATCACACTACAGGACGGACATATCGAAAGAGCCATCATCCCCGACCTAGACGCCCTAGCACTAGACAGCACTCCACACGTCATCAGAACAACGGCGCCCGACACCATCGAAGAGATCGAAGGTACATCAACATGAGCCAGGTTCTATGGTGCGACTTCGGAAACCACCCGTTCTCGAATCTTGAGAAAGGGTTCACCGCAATGCAGGTTACGGAGGAAATCACAGACGACTACGGAAGACGGTCATCCCAAGCAATGACCGTTCACGCCTGTTCAGTTCACAAGATGAAAGTCATCTCCGCTGAGCCGGGGGCATCGGCACTGGAAAGTGTCAAGCAGGATACTCCTCCGCCGACTCGTCCCTGAACCGGTTAAGTTCACGCCCTGGTATCAGCGTCACTGAACCGGTTAAGTTCAGGGTCGGGTGTGAGGGCGGCTGAACCGGTTCAGTGTGAAGGCCAGCCAACACCCGGGACGAAGGTCCCGGGTGTTGCTGTGCGTGATGGGTGGTGACTCTCCGAGTACGCCCGCCAGGGA
>Ga0299912_10002449_pt1 | contig 15212 bp, 11 predicted proteins | sample RVTome_2_FD_207667 | JGI IMG/M metagenome (GOLD analysis project Ga0299912, IMG submission 207667) | Soil microbial communities from uranium-contaminated site in the Upper Colorado River Basin, Wyoming, United States - RVT95D214 (version 2) ... | reverse complement strand
TGGTCTTGAGAGTATAGTGCATAAAAGCGATGGCCCCGGCCCGCGGTGGAACATAGGAGAAGAGTCCGGCCTGCTTGTTCAGCCAGGACTCGAACCGAGAAAAGTTTTTTTGGATGATGCTGCGCGTCCTTTTCAGGATCTTCTCCCGGTTGGCCGGGGAAAGGGCGATCCGGGCGATCCGGTCGCTCAGGACGCTCGGAGAGATGGTCGTATAGTCGTGGTAGGGCCAGGTCTTCGTGATGAATTCCTTGGGCGCGACAATCCACCCGATTCGGACTCCGGGGAGCCCATAGGCTTTGGACAGGCCGTTGACGATGAGGGTGCGATCGTATCTCCCCCAGAAACTCGGCGTCGTTTCGCCGATCCGCTCCGCTCCCTGGTAGATTTCGTCGGCGACGATCCAGGCGCCGACCCGGGCCGCTGCCTCGACGATGGCCGACATGGCTTCCCCGCTGAGCACGGCTCCGGTCGGGTTGTTGGGGTTGGTGACGATGATCAGTTTCGTTTTCGGGGTGACCAGCTTACGCAGCTCGTCGAGGTCGGGGGCCCAGCCGAGGCTTTCCTTGAGCCATAACGGCTTGAGCGCGGCGTCGAAGCCGTGCACGAGCCCCCACATCTGCATGTAGTTCGGCATCATGAACACGGCCTCGTCGCCGGGTTCGATGTGGCTCCACATGAGCAGGTAGTTGGCCTCCGAGGATCCGCTGGTGACCAAGACATGATCGAGGGTCGCTCCCGGATAGAGCCTGGCGATTTGTTCGCGGAGCTCCGGAGTGCCGTTGCTCTGGCTGTAGCCGAGGGGGATGTCCTGGAGTTCCCGGACCTCGTCCCCGCTGAGGAACTCGCGGAGGGTGAGCGGGTGGACGCCGCTCTCTGAGAGGTTATACTCGACCTCGTTCTCCCAGGTCGATTGCATGCGCTCCATTTTGAAGTGTTCGACTTTCATGGCGATCCCTCCTCCCAGGATTCAGATTTCGACCCGGAACGGCTTCTTCAGGGCAAAACCGAAGATAATCGAAAGCCCGAGATAGGCGATGAGCCAATGGAGCTTGAGGCCGAAGAGGGGGAGTTTTTTAGCCGGGTGGACGACCTCAATCGCTTTGATCCGGCTCTCCCCGGGAAGGGTTTTCTCCCCTGGATAAAGCGCCTCATCCAGAAGGCTCCGCCTGACCTTGAGAGACGAAACCTTTTCCAGGCGTCTCCCATCGACGACGACGGTCTTGAGGTAACTCTTGTCTCCAGCCCTGATAGTGAGATCGAATGTGCCGGCCGCCGTGGGCTTGAGACGCCAATCCACTTCCCTCGATTCTTCGAGCCGGAGGGGCGGTGTTTCGATCGTGATCTCCGGCGGCGACTCCAGGGCGAATTCCGTTCCCAGGACATTGACGTCGGGCTTCAGCTTGACCTTGAGGATGGCCGGCCGGCCAACGGCCAGCGGCTCTGACCCGAACCAGAGGTTGAGCTGGGCCAGGATCAGGATGAGGGGGACAATCATCACCAGAAGCGGCTTGAGGTTAAGGGCGAGATAGTGGAGGTTGGCCCGCAGGATCTGGCCCTGGGCCTTCATCGTAACGCCCATGTTGTCCTTAAACAGGCGGAGCTCAAGAAGGTGGGCTTTGATTATGTCCTTGACTCTGCGGATGCCGGACTGGTTTGACGTCCAGCGATAAATGATAAGCATCAGCAGACCGGTCAGCAGCGAGATGAAAATCATTCCGGCCCAAGGGTTGAGAGAGCGGAAGGGGAGAAGCAGAAGGTCGAAGAGCTTCCCCAAGATGGTGTTGATGAGTCCCATCAGGAAATATATCCCAGTCCCTTCAGTTTCTTCTTGACCTCCTCTTCCGAATCGGACTCCTCGAGCTTGGCGATCTCCTTCTCCAGGCAGTGAGTGATGAACTCCTGCGGAGACGAATAGCCCGCCATCTGGGCGAATTTCTTGACTTTTTCCAGAAGTTCTTTGTCCAGCTTGACTTTCGCGTGGCCCATGCGGCCTCCTCCTAAAAGATCGTATCTCCGATCATTTCTTTGGTCTTCGGTATGCCGAATATATCGAGGATCGTGGCGGTCAGGTCATAAAGGGCCGGAAACTCGGCCCGGACCCTGCGGTTGGTGACCAGGATGCCGGGGATGACTTCCGGGGCGCCCATGTGATCCCCGCTCCACTTTTCCCTGTTGTCTTCGAAAACGTTCTTGGGAAACTTGCCGAGCGGGGAATCCCAGGAGATGCGGTAGCCCATATTGAAGCCGCAGACGATATCGGGGGCATGCTCGAGATGCGGACCGCGGTAAACCTCCTTGGCCACGAAGGCGTGGAGGATGGCCCGCTCGCCGGTCTTGGGGTCGACGACCTGTTCAAGCTTCCCGGCGATCTCCCGGATGAGGTTATCGCTGTCGGGCCCGGCGTTGACGATACCGTCTCTCTCCCGGCCTCTTTGGTTGACATAGAGCCCGTTGAGGCCGATCCCGTAGGCCCTGGTTTTTGACCAGTCGGTGTTATCAAAAAAGCTCCCTTCCTCCTGCTTCCAGGGGTTGCGAAGCCGGTGGTAGCCGTTCTCGAAGAGCCAGGTGTTGAGGTTGAAGGCCCGGCGGAACGGGTTGAACCCGTGGTCGGACATGACCAGGAGGACGGTGTCCTTATCGATCTCCTTGAGGACGTGGTCGAGAAACCGGTCGGCTTCGACGTAGATGTTCTCGATGGTTCGGCCATAGCGGGAGGCGAGCTGGGGATCGTACTCGGGATGCTTCTCGTCCATCAGGCGCCAGAACATGTGTTGGCGCTGGTCCGTGCTCGAAACATAGTAGAAAAGAAGGCCGGAGTCAAAGCGCTCGAACTCGAAATCGAACATCCGTTCGCCTTCCCGGAGGATCATATCGTCCTGCTCCAGGAACTCACCCTCGTCGAGCACTCCGTTGTCAAGGGCTGATGTATCGGCCGGAAGGCCCTTGGTGAAATAAGAGCCGAAAACCCTCTCCAGCTCCTGGGCGTAGCTTTCCGGCGTGGAAATGGGCAGGGCCGGACGGCCAGGGTCAATGTTGACAGGGCTCACATAGAGCTTGAAATGGGGCCGGATCTGCTTGAGGTAGAACATGCAGATGCCGCTTACGCTCTGGGTCGGCATGAGGCCGAATTGGACTCTTTTCCAGCCGCTCCATTCCCTTTCTTTAAGGATGAACTCCTGGTCCGGGAGGACGACCTTGGCTACGGCATGGTTGGGGTCGATGAAGACTCGGAAGTCGATAAGGGCTTCCGGCCGGTCCTTCTTGAACGTGTTGGTCGGACCCGGGAGCTTGGCTTCGACCCGGTTCCCGATGACGAAGACCTCATAGACCCTCCCGCCGGAGAGCTCACCTTTCGGGATGCCGGGATCGGTCGTGTAGAAACAGGAGATACCGTAGCTCCCCTTGAGGTCGGGTGTGCCCATGCCGGAGATCGTTCGCTGCTTCGTGGCTACGGGCGGGTAGTTCGAGGGGATCTTGAAGACGGTGGCCGGAATCTCGTTCTCTTCTAAGATCTGCCAGAACGTCCGTCCTTGCATCAAGTTCTTCACTTCGCCGCCGCTCAGGGGAAGGACCAGATTCCCGATCTTAAGCGCCTTTTTGGCCTCGGTTGAGAGGGAGGCGGAGAAAGTCGGGATATAGGTCTGGGGGTCGCGGTGCATGAAATCGAAAATGCCGTGTCCTCCCGGGTCAGTGCCGGTATTGAAATTGGCCCAGGCCACCGGGCTCTGGGGCGGGAGGCTGGTCCGCAGCGGCCGGAAGCCGCCAGCGGAGATAAGCCGGGCAAAAGCGGGCAATTTCCCTTCCCTCAGCCATCTCTCAAGGAGCCGCGGGTCCAAGCCGTCGAACCCGAGAACCAGGGCCTTTGTCCCGGTCTCCCGGCGGCCCGTCCCCCGGAGGAGAGAAGGAAAGCTGCCTCCCGCAGCCAGCAAAGATGCGGCGGCCAGGCCGCGCTTCAGGAATTCACGTCTTTCCATACCGCTCATTTTTTCTTTCCTTTATCCTTTGGCGGAGCCCCAGCCGGAGGCCCAGGATTGACAAGCGGTCGGCCGTCCATATGTCCCGGTACCGGTAGGCCGAAGAGCGTCAGCACGGTCGGAGCCACATCCATGATCGAGGGCGATTTAGCCTCGATCTTACGGCTGAAGAAAAAGACGCCCGGGACGTGTCTGGGGTCGATGCAGTGATCGCCGCTCCAGGCTTTGGTGTTGTCCTCGAAGACAGTGGAATTAACCTTTCCCGTCACCGAGTCCCAAGAGGCCCGGAAGCCCTGGTTATAGCCGATGATGAGGTCGGGTGCGTTCCCCGCGTACGGCCCGGAATAGACCTTGTCGCGGTCATAGGCCTCGGTGATGGCGATGTCGCCGGCGGCCTCGTCCCGAAGTCCGTTGAGCTTGCCTATGAGCTCCGCCTTGAGAGCGCAGGTTTCTTCTCCGGCCGAAACAATTCCGTGCGCCTCTCGTCCCTTTTGATTGATGTAAAGTCCGCCCAGGCCCAGGGCATAGGTTTTCGTCTTTTCCCAGTCGACATCCCGGAACCATTCGTCGCTCGTTGTCTTTCCGTCTTTGAGACTCAGGTAGCCATTGAGATAGAGCCAGGAGTTGAGGTTGACGCCGCGGCGAAACGACTTGAAGCCATGGTCGGACATAACGATCAACGCACTCCGCGGATCCAGCTTGGCCGTGACCCGGCCGATGAGGTCGTCCATTCGCCGATAGAGGTCCTCGATGACCTGGGCGCTCAGCTCGGCCGATCCCGTCTGGAGCGCCGGATGCGCTTTATCGAGGTACCTCCAGAACATGTGTTGGATGCTGTCGGTGGTCTCGAAGACGCAGACGACCGCTCCCTTTTTGGTCTTGGATAGGGCGTTGAAGAGCATCGCTTCCCATTCCATGTGGTTGGAATAGGTGAGCTCCAGGAAGGCCGCTTCCTTAAGGGCGCCTTCGTTCAGGGCCCACGTGTCATTCGCTTCGCCCAGCGTAACGAAGCTCCCGAGGAGCTTGCTCAGGTAGATCGAATAAATAAACGGGTGAGAGATGGGGAGAGCCGGCTTCTCGGGGTCTATGTTCAGAGGGGTCAGGTACATCTCGAAGTGGGGGTCGACCTGAGAGACCAGGAACCGGGCAATAGCCTTGACCTTCATCCCCAGCCCGGGCTTGAAGGCGATCCTGATCCAGGGCGAGAATTCACCGACCTTAAGACTGAAGCGCTGTCCGGAGACCTCGACTCTAACTTCGCTTTTTTTCTTATCGATCTCGACCTGCAGAGGCACCTTGATCTCTTCCGCTCTCTTGAGCAGCGAGTTTTCCGGGCCCGAAATGGTTGTCCGGACGCGGCCGTCGCGGACTTCAACCGGGATGACCACACCGCCCTCCCGTTTCTTATGTTTGACCTCATCCGTCGTGTAAAAGGCGAAAGTCCCCTGACTGCCCTTGAGGTCGGGTGCGCACATCCCGGAGAGGAGATGGCCGGAGAACTTCTCGGGCGGGAAGGTGATCGGCACCCTCAACACGGTGCTGAAGATGCCGGCCTCCCCCAGCGTTTTCCAGAAGGGCACGCTTTTTCTCATTCCTCTGATCTCGGGCTTGGACAGCGGGACGGCATATTTGCCGACGGAGATGATCCTTTTCGGACGGCCGATGTAAGCCGACGAGAGGGAAGGGAGGTAAGTCTTCGGGTCGCGGCTGAGGAAATCGAAGATGTTGTGCTTGGACGGCTCGGACCCGGTCATGAAGGAAGACCAGGCCACCGGCGAGATGGCCGGGGTCGTGGTCTGGAGGCGCGCATACGTCCCTTCCTTCTTGAGAAGGGAAAGATGGGGGAGCTTTCCCTCGGCCATGAATTTTTCAGCCAGTGTGGGCTCGAGCCCGTCGAGACCGATGATGACCACCCTGTCGACGTGCGTGCCCTTGAGCGCTTTCCTCCCTTTGATCATCCGGATGAGGAGGCGGAACGGCCAGGAGAGAAAAGAAAAGAGGGCTAGGAAAAAGGTGAGGAAGAGGACGAGGAATGAAGACAGGAAGGCAAACCCGGCCCCTGGCCCGATGTAAGCGAAAGCAGGAAGGCCGGACAATAGGACGAGTCCCAGGAAGGTGAATATAACCCGCGTTGGAAAATGTTTTTTTCTCATGGGTAGTTGCTTAGAATAACAGCGGAGATTTGGCTGATCTTCAGGTCGTCTCCAGCCTTCGTCTTAGACCAGAAGAAGGCGTCGTCCCAAGTGTGCATCCCTTCCAGGTCGGTCCGTCCGAAGATGTCTCTCTTCTTCACCGACCCCTTGAGGTCGAAACCGGGTTCGGAAAGGACGAGGAGGTCGGGGCCGGAGGCCGCGAACGGGCCAGAATACACGGTGTCCGCATCGAACACTCGGCGGATCACCCTCCGGCCTTCGAACTCAAGTCCTTCCAGTTTCTGAGTGATCTCCGCTTTCAAGGCGGCACGATCGGATTCGTCCACCGCCCCTTTGGGAAAGCGCCCTTTGAGATGAAAATAGATCCGGTTGGGGTCAAGGGCAAAGGCCACGCTGCCCTCGGCGATGTCTTCAAGCCCCTGCGGCGAATCGCCGGCGAAGCGTAGATAGCCTTCTTTCTGAAGCCAGGCGTTGAGATAGACTTCCTGGTCAATCTGGCAGAAGCCGTGGTCAGAGAGGAGGTAGAGCCCGGCTTCACCTCCCGTCAGGTCGCGGTAGGAGAGGACGAGTCGGCCTATGATCCTGTCCACCCGGCGGTAGTAGTCAAGGAAGCGGGCATGATAGCAATGTTTCTCGTCGGCATAGGCGTTCCAGAGAAAATGATGGAGACGGTCCGTCCCGGTGATGACGAACTCGAAATAGTCCCAGTCGTCCTTCCAGAAATAGTCAAGGGCCCGCTCCCGTCCGTCCATGGTCCTCTCCAATTCAGACCAGAGGAAGGCATGGTCCTGGCGGGACTTCATCGTATCGATGTCGATTTGGTAGCCCATCCGGTCCAGGGCGGCTATTTGAGAGAGCGGATAGACGGCCTTGGCCAGGTCGAGGGCTACAAACCCGGAAACCAGGACGCCGTTGAGCGGCTTCGCCGGATAGGTTGACGGCTGGTTGAGAATGATCGAACTCTTGCCCGTTTTTCCAAGGACGTCCCAGAGAGTTTCTCTCTTGACGTCAAGGAAGTTGGGGAAGCGGAGAGAGTAAGAGCCGGGCTTCAGGTCGGTGAACCCGAAGATCCCATGCTTTCCGGAATCCGTCCCGGTCATGAAATCTGTCCAGGACACGGCCGAGATCTCGGGAAGACTCGCCTTCATCCTGTGCAGATGACCGGCCTTGAGAATCTCCGCCAGCGAAGGCATGATGCCCCGCTTCGTCAGCTCGAGGACAAGAGAGTAGGGAACTCCGTCCAGCCCGATTACGCAGGTCCGAGTTTTCCTCTTTTTTTGAAATAGCGCCATGAAAGCCTCATATTATAGCACAACCCTCGGACCGGTTCATCAGGAGGTTGGCCAGCAGCGAATGACCGACGCTATCGGGCTGGTTGGACGCCTCGATGACGGCGATCGACCTCGGATAGAAAAGAGAATCGAGCTGGGCCATGCCAATTCTCCTATCTTCACCATCATATCATATAAAGTGGGACCTCGGGCAAAATCAAAGGATTGGCGGGAGACGGCCAGGCCGAGGGGACTGGTCAAATATTCGCACCTCAGGAGGGCGGGGGGAGTGGGGTCACCTCGGATTCTCCACGGCTCTCAGCTGGCCTGGGCCAGGAAATAGTCGGCTACCCGGATTCCGTATTTTAAAGGATCAAGGACCTTGACGATGGTCCGGGAGTAATTCTGGCTGCCGGGGTCGACATCACTCAAGTCCACCGGCTCGCCATCATTTTTATTTCCTGCGGCGTCGGTGATGAGTTTCACCCGCGGCCGGAGCAGAAAGACCGCTTCCGGGTTGTTCTCGACGACCACAGCCAGCTCGCCCGTGTCGAGAGCGACGAGAGAACCGACCGGATAAACGCCCATCATCTTGACGAATTCCCGGAGCAGGAGAGGATGGAATTCCTTTCCGCTCTGGGCGAGCATCAGGGTGAGGGCCTCATCCCGGGTGAAATGACCGGTCCGGTAGACGCGCTTGGTAGTGATGGCATCGAAAAAATCGGCGATCTTGACGATCTTGCTGAACAAGTTGATCGACTGTTTCTTGAAGTAGCGGGGATACCCGGTCAGGTCTTCCTTGACGTGGTGCTCCATCGCCACGTGGATGGCCTGGAGAGGTAGGCTCTTGAAGTCCTTGAATTGGACCAGCTTGCCGGCGCCCTGGTGGGGGTGTTTTTCCATGATCTGGCGTTCCTGCTCATCCAGCTTGCTCGGCTTCTCCAGGATCTCCTTTGGAGTATCCAGCTTGCCGAAATCGTGGAAGAAGGCGCTGATCCCCAGGTCAACGAGCTCGTTCCGGTCCAGCCCCAGCCGCCGCCCCAGGCTGATCGAGAGGATGCAGACGTTCATCGAATGGTTGAGGGTGTACTCGTGGAAATTCTTGATGTTGGTAAGGCCCTGGACGAAGGACTCGTTATCGGAGATGGAGTCAAAGATGGACTGCATCAGCCGGCGGGTCGTGCCCAACCTGATCTTCTCGTCCCGGCTCCGGCCGCTGAAGGCCTCCTCAAGATGGGTCAGGCCCAAAAAAAAGACCTTGGCGGCGTATTTCTCTCGGCTCGGGGCCAGCTCGGAGGAAAGCATTTTCTCGAGCCCGATGCGGCCCAGGCCCTGCCTCCCGGCCTCGGCGACCAGCGACTCGAACGGCTGCTCCGACCGGGGATCGTTTTTTGCCAATAAGATCATCAAGCCTTTAATGTCCTCTTCAGAGATATCCTGCCCGAACTTGATCCCTCCGACCTGGTTCTTCCGGAGTTCATCCAGGACGAACTTAAAAAAATAATAGTTGGAGAATCCGTACTTGAGCCGGATGTTATTGAAGAACAGGGTTCCTCCTCGGGTTGTGAACGAGGCCTCTCCGGCCTCGGTCAGCGCTTTTCTGATGAGCTCCAGGAACAACGTGATCTGTTGCCGGAAGAGGAGATTGTTCGGCTCGTAGATGCGGGCGCTCTTCAGGATGACGTTCAACCGGACGACCATCTCCAAGGCGAGCTGATGAAGGGCTTTAACCTTGGCCGGCTGGCTTCTTGCCTCGACATGAGGATTCACTGTCCGGTCCTCCCCGTATAGGTTATCGAGACTTCCGCCTTGGCCTGAAGAGCTTTAAGGCAGGCGTTCCGAATTTTCAGGTTGCGGCGTTTGGCCCCTTCCTTGAGCACACCTTTTGATGCTGCGAGTCTCATCCGCTCTAAGGCAGCTATGGAATACAGGCAGAGCTCGGTATGTTTGGGGTTCGGCAGGAAAGGAACTTTTCTCAGGATTTCACGCAGGAATGCGCAGGCTTCTTCGCTGTCACTTCGCCCCAGGAAATCGAAAAGGGCTTTTTTCTCTCGATCGGATTTCTTGGCAAAACTCTTAGCAGTAATGGCCTCCATGACGCGGGACAGGACCTGCTTGTCCACCGTTTTTTTCATGTTGTCAAGGGCGGATGCCCGGACTTGCTCGTTCGGGTCGCCCAGAAACCCGAGCAGGACCTTGTCGGCGGCTTCGTCCTGAATTCGGCCGAGGGCTCGGATAGCGGCCAACTTCACCGACGTGTTCTTGTAGCTCACGATATTAGCCAAGAAAGTGACGATCCGCTTGTCCTCGCTCTCGCACAAGAGTCCGATGATCTCCTGACTCAGAGCCGGCCGTGATTCCTGGACCAGGTCGATCAGCTTCTGAAGGTCGGCCTTCCCGATTTCTTTCAGGATGTCCAGCGCTCTCCGGCGCCAGTTTTGGCTCGTTGCGCGCTCATAGACATCCGCGACGAGCCCGGCTGAACGAGGGCCGAAATATCGCAAATAGTCGAAAAGCCCTTTGGAGTCGGAAATGGAGCTGAGGTCGAGGGAATCACGAAGTTCCACCAGATTGCTCTTCCTGCTTAAAAGAGCGATAACGCTGTCCATGAGGTCCGATTTCGGCTTGTTTTTCTTGGCATAGACATCTTTGATTTCGGAGAGAGCGCGCAGTAGCTTGGCCGCCCGGGCGAAGTCTCTATTCTGCATGGCTTCCTGGTGGTACTGTTCCAGGACATCGGCGATCGCTGGGAATTGCTCAGGCCGGTCCTCCAGGTAGATGATTTCGATCATCAGGTTGAGATACTCCTCCTCCTGGGATAGCCGACGGTTGGCCGTGAGCAAGGCCTCGATTTCCATCGTCTCTCTTTGGTCTGATTCTGAAATGGTGGTGCTGATATCCTCCGGAAGTGTCGGATCGGCGGCGGTTTTATCGTTTTCCTTGGCCCTTCCTAAGGCCAGGGTGTTGTTCCAAACCTCTTCCAGGTCTTCGGGGGTCAGCTCGACCCGGCCCTGGTTGAGGCTATCGACGTCAACCTCAAATCGAAAGGGGTGGCGGCCGACGCCGATCTTGGTCTCCAGGAAATCGTCGGGGGCGAAAAAGCGGATATTGGGGAGGTCCTTCTCCCATAGAGCGTTGACGATGTCGCCTTCTTCTGGCGGGAGTTGGGAAACCGCCCGGATCGACTCCAGTAAGCCCTCAAGCTCTGGCTTTTGCAGCCCTCTGTAAAATCTGAGCCCCCTCATGCCATCTTTGAAAAAGAAAAAAGGGAGGCTCCGGGCAGGATTCGGATCATGGGAGATCGTTTTTCCGTCTAGAGTGAAAGCCTGCTCGTCGATACCGAGTTCCAATTTCCCGTATTTGTCCAGGTATCCGGTCAGGCGCTGGTGGAGATCGGTGATGAAATGGCCGACGGTCTGATGATCGGAGGGAAAGAGCCTGGCCGCAGACACGGCATTGCCCAGGACGAGGAGGATTTCTCTAGCCATGTCCTGCTCGACTCGGTCGACGGCGGACGCTTCTTTCTCAGACATTTCCGGTCATTCTAGTATTTTGGCCGTGCTCCCGTCAACCGGCACGGGGCAACACAGGGGGCGCATCTCCTAGCGCTTGCTGAGAACGGCTCGCTCGTACTCCTGGATCTCTTTGTGCCATTCGCAGTCGATAGGGACGTTCTGCTCGAGACAATAATGGTCCCAGACCGCCCCGCCCGGCAGAGTCTTGGCGTCCTCAAAAAGCGCCAGCCGACGGAAATAATCGCCATCCGCTTCGGCCTTCCGGAGTTTCTCTTGGGGTTGGAGGAGCGCCAGCAAGAAGGCCTTGAGGACTGCCCTCGCCCCTATGACCCAGGCGCCCACGCGGTTCATCGAGGCGTCGAAAAAGTCCATGGCGAGATGGACCCGTTCTAAGGCTCGGCCCCGGACGACCTCCTCGGCAAGGCGTCTCATTTCGTCGTCGAGTATGACGACGTGATCGGAGTCCCAGCGGACCGGCCGGCTGAGATGAAGGAGCAGCTCATCAAAGAACTGGAGCAGGGCCGAAAGTTTATCGGCCACGGATTCGGTGGGATGGAAATGCCCCAGATCCAGACAGACGATCTTCCTTTTAGCGAGGGCATAGCCCAGGTAAAATTCGTGAGACCCGACGACATAGTGTTCACTGCCGATCCCAAAGAGCTTGCTCTCCAGGGAGTCTTTCATGATGGACGGGCTGTACTCGGTTTTGAAGATCTCATCGAGGGACTCCTTGAGAAGGAGGCGGGGGGTCCAGCGGTCGAAGGGCTGATCCTTGAACCCGTCGGGTATCCAGAGGTTGTGGACAGCCGCGGCCTTGAGCTCGCGGCCAAGGAAGGCGGCGATTCGGCGGCAGCACTTGACATGATCAATCCAGAATTTACGGATTTCTTTTTCCGGGCTGCTCAAGGTAAAGCCCATGGCTGCCCTTGGATGGGAGAAACAGGTGGCGTTGAAATCGAGCTTCAGCTTCTCCGCCTTCGCCCAGGTCAGCCAGCCTCGGAAGTGTTCGGGCTCGACCTCGTTTCGGGCCACCGGCCTGCCTCCGAAATCGCCGTAGATGGCATGGAGGTTGACACGGTGACTCCCCGGGATCAAGGAAACGGCTATCTTGAGGTCTTGGCGAAGCTCATCGACCGTCCTGGCTCGGCCCGGATGATTGCCCGTCGTCTGGATGCCCCCCGTCAAGGCAGGCTCCTTGGTCTTTTCGAAACCGTGGACATCATCCCCCTGCCAGCAGGGGAGGGAAAGCGAGAGGGTTCTTAGAGCCGCCTGGGCAGCGTCGACATCAACTCCATATTCGGCATATCTCTCCCGGCTCAAGGCATAGGCTTTTTCGACCGTCAAATCATCCATCCTGCCACCTCCTTGGCGTTCTCTCTATCTCTTCAAAGGCCCACCGCTTCTCGAAACCGGATATACGCCCGGTCCCATTCGGCCGCACGGTCCGGCTGGTAGGTATTCATATCAACCGAGTCGCGCACGATCTCCCGGATCTCTGCCACTGAACCGACGTGGCCCATGGCCAGGGCTTGGGCCATGATATTTCCGATGGCGGTGGCCTCGGCCGGACCAGAGAAGACGGGAAGGTTGGTGGCGTCGGCGGTGAATTGGCAGAGCTTCTCGTTGCGGCTTCCGCCTCCGATGATATGGATCCTCTCGATAGACCTCCCGGTGAGGCGGCGGAGTTCGTCGAGTGTCCAGCGGTATTTTAGGGCCAAGCTTTCCAGGATGCAGCGTCCGGTCGCGGCCAAGGTCTGGGGAGGTCTTTGGCCCGTGCGGAGGCAGAAACTGCGGATGGCTTCAGTCATGTTCGGCGGGTTAAGGAAATCCGGGCAGTCCGGGTCGATAAAGGCCCCGAAAGGAGAGGCTCCGCCCGCCAGCCGGGTCAGCTCATCATAGTCCAGAGCCTGGCCAGAAGACCATTCCTTTCGGCACTGCTGCAGAAGCCAGAGGCCGGCGATGTTCTTGAGAAAACGGGTGCTGCCGGCGATTCCGCCTTCGTTGGTGAAATTGGCGGAAAGGACAGCGGGGTTGATCAGCGGCGAGCCCAACTCCACTCCCATCAGGGACCATGTCCCGGAACTGATATAGGCCCAATCCTCTCCGGAGGCGGGAACGGCGGCGATGGCGGCTGCGGTGTCGTGGCTGGCGGTGGCAATGACCAGGGTCTCCCCGAGCCCGGTTTCTCGGGAGACCGAAGGGCTCAGGGCCCCGAGAAGAGTGCCGGGAAAAACGATATTCTGCATGAGCCGGGGGGGAACACCGAGCGCAGAAAGGAGCGCTCCGTCCCAGGTCCGGGTTCGAGGGTCGAGGAGCTGAGAGGTGGAGGCGATGGTGAATTCGTTGGCCTTCTCCCCGCTCAAGAGATAGCTGAAGAGGTCAGGCATGAACAGAAGCGCTCCGGCCTGTTCGATTAAACCCGGGCTCTGCTTGATGGCAGCGAAGAGCTGAAAGAGGGTGTTGAACGGCAGGAACTGGATCCCCGTCCGCTCATAGACTTCGTTTCGGGGCAGGCGTGCGAAGAATTCTTCCATGACACCCTGGGTGCGGGCATCGCGGTAGGCATAGGGGAGCCCGAGGACGGTCCCGTCAAGACTCAGCAACCCAAAATCGACCCCCCAAGCATCGACGGCCAGGCTCACCGGCTGGGTTCCGGCTTCAGCCAGGCCGGCCCTCATTCCCTTCTTGATCTCCTCGAAGAGGCTGTAGATGTTCCAATGGAGATGGCCGAGCACTTGGACCGGCGCGTTGGGAAACCGGGTCAGTTCTTGGGTTCGAACTCGTCCGTTCTCCAGCCGGCCGAGGACGGTCCGGCCGCTTTCGGCTCCGAGATCAAAGGCCAAGAAGACGCTCTTCTCCATGTTCTCTCGTTATATAATCATTCCTTTTCCAATTCAAGCACCGGGCCCCTCCAGGGCTTTAAAAATGGCGCGGAATATTTTATTATGATGGAGGCGATATCAACCATGGATTTCGAAGACAAACTGAGGCTCATCAAGAAGGAGCGCGCCTCCCGGACCAGAGCGGAATCGATCAACAGGGCCTGGGTGGATATCGAAAAGAGACCCGGCGTCTCCACCAAGGAGAAGCTGGAGAGGCTGATCACTCTGACCCGGACACCGAAGAGAGAAAAACCGGATGTCACGCTTCCCGAACCCCCGAAAAGAAAACCGCTGGAGATTCTGGAGAACTATTACAACCTCCACAGCCGGTATGGGAAAATCCCCATCGCCGGCGGTCTCAAGATCAGCGGCGAGGTCCTCGCCCTTCTCAGCCGGGACCGGAGCTTCGCCGACCTCGACCTGTCCACGGCGCTTTTCCTGGACCTCGAAACGACCGGGCTCTCGGGCGGAGTGGGAGTCATTCCTTTCCTGGTCGGTCTCGGCTACTTCCGGGACGATCGATTCCGGATCAGCCAATTTTTTCTCGGCGACCTGGCCGAGGAGGAGCGCCTCATCCGGGAACTCGAGCAATTTTTCGCCCAGCTGGATTTCCGGTCGGTGGTAACATTCAACGGCAAGGCTTTCGACCTGCCCCTGCTGGAGACCCGGTTCATCCTCCACCGGAAGGTCCTGCCGCTGAGCGGTCTTCCTCATCTTGATTTCCTATTCTCCGCGCGCAGCCTCTGGAGCCATAAACACGAAAGCTGCCGACTCTATCACCTGGCCCAGCAGGTCCTGGAAGCGGACCGGGAGGAGGACATCCCCTCCGCCGAAATTCCCCACCGCTATTTTGAGTTCCTGAGGACGGGCGAGTACTCGCTCATCGAACCCATCCTCTACCACAACCAGGAAGACCTGCTCTCTCTGCTCGGTGTGGTCATCAGCGGCGCCGCCGTGTTCAGCGAAGAAAAGGAAGATGAGCCCGAGCTAGCGGCCGACGCCATGGACCTGTTCGGGGCGGCCAAGCTGCTGGAACGCACGGGCGAGAGCGAGAGGTCCGCCAGGTTCATGCGGAGGGCGCTCGAAGGCCGGCTTTCCGAAGAGATCGCCGTCCTGGCCAAGATGAAGCTGGCTTCTCATTTCAAAAAGAACCGGGATTGGGCGAAGGCCATCAGCCTTTGGCAGGAGATGACACCGCTCAACCAGCCGACCTGTTATCGCGAGCTGGCCATATACTACGAGCACAGAGAAGGAGACTATGAGAAAGCCAGGCAGGCCGCCGAAGGAGGTTTGACCGCGGCCACCGGCACTTCCAGGAGTCTCGAGAAGGACTTCTCCCACCGTCTGGAACGGCTCAAGCACAAGATCGAGCGGAAAAGCAAGGAGAAGGACAAGGAGTGAACAAAGAATTCACAAG
>Ga0299912_10002448_pt1 | contig 15215 bp, 17 predicted proteins | sample RVTome_2_FD_207667 | JGI IMG/M metagenome (GOLD analysis project Ga0299912, IMG submission 207667) | Soil microbial communities from uranium-contaminated site in the Upper Colorado River Basin, Wyoming, United States - RVT95D214 (version 2) ... | reverse complement strand
TATGTCAGAATCATTAAAAAACGTAATTGAACTATATGCTGAAGAAATTCATGACATTCAAATAAATTCACCAGGAGTACATAAGAGTATTGTAAATATTGAATTACAAAAAATTGAATTAAAAAAACAAGCTATAAAATCTTTATATGCACAAAAAAAAGGTTATGAAGATCAAAAAAAGGAACTATTTCCTAAAGGTCATCTGTCGCCAGAAGAAATTAATTTAAATGATGTAATGAATAATATACATGATGCTGAAGAAAATATAAATGAATTAAATTCTCAATTAGAAAATGATCCAGACTTAATTTCAAATATATATTTATTATTTTTAAAGGATATTATTGAAGAAACTATAATTCTTTTAAATAATACTAATACTACTAAAAGTGAGTTCGATTCCGCTGCAAATATTTTGAAATCTACACTAGAAGGTAAATATTCCGGAATTTTAATAAATAATGATCCGATTAAATTAATTCGTAGAAATATTATAGTAAAAGAAGCAGAACTTGAATCTATAGATAAATTAACATTAGAAAAAGGTTCAGGTATAAAGAGTTTAGCTTTACAAGAAATGAATGATTACAATAGAATTGCCAATGAATCTGCTAAAAAATTCTTTGAATTACAAAGACAATTTAATATAACTTTTTTAAAATTAACTCAATCTAGAGAAATACTCAAACAAATTGGTAATACTGAAAAAAACATTAAATTAAAAGGAAAAATTGAAGAATTTTTAGGAATTGATCGAAAAATACAAGAGTTACAACCCATTATAGAAAAAGCTGAGAGAGAATTAGCCCAGATGGAAGAAACTTTTATTAAATTACGCAATCGTGCACAAGTGACAGAAGAAAATCAAAAAAGAATAGATAATATAACTAAAAATATAGAAAAAATAAAATATATGATAACTAATATTGAAGAAAGTAAAAAAATATTTTTAAAAGAACTTCTTGAAGAAGTAAATAAAGAGGCAACTAAATTTTTTAATGGTGTTAAGAGGGGCGATGATCCAAGATTAAATTCTATAGAAGTAGATGTAGATTATAAATTATACATAAAAAATGACTTATTTGAAAAGCTAGATCCAGAAACCATCAGTAAAGGGAATACTCAGATTGCGTTAATGGCCTTTTTCTTTGGTTTGTCAAAATATTTAAAAAATAAACTTCCTTATATTATGGACGATCCCCTGATAAGATTAGATATAGGACATGATAAAAGACTTATTCAACACTTATGTAACAGCGAACAACAAATTATTATGCATTTAATTCCAGGAAAAGAATATACTGAATATCACTATAAATATTTTAAACCTTATATTAATACACAAAACTGGATAAATAGAAAGAGATCAATAAGTAAGTCTATCAATATGCTATGTTCATACGTTGAATCTAAGGATTCAACCAAATTTATCGAATTTGATATAGAAAAATTGTAGGTGAGAATATGAGCTATGAAATCTTTCAAAATGCAAAAGATGTAAAAACCGTAAGAAAACCCGAGGATGTTGAATTCTTTCAAATCATAATGAAGGATTTAAAATTTGAACGTGACATAGATCTTGTAGTTTTTTGTGCATCAATAGGACTGTATAAATATATATTAAAGGGAACTGATATAAGAGATAAATATCCTAGTCTTAAAAAATTAACTAGTATGACGACATTTGATAGAAGGCGACTTTTTGATCTATTAATATTAAATTATTTAAAAGTTGAAAACGAAAGGATAAAAGAATTTGAAATTTACTTTTACACAGGATTTCTTATACTTAAAGAATGGTTTAAAAATAATAAAGAAAATATGAAAAACACTATAGATCTGTATTCAAACATTATTGATGATTTATTTGAAAAGCAAGATGATCAATAAGTTCACAGGTTCACCCTCATAGGCGAGTGGGACGCCTTCTACATCGCACTGCTGAAGATGAGCCTCATGAACAGCGGTCTCGACCCCGACCAGGACCAGCTCACCCACCTCAAGGCACACATAGAGCGAGGCGTAGCCCTACTCCACAACCGGGTCAGAGACCTCACCGACCTACCAACGCTATAGCAACTCGACCAGCAACAAACCGCCAGGAACCCACCCAGTCAGGACAGAGAGAACCCACCATTCAAGACAACAGGCACTAAAAACCAGCACCCTAACAGAACAAAAGCCACATCAGACACCGCCCACACTACCACTCCAAACCAGCATATAAGTCAGCAAATAGGAATCCCCTTCACAGTAATTCTCATTCAAATACACCAGAATTAACAAAACTGTTAACTATAGTGCCTCGCAACGAGAAAAAATTTTCCTGTCCGCCAAGCAGAGCAACAACGCCCCACAAACAACACGTCTCAGAGTCAAATCCAACGGTGCAGGAATTGAAAGAGATAGTCGACAGGCTTCGCGCGCATCACAGATGAGAATCGACAAACAGCGTTATTAGTTAAAACTACAAGCATCTCACCATGACTCGCTTCTTCCTCGACATAGAGACCTACAGCCCAGGCCCCCGCCCCACCTACGACGACAGGATCATTGCCATCGCCTACAAGCAGGAGGACGGCCTCGTCACTGTCCTCAAGGAATGGGAGAGCGACGAGAAACAGATCCTCACCAGGTTCCTGGAGGAGATCAAGCGGATCGACTGGCTAAACATCATCGGCCGCAACATCCTCCGCTTCGACATACGCTTAATCATCAACCGCGCCTCAGCCCACGTCACCGCCCCACAGGCGACCTCATATTCCTCCTACTCGACCCTTACACCATAGACACCACACAGGCCCAGCTACAGGTTAAAAACTTCCTCTTCAGAGGCCTCAGCCTCGTCGAATACGCCAAACGCATCACCGCCAAAACGAGAACCTGCCCCGGTTCCTAGATCCATGCTAGACGCTAGTTTTCTTGCAGGCATCGTCACAGGGCGTCGTAGAGTTCGCTGACCTTCTCGGCCACCCTCACACCCTTCTCGGTGAGGCACGTGACAGTCACCCTCCGCCCATCGTCCCTGGTGGTTTCTTGGATGAGGCCCAGCTCCCTTAGCCTGTCGAGGCTGGCCATGAAGGCCGTCCCGCCCACGCCGTGCTTCCTTAGGCTGTTCCTCAGCTCGGTCCTGGGGTGGCATGGGCACTCGTAGGCCAGGCAGAGGAGGAGCCGTAAGGTCGCCCTCTCGGAGTCCAGAGCCTTGAACTCTTCCTTCATTGCGTCTTCACCGTCTCGGGGAAGAAGCTCCTCCTGAACTCATGGATCAAAGCGTACCTCTTGTCCTCGACTAGCAGTTGGTCCGCGAAAAAATCCCTGATGGCCTTATCCTGTAGCAGGTACACTATAAAGGCCATCATCCAATGGGAGTATACGATGGACTCGATGAACTGGTCCCATCCGAGGACTTTCCTGGTGAAGGCGTTAACGCTGGCTTGGTCCAGCTCCAGGGACACGTTTCCCCTGGTCTCTCTAGTCATCTGGTTGGGCTGTGTCCTGAGGCTCTTGATGCTGTCGGCTATGGACTCGTAGGTCCTGGCGAAGCCATCCCTGCTCCTCCAGGTCACGTAGGGGTGGTGGATGTAGACGTAGGAGTTCACGGCTGAGAGCACGTCGGGGTTCTCCTTGAGGAAACCGTACCTTGCGTAGACCAGCCAGTCGCCTCCGTGGGCGTCCGCTATCCTCTCTATGTCGGGGTGCTTCGCGTCCTCATGGACTAGCCACGAGTGCACTGCTATGAGGCCGGTGAGGCTGGACCTCCAGGTGTTCAGCCTCCCGTCGCCCCCATCCACGTTGAGCCTCTTCACGAGGCCGAGGGCCTCGAGGGTGTTCAGCTTCCTGCTCACTGTCTCCCTGGTGGCCCCCAGGAGCGCCTCCAGCCTCGACTGAGATATTTGTGGGGCCATGGCCAACTCACTGAGCAGGGACACGGCTACTTGGTCGTGGAGGCTCCTCCTGGGCATACGTGATCTATTTTAAATTAATTTACCGCAAAATTTAAATTTTTGCTTTTAAATTAATTTATGTGACGTGAAATACTCAAAATCCGTGAACATCAAGCTCTACAGACAATTCTACAACTACTCTGACCCCCGTAAAATCCCGTTCGATAAAATCGCGCTGCATCTCGGCGTCGAGCCCAACAAGCTCCGCGGGATGATCAGACCAGCGACACAGACCGAATCCATTTTCCTGCAGCTCGTAGAGGAGGGAGACGATCCTTCAAGCATCCCAGCCTGGTTCGCCCGGCCGAAGACGTTCAAGGCGAAGAGGAGGAGGGCACCCCGTAGAACTTGGGCGACGGCCGTGGTCGCCGGTGCGCCTGCGGGGCCGGTTGAGCAGAAGGCGCAGGAGCCTCAGCCGGCCAGGATCATCTTGGTTCCCGTTAAGGAGCCTGAGCCGGTGTGGACCCAAGAGCAAACCGAGGGGTATTTAACACATCGCAGGGAGATCATGGCGGCGAGGTACAGGCCCAAGCCCGTCACGCCTGAGGCTCTCATCGCCCAGATGCAGATCAAAAGTTACATTTGGGAACAGCAAAACAAGTTACAACTCGGGTTCCTATGGGCTTATATGTATTCCCAGAACATCAAAAAACTACGAGAGGCGGAGGCAGCTGAGAGGCACAAGCGGGAGATCGCCGAGTGCGTTCAAGCATCCAATGACTTCTTTAAGAGACTTAAGATGGAAAGGGATGATATAGTGGAGAAAAGGCGAAACGACCGGATCGAGTTGATTAAAGGCATCGTCAAGGTTTTTAAGGAGCCTGAGGCGCCTCAGGAGCAGCCCCAGGACCCAGACTTTGAATTCGATGACCCGTGGGACGACGACGAGGAAAAGAAAGAGGAGACCTTGGAGGAAGTCGCCGATAGAATCGCGAAGACACGGCGCGAGAACAGGAGACGGAAGGCGTTGAGCCTCCACGTGAAATATCCCCTTTTATTTCCTTGGCCCGAGGGCTGAGTTGATGGCCCACGCTTCTTGTTTCACATTACGTGAACCAGGTTTCTGTGGTAGGCCACCATGAGTCACCTCACACGCTAGACATACACGCTTGGCGCAGCCCCGGGCGTTCACCCTGCCTCAACCATGGCGGAGGTTGAGGGAAGCGGAGAGCAGCCTGCACCAGTACTCAACAGATGAGCAACAGACACATAGGCAGCCAGGTGTATGCCTGTGCAGCTGTACAAAGTGCTCAGCGCGCTGAGCACGCTCAGCGCCTCACCGGTGGAGCTCCATGCGCTGGCTCATTTCATTTGCATGAAATTTTTTTTATATCTGGTTGTCGGTGCCTGTGTTGTGTTCACTGTTCTTCACGTTTCGTGTATGGCTACGGCCCGCGTAAGGTCAGCCGTTGTACGGAGGGCTGTGCACGTTATTCGGTTCGTGGAACGTAACGGGGTTCACAGGGGACTGGGTTCGGATGAGAAGTTTTTTTTAAAAAGGCTCCACGTTGAAAGGTGGTAGAACACACAGCGTAGCAATAGTTTAAACTGTGTACAAAACAATAGCCAATAATCATCGAAAGGTACCTAAAAACATAACAAGTTGGCCTCCACTGACAGACCCAAAAATCACAGTTACATTATAGGCTTCGTGACAATAAACGCCACACTGTGCCAGATAATAAGGGAAGACAGCCTGCTTCTTCTTAAGGACCCTGGAAGGTTCGGTGAGGGAAAATGGAACGGGGCCGGAGGAAAACTGGTGCCCAGCGAGAGCCCCGAGCATGGCGTCGTCAGAGAGGTGGAGGAGGAGACGGGTCTCATGCTCAGGTCCGTCACCATGCACGGCGTCCTGGACTTCTACTTCGGGGAGAAACCTGAGCCTGACTGGGTGGTCCACGTGGTCAGCAGCAGCGACTTCAGCGGCGAACCCCTTGAGGTATCCGAGGAGGGGGCTCTCCGCTGGTTCAGGTTCGACGAGGTACCTCTACGACGCCCTTGAACGAGGCGGCCAACCAGGTCGCTGACACTCAGGCCGGCCTCCCCCGCCGCCTTCACCAGCCTCCTGTGAAGCTCCTCGTCCACGTACAGCCGGGGCACACACACCCACCATGAAGTACACATAGCTTTAACATTATATAAAAAAAACGTATACAATGGTAGCGAGGACTAAACTGAAACAGGGCTACGGATTGGGGGCTGGCGACCATTATAGCAAAAATTCTTTACCAGTCGGAGATGAACTCGACATCCACCCCCAAGGGTTCTCTCTCCATCTGTCTCAACAGCTCGGCTTCGCGATCGGCGAACAGGGCGGTCATGTCCTTTCTGATGGCTAGAGCTATGGTGAGACAGTCAGAGACAGCGATGGGTTTCTTGCACTTTATCTTCGACGCCTCTTCAGATAACCCTGATATAGCCTCGACGTTTAAAAACCCGGACAGGAGGAGAGAGTCGACGCTCCTCTTAGCCTCTTTCCATCCCACCCTCCTACAGAGGATGTACAATGCCTCCATTACAGCCATATCATGGGTGTAAGCAACGACCTTCCCCGACTTCAGGGCTCCTCTGAGCATCTCACCGGCGCCTGTTTCCAGGCACAACTCAATCAGAGCGCCGCCGTCAAGAGCGTAGTAACCTCTCAAGCTTCTCATCATCCCTCTTCCGCTCCTCGTGGAGCTCCCGGATAAGCCTCTCCGAGTCCAGTCCCTTGACCACGGCCCTGTCCAGCAGCTCTGGGCGTTTTGCCCGGTTCTCTATCAGGTACCTTAAAACGTCATTGTAGTTGACTCGGCGGCCGAGCTTGAGCTGGAGTTCAGCCGATATCCTCAGGAGCTCGTCCCTAACGTCGTCGTCTACAGCGATGGTGGTCATACCTATAACAATTATAACAATTATAAATGTTATAATTAAACCTTGTCGCTTAACATTGTACGGGTCATCGGGCGGCTCAACCGACAACACCAAAAACATGAGGCGCACAACAATACCCATGACCGTCCGCGCCACCCTGTGCCAGATAATCAGAAACGGCTGCCTGCTCCTCCTACACAAGAACCCTGGAAGGTTCGGCGAGGGAAAATGGAACGGGGCCGGAGGAAAGCTTCTGCCAGGTGAGAGCCCCGAGCATGGCGTCGTCAGGGAGGTAGAGGAGGAAACGGGTCTCAGGCTCAAGTCCGTCACCTTGCATGGCGTTCTGGACTTTTTCTTTGGGGAGAAGCCTGAGCCCGACTGGGTGGTCCACGTGTTCAGCAGCAGCGACTTCGACGGCGAGCCAAAAGAGGCATCCGAGGAGGGGGTGCTCAACTGGTTCAGGTTCGATGAGATACCCTACGACAGGATGTGGCAGGACGACGAGCACTGGCTGCCCCTGCTGCTGGAGGGTAAACGGTTCACTGGCTGGTTCCTGTTCAGCGAGGACGGCTCCGAGCTCCTCGAACACGAGCTGAAGGTCCAGTAAACCCTTTACACTCGCCGGACAATATCCCACCGAGGATCAGGCATGCCATACATAGCTAAGGATGATAGACCCAGGTTCGACGAGACCCTGGACGAGCTCATCAAGACCCTGAAGGAGAGGCCCGTGGAGAACGTGGACGGCGACATCAACTACTGTGTCACACGCATACTGAAGGAGGTTTACCCCCTCCGCTACTTCAACCTGAATCGGGCCATGGGGGTCCTCAGCTGCATCCAGCAAGAGTTCTACCGCCGCGTCGCGGCCCCCTACGAGGACACCAAGATACAGCAGAACGGGGACGTCTAACCAGCTTCCCCATCAAATTTTTTACGTTACATGCCCATTTTCGCCACAATAAAGATAAGGGTTCACGCGTTCTGAAGGATGGGAATGTCCACTCAGAAAAGGGTCATAATATGCACGGGGGCCCCGGGCAACGGCCGCGACGAGATGCTCAACGCCCTCAAGGAGCGGGCTCACTTCGGGTACCACCACATCTTCAGGTACATCGTCGAGGAGGCCCGCCTGGACGGCACCAACCTCAACAAGATCAACATCCTGGACTTCTACGACAGCCAGCCCGAGAAGATGGAGCAACTCAGGAAGCGGGCCATCCAGAAGATCGTGCAGGAGATCAACAAGACAGGGGGCATCCACATCGTGAGCACCCCCATCCACTTCGAGTGGAAGGGCAACAGGTTCCAGGGCCTCCTGGAGGAGGATGTCAGGCAGCTCAACCCCGACATGTTCGTCATCGTCTTCGACGACTTCGTCCGCGTCAGGAAGCGGCTCCTGGAGGACACCCAGTGGCAGGAGCACAGGTACACGCTGGGCGAGATAGCCAACTGGCGCAGGGAAGAGGTTAACGGCATCTACAGGCTCGCCTCACTATTCACGCCCCGCCGCGAAATACAGCTGGTGGCCTACGAGAACGGGCCCGAGCTCCTCCGGGACCTGATATACAAGCCCGGCAAGGAGAAGGTGTACCTGAGCCACCCCATAACGGGGGAGGGCCCTGAGTTCTTCAGGGACGTAGACAAGTTCAGGGACAGCCTTGACGAGTACTACGTCATCTACGACCCGTACCTCATCAAGGACTGGGACATCGTGGAGCAGTGGAGGGAAGCCGTCAACGCGACCATCGACGCGGACTCTGAGCTGCCCGAGACCTTCACGTTCCGGATCACCTACAAGGAGGGGCCCCTGGAGGAGGAGTTCGACATCCGTGAGGTGGAGACGGCCATCAAGAACCTCAGGTTCCAGATCATCGACAGCGACTACAAGATCATCGAGAACAGCGACATGGTCGTGGTGTACCATCCGCGTAAGAGTATCAGCGCCGGCGTCATGTGCGAGATGGTGTACGCCAAGGCCCTGGCCAAGCTCGTCTACGCGTACTATCCCTACGAGCCGAGCCCCTTCTTCGAGTGGTACGCGACCCGCATCTTCACGGACCCCGACGAGATGAGGGACTTCCTCATAAAGGAGTCCAAGATGACTGGGCAGAGGCCCCTGGACTTCTTCAGCCAGCCACCTGCCCGGTAGCTATCCGATACGTTTTCATATCGGATAACCTTATATTCCGCTCTATCCGATACAAATTCATATCGGATAAGGTGCTGCCACGTAGTGTACATCGACGCGAAGATACAAGGGAGGATCATCGAGAAGAAGAGGAGGCTAGACCAGCACAGGCCGCTGAGCCCATCCCTCCTGAACAAGCTCAGGAAAGAGTTCATGGTAGAGTACACCTTCGACTCCAACGCCATCGAGGGCAGCACCCTCACACTGCATGAGACCAGGATGGTGATAGAGGAGGGCTTAACAGTGCAGGGTAGGCCCCTGAGGGACATCCTTGCGGCCAGAAACCACCCTGAGGCCATAGAGTACGTCGAGGGACTGGCCAAGGCGGGCGGCTCCCTGACGGAGAAAGACGTTCTCACGCTGCACAAGTTGATCATGGAAGGAGTGGATGAAGGCGCTGGGCGCTACAGGGAGGCTGGGGTGAGGATCGCTGGGGCCTTGTTCTCGCCGCCCAAGAGCACAGAGGTTCCCGCTACGATGAGAAGCCTACTGGACTGGTTGGACCGGAACCTGGAGGAGCTCTCACCCGTGGAGCTGGCCGCCGTCTTCCACCACAGGTTCGTGACCGTACACCCCTTCGCCGAGGGCAACGGGAGGACGGCCAGGCTCCTCATGAACCTTATCCTGATGAGAAACAGCTACCCGTTCATAGTTAGCGTGTCCAGGCAGGACCGCGACAAGTACATCAGGGCCCTGCGCGAAGCAGATCAGGGAAACCTGAACGACTTCGTGAACTATATCGCACGCTGCGCCGAGCGCACACTGGACATCTACCTGAACACCATAGAGGAACAGGATGTGTTGACTCTATCGGAGGCGTCCCAAATGACGTCCTTCTCCCAGGAATATCTCAGCTTGCTGGCTCGCAGTGGCCGGCTGGCGGCCTTCAAGGAGGGCAGGAACTGGCTTGTCTCTAGGAATGAGCTGGAGAGATATTTGGTGGAAGTTAAAACCAGGGGGAAGCGCTCCTAGAGCTTCATCCACGGGAGCACTATGGTCTTGTCCTTGGGTATGTAGAGCCTCAGCGTCTCGCCGGCCCTGTAATCCCTGTCCGGGGGCGCGTCTATCAGGAGGCTTACGCCTCCCACGCTGATCTTCACCTCTGTGATGGGGCCCACGAAGGCGCTCCACTCTATGGTCCCCTCCACCACGTTGCTGGGCTCCTCGGGCTCCCTCACAGTGAAGTCCTCGGGCCGCAGCACGCATGCGACCTTGTCGCCCTCGGCGATCTTATCGTCGCATGTGGTGACGCCCTCGAAGGTCATGTCTCCTACGCTGACTCTGGTCAGTTCACCGCAGGTATCCACCTTTCCCTCCAGGAGGGTGCCCTTGCCGATGAATGTGGCTATGAACAGGTTCTGCGGCCTGTTGTAGACCTCCTGCGGGGTGCCCACCTGCATTATCTTGCCGTGGTTCTGTATGGCCACCCTGTCGCTGACTGCCATGGCCTCCTCCTGGTCGTGGGTCACGTAGATTGTGGTGATGCCCAGCCTCCGCTGGATATCCTTGATCTCCTCACGCATCTCGACGCGCAGCTTGGCGTCAAGGTTGCTGAGGGGCTCGTCCAGGAGAAGTATGTCCGGGTTTATCACCAGGACCCTGGCCAGGGCGACGCGCTGCTGCTGGCCGCCGCTAAGCTGGTTGGGGAACCTCTCTCCCATGCCGCCCAGGTGGACAAGCTCGATGATGTCCTCGACCCTGGAGTCCACTTCACCCTTAGGCAGCTTCCTTACCTTGAGGCCGTAGGCCACGTTCTCGAGTACAGTCATGTGTGGCCAGAGGGCGTAGTTCTGGAACACCATCCCAGTGTTGCGCCTGAAGCTGGGGAGCTGGGTGACGTCGACGTCGTCGTAGTACACCTTCCCCTCAGTGGGGAGCTCCAGGATTTTATCGATCGCATGCATAATAGTGTAAACCAATTGTCTAGAACTGGACGCCCTTCCTAAAAATTAAGGAGGCAGGGGCCTTAACCTCCCTGACCTCGTTGACGAAGTCCGCCCTATTGATAAGCTCTTGGGGGGCGTATCTGCCCGTTAAGACAGCGTCAGTTTTCTCAGGTAGACTATCTAGGACATCGATCAATTTTACGGGATCCACAATTCCTAAGTGAGCAGCGAGACATACCTCGTCAAGGATGAGCAACTCTGGCGGATTTCTTGAGGAAAGCACCCTCTCTGTGTAGTCTAATGCTTTGTTGGCTGCTTCCTTATCCTTATCGTCGACGCTACGCACACTCGTTGTGAAGCCGCCTACGGTGACTTCACTTTCTACGCCTGAAGTTATCCAGCCGGGTCTACCAAACTGTCTAATCTCATAAAGGGGTTTGAGCATGTCCCTAATCCTGTACTCTCCCGTCTCCTCCCAGTGTTTAAGGAACTGTACGACGACAACGCGGTGACCATGGCCCAAAGATCGTAGGGCCAGTCCTAGTGAGGCAGCGGTCTTGCCTCCACCAGTGCCAAAGTAAAGGTACACGTGACCCACTGTTATCACCCGCAGACTTCGCAGCCCTTTATTGGGCGGCCTCCAGCGTACTCGGCGTCGGCTGTCGCCACCTTGTTCTCCCCTTGGGGCTCGCCGAGATTAAGGACCTGCTCACCTTTACTCCCGTACCGATAGACCGTGACGCCCTTGCAGTGAAGTTTGTAGGCGAGCATGAAAACTTCCTCTACGTCGCTTAAGCTCGCGTCCTCAGGGAGGTTAACGGTCTTTGATACGGCGTTCTCCGTGAACTTCTGGAAGGCGGCCTGCATTTTAAGGTGCCAAGCTGGAGCGATTTCATGTGCGGTGACAAATACTCTGCGAACATCATCGGGGACGCCTTTGATGTCCTTGAGGTTGCCGTGTCTGACGATCTTCTCAAGGACTTCACTGCTGTAGAAGCCTCTCTCCTTGATCATCCTCTCGAATATGGGGTGGAGTTCAAAGAGGCGGGTGCCATCGAGGACGTGGCGCATGAAGGCCACCGCGAACAAGGGCTCGATACCCGAGGAGCAGCTCGCGATGATGCTGATGGTGCCGGTTGGGGCGATCGTGGTGGTTGTCGCGTTTCTGCGTGCCACGTACTTTCCCTTCCATATGCTCTTCTCAAAGTTAGGGAAAGAGCCACGCTCAAGTCCGAGCTGCTCCGAGGCCTTCCCAGCCTCGTCTGTGACAAACTTTGCTATGCTTTCACTTATCTCAACCGCTTTCTCTGAGTCATAAGGAACGCCTATAAAAATTAGTAGGTCCGAGAAACCCATGACGCCGAGGCCTATCTTTCTGTTAGCCCTCGTTATGGCTTCCGTCTCCTTCAACGGATATGAGTTGATGTCGATTACGTTATCGAGGAAGTGAACAGCTGTGTGAATAGTTCTCCTGAGTTTGTCCCAGTCTATGGTGTTATCCTCTTGGAGCATCTTAGAGAGGTTGATACTGCCAAGGTTGCACGATTCGTAGGGGAGGAGTGGTTGTTCGCCGCAGGGGTTTGTGGAATTTATAACCCCCACTGATGGGGTAGGGTTATGCCTGTTCACCTCGTCGATAAAGATGACTCCAGGGTCGCCGCTTCTCCAGGCGTTGTATATCAACCTTTCCCAAACGTATCTGGCGCTTAGCGTCCTTGTCACCAAATTGGTGCGAGGATTGATGAGGTTATAGTCTTGGTTGTTCTTTACTGCCTCCATGAAAGCGTCGGTGACTGCTACACTTATGTTGAAATTGGTTAGAACGTCGGGTTGCGCTTTGGCGGTTATAAACTCCAGTATGTCGTGGTGGTCGACGCGGAGAACAGCCATCATAGCACCCCTTCTTCTACCCCCTGCTTTGATAACCTCAGTCGCGGCGTCGAATATCTTCATGAAGCTCACGGGACCTGACGCGACACCCATAGTTGTCTTGACGATGTCCCCAGCGTAACGTAGCTCACTGAAGTCGAAACCGACTCCGCCACCACTCTGCTCTATTAAGGCCATGTTCTTTAGAGAAGTAAAGATACTCTCGAGGGAGTCTTCGATAGGTAATACATAGCAAGCCGAGAGGGCAAAATTTGTGTCCGTCCCGGCGTTGAAGAGTGTAGGCGAATTGGGGAGAAACTCGAGTCTGCTCATAATTTTAAAAAACTCTTTCGCCGTCGCATCCACGTCGCCACCGTACATTGTTTCCGCGTGGGCTACCGCCATAGCGACTCTCCAGAACATCTCAGTAGGGGTCTCGATCATTTCCCCCCGCTCGTTCCTAAGGAGGTACCTCTTCTCAAGGACCTCAATTGCGTTGACGGTGAGCTTCGGGGCGTTTAGGATACCCAGTTCGCCTCTGAGGGCCCTGAGTTCAGCTTTCCTCTCCCTGTAGGATTTATACTCAAACGAGACTTTTTCATAGCCTGTCTCTTTTAAGGTCTCAACAACAACATCTTGGATGGTTTCGATGGAGAGTGTCTGCCCTGCGTAAAGCCTATTGAGTTTCTCAATGACGATATCCGAAATAGTATTAGCAGTCTCACCGTCCTCGCCCTCTACAGCGTAGAGGGCTTTGAAAATGGCGTTGGTAATCTTCTCCTGATCGAAGTCTACTATCCTTCCGTCCCTTTTACTGACTTTCTTGACTGTACCAGTCAAAGATTTATTCCTCGAATTATCATCGATCATGGTTGTATTAGAACCCCAATGTTTTTTCTTATGACGTTAGGCGAAGGATAACAGTCTTATTTCTAAACCTGTGACCATTACTTGGTCTGTTCGATGCCTTCTAACTATTCATTATACTGACGGAATATGGTTCTAAGAGTGTCTAATGTTCACCAAGAAACCAGAGAAGTATTTATTACATGTTGTGCTTATTTGCGAAGATGGAGAATTAATGGAAATGAACGGGAGAAAATTCCCTATAATAATTTTGGTGTCCTTGACGCTTCTACTAATCGCAGCTATGCCTGCGAGAGCGGAGGTTAAACCCATAGTATTGGCCCATTCCAAGGGCGCGCTGGCGCCGGACCCCCAGTTAAAGGCCCTCACTAACTTAACATACGTCGAGTGGAGGGTTGTACTAGGCGAACTTACCTCAGCTGATCTTAGTGAAGTCAAGATGCTCATTATGAGCAAGAGCGACCCCGCTGCGGAGTATTCCACAGCAGAACTTGAAGCCATCGCCTCATGGTTCAGTCAGGGCGGGAAGACCCTTTGGGTGGCCGCTGACGGCGACCAAAGGACAAGCCAACTTAGACAGTACACGGCCAATGAGGTGTTAGAGAAGGTTGGCAGCAAGCTTAGGATAGAAGACTGCTCCGTAGAGGATGTTACTAGTAACGCTGGAACAGGCTACAGGGTCTTAGGCATCTCTACAAATGTTAATCCCATTTTCAGGTTCCTCGTCACTGGCGTTGAAAGAGCCCTCTTCCATGCCCCATCCCTAGTGATCGGGTACATGGATGGAGAGTACGTTGACCTCAACAGCGAGGACGTTGAGAACGTCTACATAATAATGACTACGAGCAACGACGGCGTAGTGATGGACAGCAGTGAGCCCGCCCCCAACATCATGGAGGCGGGCGCGGAGGGCAGCTTCCCACTGATGGTCTTCGAGATCGACTGGGCAAAGAAGAACACAATCATTGCCACAGGCGAGTCCCCCTTCGACCAAGACGAAGGCATGTACAAGCCCGAGTTACAAAACCCGGGGAGGTACGGTCCAACGGGTAACTGGCAGCAGGGCGCTGTTCTCATGGAGAACATCCTTAAGTACGCCACGGTCTTCGGGGACGAGCTAAAGAGCCTTCAAACCGAGGTTTGGGACAACGAGGACGCCATAGAAAGACTCACGACTGACAAGACCAGCCTCCAGGGCCAGGTGACCACGCTGACATCGGAGAAGACCCAGCTACAGACGGACCTCACGGCCGCCCAGATTAGCGCCAGCACCATGCAGATCGTGGCTGTGGCAGCCCTTGTGGTCGGAGTCGTCGCGGGCTACTTCGTGGGCCCCATGATAAAGAAGCAGTAAACCCTTTTTCTTTTCCTCTTTTTACTTTTGACGTTGTTCGACGTTTTATTTTCCTGGGCATGATCTCATCCCCTTTCTTGAGATTCGTTGAAATGGTTTAAGCAGACGCGATTCTGCTGGACGCAATTCGAAAATAGATCACGTTCTGTACAGCCACAGTAATCCCAGCGACAAGACGTGGCGAGCCCGGGGGGATTTGAACCCTCGATCTCCGGCTTAGAAGGCCGGTGCCTTATCCTGACTTGGCCACG
>Ga0299912_10002446_pt1 | contig 15218 bp, 21 predicted proteins | sample RVTome_2_FD_207667 | JGI IMG/M metagenome (GOLD analysis project Ga0299912, IMG submission 207667) | Soil microbial communities from uranium-contaminated site in the Upper Colorado River Basin, Wyoming, United States - RVT95D214 (version 2) ... | reverse complement strand
TCTTTGATAGTCAAGAACTTATCGTTCATTTTGCCCTCTTTGTCAGATATGTTAATAATCATTATTGACCATAATGACCCATTATTAAACGCTTGTCAAGTCTTTTTTTTGTCCTCGGGCCGTGGTATGATTTCCCCAATATGGCCGGCGAATTGATGACCAAGGATGACCTCATGGCCTATCTCAGGCTCAGCCGGGGAACGATCAACCGCCTAATGAAGCAGGGTCTCCCCCATATCAAACTCGATCGCCGCGTCCTCTTTCGGAAGCCAGACATCGACGCCTATCTCGAATCGAAGATTGTGAAGAATAAGCCCCAGGGCAAGGCCCGAAAGATTTGAGCCTATCGCTGCCTCGGCTGGCTTCCAAGCCCCAGCCTGGGCCAAATGCAAGCGTAGAACGCTTCATCTAGCTGGCAGCGTCTCCGCGTCTGAATTCCCTCATCGCATCAAAAGCGAAATTATTAGCGTGCTTCTCCCAGTCATTCCAAATCGGGTAATCATCGAGGTTATCTCGGACGTGCTGGCATTCATGGGCTATGGTTTGGAGGATCCCCCACTCCGGGATATCGGCCCTGACCTTGATCTTATCCCTCTCGATCGACCCGATGGCCCGGGCCTGGCCCCAAAATTCTTCCTTCCACTTCCCGTACGGAGTCCTAGAGTCCTTGGGATCGCCGGTCGCGCGCCTCAAGGCGGCTTCGAGCTCGGCTAGCATCGAATCAAATTTGAACTCGCTCTCTTCGGCCTTCCTGACCCACTCGATCCGGATCCCTCTCAGCCCGAGCTTCTTCTGACAGTAATCCAGCATCGCCCGGGCCTGGCCCCGAATCTGCGGCGCAACATCCCCTTCGGGGATCACCTTGAAATAGAAAGCCACGGCCTAGCCTAGATCGATCTTCTGGTTCTCGCAGTCCTTCTCGAACCGCCGAATGAGGCCGTTCGTACTCGGCTCACCGACTTCAGGCAGCAACACGCGCAGAAACACAGGCAGCGGCGAACGGGTGAACGAGCAAGCCTGGCTGGCCATGTCCTGGGCACTCTGTTTTATCTCCCAAAGCTCGGCTTCAAACTTCTCGGCTTCTTTCAGTTTCCTGTGAAAGGCTTTGACCGTCTTGAGATAGCTGTCCATGAACTTCTCGCGAACCTCTGAGACCGCGGTCAATTCAATAGCCTTGAGATCCTCTTTGAGCAGGTCGATCCCGGCTTGGGTATCGATGAGATCCTTCTTTAGGTTATCGATCTTTGCCTTTTTTTCGGCTAGCCCAATAGTGAGTTTGCTCGGATCTTGGCCGGAGAGCATCGCATCGATCGCAGCCTTCTTCTCAGGGCCTGACATCTGAGCCTGAGATAGCAGATCGCGCCCCCGCTCTTCCTTCTGGATGTCCGTCCCGAAACGCACGGCTTTTGCGCTGAGTTCTTTCAGCCGCGCTCTGATCTTCAGACACTTTTCAAAATTTTCCATCATGATAAAACCTCCATTTTCGTTTAAGCGTTATTCCTGGTCTTCTTGGGCCTGGATGTTTCTGATCCTAGCTTTTGCGTCGAGGGCTTCGATCCGATCCGCCAGCTTTTTCATGCTGGCCTTGAACTCTTCTTGCGAAAGCGTGTTTTCTCTGAGCCGCTCCAGGGTCTCCCAGCCTTCGACCAGGACGCCGGTCAGCTTTGCCTGAAACTCTTTGCTCAGAAAACGCTTTACGGCCTCATCGCTCAGTCTTGTTACAGCCATATTGACCTCCAAACAGTTAAAATTCTTTTCTGAAAATGCTTCTCTCAAAGGCCTCGAAGCTCTTGCTCGAGGATTGAGAACGGGCGCGAAGCGCCTCACGCTCCCCAACGTCCAGTGCCCGCCAGAGGCTGCGGATATTAGGCTGAGGCTTCGCATCAAACTCCGCGGCCATGACCGCGGCGCCGGCAACGGTATTCGCGCAGTCATCATGCAGGTTCGCAGGATGGTCAACGATATCCCGCCCGCGGCCCGTCACGCGCTCGAGCTGCTTCAGTTCAATAATCGTCTGCCTATGATCCAGGAGGTCGAGTCGGTCCTGCATAATCAGCGGCAGAAAATCCAGGTAGATCTCAGCTTTGGGCTTCTTCGCATTCTCGTACTGGATCCCCTCTTCCCTGAATGTTGAAGCGCACCAATCGCCGGAATACTTATCCCCCGTAACACTGGAAAGCCCAAAGGTCTTCAGAGCCTGGGCGAATTCCTTAACGCACTGCTTGGGATTGAACGGCGGCCGCTGGACGCGGATGCAGTCTTGGACGATCCGCCCTGTCTCGACTTCCTTGTGAAAAATCGAGAGCGTCATCGAGTCCTTGCCTGATCCGCCAGCCGGGTCCACAAACGCATAGTACGTGACCCCCTGGATCTTCGGCAGCTCATACCGGCCGGGAATGATCAGGGCATCGATCACCTCAGGGGAAACAAAGGACGCGAGATCCTCCCTAAATTCCGCGAGCCATTCTGATTTCGCAGCCGCATAGTCGTTCTTCATAGCCCGCTCGATCACACGATCTTTGATTGTCGGATTCATGACCTTCGTCGGGGCCCGCCAGACGAGAACGTCCTCATCATCCTGGCCGTACTTCTCTTGGAAGACCTCGAAGAGCGGTCCGGTCTTCCCGTAGGGTGAAGAGATCCCGAGCAGCAGGGATCCCGGGATCGTGGCCAAGGCCGGCCTGAGGGCCGTCAGGATCTCTTGGGCCGGGTTCGAGCCTTCGCTTCTCCAATAGGCCAGCTCATCGAGCACGGCCCCGGCGACCGTGTAGCCGCGGAGCGTCCGGTAATCGCACGTCGCGACCTTGACCCCCACCTGGTTGCTCAGAGTGATCTCCCACGTGAGGTCTTTCTCGATCATGCCCTTGAACATCGGCGAGACCTGGAGGATCCCCTTGATGTAGCCCAGGATGTTGCGGGCCTGCGGCCGGTCAGTGGCGATAACCAGGATCCAGACCGTTTCTCCCGGAGCCAGGTAGGGCGTCCAGTCATAGAAGAGGGCAAGGAAACACGCAATGACCGCGGAGATGAAACTCTTGCCCCCGCGGCGACCAACGATCGCGAACGCTTCGCCGATCGGCTTTGCCGGCGCTCCATCTCTACCCGTGCATTCCCGATAGGTCTTGAGCTCACCCTCGGTCATCGGCAGGGCAAACACGCCCTTCAGAAAGACCCGCCAGGCTGCCCATGTCCCGGGATCCCTGAACAGAGATCCGAAGAGATGCTCGTCTTGGATCGCTTCAACGATGTTCATTTTGCTCAATAGCTCCTGCCGGCCTGGATGGCCCGGGAGACGCGATCTCCCAGAGTCTTGCCGATCTGGTCGACATCAACCTGGGAGCCGATGTTGCCGTAGAAGTGGGCATTCACGGTCACGCTTGCGCCGGCGCCGGCCAGGGCAGGCATTAGCCCATATTTGCGGAGCGGAACGACGGCCTCTGGACCGCGCTCGCCGATCAATGCATTCGTCGGCCGGGTCACAACGCCGCCCTCACCAAGCTTTATCGCATGGAAGAGCGCACTCACGGCAGCGATCGCTCCGCCGACCACAATCAGGTTGAAGGGAAAAGGAATCGCCATCATGACCGATTTAATCACCGCCGCGATCCCGGTCGCCTGAGACGCTGCAAGGTCTTTCTTGCTCATAAGTCCGTACTGTAAAGAAAGAGAGGCGACATCCTGTATCGCCTTCCGCGACCAGTTCGAAATAACCCCGCCGAGCCCTTCGATAATACCCTTACTTCCCTCCCCCCACTTATAGAATGCGTCCAGGGCATCGATCGTGAATCCCTCTATGAGCTGCTTCCCCAGGTCAGTAAAAGCTTTAGTGGCGTCGTAGATTTTTTGTTCACCCTCTGTGGCCTTCTGCAACTTGTCGTCGTAGAATTTATTTATCAGCGTCGCCAGCTCTGCCTTCTGCGCAGCGGTGTAGAGTTTTTCATCATCCAGCGCGGCTAGTTTTGCCACCCGCTCTTGTTCGATAAGGGCACACTGATAATCAAGGCCAGAGAGCCCAATCAGGTTGACTTCATTTTGCAACTCGGTCTTTGCCGTGTTATAGGCCTCCTGGTTGGCCAGGTCCATCGTGCGCATGAGCGTCGCACCCGCAATCCAGATGTTCGAGAACATCGTTTGGTTGGCCAGGGCCTGGGTTTGATACTGGGTATCCAAGGCAAGCTTCTGGGCGTTGTAGCTCGCATCCAGCTGCTGCAGCATGGTATTTCTCTGAGTGACGCCGGCCACTTCGCTCGTGATCCATGCCCGCCGAGCCGCGGTCTGCTGGTCTAGGTTATAAACGGCCTTCTGGTACTCAGTCATGGAGCTCGTCACGACTTCCTGGGCCAACTGCTTTTCCAGGTTGATCACTTCCTGCGAAACCTGCTTCGCCTTCTGCTGAGCTGCAGTTCTATTCTGTTCTGCCTGGGATGCGGCTTCCTGGGCTGCTTTTACTTTATCGATAGCGTCCGCGTGCTCTTTCCCAATCTTGGCCAGGGCTGCCTGAATCTCTACCCCTTCGTTTCCTTTCTGAATCGCCATCGCCAAGGCGGCGGCGTTCATCCCGTACTTATTTGTCAGGTCCTCCCAGGCCTTGCCCGTGATGCCAGCCTGAGCCGCAGCCATGCTCAACTTGTCCCAGAGCTTCCCTTCGGTCTCGGCACAGCGAGCCGAGGCTTTCTCTGCAGCGTCTTCAGCCGCCTGGACTTCCATGAGCTTTGTAATAAATATCCCGGCAGCCACCGCAACCGCCACAAACGGCAGAGCATTAAGCCCAATGGCCAGAAGTTTCGATGCTCCGCCCACGGCCTGAATGACCGGAATCATACGGCTCAGAATCATGAGCGTCGGGCCAGCGGCAGCCGCGAGACCGCCGAAAATAATCACAATAGCCTTGACTGGCCCGGGCAGGCCCGTAAATGCCTTCACCGCCCCCTGAAGCCCATTGACGATCGGCTTGAGAATTGATAGCAGGGCCTGATACGCCGGCATGAGCGCCATGCCGATATCAACCGAGAGAGCCTTGACCTGATCCTTCATGATGCGCATCTTGTTTGTCGGGCTATCCAGGGTCCGGCCCAGATCACCCTGAGCATTTTTGGTCTGCTCCATGATGGCACCATATCGGGCCAACACCTTCTCCCCGGTCGTCAGCTCAGCTCCCTGGGCAGCGATGCCGTTCTTATAGGCATAGGTCTTGACCGTGTTCTCGTCGACCACGATCCCGAGTTTGCGCAGGGGTTCAGTCTCCCCAGCAATCCCAGCCCGCAGTTTGTCAAAAGCCTCCTCGGGTTTAAGGTTGAAGAACGAGGCCATGTCATATGAGAGCTGCGTGAAGCCCGTCGAAACCTTATAGGCCTCATCCCGCGTGAGGCCCATCGAGGAAGTCATTTGATAGAAAGTTCCGATGCTTTTACGGACCTCGTACTCATTCAGACCGAACTGATCTCTGAGTCCCACGCTGAATGCCCGGGCTGAGTCCCCCATGCTGCCCATCGCCACATCAAAAAGGTTCTCGCTCTCGACGGCGTCCATCGCCATCTTGATCGACGCAGCCCCGATCCCTATGAGCGGCAGAGTGACGGCAGCCGTGAGGCCGCGGCCGGCCTTTTCCATCCCGGAGGTCATGGTCTGGAACTTTTTTTCGGCCGCCCCAACCTTGGTTTCGAACTCGGAGACATCAGCCCCGATTCGAACCGTGAGTGATTTTATAGTCATCGCAGTTTCTCCCTGTACTTGAACGGGGCAACGCGAAGATCCTCGATAGCGGCCTTGAGCGCGGGAATCCTTCTGCTGAAGACCATCCGCAGCTCACGCCAGGCCTCGAGTTCTTTTCGCTTCCGTGCGAGAAAGGGCAGGCCTTCGAGCATCGATCGAAGTTCCTGCAGATCTCTCACCATTGCGCGTGCCCTGCTTGCAAGTGATTTAAGAAGTCGCCCTGCATCCCCCTCGAGCCCATAGCTCCAGCTGGTCATCTCGACCTGAAGGTGCTTGAAGAAGGCGAGATCCGCCTCGATCTGGCCCATGTTCCCAAAGCAAAGAAATCGCATGCTTCTCCCCTACCGCTTCATAAAGCACTTCTTAAAGTGCTCAAGGTCCTCCCGGAGACTGCGCTCCAGCTTCTTTTCGAGATATTGATCGGAGAAGGGCGCCTGCTTCAGCTTCTTCCGTGTCTCGGCCGGTAGGGTGCTCTCGACTTCTTCAGCCTTCATCTGCGCTTGGAAGAGGGTGATCATCGAATCCACCCGAACCTTCATTAGTCGAAGTCCCTCGGCATAGGCCGGCTCTAAAACCTCCCAGGTCTCCATGTCCTCGCGGATCCACTTGAACTCCCGGAGCTTTGCCTCTGTCTTGGTTTTGCCGAAATCAAAGAAGATCATCGTTTTCCTCCGCGGTTTCAATTTGAGTCTTGGCCTGGGCCCGTAGTCCCTCAGCCTTGCCGGTCCTGAGCGCCTCGAGAAATTTCATGGTCCCCCAATAAATGAGGTAGCAATCCCTCGAGCAGCACACCTGCGTTTTGCGGGTCACCGTGAATTTGACCCTGCAGACAGGGCAGTTGACCGCCTCACCCCGCCGCCTTGGGCTGCCCAGTTCGTGGCCTACACTTGCGTTACTCAAGCCCTAGGCCCTCCCTGCGCACCATCCGAGACCCTGCCGGCCAGCTCCAGGCATGTCCCAAGTACGATCCGCATCCCTGGCGTCCGACCATACCGCTTCCGGATCCAGGCGTCGGCTATCTGTGAATCGTTCCTGAAGGCCAGGCCCTGGAGTGCATCGGCTACTGTCTTCATGAGGTTATCTGCATCCGGCCGCTTCTCGGGCAGGATCTCCCCCGCCTCCATCGCCGCCTGCTTCTTCTGACTCGCTGACTTCGGGATGAGCAGGAAGGCCTCAAGCTCCAAAGACAGTGGGCCTTCGAGAGGCACAAAGCCAGAGTAGGACGCGATGAAGAGCTGCTTGACCAGGGTCTCGTAGTTGGCCGTCTTCTCGGGAGTGACCCCACGCCTGATCACTTGGCCGGTCTTCATCCGGATCGGGAACACCCGGGCCCGCTGCTTTCCTACCGGCTCACCCGGGATGAATAGCTCGATCATTGCGGTTCCCCCTCGCCTTGGCCAGGTACTTCAACGCAGGTTGCCCCAGGATCGACGATCGACTCGCCTCCGGGCTGGGGCCCTGCACTCCCTTCTTGCTTTTCCCCTGGATCCGCATCCCCGGCCCCGGAAATGTCGCTCGAGGATTGTTTAGGAGGTACGATCTCTTCCTTGTCCTTGTCCTTGGCTTTGCCCTGCCCACCCTTTTCCTTGGCCATCACCTTGAGATACTGGCCAAGATCTAGAACCCTTCCTGCTTTCTTCGGCTTGATCCCGAGTGCCTGAAGATCAAGCCTTAGGCTGTTCGAATAGCAGACATACGACTCTTGAAGGACATAAGCGAGACGCCCCCCATGAAAGACACCCTTCTCTCTTACCTCTTCTTCGATGCACCTGAGGATGGCCAGCTTATTGCAGACCCTATCGATCATGACCTTCTGGCCCGCGCTCAGATCCTTCTCCATGCCAGTCGGACTCATGTCCTCAACCAAACCCTCCCGGACCTCAGTCAGATACAGCCGCAGGAATCGCCGGTTCTCGGGCAGCTCGCCCTCCCGGATCATGAGGCTGTATCCCAGGGCCCGGGCCGGCCGGCCGATCTTCCCGCCCTTCCTTCTCATGCGAAAGCCTGTCCTTTGAGGCTGAATCGCAACAACATCGCATCTTGTTTGTTTTCAATAAGTTGGCGAATAGCTCGATTTATAAAGTCGAGACATCCCCGAGATATCGAAATTGAGGCTATGCGGATTTCATTTAATGACAAGGGATTATGAGGGGTGAGTGGTGGACTACTAGACCGGGGGGCTAGCAGCGCTAGCCAAGGAATGAACCAGGACCCGGGGGCTGCGTGAGAGATGGTAAGGCCGCCATTCCCAGGGGCCTTGGCGGCGTTGGCGGCCTTGGCGGTCTTGGGTGGCGAGGTTACCAACACCGCCACATAAGGCTGCCATACAAATATGTAATATATATATATATTATTTAGTAAGGCCGCCATGACCGCCACAGTCTGTGTGCCCAGCTGAATCATAGTTTGAGACTCCATTCCCAACGGCCGAGTCTACGGGATGAGGTGATTCCGAGCTCAGGCTTGCAGCGCTCGATTGTTCTGAGCGCAATCCCTGCGGCTCGAGCTTCCTGCTGGATTTCCTTGGCAGCCACTGGTCCGTCTTTCAGAAGGTCACGCAGGAACACCGCGGCTTCTGCAAGTTGAGGGGCGTCTTCCCGGCGCTGCTCGGGCCCCAAGTGCTCAGCCATGTCGATCTTGACCGGGTCGTTCTCGAATTCAAGGCGGCCAGCTATGAGGCGGAAGGCAAGTTGAGCGGGATCCTCGGGGGCGAGATTCGCTTTGATCGGGGAGAAGACGCGGCGCTTGGGGTCATTCCTGTCCCGGAAGATGATAAAGGCTGCCCGGCTTTTGCCCACCCAGGCTGATACGCTGCCCCCGACACGGTAGATTGCAGACAGTGCCTGGGCTTTATTCAAGTGCATGACCAAGAGGATTGTCAGGTTGAATTTCTCAGCGAGACGGGCCAGGGGGCTCATGAGCTCAGGTCGGACTCGCTGCGAGGAATTGGGGTCTGTCTTTCCGCTGAAATCCAAAACGGGGTCTATTACCAAAAGCCGCACGTCGCTCAAGCGGACAATCTCGGACTCGAGGATTTTGATTCCTTCTGGGGATGAGAGATCGAGTTCTGTTTTGGAGAAGACAAAGAGCTTGCTGGGATCGCCCGAGAGAGAGTCGAAACGAGGCCTGAGGATATCGGCTGCAGTATCTTCGCCGGCGAGAAATATGATCTTCCCGGAGACTCTGTTCGGTTTGAAGTCTGGCCAAGGAAAGCCGCCCGAAACCCGGGCAGCGAGATCCAGGCAAAACCAGCTCTTGCCGGCGCCGGGATCGCCGCCGATGAGCGAGATCTTGCCCGCCGGGAAAAAGGGCTGCCACAGCCATTGAATGGGGACTGGGGCGATTTCCCCGAGACAAGTCAAAGCGGTCTTGCCCTGGCCATGATCGGTCTCGAGGTCTTGAGCCCGCGCGACCAAATCGAAAATCTCGGCGAAGTTCACCGGCTGCCCATTTTTTGATTCTGCGGCGGTCTTCAGTGCCTCTTTTGCCAGCTCCACGGCGATCCTCTTTTGAAGTAGGTGGACGATCTCCCGGCGGAATGGCTCGGGTCCCATCCTGGGGAGTCCGGTCATTGTACTTTCAAGATAGGCGAAGTCGACGCCCTGGCTGGAGACCGTCTGCAAAATGCTGGCTTCAGTGACCTCTTCTCCGTCTTCGCGCGCCTGAGCAAGGGCTCGCCAGAGGATTAGGTCTTCTCCTGCAAAGAGATCATCTTGAAGCAGTTCCCCGGCTGAATCCAGGAGAGAGGGATTCATGATGATGGCGCCGAGGGCGTTCTTCGCGCTCGAAAAGATCATTTACCCCTCATCCTGATTTTCTGATCCGCCATTTGACGTGCAAAGTTTTCCTCGAGCTGCTTCGCGTCGACCCGGACCGTCCGGCCGATCCGGATATGGGGGATCTCATTGCGGCCGATTAGACAGTAGATGGTTTTTGGATGGAGAGAGAGAAGTTCGCCGGCTTCAGAGGGAGTGATCCAGCGACGGTCTTTCATTTTGCACCGCCTTTCGGAAACAGGGTGCTTTTAGGTATTTTAAAAAATTTCGATATCTTTTTTCGCACAGCCGGGCTTCCCTGCTTGGCTCCGGTCTCTACCTGGGAGAAATAAGGTTGACTCAAGCCGAGCTTCGCACCAAGTTCAGATTGGCTGATTCCTCGGAACGTTCTTAACTTAGCTAAAACTGATAGTTGTTGTCTTGACATTGCGGCCTCACGGCAATACCATATTGCATGGGGGAAGAATAATTATGGAAGATAACGCGTCCCCCCAGTGACAGTTAGTAATGCGATGAAAACCGATATTGGAGAGTGGCTTGATCTGGTTGGAGAAGCCGATCTGGCCAGGGCTTTCCCTCCGAGGACTTCACCAGAATTTGCAAAGACCTTAAAAGAGAACTGGGCAGATACCAGTTTTGAAAGGCCAGGGGGCACGTCCTTCTCATCTTTTCTTGCCCGAGCGTTTAAGTCAAAAAGAAATTGCCCTGATAGGTTCTATATTTTTGTGCTCTGGCTATGTCTGTGTTTGGATCGGCCGTGGAATAGGGGATGGAGATTTTCTATTACAGAGAAAATGCTCGGCGATGTTGAAGATATTCTCTACCAAAATAGGATTGATCCCCCCCGAGATTTGCCGGATTTTTCTACGCTTTGGAAAAGACTTAAGCAGCCGGATGTAAAGAAAAATATCATAGACGCGGCCTTTGGTCCCGAGCTTCATAAACTGAGGCTCGCGATCGACCATCTTGCATTCCCCTCCGCTTTTGGACTTCCATCCGCTAAAGATATTTTTTCCGGAACTAAGCCGCGCTTTGTTTCACTTACCAGGAACGGACCGATCAGCAAGAGAAATCTCATGAGGAAGCTACGAGCCAGCAAATTAGAAGTAGACCAGCTGATAAAATGGGCTGGCCCGCGCTTAAAGGTCGAGGACCGCGGCCGAGGATCGGTTTGGATTCAAAAAGCATGACAAAAGTTAAGGTCGGCAATCGAGACGTTTATCTCAAGTGCAAATCCTGCGGCAAGCTCAGCATTCTCTATCGTTTCCGGGGAAAAGAGAATGTTTCTTTGGATGAGCCAGTTGATGGGGGCGTGAAGCTCCACTGGCCATGCCCGAAATGCAAAAAAGAAAATATTTATTTGATGTCTGACTGGATAGCAAAACCATCAGCTAAGCCGAGAGATAATTAAGGGCTGAGGATTTGGGAAAGAATAATATCGTACGGAGGGGGAAATGCTTCAAATTCTTGTTTGGGCTGTTTGTGGAGTCATTATAGGGATCGGCTATTGCGGCATGTACCTCGAGAAGATAGCCGCGAAAGAGAAAGTGAAGGGGAGCACGGGTGTTGCTTTTTTCTTTCTTATGCTTTTAATCGCAGCTGCTCTAGTTATCCTTTCTCTTGCACAGGGACAAGCCATTTCAGGAATCTAAAATAATATCCGAATCATTGCCAGGGAGGATAAAATGAAATTTATTCGCATTCAGACAAAGAACGTGGGAGATCTTTATTCGATTAGCTTGAGGCAAGTTCATTATGCCAGGATGAGTGGCCCCGTGGGGAGCAGGACAATTAATATTCATTTTGGAACAGATAAGCCTCTGCCTATCCATGAAAATACCCTGGACGGGGCTGCTTTCAGTTTGCTAATAGAAGGACTCGGCCTCAAAGGCGAAGCTGAAATATTTTTTATATCTGAGAGTTAGCATGACATTTAAACTTTTAGCTTGATCTGAACCGCTCCGGGTCATGCTCCCGGACATAGAGGACGCGCTCGACGCTATTTTTGGAACAGGCCGCGTCACGGGTCATGAAGTCGCGGGCCTGGCCCTTACCCTCAGCCCCATTGGTGCTTAGGGTCTTCTTGCCAGACAACATCCGCCCCTTCGCCTCTTCCCGGTAGATCGGCTCGAATTCGAGGACGTGGCAGATCGACAGGAACTGAGGCGCGTCACCTCGCCGGCCGGCCTAGGTGACGAAATCCTGTGCACCATATCTCGACTTTCTTGCGGGATTAGTCTTGATAATCGGGTATAACTAAGGACAACTAAGGAAATCGAATTTTAAGGTTCACCCGTCGCATCTTCTTGAAAACAGAGGATTATAAGGCGAAACAGTAGAGCGCGCCCGGGGTGATTCGAACACCCGACCTTTGGATTCGAAGTCCATCGCTCTATCCAACTGAGCTACGGGCGCGCGGCTTATACTAAAAGGAAATATCGAAGAATAGTCAAGAGGCGGAGGAGAACGGAGAGGGGGGACCGATCATAAACAGAATGACATCCGGGGTGCTCATCGGGTTCTTGATCACGTTCGGCCTGACGGCGGCGAGCGATCAGGCTCAAGCCGGAAAGAGCAGCGTTCCGAAGCTCGGCCAAGCGTCCATCCCGGACGTCATCGCCGCCATGACCCTCGAGGAAAAAGCGAGCCTAGTCGTGGGCACCGGGATGAGACGGGCCGGGCCGCCTCCGGGCGCAGGACTCTCCGCCCCGGCCAATTCTCAAACCAAGGCTGCGTCGGCCAAGGCTAAACCGCCCGCTCCGCCCCAGGAAGCCCCTAGCCTGGTCCCCGGGGCCGCGGGCACGACCTTCGCCTACGGGAACTTGAAGCTGAGCTCGGAGAATTTTAGCGGGCCGCTGATCGCGACCGTCGAGGTCAAGAACACGGGGACGGTTACAGGAAAGGAAGCGGCCCAGCTCTATCTTTCAGCGCCGGCCAGAAAGCTCGACAAGCCCGCTTTGGAGCTGAAAGGATTTGCCAAGACGAAGCTTCTCGCGCCCGGCGAATCCCAAACCTTGACCTTCGTCCTCAACGGCAAAGCCTTGGCTTCGTTCGACCCGGGAAGCTCAACCTGGACCGCCGAAGCCGGCCGATATGAGGTGAAGGTCGGCGCGTCGTCCCGAGACATCCGCCAGACCGCCTCGTTCACGCTCCCCGAAGACCTGGTCGTCAAGAAAGCGTACGCGGGATCGGACCGGTTTTAAAAGCTCGTATTAAAGACAGGCAGGACCTTTAATCCGCGGGGATTGTTCCGGACGATGTTGACCAGGCCGAGCTGAACGCCCCTGACCGTCCTCGCGTAGTTGACGATGCCGATGGTCAGGCCGATCTGGGTCCCTCGGACATAGTTGAAAGGGCTGACCGCGCATCCGCGCAGGAAACCGTCCTTGACCACATGGACCACTCCCCCGGCGATGTGAAGGCCGACGAGATTCTGTCCGCCGACCGCCGCCCCGGCGATGGTCAGGCCGCGGACTTCCGTCGAGCCCGCGGCCAGGCCGGCTATGGTCAACCCGGCCAATAGGTCGCCTGCTCCGGCTCCGACGCCGGCCACGTTGATCCCGACAAGCTTCTTCCCCGCTCCCAGGCCGATGCCGCCGACGTTCAGGCCGATCATGCGTTCGCCGGCGCCCGCTCCCAGGCCGCCGACAGTGATCCCAATCGCGTTTTCACTGGCGCCGACGCCCAGGCCTCCGACAGTGATGCCCCGGACGTCCTTTCCGGCGCCCAAGCCTAAACCGGCCAGGCTGATGCCGACGATGCTTTCGCCGGCGCCGAGGCCAAGCCCGGCGATATTGATCCCCCGCAGGCCCTTCCCGGCGCCCAGGCCCAATCCGGCCAGGTTGATTCCGATAACGTTCTCATCGGCGCCCATTCCGAGCGGCGCAACCGACACGCCCGTGATCGATTTCATTCCGATAATACCGAGAAGGCCGATTTGGACACCGCGGAGATGGGCACCGCCCGGAAGCGGTCCAAACGATAGACCCGTGACGACCGCCTCCTCATTATCCCGGCGGGGCCCCCAGAGCGTCACATTGACACCTGTGATTCGTTTGACTCGGCTGTCCCTGAAATTGAAACGCAGGCCGGTGAACTCCGAAGAATTTCCGAAGCTCAATCCCCAGTGCTTCGAGGGGATATCCAGACTTTGGGCGGCAACCAATCCCCTCCCCATGACAAACGCCAGGCCGATGAACGCAATTATCGCTGTAATGCGAGCTTTGGGTCTCATTCGGGGCATATGCTGTCTCCTCTTATCTGGAACTCATAGCTGTTTGCTTCATTCTTCGTTTTGGAGCCGATGAAGACGGACCTCAGCTTCCATATCCTTAGACGAAATCAGATGCAAAATAGTTCTCTAGGGTCACATTTGCCAAGATAAACATCATTCCAAGGCAATAAAACGACCATAAAAAGCATGCTATCTCTTTTATATTCATGACATTAGCTAGGCCCGACCCCAAATTTATTTTGAGAAATCGGCCGGGAACCGATATAATCCAACCTCGCATCATCGGAGGCCTACCCGGTCATGATGAAAAGAGCCAGAGAGTCAGTGACATCAGTTTCCGCGCCGCCGGGCGTTCCCCCGGCCATCCTCCAGCCCCGCATCTGGGAGCTCGATTTCCTGCGCGGCCTGGCCATCATCCTCATGGTGTTCTATCATCTTGGATTCGACCTGACCGAATTCTGCGGCATCCGGTCCGTGCTCGGGATCCGCTTCAACATCTTCAGCCGCGGGCTCGAGGCCGCCCAGCTCGTCTTCGCCGGGTTGTTCATCGTTCTGTGCGGAATTTCGAGCACGCTCAGCCGGAACAACGTCCGCCGCGCGCTCAAGATCCTGGCCGTGGCGGTCGCGGTCACGATCGTGACCTATGTCTTCAACCCCGCGGCGGCCATCTATTTCGGGATCCTGCACTGCCTGGGAGTCAGCGTCTTGCTCTACGGCCTGCTATTCCAGAAGACCAAGGCCTTCGTATGCGCGGCGGCCGGAGCGGCTGTTCTCGCCCTCAGCGTCGCCCTATCGTCTGCCATGCACGGAGTGCCGGTCGAGTTCGACGGGCTGATGCCGTTCGGGATCGCAAGCCCGACCCTGGCCACATACGATTATTTTCCTCTCCTCCCCTGGTTCGGTGTATATCTCGCGGGCGCGGCCCTTGGAAAATCGGTCTACTCCCCGCGGCGGAGCCTGATCCTCCGCCCCATGCCGGGATCATTCATCAATGCCGCCGGACGGCATTCCCTGCTGATCTACGTCGTCCACCAGCCCCTCATCCTGGCCGTCCTGTACCTGGTCGGCTTGTTCCGCTGAAATCAGTATACGTGTTGTGTGTCACCGATTTAATTGATAGAATCGCGGCATGAAGAAATGGATCATCGCCGCCCGGCCGTGGGCCTTGCCCGCCTCGACCATGCCCGTCATCTTCGGCACGTCCCTGGCCTGGGTCGTCGGCGGAGCGCCGTTCCTCGTCGGGCGATTCCTTCTGGCCCTCCTGGCCATGGTCGTCCTCCACTCGGCGGCCAACATGCTGAGCGATGTCTTCGATTACCGGCGCGGCCTCGACCGGGACGTGACGCCTGTCAGCGGAGCCATCGTCCGCGGCTGGCTGACCGGCCGGCAGGTCGCTCGCGGCTCCGTCATCCTTTTTATCATCGGGGCCGGACTGGGGCTCGCTCTAGTCCTCATGACCGGAAGAGTGCTTCTTTATATCGGAATCCTGGGAGTCG
>Ga0299912_10002445_pt1 | contig 15220 bp, 17 predicted proteins | sample RVTome_2_FD_207667 | JGI IMG/M metagenome (GOLD analysis project Ga0299912, IMG submission 207667) | Soil microbial communities from uranium-contaminated site in the Upper Colorado River Basin, Wyoming, United States - RVT95D214 (version 2) ... | reverse complement strand
ACGTGAAAACTGAATGCCTGCCCGTATGACGGTGATGCCATAATCAATGAGCCTCGGTCTGCGCGTCCAATAGGGGAAACCATACGCGCAGAGTGATCCCTCTTTGGCTTTTTGCCAAAGAGTGGACTACCTCAAAATCATTCAGCATGTGCACTCACCTGTAACTCAAGCCCTTCTCTTCCCGCGCGTATGACTGGGGAATCCTCTCGCGCGGGATGACCCCACAACGACTTTTTGGGAGTTGTGTGGACCGCATTAAATCATTCAGCATGTGCACTCACCTGTAACTCAAGCCCTTCTCTTCCCGCGCGTATAATTGGGGAGACATTGCGCGCGGGATGACCCCGAAGCGATCTTTTTCGATCGCTTTGCGGGCCGACTGCAAACCACTATACGGACGCAGATACCTGTAGTTCTAATCCTTCCCTTCTTCCAATCTCCAAAACCGCCTGAATATCGTAAACCCTGCCGTCGGCGTCTATCAGCCGATTGATCGGCGTCAGGCCTGCCATCCATCTGATCCTATACTTGGCGTCGACATGGGCCTGTGTCTGCTGGGCCTCGAACCGCTCGACGCCCCTCAACTCCACCCGCTCGGCCCAGACATCGGCGATATCCGACCAGGTCTTGATCTCCTCGCCATACGCATCCTGGGTCGTGATGGCCCGCTGGAGCGTTACCAGCCTATCTAGACGCCCAGCTCTCAATCGTTTCTCCGTTTAACGATTTAACTTCTTTTCAACACTTTTCCACAACTACGACAACATATCTTTTCTCTATGATTTACTGCCCCACATAAGGTGCAATATTGCGATTGTGTGTCTTCCCAGCCTTTCGTACTATCATGATGTATTTTGTATTTTGCTTCTGCTGGGGATAAACACTCATATTCCCCTGTTCTTTTATTTCTAATCCACATTATTTTTTCTCACAGGATCCTATTCATCCGGTACTTGGCCAAAAGGTTGTCGATGGCCCTGTCGATATAGGCCACACTCAATCCGATAACGATGCTGCCCCGGTGCTCATAGAGATCCGAGAGCATAAGCAGAAGCGCCTGCTTGATGCCTTCCGGCACGGCTGGGGCCAGGCCATAGCCGGCGGTAAATCTGATCCTGATGGGATTGACATCAGCCAGAGTCACGCTGGGCCAAGAATAATCCGTCTTGAGCACGAGCCGGCCGGGCTCGGAGATAATATCTTCCGATACATCAATACACTCCACCTCCGCCTCGCCGTAGGCCGTATAATAGAGCTTTGCCCCTGTTTGCAAAGGCGGCCCCGGGAGCTCGATATAGTCCTTATTCGGCCACTCATCGAGGTAATAATCCCAGGTCTGGGTAATGAACCGGCGCCAGCATTCCTCCTCGGCCTGCTGCCTGACTGCGGTAATCAAGCGGGCGAGCAAGGCATCCTCTGTCGAGGCGATGCCGTATCTCAGGATATTGGTACCGAACTCGCAGGTTGCCAGCAGCACCTTGGCAACGGTGCGGATATACCGTTTGGTGCCGGTATAGGCCTTTTCATAAGTAGCGTTGTCATTGGCCGTCGTGATCTGAGTAAAAGCGCCATCGACCCAATCCTCCCAGCTTGAGCCGTTATTGCTCTCCTGGATCTTGACATCCACCGTGCCCGTTGCCCCATTCGTGCCTGAGACGAGATTGACCACGGCCTGATAATTCAACACCTCCACAGCCGCGCCGACGTGTGTGGTATAGTTGTCCGCGATGGCCTTTAACCCCGGGGCAATGGATTGCACCGATTCCACGTTATCGGCAAAGGAGCCGGAATCGAGGCGCAGATGCTGCTTGGCCTCAAGGAGACTAATTGGTTCTTCGGTAGGTGCGGTAATTAATTTAAGTTTCATCGTGTCACTTCGCTCTCCCGCCTCGGCGGGATGATATCCTTTGTATTTCTACAATAGAGAAAACCATGCTCGTGACATCACCTCATTGATATTTTTATCAAAAAGGTGGGAGACATTAAGCGTTCAAGTAATAGCCACCAGCCACCAGAGGCCGCCACAGGGTCGTGATATCGGCAATCTTGCCGCTGCCGGCGGTGCCTCCGCCGATGGTAAGCTGGATCTTCTTGGTAACTGCCGTCACCCTCGGCCCCCGGAATACATGGAAGAAGTTGCCCGTCAAATTAGCCTTTGCCCCGGCTGCTGCAGAGAGGATCTCGATGGCCGAGACATCATCGGTCTGCACGGTGATGCCGGTAAAGGTCGCAACTGCGGAGAGATCATCCGGCACATGCACGATCACGGCATCGATAAACAGCCCCTGGGCCGTGGCCGTCATCACATCGTATGAAGCAGCGGCCTGGGCCAGGGATATCTGCTTGTAGTTGATGGTGGTCTCCGGCATGTAACTCTTGGGGACCCAGGCATAGCCGTTGTAGATGAACAGGAAGCCGGTATTGACCTCAAAAAAGGTCGCCCCGGGATTGACGCCTGTGGGCTTGGTATCCGTGGAAAGCCCGATGAACCTATTATTCATTGAACCGATTTTTTGTACGGTCATTATTAACCTCACTCTCTCTTCCCGCGCGTCCGATAGGGGATACTTTTCGCGCGGGATGACCCCTCTTCGGCATTTTTCTGCCGAAGAGTGGGTATTCCGCTATGGTTACTTATGGGCAACCCGCAGGCCGCCCAGGACTACGCCTCGTACCCGTCAAGCTCGATCAGGAACTTGCCTGCCGTATAGGAAGCTGCTGTCCCGGCTTCGCCGCCGGTCAGATATAAATACGCATCTGCCGCGGGCACGGCTCCCAAGGCCTTGGTAAGCCCGAGTGACCACGCGCCGCCGGCAGTGACCAGGGCCGTCTCGGTGAGGTCCCCAATGGCGCCGTCAAATACCCCGGTAGGCTCAACAGCAGCATACAAATCTATATCGTCGGCGCCACCGACAGGCACTTCCAGACACGTCATCCTGCCGGAAAGAATCGTGCCATTTTTTGCCGCGGTGATCTGCCCGAGATATGCCGCGCTCGCGCCCACGCCGATGATATCGAGATCGGTCGTCGATGAACCGAGCCCGGTAAGATCTATCAGAATCGAGGTCCTGATAATATCCCCGATGCGGGCAACACTGGACTTGAAAATGGTGCCGACCCCGCCCGATATCCCGGCTCCGGGGGCGCCGTTGATGAAACTTTCAAGATCCAGTTCGCCGCCGCTTTCAACGGTAATTTTCCCGCCACTGGCGACAACCAACTCATCGCCACCCTGTTTCCTGTAAACCTTTGGTTGATATAAACCGCTCATAATTTAACCTCTCTTTCAGCCCGTCTTATAGGGGATCCCTTTCGGGCTGAATGACCCCACTGAGCCTTTTTCGGCGAAGTGTGGGCTACTCATGACCCCGCAAAGAATCCTTCAGAACTACGTGGGCCTTCTCCGTTGGTTACCCCGCTGGGAGGGCGGAGTAACCCTCCCAGCGAGTAGCTATTTAAAGCACGGATTATCCAGCCAAAGTGCCCAAGGGGCATCTTTGGCGAGATGCCTTCATTCAGATTCTTAAATCAAGGTCAGGCGATCGGCGGCGCATCCTGGGGATGCCCCTTGATCACAAACGCCGACAGCGGGATCGTGGGCCCGGTGCCGGTTTCCGCGATCGTGATCTTGATAAAGCGCTTGCCACCGACATATCCGCAGCTATAGAGGGCGTTATCCTCGGTATCGGCATCCACGGTAAAGATGATGCCGGTTGCCGGTGTCACGCCCAGCACGTCCTTTGCCTCGACTGCGGCATAGCTGCCGGCGACACCGGTGCCGTCGTCATCGGCGTGTTCGAGCTTCATGGTCCAGTAATTTGACCCGGAAAGCGCCGAGCCGGTAAGCCCGACGTGCCAGCCGATAAGCGCCGAATTGAACCCGGCGAGATCGAGCTCTTTTTCTTTGGAATCGCCGTTCGCGCAGGAGATCGGATCCAACACGGCAACTGCTTTGACATTGTTGTACAAGTCTCTCATAAATTTAACTCCTCTCTCTTCGCCTGCGCTATTATTGGGGATACCCTACGCAGGCGATGATCCCTCTTCGGCGTTGTCCCGCCGAAGATGGGATGCGTCATTATTGTTGATATTGGGCGGGGGATGGCCCCCGCCCTTTAAGGGGCCAAAAGGCCAGTAGCATCCCTTTACGCACTCACCTTGAGCAGCTTGATCGCCTCATACATCACGATGCCGCCGCCCACCCTGCGCGTGGTGTAGAACAGGACATAGGGCTTGGAGGTGTAAGGATCCCTCAGCACCCGGATGCCGAAGCGATCGATGATCAGATACGCCCGTTTGAAATTGGCAAACGCAATGGGATAGGTCCCGGTGCCAATATCGGGCATATTGTCGTCGATCTCCACCGGCTTGCCCAAGAGTGTGTCAAGGGCGCCTTCCGCCAGGCCCGGTCTCCAGATATAGTTGCCTTCGCCGTCCTTGAACTTGCGGATGTGGGCAAAGGTGGCATCGTTCATCAAAAAGGCCGCCCCGTTGCGATAGACGCTTTTTAAGGCGTGCTGCAGATCGATGAGCTTGTCGGCATCGGTAAAGGTGGATGCCGCCCCGCCGGCGATATAGCCGATTTTGCCCCAGGCATAGGAGGCATTGGCCACCGCGGTATAGCCCAGGATCCCGTGGGGTTTTTCGACACCGTTGCCAGTGATGAAGGATGCACCCTCCTCCTCGGTGAACTCGATGCTCACCTCGTCGGCCAGCCAGGCGGCGATATCCACCCGGCTGTCGTCAAGCAGCTTCTGGGTAGCTGCGGGCATGGCGTAGACCTCCTTGGTATTGATGGCGATCTCCACCAGGGACGGGGTGGTTGTCTCGGCCCTGGTGCCCTTTTCCGCTACCCAGCCGGAGGTGGCGCCGCCCTTGTTCACCAGCTTCTTATACTCGTCGGTGCCGATGGTGCGCACGGTGGCAAGCCTCCTCATGGCAGAGAGCGTGGCTGCCACGCGGTCGATGGCCGCTTCCGTCTCCTCGGGCACGGTAAAGCCGCCGTCGGGGTCGGACAGGGTGGAGAGATTGGCCTGCACCTCAAGAGCGCTCAGACCATCATCGATGCCCTTGCGGAACCAGCGATCGAATGCCTTGGCATGCTCCTTCTTGGCGCTGGTTCGGCCCCAGTCGCCGTCACCGCCCAAGCCGCCCCTGGAAACGGTCTTTTCCAGGTCCTCGAGCTGCTTTTTCATGGCCGCGATCTGGGAGAGATCGGCATTGATCTTGTTCACCTTCTCGGTGAGCAGCGGATCGGCATGGCCCTTGGCCTCGATCTCCTTCTGCCAGCAGTCATTTTCGGCCTTGAATTCCTCCCAGGCCCTACCTAAATCTTCGATAACTTTCTTGAGATCTTCCATATTCTTTACCTCCGTTTAGTCTTTGATAATTGTTTTACTGCTGTCACTGCCTGTGCTTTCGCCTCCTCCTCATCGATGGCCGCGAAGCCTCTCGCGATCACGGCCTTAGCCTCCACCTGGGACAAGCCAGCATCACGCAAGGCGTGCTCCAGGGTGCGTTTATCGATTTTCTTCTTATCCGTGAGGTCATTTGCTTGCAGCCCCTCTCCCCAACGGGGGACCTCCGGCGGAACCTTGGCGAACACAGAAAGGTCGAATTTGGCCTTTACGGGTTCGCCCGCGTCCAGCACAGTATCTATGAATCCCCGGTCCTGGGCCTCTTTTGCCGTGAACCAGGTCTCATCCTGCATCATCTGTTTAAGGTCCCTTTTGCCGACGTTGCTGTTATCGGCATAGATATCGATCAAGTTCTTCCCGATCTTCTCCAGAATATCGGCAGTCTCCCTGAGATCGTACTGATTGCCGATGGCCAGGACCCAGGGATCGTGGATCATATACATGGCGCTCTTGTATGCCTGCTTCTCGTCGCCGGCCAGGGCCAGGATCGAGGATATCGAAGAAGCCAGCCCCTCGATGCGGGTCGTTATCTTGGCCTTATGACCGGACAGGGCGTTGAAGATCGCCAGGCCGTCGAATACATCGCCGCCCGGGGAGTTGATGCGCACCGTGATCTTGTTGGTCTTGATATTGGCCAGATCACGGACAAAGGCGTCGGCGTCAATAAAAGGCCAGCCGATCACGTCATAGACGATGATCTCGGTCTCATCCTCCCTGCCCGCCTCGGCCGCCCTTGGCGAGACGGGGGCCTTGATACTGTACCAGTCCGGCTTATCCAGCGATTTCCCCCAGATCCGGCTGATCGCCTCAGCATTCTTCTCACTGCGATACTTAAATTGAGTCATAATTCAACCTCGCATCTCTTCAGGGCCGTACAATAGGGGATACCTCACGGCCCTGATGACCCCACCGAGCCTTTTTGGCGAGGTGTGGGCTCGTCCAATGGGTTAAGATCTTCGTCTTCACGGACCTCATTCACCGTCTTCCATCTGGCATCCAAAGCCGTCTTGTGCGCCTCATAGCGCGTCTTGGTATCGCCCCTAAGCAATCCGGCGGTGTTGAACTTGACAAAATAGGTCTTTTTCTCCTCATCGTTTAAAAGATCCCGCCTGATGGCCCGCTCGATATTGACGGTCCAGGGGGTCAAGGCGTAGGTCACATAGGCAAGGGAGAACTGCTCGGCGCTGGCAAAGGTGGGATTGGTATCGTCGGCCATGAGCAGGGACAAAGGCATGGAAAAGAAGAGGTCCACAATCTCTTTTTTCTGAAAGCGCCGGCTTTCCAAAAACTGCGCGTCCTCGTTGGTCATGGCTGCCGCAGTCCACTTCATCCCCTCCTCGAAAATCGCCGTCCTGTGGGCATTCTCCACCGAGGCATGCTCGGCTTCAAAAGATTCCCTGATGCGCTTGGCCTTAGCCTCATCAAGCCTTCCGGGATGGGTGATGACCCCCCCGAGCCTCGCGCCGTTGGTGAATACCTTGGCCCCGTGCTTTTCCGCCTGCAGGGCCAGGCCGATGGATTCCCGCGCGTATTCGATGGGGTTCACACCCATAAACCCATTGATTACCAGGCCGCGGATGTGCATGATGCGGTCGCCCGGGATGATATCTGTCACCCCTGGTGACATCCCCTCCTTTAGATTTTTTGTCAAAGAGGGGGCGGACACCTGACCGCCGTCTCCGGGGCGCTTGACCTTGTAGTAGAGCCGGAAATCCTTATCCTGTTCGACTTCCGTGACCCTGCCGATGGCGAGCGGTATGAGCTCCCTTATCCGCCCATTGATCTGCGCCTTTAAAACGTAAAAATTACCCCGCAGGCACAGGTGCGCCATGCACATGCCCCAGAACTCCGGGGCAGTCATCCAATCATTGGGCTGGTCGTGAAGCAGGGTATAGAGGGGATGGTCCAGAGCCTTGGTCTTTTGCGTGTCCTGCTGCTGCATGAGGTGGCAGGGGAGCATGGCAATCGAATTGGCGAGGATACGCACGCATGCATGGACAGCCATCTGCCGCATGGCCGTCTCCGCCGTGACGGTAATGCCGGAGGCAGTCTCGCGCCCGCCATAGACCTCAAGGATCAGTCTTTCGAGGACCTTAGCGGACTGCGCACGCACCCGGGAAAAAAGCTGGCCAAAGGACCACCTTCGGCGGGAGAACCAGCCCATGCAGACATGATGCGGCTATATTAGGGAATTACCAAGAAAAACGGAAAAATAGAATAAATTGACGAAATTGAGGAAATTGACAAAGATAAAAAATTTATTATTATTGCTGGTGAACTAATTTCTCTGGTTCAATCTCATTATAGTCCACAATTACGCCCTCGCAATTATTATCAAATACTAACGTATGCCCACGATGTGCCATAAGAAAGATATATAATGCTTTCTTGCGTAATTCATCGATATATATATGCCCTTTCCCGGCGCTGGATTGGGCAATCCATAAGTGTTGCTTGCAGTCGTGGCAGGCAATAGAAAATGTCCTGCTCATATTCTCATTCTCCCTGTGCTACCCACACCTCAGCCCGCTGGGCGGCTATTCGCTCCAGGCGGATAATCTCGGATTCGGCAATCCGGAGGCCTTTTTTGGGGCCGCGGCGAAGCAGCTCAACCTGGCCATTATACCACATCCTGTAGATACTGCTTGTACTGATCCCGAGCCGCTCCGCCGCTACCGATATTTCATAGACTTTTTCAGTCATTATCTCTGCCCCACATTATCTTCTTAAAAAGGGCATCCCCTTTAGCGGGAAAAGATTTTTTCTGATTCAGACATCCGATTTTATCCCTTTTTGCGTTTTACTTCAATATCCATCCCTTTATCCAAAATTACGGAATAAAATTTTATACCCATCTTTTCACGCCAGGCATTGATAGCTTTTAACAGATGATCATACAGTGCGGCAGTTAAGCCCTGATGGCTCTTTAAAACAACGGTATCACCATCTTTGATCTTCAATTTTTGGAATGTAATATCGAGTTCTTTTGAAATTACCTCAAACGATATCTTTTTTTTCATCTTCAGGTCCTCCTTTTCCCAATAATCTCTGACGGCTTTATTAATAATTTCATCTATTTGCCTTTGTGTTATTGGTTTTGCCATTAAAAGTTTCAAAAATCCCTTGAATTTTTTAACTTTTATTTTCATACCCATAAAATATCTCTTCGCGTGCGTCTTAAAGGGGATTCATTGCGCACGCGATGATCCCGCGACGAGTTTCCCCGAGTCGTGTGGACATTCATTTACACCCACAATATTCCTCTCTTATCGTATGGCGATGCATCATCAATATCCATGGTCATGGCGAGTTTGACGCACATGATCAGGCAGACGATGCCGTCTATCTTGGAGGCGGCGTTGTTCTTGGTGGGGTAGTAGGCCTTTATCGGCCCGCCGCCGCGGCCCTCCTTCTTTATTACGTTTCCCATCATCCAGGACATTACCGGATCGCCGTTATACCAAAACTTGCCGGCGTAGATCATGGCCTCCAGCTCCTTCATCGGCTCGGAGATATGCACCGGCGCCTGCGGCACCTCGATACAGCGATCCTCCCCCAGCCATTGCGAGACGTTTTCGATCAGATAACTCGCCTCCCTCGGGTCGAAGGCCAGGGCGCGGATAGGATAGAGCCCATTATCCGCCTTTAGGTCCTCTTCTACCCGGTGCAGATCGGTCCTTGCCCCCTCGGTCTCCGTCATCCAGCCTTCAGCCACCCAGCGTCTATAGTGATCATTTTCCGGCAGTTTGATCGTCTCCCCCGGCAGATAATACCTGCCGAAGCCGTAATAGTTATCCCCGTCTTTGAATAATAGAGTCCGGGCCAGGACATCGATCTTGGAGGCCAGGTCCAGCGCGGCAAAGCAGGGCTTGCCCTTGAAATCTTCCAGGCGGAGTTCCGGTTTTGCCTGCTTGTTCCAGGCCGTGATATTCATCCAGGCCGTGCCCGCGCTCATCCATTCATTGAGATGCTTGGTGCGGACGGTGTTTTGCTCGCCCACGCGCTGGATGGCCTCGGCCAGGGTCGCCCTAAGATCCTCCTCTGATATGGACACGCCAAGGTTCGGGTTCGCCTTCCGCCAGACCTCGAAATCGTCCCACTTGTCGTCTTTGTCGATCGTGTAATGGAGGATAAACAACCGCTCATCCTGCCTTGTGCCGTTAAGGACCTTCCTGGTATGATCGTCGAGCTCTTTACAGGGGCAAGAGATATCCACGCCGGCAGTCGTGATGATAAGCTGCAGCGGCTCCTGGCGGGCCTTCATGCCGGTGTACATCGTATTGACCTGGTCCGCCGTAGGATGCTCATGATATTCATCGCAGATATGGCAATAGGGGCTTTGCCCCTCGCCGGGCTTGCCGATCAACTTTTTAAAGAAGGACAAGCCGGATTCCCGGAAGATGCTCGATTTCATGATCTCGATGCCGTAATGCTCTTTAAACCCATCGGCCTGCTCGGCCATGGCCTTGGCCGGGCGAAAGACCTCGTCTGCCTGCTCCTCGGAGGTGGCGCCGCAATAGATCTCCGCCCCGGGCTCGGCCTCCACAGTCAGCATGATAAGACCGATGATGGCGGCAAGCATTGTTTTGCCGTTTTTCCGGGGAACGAAGATAAAGGCCCGGCGGAAACGACGGAGATGTGTCCGCCTGTGCTCCCAGCCGAAGAGATTACAGAGGATAAAACATTCCCACGGCTCGAGGATAAGATTCGTACCGGCCCATACCCCCTTGTAGTGCTTAAAGAGCTCGGCAGCCCTACACGCCCGCTCGGCGCGGTTCTTATTAAAGACATAGGAAAATTTGTCATCTATCCCGCTTTGCGGCCGGAGGTCCCCCTTTGGGGAGATGACCCCTTTTTTAACAGAACGGCTTGCATCAAGGTCGGCCAGAAAGCGCCCGCAGGATAGCTTGGTGAGCTCGCAGGCCTTGATCTTGCCCGAGACTATATGCCGGGCATAGGCCTTGGCCGCCTTGACGTGCTCATGAGTCTCGTATTTGCGGGGGGGTTCAGCTGTCACTCGGTGACATCCCCTCATTTGGATTTTCTATCAAATAGGGTGCGGACATTATAAATTCCCGAATTTATTGGGCTTTCCGCCAAGATCCAGCTTACTCACCTTGCTGATATCGGCAGGGGATAACCCGAATGAGGACAACAAACTCTGCAGATGCCGCATGGCCTCACTGCGCTGGGCAACGGCAGGATGGGCCTTGATTTGCTCGGTGACAACCTCGCCGTTCTTATCGAGCTTCGTTGCCGTATAGGTAGAGCCCTCCTCTGCTATGACTTTATTGAGCGCATCGATCTCCGCCATCCTCTGGGCGGCCAGGCCCAGCATCTCCTGAAAGGTCTTGGATGCCAGCCCTACCCGCTCCAAACGCTCCGTCAAAAGCAGGAAATACTTTTTCGCCTGCTCATCCGGCAGCCACTTCGTGACCCTGGGCGCCACAGGATCCGGCGCCGGCTCATTCTTATTCATCCGGCACGGCTGGGCTGTGCCTTGTAGCAATTTCAAAGCCGTGGGTTTGCGCTTCCTACCTGGCACAGTACCTTACCTTAGACTCTCTTCCCGCCTGTACCAAAAGGGGATACATCTCAGGCGGGATGATCCCACAGTGAGTTGTGCCGAACTGTGCGGATATACCGCCATCTTATGTTCTCCTCCTCTTCAAATCTTCTCGCGTCTTTATATCGTGATCTGTTCGGCATAAACTTTGTAAGTTATTGTCATCTAATCGCAAATCTGGTCTCTCTTCGATTGGTATAATATGATCCACTATTGTGGCAGGAATAATTCTATGCCGTGCCTTACACCTGCGACAAAGAGGCTCTTTTTTTAGATGTTCATCCCTGAGTTTGCGCCAGGTGACATCATAGCCCCGCTCCTGCGCAGTCCCGCGCCGGTCATCGAGTTGCTTATTATATTCTTTCTCATCCTCATCGCAAAAGCCTGAGCGGTTATGATGCAACTTTTTACATCCTGGTTTACGACAAGGACGCCTTGGATTAAATACCATTTTTGTTACATCCCGCTGTCACCTTTGGTGACATCCCCTCCTTAATATTTTTATCAAAGCAGAGGCGGACTTGCGGCAGGGGCGTAGGGGATTTAAGTGACTCACCTTCTGTCTTCTACCATTCAGTCATCCCGCGAGCGGGAGGCATCCGTACCATCTTTTGGCGGTAAGGTCGGTCGAGGGGGATTCAGTTCGCTTAGATCGGGAACTTTGACGATCAATCCCCGATCTCTTGCCCCTTGCAGCAAAAGGTTTACACAAGTAAAGGCCCGTGTTACGACCTCCTCGGGAGTTGCCAAACGCACTTTGGCGCGGCCGGATGAATCTTCGCCAGCATCCACGCCGGCTACCATGCCCCAGCGATGCACCATTTCAATGGCCATCTTAAACTCTTCCTCAAAAAGCTCTGTGTCGTGAATCATCACTCCTTTTTGCCCATATTTCTCAATAATCATAAATTGTTTCATGGTTCTTCTCCTCTCTCAACTTTTATTTATAGGGACAGGAGGGGGTGGGCTCGCCTCGCCCGTGGCTTCGCCCCGAGGCGAGCTGCGAAGCGGGGGTGGGGACCCCTCCGGTGCTTTGGTCGGCGGCGCCGCCGAAGGTCCCCCTTTGGGGAGATGCACCGTCTTTTGCTCTTCCGGGTTTATCGATCTCGCCCTGATAATCCTGATAGCCAGCCTCACCCGCGCCCAGAAGCCCATTTTGGGAAGCATAGCCAAAAACTGTTTTTTGACTTCTGCCCATAGCAGGGGGCTTAATTCCCGCACCTGCCTCCGCGCCAGCCGCCTGATTTTTTTAGAAACTCTATTATTAGTCATCAAAACCTCTCTTGCACAGTAATGTAAAAAATCCAAAAGACATGACCCCACGAGCGGCCCTATGCCGCGCAGTGTGGGCAATCATTTTTGATTATGATCCTCCCCTTCTCCCCCCAAATTTTTGTCACCCTGCCGTCCCAGATATGGGCATCGGTCTTGCACAGGGCATCGAGCAGGGCCTTTTCAAGATTGTCTTTATCCGGGGTCTGCTGGTGCGGTTGGCCGTCCATGGCCGCCTTTTTCTTGGCAGACCAGGACTTGGGCATAGGCAGAACGAAGATTATCTGATAGCCGCTTTCCGGCATCTCAAAGTCGGGAAAGGCCTGAAATTGGAGCTCTTCTTTGTACTCCAGATAATCGAGCACGCATTTTCTCGCCCGGTGGCGGTCCTGCGGCCGCATGGTCCAGCGATCGCGTCTTGTCATCCTGGGTTTAGCAATAGGAACGATATCAAAAGTTTTTATAATCTCGCTCATCGATCCACGCTATCTCCCCAGGCTGACATCCCCTCAATCTGATTTATATACATATCGGGTGGGGACATCCTGGGTTTTGCAATAGGAGTGATATCAAAAACTTTTAAGATTTCGTTCATATAGTTACGTTTCTTGGTTGGCGGGAGGCTGGACTTGAACCAGCGTGCAAGGTCTCTTTAAAGGAGCGCCCCCATAGCAGATCCTTGGTTCCGCTAACGTCAGTCTCCCTAGATTCGCCTTCCCACTTCGGCCACTCCCGCCATCTTCTGCCTTACCACCATGCAAATGGTGCAAAATTGCCCCATTGATCTCGCGCATACCATGTAGTTGCACAGAACCCATCGAGCCAAAACTCGGTGTAAAATATCGTATACATTAATTATTTCCTTCCCGCCGCGTGCGCTCGGCAGCCACGTTTCCTATTGACCCGCCGCGACCTTGCCGCGGACTTGTTCTTTGCCCTCCGCCGGGCAGTCATCTTTTGCTGATGCCGTAGCAGGCATTTATGCCGGTATTTCCTACCGGCAGCCTGCTTGGCCCATTTCTTACGCAGATGGGTCGTATCGCGCTCGATCCGCATAGGCTTGGGCTTAGTCGGTTTTCTCTTAAAAACCTTCGATATCAGCTCCCTGAATGACTTTTTGGAGGATAACGATTCCCGGTCTTTCATAAGAATAACGTCTCCCTATTTGCCGCGATCTGGTGGCCATCTTCCACTACCAGGTGCGCCGATTTGAGCTGTGTCTTGTAGGTGCTGTAGGTGTTCGGATGCTCGATGCCGGCAGCCTGCATCAGTTCCTCATGTGTGGTAAACTCACCCTTGAGATCATAGACAAGATGTTTCAGCATCCTCCGCGCGCCATCTTTGAAGAATGATAGCCATGTGTCCATCACCTCGCGCGTCGTTTCCGGGGTGGCAATATCGCCCCCGAGAAAGTCGATGCCCGCCCGGGTCGGGAAATACAACCCGTGCTTTTCGATCAGAACCCCCACCGAGAGGAGTTGGGTCTTGTAGGTACTGAATGTATTGTCGTGCTTGATGCCCCCCTGCACCTTCATCTGAATGGCATTGATGCCGTTCGGATTCCATTTCACCGCAGCCGCGAGCATCCGGCGGGCCCCAGACTTGAGATTGATCTCACTATTCGGGATATTGGGGGGCGTTGTGATATGTCTAGGTGGGGGCAGGGGGGCCACCCTATGTGACCCCTCCGCGTGTGTTCTGCCCCCTCTCAAGGTGGATTGGTTTTCAATTTTGGGCATCTCTATCTGCTTCCCCGTCAGCATATAGGCCGCATCGGCCATGCGCTTCTGGTGCTGTTTTAGAACTTGTTCAAGATATTCGATTTTCTGCGCAAGCTCCCTCCGCGCCTCCTCCCGGCCCTTCTCGACAATCCCCTGAATCGTGGCGTGAGACATGGTCGGCTCCGGCGAGGTCTTAATCTGCCTCTCCAACTCCCGGATCCTGCGCTTCAAGGCCTCCGGATCGCTCTCTTTGGCCTTCTCAATGGTGGCCCGGATCTGCTCACTCAGGCGATTGAGATCCACCTCCACCATGGCGGGATTAATAGTCTGCTTTTCCCCTACTTTGGGTGTAGCCGAGGAATTAAAGGTACGCCTCTCGCGGATATGGACCCTCTTGAACACCTCCAGCCAGGCCGGACTGTATATCCAGGCCTCGCCTTTTTGCAGGGATGCAAGAGAAGACATGAGCGTTTCTCTTTCTTGTGGTGTTCCGTTCCTCTTTACCCAATTATCAATTGCATCCTGATCATTGGGCCCTGTTGTCTGCAGGGCGATAATGCACTCCGTCTGTTCGAGGACGTTCTTATTCACCACGGCTGGCCGCTGGCTGATGAGAGTCACCCCGATGCCCCGGAGGCCCCCGCGGCGCACCAGTGCCTCAAACGCCCCAAGCATCCGTTGCTGGCCGGGCATGGGGCGCTGCGGCACAAAGGCATCCGCCTCATCAATAAAGAGATGCAGGGGTTCGCGGTGCTTCTCTTTGATCCGGTACAGGCGCTCGGCAAAATCCATGGCAAAACGGTCCTGGGCCGCATTGGAATCGAACTGCGAGACATCGATGATGTAGAATGATGGATAGGTGGCTATTTGTTCGGCGATGATTTTGCCGGCAGTAGGCTCAAGGGGGATGCCATGGGCACCGCCGATCACATAGACCGACAAACCGCCCTCCGCCTTACCGTCCTTGCCTGAGCCCAACCCCCACCAGGCCCCGGTCGGATCGAGCGCCGCAAAGGGCAGATTGGCCGCGACAAACTCCTCCGCCATCACCGAGGCCAGATAGGTCTTGCCGACCCTGCGCTTGGCCAGGATGGCAAAGGTCTGGGTGACGGCATCGAGAGGCAAAGAGAAGTCTTTTGAGATCTGTAACCTCATTTTTTCACCCCTTTGCAACCTCCGCCACGATCCGCGCAATATCCCCGATCGTCACCTTATCCCCCAGGGCATAGATCTTCTCATCCGGA
>Ga0299912_10002444_pt1 | contig 15224 bp, 11 predicted proteins | sample RVTome_2_FD_207667 | JGI IMG/M metagenome (GOLD analysis project Ga0299912, IMG submission 207667) | Soil microbial communities from uranium-contaminated site in the Upper Colorado River Basin, Wyoming, United States - RVT95D214 (version 2) ... | reverse complement strand
GCTCTACAGGAAAATGGTCAGACTCGAATTTATACCGTCGGCCGAGCCCACCGGTACCGCCTCATCGAAGGTAGCGATGCGAGCGTTCATTTTGCGTATCTCCAGTCCGATTGGGTTAGGGAACCTCTGAATAAGTCAGAGGTTCCTGCGGTACAGGGATGTACCGCCAAAATCGAACGCAATAAGCGTTTGACGTTGGGAGCAAAACAAAAATCACATTTTTGTTTTGCGTGCTCTGAACAAGTCAGGGATGACTTGTTCAGAGCTTACTTAGGTGTTGTCCGGCGGATAAGCGGCCACGCCGCCCATCACGTAGGCTACTTGCTGTTGCAGCGGGATGGTGCCGCTCGCTTGCGGCGCCCCGAGCGTCACCGTGACCGAACCGGCCTGGGAAGAGGCGTCGACTTTTTGCACCGAGTACGAGCCGCTTGCCGAGCCCAGCGTAAACAGTCCGAACAAGTCCACTTTCGCCGACACGTTCACGCGCATATCGCTGGCGATTTGGCTGGCATCGGCGCCCGTGAACGTGAGTGTGATGTCGGGCTGCCGGCTGATGACGAATGTTTTGAGTCGCGAGAACGCCTTGCCTTGGCCGAACAACTCATGCACGTCGAACTCCGATCCTTGCAGCTTGTAGCCCGTCGCATCCTGGCCGGTCTTGGTGGCCACTTCATGCAAGATGTCGTTCGCGTACCAGCCGGTGCTGTTGTCGACCGAGAGCGCCGACGGGATGGACGCGAACAGCGTCACGCCGGGATAGGTGATGTCCATCGTGACGTCGGAGGAGGACGACGTGTAGCGCGACAAGCTGTACGAGGCCGAGCCGCCCACTGAAATGCCGAGGATGTCGGCGATGGGAATCCTGAAACCCGCGCCGCCCGAAACGCTCATGTTCGACGCATCCGAGCTGAAGCTGGACAAGTGGATCTGCACCTTCACCGCGTTGCTGTCGGTGTTGAGCGAACCGATGAGCTGGTTGGCCGACGGCAGCTTGTTGGGCGTAAACCCCACGTAGTAGCTATTCGTATCCACCTGCATGCCGCCGTTGCTAGTGGTCGGGCTCGTGGTATTGGCGAGCGCGGCGGCGATGCGCGCCGTGGCGGCGTAGTAGCGGTTGTGCATGGCGTAGCTGTCGCCCGCGATCGATTTGTAGCTGGCGATGGCGTTGCGCAGCGAGTTGAGGGAGTCGGGCAGTTTGTCGAGGCCGCCAAACTGCTTGGTCAACTGGTTGAACACGTCTTGCAACTTGCCGCCGAAGGGAAGGGGGCTGGAGTACGTGCCGCCCGCGTTGGAAAACTCCGTCAGGACCGACGCGATCTGAGCGCTGGCCGCCGTGTCTTGCTTGTTGATCAAGGCCGTATCTTGCTGCGAGAAAGAGAACGTGACGGCCTGCATCACTTGCGCGTATAGGCTGGAGAAACCTCCGCCGGTGAGATCCATCAGGCCATTGCTGCCCATGCCCAGCATCGTGTCGATGTCTTGCAGCGTGGCCCGGTTGTAGAAAGCGTTGGCGCCGTATGTAATGCCGTAGTTGAAGCCGGACGGATACATCACAACGTTGAAGGCGCCATCGAGCTGCGTCGCCAGGAACTTGCTTACTTGGCTTTGAATGTCGTCGATGAAGGCCTGTTGGCCGGGCGACACGGACGAGGCCCCAAGCAGTGTGAGGCTCCCAATTTTCTGGGCCGTATGCGGACACAGACTGAACGCGGGCACGCTCTCCGCAGGTTTGCTGCGTTTCCAGTCGGCGTAGGCGTAACCGAGAGCGAATTCCTCGTCCGGGGCCACGACGGTTTCGGCCCAACTCCAAATGTTCGGTGGTGCGGTGGGGCGGCTAAATTGAACGCGATAGGTTGGCATGATCGACTCCTTGGGTTCGGCTTGGTAAGACCTTGGGTGAATAGGCAAACGGCACGGAAGCGCTTCGACCCAACGCGTGTAACAAAAAACGCGTGTAAGAAAAACAGAAGGTGCAGACGATATTGCGTGCGAGTCGAGGCGCTTACATTGATACCGTTTGTTGCCATGAACAGATCAACGTGGCCGGTTTCTTATGGCGCAATTCGGCCGCGCGGGATGGAAGTATTGTTGCAAGTCTCGCGCTGTCCGAAGCTTAGGAAACCGATCGGCATCGCGATGTGGGGCCTTCAGCGCACAAGCCTGTCCGTAAAATGCCCCTCAAGCACTATTAACCCGGCGACGAAATAGATCGTCCTGATCTATTTCGCCGTCGCCCGCGGAACGCTGGCGCAAATGTGCGAATTTGCTTGCGTTTCGCGGGCTCGCGCCGGCCTTTGTCCGGCGGCGGCACATCCCTGTGCCGCGACCCGGCACTAAATGCCGCCGGGTTAATAACCTCACTCCACCATGCCCGTGCGAACCGCAAAGCGCACCAGGTCCGCCACGGTATGCGCTTGAAGCTTATTCATCAGCCTGTCGCGGTAGGTCGACACCGTGCGCGGGCTAATCCCCATGACCCGAGCGACCTCCTTGCCGCTTTTCCCCAGCGCAATCAGGCGAATCACCTCTCGTTCTCTCGGCGAAAGCACCGTCGTCGCGCGCCCTTGCTGCGGCATCTCGCGAAGCTTGGCGCGGATGGAAGGCGTCACGAACGTACCGCCGGCGGCGACGATCTGCACGGCCGTGATCAACTCTTCGAAGGAATTGCCTTTCAAGATATAGCCCGCGGCGCCCGCCTCTTGCGCATCGATTGCAGCCAGGGGGTCTTCGTGCGCCGTGAGCAGAATCGCTTGCGTGGCAAGGCCCGCCAAGCTCATCTTGCGAGCGACCTCGATGCCCGTCATCTCGGGCAGGTGGATTTCAAGAATGGCCACATCGGGGTTGTGCTTCACAATAAGCTCCCACGCCTCACGGCCATTGGCCGCTTGCGCCAGCGGCGCGATTCCATCCGTGGCATTGAGTAGCGCGGTCAGGCCTTGACGGAAGATTTCATGCTTATCGGCAAAGACGACGCTTATCGCCATCCGTCACCATCCTTGTGACGCGCAAGATTTTTCCCCGCTCCGTAATGCTTGAATCTCCGTTCAAGCGCGAGGGCCTTGTGTCAGGATAGTTGCCAGGTGCGCCGTGTTACCAGGTGCGCTGTGTTAAATGTCGAGCGCGATCGAGAGGGGCGCGGCAACAGGCGGTGAAGTAGTTTGCAGCCCGCGTAGTACGATTAGCGAAGCGTCATCGTACGCAGGAGTTTCCTCGATTACGCTGTGTTATTAACCCGGCGGCGGCACATCCGTGTGCCGACTATTAACCCGGCGATGTTTATCGCCGGGTTAATAGTCGAGGAAACTTCAACTCCTTCCTGGCTCCCCTAATGACTCGTTACTACTGCGCGCGCAGGTGTGGTGCGGGCTAATGTTGTTGTCGTGCGATTGATTCGATGACCTCGTCCAGGTCTCCCTGCACCTGTTCGAACATCCGCCACGCCAACTGGAAGCCTAATTCACGATAGGCTTCGAATTGCTTCTCGTCGAAGAACTGGTCGCTGGTGGGTTCGTCGGGGAACTCGGGGTGTTCCTTGCGATAGCCGTACAGGTCGGCGCTCAGGTTTTTGACGAAGGTAGTGGTGAGATAGATGAGCTTGCCGGGTGGTGCGTCGGCGTAAAGGATGTCGGCGACGAGGTGGCCGCGCTCGGCGAATTTCTCGGCACATTCACCGTCGTTTGTTTTTCCTTCGGAGCGAGTGATCAGCGGTTGCAGGTCTGTGCATTCGATATGGACCAGCGCACCGAAATCGGCGCGTGCTTTTTCGATGGCGTTGGCGAGATCGCTGAAGGTGTAATCCGGATCGGCGCCGCCGTCGCACACAACAATCACTCTGAGGCGGCGGCGCAGCAGTTCGTAGAGGCCGAGGTTTTCGAAATGGCCGCCGTCGCTCAGTTGGATGAAGCGTTTGTCTTCGTTGAGATTCTTGCGCATCACCAGCTCCCATAAACCGGGCCAGATGAAGTTCGGCGTCTTGCCGAGGTGAGGCTGCTTCTCGGGATTCGGGTTCGATGTCCAGTAGCCGAGGCGAATGTTCAAAAGGCCCATCAGCATGGATAGGATCGGTTGCCGCGTGAGGCCGTTGCCACCGCAGCCGGTGTTCGGGTTGACGGCCGCGCCGGAAATCGCCATCGCTGTCGCCAGCGTCATGCCGCCGCCCATGAAATTGCGGGAGAGGCGCCAGCCGGTCGCGTTGCTGCCGCAGTAGAGCGGCGAGAGGATGAAGTTGTCGCCGCCGCGTCCTTTGAACTTGGGGCGTTTGGATTCCACCAGCACGATGTTGGTGTTGATCAGGTGATAGGGGCCGGCGTCGCTGTGGCTTTCATGTATGCGGGTGTGGTCGGCCTCCGGTGACGCGCCCGGTTCACTGCCGGAGTGGACGACTGCCTTCGTGACATCGGGCATGAATGTCTCCATGAGCCGGTCGCGGTAGAAACGGTGCACGGAGAGGTAATTCATATTCGTCAACCACCCGATCGTGATCAAAGCCAGCGCGCCTATCGCCAAGTAGATGGACCCATGCAAATGCACCACGGCCATCTGATATGCCAGCAGCAACACGCCGAGCAGCAGCAGCGTTGCCGCGATGCCGACCAGGAGCGGCATCCACTTCGACGGTTTGCGCGAGCTGCTTTGCGCGAAGACGCCCAGGCTGGAGGCGATGCCGGCCAGGGTGGAGATTGCACTGAATACCGTAGCTATTTTCTGTTTGAACGCGTTATTGAGAATGGTTTCGTGGATAAGCGGCAATGCGCCGAGCACGGCCAACGCGATGATCGCGCCCAGCAGTCTTCCCAGGTTGCATTCGACAAAGCGGCGCATGTCGTAGCGATTTTCGGCTGCGGTGCCGCGGTCATCGCCGGCGCTGAGTCCCGCGAAGGATGTCGAGACCGCATAGATCAGCGCGAAGAATACGAACAGTCCGCAGCCCCAACCGGCCGCGACCAGCGGGAGCGGGGCGCTGCCGCAGTCGGCGAAGCCGCCGCACCAGCGTGCGTTTTCGAATGCGCCGGTGAGATCCAAGCCCATGAACAGCAAGATCAGTATCGCCAGATACACCAGTACGCTGACCAGGGTGCTGCGCAGCACAGCCGCCAGCATCGCAGCGAAATTGTGGCAGCCTCCGGGCGTGAGATATTTTCCGTTCTGACGCAGCCAGCGCAGCATGGAGCCTCTGATGCGTGCGGGAATCGGCTCCGATGAGCTTGATGCGGCCGGAGCCTCATCTTCTTTAGTGCTCCAAACCGGCTCGGTCTTGAATGGGAACGTATCATTGCCCAGGCCGAATTGAATTGGCTCCTCGCTATCCGGTTTGCAGTCCCATTTTTTGTGCAAGAGCCACGTGAGCGACGTGCCGATGTAGCCGCCGCCGGACACCGTGGACAGGTAATCGAAGCGTTTGAGCCAACCTTTGCGCGCCAGTGCTTGCATCACGCCGAGCGAGAAGGTCGCGGAGCGTATGCCGCCGCCGGAGAGCGCGAGGCCGGTGAGGTTATCGGCGTTCGCATCGCGGCGCCGCTGTTGCAGAAGTTTCAGTTCAGCGGCCACGACGCCATCGGCGCCGTGGTAGTCCGGATCCTTGGGGTTGTATGCGCACCACTCGGGATAGGATAGTTGCTTGGTGTTGGTATCCGACATGTCGCGTTCCTTCGCTTGTTGGTATGGGGCAGGAGTATAGAGCCGTATTCGTCCAAAAAACAAATATCCACTCGTGGTTATGTTTGATGGTGGTGATGCAAACACTCCACTAGCTGTAGCTAGGCTTCCCTAAAACTCGAATAGCAGTCCCAGTTGATAACTGGCGCCGCCCAATTTCACATGGTCGATTTCGGCGTTCAGGCGTTGTGCTTCGATGATGAGATAGGTGTTGTTGATGCCGTGGGCGGCAAGGTTATTTGATGCGCCGCGATCGAGGTTGTCTAACAACAATTGAGCATAAAGGGGACGCTTCCTGGGACGCTTCCCTTTTCCGTTTGGGATTTCTATTGCTTACGCGGCATCCTGAACGGGCGTTAACTCAAAGTAACCACATTATTGCACTCTGCCCACCGGGTAGCAGCCAGGAACCTGGGCACTTGTTGAGTGATGAGACTTACCGAGGCGATGGGCTGGATGCGGCTTTCAAGCAGGCCTTATCAGAACATGCGGGCGAGGGTATTCATACGATTTACGCAAGCATGAACGGCGAGAACTATTGGGCCAAAGAATTCGGCGTTGCCTATCTTCGTAATAAACCGCTACCCCGAGCCACAGTGGTATTTCCCCGCATTTCCAAGCGCTGTGTCCGCGAGTTAAATGTGAGTTGCGATAGGAAGAAGTATCTGCACGGGATTCGGCGCGGCCAGTGGCATCAAGCGCGTGGAGCATTGTGCGGTTGCCTTGGCCAAGGTGCTGAAAAGTGGGCGACACGAAAATACCAAAAGGACAATTCAGCGGGCTGGCCGATTCGGTCCACCACCAAGTAAGGAGATATAAAATGAAAACCACGGTTGTTCTTGGAGTCCTGCTGGCATTGCTATCCACAAGCGCCCTGGCCGAACGCCCGCGTGAGACACCGCATGGCGACGATGGGCGCAGCGCGGGTGGCGGCGTGATCGGCACGCTTGCGATCACGGGTCAGACGCAAGGCCAGTTCGCCGGCGGGCCGTTCGATGTCCTGGGCTACAGTCATGAGATCGTTTCGCCGCGCGATGCGGCGTCGGGGCTGCCGACCGGCAAGCGACAGCACGAGCCGCTCACCGTGCGGATTCCAGTTGGCGCCGCGGCACCGATGCTGATGAACGCGATCGCCTGGAATGAGAACCTGCCGATGGTGACGTTGAACCTCTACAAGCCGGGCACCACGACGGTCGGGACGACGATCAAGCTGACGAACGCGAGCGTGGCGAATTTTTCCAACCCGTGCGACACGGGCTACGCAGACTGCGAGAGCGTCGCGCTCACGTACCAGAAAATCCAGTGGACGTGGCTCGACAGTGGCACGACCGCCGAGGACAGCTGGGCGGCGGAGGCGCTGTAACAATCCTACAAGCATGCCGCTTCGCAGCCGCGGTAAATCCCGGCACAGTCACCGCCGTATCCCGCCGCGCCGTGAGTGACGCCACGGGGGTCAGGGTCAAGAGCTGTAGGTCGGGCTGAATGAAATGAAGCCCAACGCAACGCCGCGCAAAATGTTGGGCTTCCTGCGTCAGCCCATATATGGACTCCTCCGGTTTTGCAAACAACCGTCCTTCAAAAAAACAGTGATAGGACTGCAACCATATATTCGGTCTCATTTGAGTCTTTCGTTGACTCAGACCATGATGGCGGTTCGCTCACACCGGGCCTATCAACCTATCGGCTTTGCACTGCAGGGAGCCTAAGGGCTGCGCGACGTTTCGGTGTGCCGGTCTTACCTGTTTTTCATCACTGACGTTTGTTTCGCAATCGGTTAATCGTTTCCGCTTCTATTGCTGCTTCTGTTCCTGCTTGGTTACGCTGTTGGCTCTCATCACACCGCGCGTTGATAATCCTCATCACGCGTCAACATGGCGTGCATGATGCGAACATTCTTATTGCCCAAGGCAACGGTCGCAACATTTTTGTTGCGCCTCGCAACAAGAGAGTTGACCCATAGGCTGCGTCGATCCATCTTGTTCCCGCTCATTTTGATGACCGATCGGGCGCCATGAATAACCAGGACCGTAGGGCGGAAAAGCGAAGCGCCTTCCGTCGTATGATTGGGGGAGAGGCGCGGTTGAAGGAAAGGCGTTCCTACCTTTCGTTAGTCGTTGGCTAAAACTCAAATAGCAGTCAAGGTTGATGACTGGCGCCGCCGAATTTCACATGGTCGATTTCGGCGTTCAGGCGTTGTGCTTCGATGATGAGATAGGCAGGAACGTAACAAGCTGGAACGGCTGTGCCGGTACATCAGCCGCCCGGCGATTTCGGAAAAGCGGCTATCGCTCACACCGAAAGGCAACATTCGCTACCAGCTCAAGACGCCCTACCGGGACGGCACGACGCATGTGATTTTTGAGCCCCTCGACTTCATTGCGCGCCTGGTCGCCCTGGTGCCCAAGCCAAGAGTGAACCTAACGAGATATCACGGAGTCTTTGCCCCCAACAGCCACTATCGCGCCGAAGTGACGCCGGCCAAGCGGGGCAAGGGCAACAAGGTCAAGGTGTCCGATGAACCGCAAACGCCCGTCGAACGGCGGGCCACCATGACCTGGGCACAACGCCTTAAGCGGGTGTTCAACATCGACATTCAGGCTTGCCAGTCCTGCGGCGGCGCAATGAAAGTCGTTGCCTGCATCGAGGATATAGCAGTGATCAAGAAGATCCTCGATCACCTGAAGAAAAAAGACGAAGCAAACAAATCCAACCCATTGCCCGAATGCCGGGCGCCCCATTTGGCCTGCCAGTAGGCCGGTTAGAGTGACAAACCAAAAAACAACCAACTGTTCAACTCAAGTCGCTGTGCGGGGTAGCACGGCGGGGATTCGGCTTGCCTGAAGGTCAAAACGGGGCGGACTGTGGAATAAAAACGGGTGGGTTTTTTGCGATTAGGAGTGGATACAGGACGAGTTCTTAGTGATTGAACGACGACGAGGCGGGTTACTGACGGCTAACTATCGCTGGACTTGGGCAAAATAGGGCGTTTATTCCTCCTATACTCTGCCCAGCAACAATACTGTTTTTCTACATTTAGAGTATGAACCGTTTTCTCGCCGACTGAATCCGTTGGAGGAACTGCAAATGAAATGTCTCGCCATGACAATCGTCGCCGCACTCTCCTTAACCGGGTGTGAGACACCCCACCGCGAAAATCCACCGGTTGACGCGCGTGTGGCGATGCAGCGTGGCGTTTTAAGCACCGAACACGGCGATTTTCGCGCCGCCATAGTCGAATATGAAAAAGTTCTGCGCCTGCAACCGAAGAATGCGGAGGTTGTGTATCTGCGCGGTGTAGCGTACGAACGGCTTGGTGATCGCAACAGCGCAATCAGTAACTATGACACCGCAGTCACACTTAACCCCAACCTGCTGCCTGCTTATGTCGCGCGCGCTGCGCTTCACGAGGCATCGGGTGACTTTGCCGCGGCAGCGGCAGACTACGCAATCGTGCGACGACTCAGCGGCGACGATCAACAGCGTTAATGGCAAGCATATACATTACTCACTGGAGAACAATCATGAAATGTATCGCATCAGGTGTCGTCATTGTAATCGCACTGCTTGCCGGTCCGGTCGAGGCGGCGGAAACGTGGACCTCGTGTGTCCCCGTGCAAGTTGCTACTTATCAAGCAAGAATTCATGTGCGCTGCGCCGCCGCCGTCGGTGGCATTTCATTTTTTGCCGCGGCGACTCAAGACGCCGCCTATGCAGCGCGCCTGCTCAACATACTCACCGCCGCGCAGCTGGGTGGACGCACACTGCAAATACTGTTCGATCCCGCTGACCTGAGCGGTGCAGCCATCGGCTGCGCTACGACAGACTGCCGTCTGATTCGGGCAGCGGGCTTCGGGCAATGACTATGCAGCGCAGTCTCGTGGCTTGCGTCGCGCTGCTCGCCTTTGGCGGCGCGCCAGACGCACGCGCGGGACTCTACTGGTATGGCGGCGTTCGCACAAAAACGATCAGTGTCTGCTTTGTCGGCGACGCACTCACGACCAGACCGGCGCGCGTGAACCAAGTGCTGCAATATCTCAGGGAGTTCGAATATGCCGCCAATGTGAAATTTCCAACTGTCGGCGTGACGTGTCCCGCGCCCACCATCCTCCCTAACGGCAATGAATTTTATGACGGCGATATTCGCGTCGCATTGCCCTTTACCAGTGCGCAATGGCTTGGCGCCGTGCCTGGTGTCGGCTGCAAGATGTTTCGCGACCCCGCTACGGGGATGTACAACGGCGGCAATGACGGCTGGGGATCATGGTCAAACGCGCCCGACGATCTTGCCGTGAATCGTTCGTGCGTTTACAACCTCAAACTCGGCGATGACGGAGCCGGCGGTGTTCCCTATCTCAATCACACGCTGCATGAATTCGGACACGCGCTGGGCTTGGCGCATGAGCACCTACGCAACGACGTGGATAAGGCGTGGGTGCTGCACTACTTTGAAACCATGAAAAATATGGACCATGCCAAGGCCGAGCACATCTATGACGCCGGTTATCGGAATCTCGACGACATCGCCAACGCAAGCGTTGCTCAGCTGCAAACTATTGCCGACTACGGCAACGCCGCCGACGCGCAACAATTACAAATGGATGCGACATTTCTAACGTATATTCCGGGCGTCTCTTTGGCAAATGCAATGACAATTTATGCCGCAGGATTCAAGACAGCGCAAGACGTCGCGTGGGCGGCAGTGGCTGACTTGCAGGCCATTCCGGGATACAGCGCTTTGGCCGATGCAACGGCGTTGAAAGCCAATGCCGCCACCGTGCGAGACAGAGTGATTTACGGCGGTGGCGCAAGCGGTGGACACATCACGGTCTACGATCGCGATTCGGTTATGCACTACAAATTCACGGACACTGGCATCAATGGCAACTACGACTACACCGGTCTGTCGGTGCTGGATCAACTCGCGGTTCATGTTCTATACCCGGAAGACGCACGCGTCGCCGAATTTATCGGCACGACCGTAGTGCCGAGCACGCACCACGTTGTCTTGCACTCTGCCTGGGGGAGTCGCGGTGCTGATCTTGCGTTCGCAGTGATAAACTTTGAATGGCGAATCGACGGCGTTGTCCGCAGCACTGCCTCACAACTCGACGTGCAATTGCCGCAAGGAGATCATACCTTGCAATTTAGCTATACGGACTTCTTGAACCAACGCTACTCCTACTCCGGTCCGATTCATGTACTCTCGCCCGCTGCATGGGCGCAACAATCTGCAAGCGTTGCCGCGCAATAGTCCCGAATACTTGGCCAGAGAACAATCCGCTCGACTTCATTGCGCGCCTGGCCGCCCTGATGCCCAGGCCAAGAGTGAACCTAACGAGATTTCATGGAGTCTTTGCGCCCAACAGTCACTATCGCGCCGAAGTAACGCCGGCCAAGCGGGGCAAGGGCAACAAGGTCAAGGTATCCGATGAACCGCAAACGCCCGTCGAACGGCGGGCCGCCATGACCTGGGCACAACGCCTTAAGCGGGTGTTCAACATCGACATTCAGGCTTGCCAGTCCTGCGGCGGCGTAATGAAAGTCATTGCCCGAATGCCGGGCGCCCCCATTTGGCCTGCCAGTAGGCCGGTTAGACTGACAAACCAAAAACAACCAACTGTTCAACTCAAGTCGCTGTGCCGGGTAGCACGGCGGGGATTCGGCTTGCCTGAAGGTCAAAACGGGGCGGACTGTGGAATAAAAGCGGGTGGGTTTTTTGCGATAGGAGTGGATACAGGACGAGTTCTTAGTGATTGAACGACGACGAGGCGGGTTACTGACGGCTAACTACTGCCTAATTACTGCTGGACTTGGGCAAAATAGGGCGTTTATTTTTCCTATACTCATACTCCGCCTAAACGGAGGCACTCCCGTATTCCCACGGGCGCTCCGTCCACATGAACAAGTAAATAAACGAGGTAATCCCCCGGCTATGCCGGGGGACTCCCGAGGTTTGACCTATACGGCGGTCTTCGTGAATCTGAAATCTCGACCAAGAGATAGAGGATTCACAAGTGAAAGACTATCAGAGTTTGAGTTATACGAGATGGGACTGTAAGTATCATGTGGTGTTCATTCCCAAATGCCGGAAGAAGCGGATATTCGGGACATTGAGAAGGCAACTGGGCGCGATATTGAAGGAGTTGGCGGAGCACAAGGAATCGCGAATAGTGGAAGGGCATCTGATGCCGGATCATGTACACATGTGCATCAGTATACCGCCGAAGTATTCAGTCTCGAATGTGGTGGGGTATATCAAGGGAAAGAGCGCGATAGCGATAGCGCGGCGATTCGGAGGACGGACGAGGAACTTCACCGGCGAGGTGTTTTTGGCACGAGGATATTACGTTTCGACAGTGGGCCTAGATGAGGATATGGTTAGGGCCTACATTCGGCGCCAAGAAGAAGAGGATGCTCGTTACGAGCAAATGAAGCTTGGGATGTGCAGCCGCCTTGGGCGGCCCATGGTTTTATGGCGCCTTTGAGACGCTCACCGAACAAGCCCCCGGCTTTGCCGGGGGTGATTTAACTTAAGGAGAAAAAGATGCAATCCCGGAAAGCAGTTGGCCCCGCTCTTACCGAGCTGGATTTAGATCCCAAGCCCAGCGACCGATTCGCCTATCAAAATCGCTTTGTTCCGTTCGTTATCCGAGACTCAAACGGCAATCCTGTCATCAGCGTCGTTACACAGGCATTGAACCAACTGCCTATGTCGTCATCCGCCACGCTTAAGATGTCCGCGCCTAAGGCTGCTCTAAAGCCAAAGCCCAAACCGCCAAAGGGAACCACAGTTGACCCGACAGGCAACACCGGCAATACGGGCGGTATGGGCAGCGGTGTGGAGCGCCCCTGCGACGATAGGGAACTGGCCGAAAAAGTGTCGGATTTCGGGATCATCCTGCTCGAACGAACCCGGCTGACGCCCAGTGGGTTTGCGCTCGGGGAACACCTGCTCTCGCTGAGCCTTGCACCTGGTGAGGAAGTGACCATCGAGCAAAAGACATTTTCCGAAAAGATCACCACCTTCGAAGAAGTCAGCGAAACCGATGAAGACGTCACAACGGAACTTGGCAGCAACCTGACAACCGAACTTTCCGAAGCGCTGAGCCGGGTAGCCAGCGACACCAAGAACCGCGGGTTTAGCGCCGGGGGATCGCTTGGGCTCTCATACTATGTCAGCCTTAATGTTACGGCGAGTTATACGGATTCTGTTTCGAACGCGCTTTCGACGACACAGGGCGAAACCGTCCGGAATGTGATGACAAAGACCGAAAAGCTGGCGGCGCGGCGGCGTGCCCAGCACAAGGTAACGATGAAGGTATCGGAAACATCACGTTTCGAGGCCGGAAACAAGCGGGTGCTCCGCAACCCTAACCAATTCACGCCGATCGACCTGGTTTACTTTAAATTGTTGCAGAAATTAAAGGTGTCACAGGAACGGTACGGGGTTAGGCTCTGCTGGGCGCCGTTCATTCCCGATCCGGGAGTAGTGCTGGACCAGGCTGAAAGGGCCGAGCGGCTGCGGCTGGATAGGGAAATGCCGCTGAACCTGCCTGTATTGCGTGACCGCCCAAACGAACCGGGTGTGGGCGCGGACATTGCAGTTTCATCCGGGTCTATTGAGCTCACCAATTGGGGGCAACCGTGGGGCGATATGCGCGCTGATTACGAATACCGGATTCCTACGCCGGCAGCCGGTTATAAGTGGGATGGCAACACCGCCGGTATAACGCTGGGCGTTACGTGGTCGGGTTTTGGCGCACGCGGCGCACCGGGTGTTTCGGTGCTGCTTGCGGAACCGTTTATCGACACCGCAAATTCGACCAGCGGGGTCAGGGTAATCGTTCACGCCAGGGCAGACTGGGGCGGCGCAGGAGCCCATCTTTATTGCAACGTGACGGTAAATTTTGCCGCGGACACATCCGGCGCAAGCGCGGCATACCTGGCGCTGTTAGCGACATGGGAAGCTGAAAAGCAAGCTCACGATAAAGAGGTCTTGCGGCTGACGGCCGAACGCGAATCCGCCATCCAAACCGGGCTGTCTGAATGGCGGGAAAAGTACATGAAAACCTTTGACCCGGTTTCGACGGCTTACCAGCTGTTGATCGCAATGCTATTTCCGCCCGATCAGCGCGACGAGGGCTTTGAGATAGAAATGTGGAACAAGGTCTTTGATTTTGAAGCGGTCGCTTTCCAATACTATCCCGCCTGGTGGAGCAACAAAGAGCGGCGGAACCCGGAAAAACCGCCCGATGCCTTTGAAAATGCCAGCTGGATGCGGGTCTTCCTGACCATCCGGCCCGGATTCGAACAACAAGCGCTAAATTTATTGCTCGATCGGCGCGTGCATTCGAACATCCAGGACCCGGTCAAAAAGGCCGCGGCTGAAAAGGTACTGAAAGAACTCGAAGGGGCGCGGATACAGTTTTTCGGCGGCAAAGACGAGATAAAGCTGGCTCTCGGCACGCCGTGCCCAACAGCAACCAGGCCCTATGTTTGCCTGGCGCATTGGGACGAATTGCTGCCGACGGACGGCACTCACCTGGAAGTGGTGCAGGCGGTTACGACAGCGATCGATGACACCAGCGAACAATCCATCGCGGACGCACACCAGCTGTTGACCGCGCGGATCGAAGGCCAGTCAACTGAAAGCAAGCTGACGTCTTCCGTTAAAGATGCGGTTGACGGCGCGGCGACACCGCCGGATGTTGACGTCCATATCGGCATCGGGACCAAACGCGATGAATAGAGTGGCTGTTTAAAATATGGCCGGTACATGGATCCCCGATAAACAGGTGCACATCCCGGGCGGGAAGCGGCTCGACATGCTTCCCGTTGCGGAGCTTTCGGTCGCGATGGGGCGGATGCCGTCTGAAAAGGTACTTTCCGCCGCCACTATCCTGGCGGATCAGCTCCACGAAATGGATTTCGGGTTTCTGGCAACGCTGGGGGGCCGCCACTTTTCACGTTCGATCAAATCCATCCTCGAATATTTCAACCTGAATAATGATGAAATGCAGGAGCTGATCCGCGTCCTCGCACACTTCAAATACGCCAGTCCTTTTTTTAACCTTGCGACACCGGACAATGACGACGGGCTGAAACGCTACCTAATAGATCGCGGGGTTTTGTGGGAACAGATCCTTTTTTATTACGAATTCTCGGCCTGGACGCCGGTCAGGTTTTCGGCGAATTTCCTGATCGGCCTCGGTTATTCGGTGGCTTCGATACTTGAAGTGGTGAAGGGGTTGTTTGATTTTGGCGTCGAGGCCTTTGACAATCCCGAGGAGGCGAAAAAGAAGATCAAGGATCTGGTGGATGGCCTGAGGAAACTTTCGCTCGAATCGCTTGCCGCCATGGCGAAGGAAGAATGGGCCGCCTGGAACAAGGAATTTAGTGAGGCGCTGTATGACCTTGATTTCGACAAGGCCGGTTTTATGCTTGGCAAATTCGCCGGCGATCTGTGGCAGCTGTTAACCGGCATCCGGACGCTAGCAAAGCTGCCGGGGATGACATTGAAGCTGGCCCGGAAATATGCCCCGCTGTTTGCCCGGGGCATCCGCGCGACG
>Ga0299912_10002443_pt1 | contig 15225 bp, 14 predicted proteins | sample RVTome_2_FD_207667 | JGI IMG/M metagenome (GOLD analysis project Ga0299912, IMG submission 207667) | Soil microbial communities from uranium-contaminated site in the Upper Colorado River Basin, Wyoming, United States - RVT95D214 (version 2) ... | reverse complement strand
TTTGGAAGAATGCGCTGTTAGTGACATCTTACGACGTGGGCGGCAACAACTCGAGGACGATGTCTCTCGAAATCGGTACCGGGAAAGTGACGATTAAGAGCCAAGGACAAACTAGAAATCTATAAAGCCGGGGAGAATAAACTATGCCATGGAACATTCTCGTAGTTGACGACAGTTCGGTTATGCGGGCGATCATCATTAAGACCTTACGTCTCAGTCGATTGCCCCTGGGCGAGGTCCATGAAGCCACCAATGGGCAAGAAGCCTTAAAGGTGCTGGATGGTAACTGGATCGACCTCGCCTTGGTGGACATCAACATGCCCGTGATGGATGGCGAGGAGATGATCAATAGGTTGAGGCAGAATCCCGCGACGGTGGACCTGCCGGTAATCATTGTCTCCACCGAAGGGAACGAAACTCGCAAAGAGGCGCTGATGCAGAAAAGGGCCGGATTCGTCCACAAACCATTCACACCCGAGACCCTTCGGTTTGCCATTTTGAGGACACTAGGAGAATCGGATGAGCAAAAGGCTGGAGACTGAACTTTACAAGGCGGCCACCCTGACTTTTGAGGAGATGGGTTTTTTGCTTCCCACATCGGAGATCGACGAACAACAGTTGAATGCCCAGGTTGAAGCAATGGTGAGCGTGGAGTTTAAGGGGCCATTCTCGGGAACACTCTTGGTGAGGGTCTGTGGCGGACTTCTTCCCATCCTCGCCGCCAATATGCTGGGCGAAGAGGATGCCCCTCCTAAAAGTCTGCAATACGATGCGTTAGGGGAGATCGCCAACGTCATATGTGGCAATATGCTCCCGAGCATCGCCGGCTCGAAAGACTTTTTCCACGTCGGTGCCCCCAAGATGACTGAGAGCATTGACTTGCTCCCTATAGCAGAGGTACAAGTGGGTTTAGGGCTAGGGCGGGCTGATCTGCTCCTGTTTATCTCCAGTGGTCCAGTTCTTACGGAGTAGTCATCAAGGTGATTCGGCTATTGATCGTAGATGACTCGGCGCTTGTCCGCAAATTTCTAACCATTGAACTATCTAAGTACTCAGATATCGAAGTAGTCGGTAGCGCCGTTGATCCTTACGTGGCGCGCGATAAGATCGTTAGACTGCGTCCCGATGTGGTCACCCTTGACCTGGAAATGCCCAGGATGAACGGGCTGGCGTTTTTGGTCAAGTTGATGAAATACTACCCACTTCCCGTTGTGGTCGTGAGCTCGTTGACACCGAAAAACAGCGAAGCGGCCATTAGGGCATTGGAACTGGGGGCCGTAGAGGTTATCTGTAAACCGGGATCAGCCTACCGGACGCCCGAAATCTCCCACCAACTGATCCACGCGATCCGCGTAGCAGCCTCGGCGCGGATCACCAAACAGCAGGGGACTTTGGAGACATCTGCTGCGGGGAGTGTAACACAGCATTTCCATCTCCAGACCACACATAAGGTGCTTGCCATCGGAGCCTCAACCGGCGGCACCCAAGCCATCGAGTCCGTGCTCAGGAGTTTGCCTGCTACTTCCCCGGGTACGTTGATTGTCCAGCACATGCCGGAGCAATTCACCACGACCTTTGCCCAAAGGCTCAACCAGATCTGCCAGATGGAAGTGCGTGAAGCGCGAGACAACGACCAGGTAGTGCCAGGAGTAGCGCTGCTTGCCCCGGGCAACCGGCATATGGTCCTCCAGCAAAGCGGTGCGCATTACCTGGTGAGGATAAAAAACGGTCCTGCCGTAAACCATCAACGCCCCAGCGTAGATGTGTTATTCCAATCCGTGGCACGCAGTGCCGGGAGTAACGCTATCGGGGTGCTCCTCACGGGAATGGGTGCCGACGGGGCAAAGGGACTGCTGGAAATGCATGGGAAAGGAGCGTACACTCTGGTCCAGGATGAGCAGACGTGCGTTGTTTTTGGCATGCCCAAAGAGGCCATAAGCCTTGGGGCTGTAGATGATGTCATTCCTATTCAACACATTCCCCAGGCAATCGTTAGTTTTCTACAAACGCAAGAAAAGGGAACTGAAAAGCGAGATCTTTGAAACGGTGCGAAGTTCGTTGGACCTGTCACATCGAAGAGATACAAAATGAGAATAGAAAAAAAGATAACAGTTCAACTCATGGGTGCATTGATGGAAATGCGTCAATGCCTGATATTGGGCAACATATAGAGGGTGACGCAGTGTGTTTATCATTGGGTTTACAGCTTGTATTTGAATTTTCTCAATAGTTCTTTCCTCCAGGCAATTCCATCCTCTTTTTCCATCCCTTTTGGGGAAGAGCCGTCGATCACACCAAGGACGCCTCTCCCCTGTTCCGATTGGGCCAGAATGACTTCGACAGGATTGGCCGTGGCGCAGAAGAGGCTGCAGACCTCCTGACACATCTTGACGGCATTGAGGATATTGATCGGGAAGGCATCCTTCAAGAGGATGATAAAGGTATGGCCCGCTCCGATCTTCATTGTGTTCTTTACCGCTGCTTCCTTCAATGCCTCATCATTTCCCTCCCCTCGGACGAGACAGTGACCAGAGGCTTCACAGAATCCAATTCCGAATTTGGCGCCGGGGACAGCTCCGACGATAATCTCGTAGAGGTCTTCGACGGTCTTGATAAAATGGGTCTGACCAAAAATGACGTTGCAGCCTTCGGGGATCTCCAAACGTTCGATCTTCAGCTCCATGGCGTACCTCCTTAATCCTAAGCGATTTGCGATGTTAGATTGCGGATTGCGGAATTGAATCCGAAATCCAAATTCCAAAATCGGACATAAATTTGAGGATATCGTTCTTTATATGAATTGTCAAAAAATTATCTCTACCCCGCCACCCCCTCCCTCCCCCTCAGAGGGGGGGAGGGCGAGGGTGGGGGTGGCCTATCGGTTAATTTTTTTTGCAACGTTAAGGTAGACTCTGATCCTCCAATCAATACCGTAAATCCTCAGAAACGCCGCAGAGCGTAGGCCCTCCGGAAATGTGATGCCTTCTTGAACTTGAATGATTAACTTCAGGTTAAGGTCATCCCCAAAAATTTTTAAGAATCTGCTCCAAATTTGTGGTAAGATATCAAAATGGGACTTATTAGGAACTTGGGAGCGGTATCGCTGCTTGGTTTGCAAAGAGCAGGACGGATGGGTCTCTTCCTTTCTTATGCCTTTGTCTACGCCTTAACCCCTCCGCTAAAACTCTCTCAAGTCCTTAAGCAGCTCCGCTTCATCGGATTCGAATCCACCCTCGTCATATTTCTCACCGCGACCTTCGCCGGGATGGTCCTGGGACTACAAGGCTATTACACTCTGAACCGAGTCGGTTCGACTGCTTTTCTTGGACCCATGGTGGCGCTTTCGCTCATCAGAGAGCTAGGGCCTGTCCTCTCAGCGTTGATGGTCACAGGAAGGGCGGGTTCGGCAATGACTGCTGAAATAGGGATCATGCGAATCACCGAGCAGGTCGACGCGCTAAAGCTGATGGGCCTCAACCCCTTTCGTTATCTCGTCGTCCCAAGACTATTGGCCGGGATCATCTCCTTGCCACTGCTCACCGCCATTTTCGACGTGGTTGGCATTTTTGGAGGCTATCTGGTGGGTGTGAAACTTCTTGGAGTGGGCAAGGGCACCTACTTTGGAGAAATGGCCAATTATGTAGACATGCGAGATATTCTCGGAGGGGTCTATAAATCCCTTACCTTCGGAGTTTTGATCACCTGGGTCTGTTGTTATAAGGGCTACTATGCGGGGTTCGGAGCCGAAGGCGTCAGCAAGGCAACAACCCAGGCGGTGGTTCTTTCGTCGGTCCTCATTCTCGTCTGGGACTATTTTATGACCTCTCTGCTGTTTTGAGATGCATCATGATCAAGGTTGAAGACCTCCACAAATCGTTTGGTGGCCCCAAGATCTTCCGAGGGCTGTCATTTCAGGTGGCAACAGGAGAGATCGTCGCTCTCATCGGGAGGAGTGGCGACGGCAAGAGCGTTCTTCTAAAACATGTCGCCGGCTTGATCAAACCCGATCAAGGCCATGTCTTTATCGATGACACCGATATTTGCTGCTTGAGAGGCAAAAGATTGGAAGAGATGAGAAGCCGTTTCGGTTTCGTCTTCCAGAGCGGTGCCCTATTCGACTCCTTGACGGTTTTTGAGAACATTGCCTTCCCCTTGAGGGAAAAGAGCGAATTGAGTGATCAGGAGATCAGGGAAAAGGTGCTTTCGGCCTTGGAACAGGTGGGTTTGACTGAGGCGGAGAACAGATATCCGGCACAGATCAGCGGGGGGATGACGAAGCGGACCGCCCTTGCCCGAGCCCTGGTGACAAATCCAGAGATCATGCTCTTTGATGAACCCACGACTGGGCTTGATCCCATCATTGGCCATGCTATTCTCAACCTCCTCGATAGCTGCCACAAACGGTTTGGATTTACTGGGATCCTTGTCACACATGAGATACCTAAGGTATTTGAGATTGTTCAAAAGGTCGCCTTTCTGTACGAAGGGAGAATTCTGACCGTTGGATCTCCGGAGGAGATGCTCTCGTCAAAGGATCCTATCGTCCAACAGTTCATCACAGGAAGCATCGAGGGTCCTATCCAATACCGCTAACTGTGTCAATGTGGGAAAACGCTAATGACGGGGCAATTCATTTTTTTATGCTATGATATGGAAGTTAGGAGGTAACGATGAGAAAATTTGATCTTGAGCTTGGCGTAGGACTATTTATCATCGCAGGGATTGTCTGTTTGGGTTACCTCTCAATCAAGCTCGGGAAAATGGAGATTGTGGGAGAGAGAGGGTATGAGATCTACGGCCTATTTTCCAATACGGGTGGACTAAACAACGGCGCTTCCGTTGAGATCGCAGGTGTAAATGTAGGGCGTGTTAGAAGTATCACTTTAGACAACTACCAGGCCCGCGTTATCCTGAATCTTCCTTGGAGCGTTAAGGTCCAGGAAGATGCAATTGCTTCCATCAAGACCAAGGGGTTAATCGGTGAGAAGTACATTGAAATTACGCCGGGTGGATCAGAAAAAATCATTAAGCCAGGGGGTCGAATTCGGGAGACCCAGCCGGCCATCGACCTGGAGGAGTTGATCTCTAAGTACGTTTTTGGAAAAATTTAAAGAGTTTGCAGGGAGGTTCCTATGAGTGTCGCGTATCTTTTTCGAAGCCTTGTCTCTCTATTGTTAGTCGTGGGCGTTTCCGTTCCCGTGTTGGCGGAAGAACCCACCGAACAGATCAAACAGACTACCGACAAGATTCTCTCCGTTGTCAAAGATCCTGCCTTAAAGAGTCCGTCCAAGGCTCAAGAAAGAAAAAAATTAATTCGTAAGGCGGTGGGCGAACGATTCGACTGGGAAGAGATGGCTCGTCGATCCCTTGGAAAATATTGGGCTCAGAGAACGGCTGAGGAGAAAAAGGAATTCGTTCCCCTCTTTTCAGAGTTGGTGGAACGAACATACATGAGCAAAGTAGAAGACTATTCCGGGGAAAAGGTCCGATATGACGGAGAAACAAAAGAGGGCGGCTATGCGGTCGTCAAAGTAGATATTATAACCCAAAAGAATAAAGACATCCCTGTTCATTACCGGCTCAAGAAAGAAAAAGAAGGAAATGAATGGCTTGTCTATGATGTCTCGATTGAAGGTGTCAGTCTGGTCAACAATTACCGGACACAGTTCAACAGCATCATACTGCAATCCTCTTACGAAAATCTGGTCAAAAGACTGAAGGCCAAGGTCGCCCTGGAGGGGGTTACGTCATGAAGATCATCTATCCGATGACTATTCTTTCAGCGCTCTGTCTCACCATTCTTCCCATGTCCTGTCCTGCCGGAGATTTAACACCCTCTCTCCCAGAGGCCTTCATCTCACAACCAGATGAAGCCATTCGGGTAAAAGTTGCAATGGCACTTCCTGAGCCCTCTATATTAGGGGATCCTGTGGACGCTATCGTCTCCCCTTTGGAGCCGTTAGCATCCTTTCATCCAGTTGAGGCCTCCGTTTCTGTTTCGGAGGATGAGGGGCCCATCCAGGTGGCATTGGCAAATATACCACCGGCCCCTCCCAAAGCGGAAGAGTCTGAAGAGCCTGTGGAGACGATTGCTGATCCATTGGAGCCCATCAACCGCGTCTTTTTCCAGTTCAACGACAAGCTCTATTTCTGGGTTCTCAAACCCGTAGCCTCTGGATATCAAGCAGTCATTCCTCAAGGCGTGCGGGTGAGCGTACGCAATTTCTTTTCAAATGTGTCCACCCCGATTCGTCTGGTCAACTGTCTGTTACAAGCCAAGCTTGAGTGCGGAGGCACAGAGGCAGCCCGTTTCCTGTTGAATACCACGATCGGTATCGCAGGTTTCTTCGATCCAGCAAAGACAGAATTCCAGATCGAAAAACGGGAGAAGGATTTTGGCGCAACCCTTGGATTCTGGGGAATCGGCCCCGCTTTCTATATCAACTGGCCGATACTCGGGCCCTCCAGTCTGCGAGATACCGTGGGTTATGTGGGAGACCTTTTTCTCGATCCCCAAAACTATCTGATTACCTCCACCCCAATTAATTTCGCTATCAGGTCGTACTATCAGGTGAACGAGACCTCGCTGGCCATTGGAGAGTATGAGGACTTCAAACAAGCTGCCATCGATCCTTACATCGCCTTGAAAGATGCCTATCATCAATACCGGCAGAATAGAATAAAAGAGAGGTGAAGGGTTAGCCGTCGACCGGAAAATAAGCGGGGTGCGGAGGCCCCCTCACTTATTTGGATTTGGTCTGGGAAGCCTTAGATGGTTTGACTTCAATTTTCTCTCCATCCGTGACCACCGTGATGGCGCCATGCCTGTCGGTTCTAAATATATGAACGCCCAGTTGTTCATATCTTTTCAATACCTCCGGATTGGGAAGTCTCCCGATGTTTCGTTCCCCGACACTGAGAACGGCATACGTGGGATTCACCCTTTCCAGAAATAGCGGGGTGCTCGATGAGGCACTTCCATGATGGGGGATCTTCAGAATCTCAGCCCTGACCGAGCCCCCCTCTCTCATGAGTCGATATTCCACTTCCTTTTCGATATCTCCTGCCAGGAGCACCTTTATACTTTTAAACTGAAGTTTCATCACCAGGGAGTGGTTATTAAAAAAAGACGTATTTCGACCACCTCTGTACGGTCCAACCTTTCCCGGAGGGTTGAGAAAAGAGATCTGAACGCCATTGATTATTTGTGGAGGGGTCTTTTCGTTCAAAGAACATCTTTCGACCTTTTTATTTAGAAGAGTTTCCTCCAATTGGGAATAGGATTCCGAATCCGAACGAAGACCGCTATCCCAGAATTGACCAATCGAAAAGTGGGAGGCGATGAAGTTTAAGCCTTTGAGATGATCTGGATCGGGGTGGGTGAGGGCGAGGTAGTCAATTCTGTGGATCTTCTTTTTCCACAATAAAGGAGCGATCACATTCTTCCCAATGTCGAAACGATCGTCATAAAGACCCCCTCCGTCGATTAACATCCTTTTGCCCTTAGGAAATTCGATGAGGATAGAGTCTCCTTGTCCCACATCGATGAAGGTCATGGTGAGATTTTTCTCAAGCAGACCCTTGATGTTCCAAAATGTCAAATCGAGAATGAAAGCAACACAGAGCCCCATCAGTAGATATCGAATGTTTTTCCTTTTTTTGAGGTGAACGACAGAAAATAGAAGAAGGTAAAAAAGGATCATTTCAAAAGTGGTTGGGGTAGAGATAAAGACGGAAGCAAATGGGATGGAGGCAGCGAATGCCAAGACTCTGAGGAGGATCAAGGTGATGAAGCCGTTGATGTTGAGCAAGAGAGTGGCTAAGGGAGAGAAGAAGAAGGAGAAGATGGAGGCGACGAGGCTCAAGGGGACAATGAGAAATCCCACCCAGGGGATGACGAAAAGATTGGTGACAAATCCAATGGGTGAGATCCTATTGAAATGGAGGGCGACAAAGGGCCCGGTTCCCAGGATGGCCACTCCGGTGGCGAGAAGAGAGATCTTGAAATAATCCCAGATATTCTTTTTCAATGAGGTTTGCGAAGGGAGGAGAATCCGCTCCTGTTTCAGACCTTGAAGGATGCGTGGCACCCAATAGAGGATCGAAAGAACAGCGATGAAGGAGAGTTGAAACGAGACATCGAAAAGAGAGGGAGGTGAGAAGAGGAGGATGAGAAAAGCAGCCAGAGCGAGCGTGTGGAGCAGGTTTCTCTCCCGACCGAACAGGATGGAGAGGAGGAAAGTAATCAGCATGATCGTGGCCCGGATGACGGAGATCCCTCCACCTGCGATGAAGGCATAGAGAATGATGCACGGGATCGTCAGCCCAGCGGCCCATTTTCTGACAGAAATGGAGAGAAGAAGGAATTCGGAGCGCTTTAGAATCCAGATTAGCAGGGAGAAGGAAAGGAAGGCAACGATTCCGAATTGATCTCCGGAAATGGCCAGAAGATGGGCAGTCCCGGTGAGGATAAAATGTTCTTTCACCTCTTCTGGAATATTTTCCTGCTCACCCAATATCAGTGCCTGGAAAATATTGGAAGATGGAGGATCGGCTTTTTTTTTCAGAAAATCGCGGATATGATTCCTCCAACCTTCTACCCGAAGGAGAATTGGATTTTTGAACCCTTCGCCGATCTTAAGGCACGCGTTTTTCATTGATAAAAATCCAATGAGATAAATCCGTTCAAAAGCAAGATAGCGCTCATAAGAGAATCCACCCGGATTATGAAATCCACGGGGGGGATAGAGTTGACACAGGAATCGAAGGCGATCCCCGACATAAAGTGGCTTGCTCTCCTCCTTTAGAAATAGAAGGAGATACCCCTCAACGGGGAGATGGCGGTTCGATAAAATGACCTTCTCAGATCGAATCAATAATCGAGTTCCGTTCGGGGAACGGTGAGGAGGGCGGTCAACGATTCCCTCTAATGCCATTCGATCAAAGCCGGTGAAATGTGAGATATGGGAGGAAGAGTGTGGTGGATCGAGATAAATATGGATAGAGAGAATTCCAAGAACGAAGAAGAAGAGGACGGCCATCCAGGAACCCCAATGGGGTCTTTTCATTACTATAAAAAGTGCCCACCCAGCCAAGAGTATCAGGAGAAAGAGGATCAACTTTTGAGAAGAGAAGGGGAGCTCAAAATGGCCCAGGTAAATGCCAGAGGTATAAACGATGAAGATGGGAATGAGGGGAAGGCGAAGGGTCCCATTGGTCTCGGCCCTGGCAGGCTGATGAAGCATATCCATTAAAAGGGTTCAGGGGGTCCAGGGTTCAGGGGTTCAAGGGAATGATAAAAAATTGGGAGCCGGAGCCTTGGAGAGCAAACACTTGACCCCTTGACCCCTCGAATCCTTGAATCCTCAACAGAACCATTTGCTAAAAGTTTGGAACTAGATCCAACTGACTTTTCAATGCAACATTTAGGGTTAACTGTACACGCTGATTACGTTTTCCAGCAACTTGCTCGGCAAATCAACCCTTGATCAATTGTTGGGCAATCATCAGCCGTTGAATCTGATTGGGCCCATCATAGACCTGTGTCACCTTAGCATCGCGCATCATCCTTTCAACCGGATAATCCTTCATGTATCCATATCCCCCGAGGATCTGAACAGCATCGGTGGTCACTCTCATGGCAACATCAGAAGCGAAGGTTTTTGTTATGGCTGAGAGTTCCCCTATTTCTTCTGAGCGGATATCCAGACGATCTGCTGCTTGATAGACTAACGCTCGGGCGGCTTCCACCTGGGTGGCCATATCGGCGATCATGAACTGGATCCCTTGAAATGAAGCAATGGTTTTTCCAAACTGTATCCGCTCAGTGGCATAATGGATGGTGAAGTCGAGGGCTCCTTTAGCAATGCCCACAGCCAGAGCTCCCAAGGCCACTCTCGACGTATGGAGCGTATTCATTGCAATCATCCATCCCTCTCCTTCTTCTCCCAGGCGATTTTCTTGAGGTACCCGACAGTTTTCAAAGATGACATCCGTTGTCGTCAAACCCCTCATCCCAATCTTCTCCTCTTTCTGGCCAAACCTGAGACCAGAAGTTTCATGTTCCACAACGAAAGCGGAGATCCCTTTTGCTCCCCGTTCAGGATCAGTGGCGGCAAAGACAACGTAAAGGTGGGCAACGCTTCCGTTGGTGATGAAACATTTCCGACCATTGAGAACGTAATCCGCTCCACGCTTTTCGGCCTTTGTCTTGATGGACGTCGCATCTAACCCTGCTTCCGATTCCGTTAGCGTAAAGGCGGTGAGATGGTTCTTCTCGGAGATGGAGATGAGGTAACGTTCCCGCTGGGATGGAGTTCCTGCCATCAAGATCGGCAAGGTCCCTACGGCCTGGGTGAGAATCAGGAGAGAGGAGGAACCACAAACCTTTGCAATCTCCTCGATGACGGAGCAGAAAGCGATGAGGTCGCCATTGGTGCCACCATACTCTTCAGGAACGATGATGGAAAGAAATCCTTGCTTACCGAGGGCCTCGACCAAATCCCAGGGGAATTCTCCAGTGGCGTCGATTTCTGCGGCCCTGGGCTGGACGATTCTTTGGGCGGTTCTCGCAGCAGCCTCCCTCATCATCTCTCTCTCTCTCTCAATCTGCTTCATCGGGATATCCTTGTGGAGGATCGGGTGGGTATTTCGTGCAAAAAATAGATTAAGAAAGTAGAAGTCCTTTGTCAAGGGAAAAGTTGCAAAAAATATTTGACTTTATTATAAAAAATTATATAATTTAATACTTTTGAATAGATTATGGAAGGAGGGGAAAGATGGATGCCAGGTGTTAAGATTAAGGAGAGCGAATCCTTTGAAAATGCCCTCAGACGATTCAAGAAACAGGTCGAAAAGACAGGGATATTATCAGAGATCCGGAAAAGGGAACATTATGAGAAGCCCAGCATAAAAAGAAAGAAGAAAGCACTGGCCGCCAGGAAAAGGGCAATGAAAAAGATGAGGAAAATGGCGGAGAGGGGATAACGGATGAGCTTGGAAGAAAAGCTGGTTGAGGAGATGAAGCAGGCGATGAAATCCAATGAAAAATTACGACTCTCTACCATTCGGATGATTCGCTCGGCTGTGAAGAATAAGGAGATTGAACAGAGAAGTAGCTTGACTGATGAGGGTATTGCGAAAGTGATCCAGGGACTGGTGAGAAAGGGTGAGGAGTCCGTTGAACAGTTTCGAGCGGGTGGACGAATGGACTTAGTAGAGAAGGAGGAGAAAGAGATAGAAATCTTAAAATCCTTTTTACCTCAGCCCGTCAGCCGGGAAGAAATATTGAAGGTCATTGATCAAAGTATAGAAGAGACCCAAGCTTCGTCCTCAAGAGACATAGGAAAGGTGATGAAATCCGTCATGCCCAAGTTAGGGGGGAAGGCCGATGGGAAACTGATCAATCAACTGGTAAAGGAAAGGCTTTCCCCATAATTCTCCCCTCTTTTGAATATCAATAACTATCTCCTTTTTATCATATCTTATGGATGATCGTTCCCTCAAGGGTTTAGAATTCTATAATCTATTAGAGATATTGAAAGAATTTTCCATCTCCCCCTTAGGTCGAAAGCGTTGCGACGCGTTGCGACCCTTCAAAGACCCTGCCCTGATCCAATCAAGATTAGCCGAAGTGCTTGAACTCAAAGAAATTTTGGAAACCGTCGGAGACCTTCCAATCAGGGGATTGAACGACATTGGGGGAATCCTGAGGAGATTAGACGTTGAGGGGTCCATCCTCAGTGTCCAGGAGCTACTCGATATTTATCGGCAGATGGAGTTGTGCAAGGGGCTCAAGCGATTCTTTCAAAGGTTGAAGATCGTCAAGGCTGCCCGTCTTCAAGAAATGGTTTCCAGCCTTTCTTCCCTAAAAGCTCTCGAAAAAGAGATCCTTCAAGCCGTCAATACCAAGGGTGAAATTCTGGACCAGGCCAGCCCCGGCCTTTCGGACGTCAGGCATCGGATGAGGAAAATCAGAGAGAAAGCGAAGGGAGTGCTTGAACAGCTCCTTCATCAGGAGAAACTTCAGCCGATCTTCCAGGAGCAGTTGATCACCCTAAGAAATGGGAGATACGTCCTTCTCATTAAATCCGAATACAAACATCGGTTGGAAGGGATCATCCACGATCAATCCCAAAGCCGCATGACTTTTTTCTTCGAACCCCTTCAGGTCGTTTCCTTCAACAACGAGATCAATATCCTCATGGGGGAAGAGAAGGAGGAGGAATATCGGATCTTGGCAGACCTTTCAGAGAAGATGAGGGATGAGAGGCAGAACTTGTGGGGCGACTTTGAGATTTTGGAGCAACTGGATCTTCTCTATGCCATGACAAAGCTCGCCATCCTTTTGAAAGGCGTCCAGCCCATTTTAAATGAGGATGGGAAGATCGACATGAAGGAGGCACGAAATCCCCTCCTTGCGCTTCAAAAAGAAGGCCAGGTCGTTCCCATTCACCTCCGAATGAGGGATGGGATTAGGGTTCTCATCGTGAGCGGCGCGAATGCAGGAGGAAAAACCGTAGCTTTGAAGACGCTGGGGCTCCTCACCTTGATGGTTCAATGCGGCCTTCCCATCCCTGTGGCAGAGGGAAGCGAGGTGGGGATCTTTGAAAATATCTTCGCAGTGATCGGTGATGAGCAGAGTATTGGAGAGAATCTAAGCACTTTCTCCAGTCATCTCCTTCACGTGGATCAAATCTTGGGAAAAGCAGGACCCCATTCACTCATCCTCTTGGATGAGTTGGGCGTGGGAACCCATGCGTCAGAGGGCTGTGCCTTGGCCCTGGGCTTTTTGGACCAGTTCAGGGAGACAGGGGCCTCGGTTGTGGTCACCACCCACTTCGATCGTCTCAAGGTATACGGATACCTCCATCCGGATGTAGAGAATGTGGCCGTCGAGTTTGATGAGGAAACCTTAGAGCCGAAGTATATCCTCTCCTACGGATCATCGGGTTTGAGCAACGCCTTTTCTGTAGCTGAGAAATTGGGTATCTCAGAGAAGGTCCTTGAAATGGCCAGACATCATGGGGATGGTGGTGAGCATGAGGTTACACGAGCCCTGGAGACCGTGGAAAGGTTGAAGGCAGATACGGAAAGGGAGCGGCTGCAAATCGTTGAGATGAAAAGGGAGGTCGGGCTGCAACACCAGAGACTAAAAGAACTCCTGGAGGGGATAAAGAGGAGAAGGCAGGAGATCCTTTCTCAGGCCGAGGAGAGAGGGAGAAAGGCAGTTCAGAAGGTTGAAGAGGAGTTGAAGGAATGGATTCGTCGGCAAAAAGAGGAGAAATCTCATTCGAGGGTGGCCCACTTCAATAGTTTCCGTAAAGAAATCCAGACCATAAAGGAGAGATCTTTCCCTTCGATCAAAAGGGGGGAAACTCCTACGGTGTTGGGTGGCTTAAAGGTTGGAGAACATGTTAGAATTGTGAGCCTGGGAAGCCAGGGGAGTGTGGTGGGCGTGGAAGAATCATTGAAACAGGTGGAGGTGATGACAGAGAAAGCAAGGGTGAAGACCACTTTCTCGGACATCGTGAAGGTGACCCATGGGGAAGTCGTAGACTCGACTCTACGAGAGGGGAGAAGAATTGAGTTTCCAAAAACCCAGCCTTTGTCACAAAGGAAAGATCAAGAACCTCTGTCCCAATTGAATGTCATCGGCCTAACCGTAGAGGATGCCCTCCCAAGGGTCGACAAATTCATCGATCAAGCCCTCCTCCATGGATTGGAGAAGGTCCATGTCGTCCATGGGGTGGGTTCTGGAAGGTTGGGAAATGCGATTGGTAAGTACTTGCAGGGTCACCCAGGGGTTAGAAGTTTTGCTCGTGGTGAAGGGATGAAAGGTGGCCGTGGGATTACGGTTGTCGAGTTGAGGTAGCCCTTTTGCCCAATGGATTTTTTCCAGAAGAAAAGATTTCAGAAATTCGGGATCGATCCAATATTCTAGAGATCGTCTCAGATTATGTCAGTCTCAAAAAGACCGGAAAGAATTATAAAGGGCTATGCCCATTCCATTCCGAGAAAACCCCCTCCTTCATGATCAATGAGGAGAAACAGATTTTTCACTGCTTCGGTTGCGGTGAAGGGGGAGATGTCTTTGCGTTTTTAATGAAGGTGGGAAATTTTTCATTTCCCCAGGCAGCCGAGGAACTGGCCAGGCGTTACGGGGTGAAGCTCCCTTCACGGGAACTCTCTCTGCCCCAAAAGAAAGAGATGGCCAAGAGGGAGGTCCTCTTCCAGATCAATGAGATGGCATCGGAATATTTTAACGATCTCCTCACCCGACGGAGAGAGGGTGAGGAAGGAAGGAGGTATCTCTCTCAGAGGGGGATCAGCAAGGAGATCATTGAGGAGCACCGATTGGGCTATTCCCTCGAGCGTTGGAATGGACTGGTCCAGCATCTTCGAGAAAGGAAAGTTCCTTTGGAGATGGCGTGGGAGTTGGGCTTGATCGTTCCACAAAAAAAGGTCGGAGACTCGACTCTACGAGAGGGCTGGTATGACTCCTTTCGAGGAAGGATCCTCTTCCCCATCTTCGATCTCCATCATCGGGTCGTCGGATTCGGGGGAAGACTGATCAAAGAGGGGCAGCCGAAATATATTAACTCTTCTGAATCGAGCCTCTACCATAAGGGAACGGTCCTCTACGGCCTCCATGTGGCCAAGCGATACGTCCCGGAGAAGGACTGTGTTTTCATCGCTGAAGGCTATTTCGATCTGCTGACCCTCCACCAATATGGGCTGAAGCATAGTGTCGCCACCTTAGGCACCGCGCTGACGACACAACATATACGTACCCTGAAAAGATATACAAAAAATTTCATCACCGTGTTTGATGCTGATCCGGCCGGGGTCCAAGCCACCCTTCGCTCCCTTCCTCTCTTCTTAGAAGAGGGAGTCGCGGGGAAGACAATTATCCTTCCAAAAGGCGAAGATCCCGATGGGTTTCTAAGAAAGGGGGAATTGGAAAACTTCGAGAAAATGAGTGCGGGGGCCGTTCCCCTCATCGACTTCTTTTTCGATGGATTGATGAAAACGTACGATGTGAAGTCCATCGATGGCAAAATAAAAGTTGCGGAGGAGGGGGTCGCCTTGATCGGTAAGATCTCGGAGAAGATTCGAAGGAACTTTTATTTGAAGGCTTTGGCTGAAAGATTGGATCTCTCAGAGTCCTTGTTGCACGAGATGGTCCGGTCTTCTCCTCAGCCTCGACTCAAAGGCCCTGCAGAT
>Ga0299912_10002441_pt1 | contig 15226 bp, 13 predicted proteins | sample RVTome_2_FD_207667 | JGI IMG/M metagenome (GOLD analysis project Ga0299912, IMG submission 207667) | Soil microbial communities from uranium-contaminated site in the Upper Colorado River Basin, Wyoming, United States - RVT95D214 (version 2) ... | reverse complement strand
CTTTTCTCAAATAGACAGCGGCGGTCTCATAGGCTTTTGGCTTCGTTAAGGCAATCTGTTTTTCAGCAACATTCTTCCATATGGCAAGGGCGCGATCAGGGTAGTGATCTGCCACTGCTTCAGCAATTTGATCCTCTTGATAACCATCCCATCCCCAGAAGAACTGATTCTTTGATTTGCGTTGGTCATACCATCTTAGGACATCATCAGGCCGCTTCTCCTCAATGGCGATGTCAATCAGTACATTGATCATTGGGAATTCACTCTTCCTGGTCTCTCGATCCTCCTTCACGCCCGTTTCAGGCAAAGGCCATGTAGGATCTAATTGGGGGAGCTTACCTGTCTCTAAATAAAGGAGGGTCGCTGCCCGGACTTCTGGCCATGCCTTTGCCTTTTCAGCTACTTTCTTCATATCCTGGAATGTATGGAGTGAGGGCGATTGAAGAAAATCTTCTGTCCGAAAAGCTGCAACTTTAAGCCAATTTCCCTCTCTTTCTCTCATCTCACGTAATGTATCTTTCAATTGTTTGGCAATGCCGGGCCATTGTTTCTGAGTGGTTTTAATACCCTTATGAATCCATTGCTCAGCTTCTTCTAAACGTCTGGCTTTTCTCAGTGCATCCACAAGACGCGTGTAGCTTCCAGTGGCTGCCGCTTCCCTTTCACATAAAGGTATAACTTCTTCTTGCCGACCTGAATTCTCAAGAGCTCGTATAATCCAATTTGTCAGGCTATCCCTATGATAATTTCGTGAAAAACTATCCTCGCCTTTCACCGGCTGGAATTTATTCAATCGCTCAAGAAGTCTATCGGCCACAATATCCCAATCTGGAGCCTTTTGTTTCTTCTTCCAGAAGGAGTCGGCACCATAGCAAAGTTCATACTCATCTTCCAGTTCCGCATCAATCACCCAGAGCATCTGCTCAACAGGAGAAAGGGTGGTTTGAGGAAGGGCTTGAAATACAATATCCAGACAGGAAGAGATTTCATTGCCTGTTTCTCCTTCATCATCACTCATTTCCACCTGCCTTACCCCTGCTTCTAAAAGCTCTTTCCCCAAAGCAACGACTTCATCTGCATGTCCATTTGCCAAAAGAGATTTGAGTCGATTCTTTACCCCCGAGTAATCCGGAATATATCCTTCATTGTTCCAGTGATTTCTCCAGCCAGGTTCGGAACTTAATGCTTGGATTTCTTTCCGCACTGCAGCCACTATTCTTTTTACTGATCCCTTTGAAAGGTTTTGTCGGTCTTGCAGATCCTTACGAACACTTGGATATCTCTCTGACAGATCCTTAACCAAAGTAATCAATTGTTCTTTCGTTTGTCCCTCCAGAAAACCTCTCAAGTCAGGAGGGATTGATTTGCATCTTTTTTTGGAAACAGAGTCTCCGGTCTCTACTTCCTCCTCCTCTTCGTCGTAATCATCTTCTATGTCCTCATCATCCGTAAACCCTTCCAATAATGCAATGCGTGCATCCTGTTCTGTGATTTGGGGAATCTCAAGGTTTTTCTTTAGATGATCGAGATATTCGAGCACCACTGCCACCGCATGTTTACAGTTATTCCCATAAGGACAGGTGCAGACTGATATCAACTCACCGTCTTCAAAATCAACCTCTGTCGCATACCTCTGCCCTCCTTGAACCCAGGCAATGATTCCGCTTGTCTGCGTTTGTGCTAATCCTTGTACCCTGTGATCACGATGATAGCCTTGACCTCGAGAAAGAACTCTACTTCCAGCCCACTGTTCGAGATCGTGCCAGCTCAGTTTTTCAAAAAGATCTCTTTTTAAAGCTCCCTCTTTCATTTTATCCCTTAGGCTCGACTTTCTTCCTCGAAAAGTTCTTATGAGTGAGTATCTCAGAAAAGAGCTCAAGGCTTATTTCAACAGTTTTCCTCTTAATCTCTCTACGACTCCCTTTCAAATCTAATTTCCTCACCCATGTTTTTTTCCCATCCGCGAACCCAATAAAAACTCTCCCGATGGGACTTCGCTTTGTTCCGCCTGTCGGCCCTGCCACTCCAGTGGTGGATAATCCGAATGTTGTGTTGAAGGCTCTCCGAACTCCTTGAGCCATTCTCTTCGCCACTTGGGAACTCACAGCTCCATACTTCTTTATATCATTTGAAGGAACACCAATATGCTTTGACTTCGATTCGTTACTGTAGTTAACCATTCCTCCCATAAAATAATCCGAGCTCCCTGGTACATCGGTGATGCGATCACAAATTAGCCCTCCAGTACAAGATTCGGCAATGGCAAGGGTCCGTCCTTTTTCTCTTAAGCAATCTCCAATAAGCTTTTCTATTTTCATCGTCTTATCCTCATATATGGCAATATTAATCGTAATGGAACGGGTCATTCCTGCCCTATATCAAGTACGGGGTAAACTCCAGCGGAAATCTAAAAAAGGACTGGATTCCGGGTCAAGCCCGGAATGACAAACGATAAAAGGCGCTATACTATTTTGTATATAAGATGAAGAATGATATTGGCATAGATTCCTGCGAGTACATCATCCAATACGACACCAAATCCTCCCTTAATTTTTTTCTCCAACCGACGAATAGGAAAGGGTTTAAGAATATCAAAAAACCGAAAAAGAAAAAATCCAATGACAATGAAGCGGGCTGTTTTGGGAACCCACAGCATGGTGATGAAGAAACCCATCATCTCATCGATGACGATTCTCCTATCATCTTTCCTTTTAAAAAGCACCTCAACATTCTCTGAAATCCAAACAGAAAGAAAGAAAAAACCTATAAGCGTGATTTCATAGATTGGCGAAGGGATTGCAGAAAGGAAAAAATAAACAGGGATGGCGATAAGTGTTCCCGCAGTTCCTGGGGCAATTGGGGAGTACCCAACTCCTAAGCCTGTGGCAAGGAAGAGGAAGAAATGATTCATCTCCGTATTGCGGATTTCGGAATTCGGAATTCGGAATTCTTAAACCAAGGGAAGAAATCATAGGCTAATATTAAAAAGATTCCGCATTCTGCAATCCGCATTCCGCCTTTGCTCATTAGATTCTGACCGTGACTCCTCTTTCTTTTAGATATGATTTGACTTGCTGGATCGTATATTCCCGATAATGGAAAATAGAAGCCGCGAGCGCAGCGTCAGCCTTTCCAAAAACGAGGCCTTCGTAAAGATGTTCGAGATTGCCTACACCCCCAGAGGCGATGACAGGAATTCCCACCTGTTCTGATATTGTTCGGGTCAAAAGTATGTCGTATCCGTCCTTGGTACCATCTCGATCCATGCTCGTCAATAGGATCTCACCTGCGCCCATCTCTTCCACCCTTTTTGCCCATAGGATCGCATCCATGTTTGTAGGGGTCCTACCTCCATGGGTGTAAACTTCCCAGCTCTCTCCCTTCTGTTTCGCATCTATAGCAATAACAATGCATTGACTCCCAAAACGCTTCGAGGCCCTTTCTATTAAACTGGGATCCTTCACTGCTGCAGTGTTAATCGAAACCTTGTCCGCTCCTGCCTTTAGAAGCTTCCGAATATCTTCTAATCGTCTGATCCCACCGCCTACAGTAAGAGGGATGAAGATCTCCTCTGCCGTCCTCCGAACAATATCAACCAGGATATCCCTGTTTTCATAGGAAGCAGTAATGTCTAAAAAAGCGATCTCATCTGCACCTTGCTCATCATAAACCTTTGCGTTTTCAACCGGATCCCCTGCATCCTTCAGGTCAACAAATTGAGTCCCTTTGACTACTCTCCCGCTTTTTACATCCAGACAGGGGATGATTCGCTTGGCCAGCATCTTTGGTCCGCCTCACTCGCGCTACATGTTCCAAATGATTTGCTAATAGAGTGACGATAGCAAATTCCAATTTCCAAACCTAAAGAACCAAAACATTTTTGTTCGAATTCTAAATTTTGGTCATTGGAGCTTATTTGGAATTTGGTACTTGGGATTTGGCGCTTCCCAAGGGGAATTTTGTAAGTCGAATGGCTTCTTCCAAATTGAGTCGCCCTGCATAAATAGCGCGACCCACGATCACTCCAATGACTCCATGCGGTTCTAACTCTAAAAGATGTTCAATATCTTCGATTTGAGAAACTCCTCCCGAGGCAATCACTGGGATTGAAGTGGATCGAGCCAAATTTTTTGTCAACTGCATGTTTAGACCTGTGCCCATTCCATCTCTCTCGATATCTGTAAAAATAATCGCTGAAAGACCTATTCCTTCATACTGCTTTGGAAGATCGATCGCTTCTAAAGAAACCACCTCATTCCACCCCTGGATGGCTACCTTTCCTCCTCTGGCATCAATTCCAAGGATGATTCTTCCTGGAAAACGACGGCAGGCCTCTTCCACCAATAGACGGTTGCGAAGGGCTGCTGTTCCAAGGATAGTCCATTGCACTCCGGAAGAAAGATAGATCTCGATGGTCTCAAGATCCCGGATTCCACCACCAACCTCAACTGGAATATTCAAAGACCGTACAATTTCTTCAATGAGATACCGATGAACCGGTCTTCCTGTCACGGCACCGTTAAGATCAACTACATGGAGCCTCTCTGCTCCCATTGACCCCAAATGTTTTGCCATCTGAACAGGATCTTCTGAATAGACCGATTCCTGATCCATCCTGCCCTGAGAAAGCCTGACACATCTTCTATCTTTCAGGTCAATGGCCGGGATGACAATCACGGCATTTCCTCCAGTTCCTTCGGTTCTGATATTTTTTTTAACATCCTCCCCATCCCTATTTTCGAGAGCTCTTCTGCAGTTACCCAAGTCCCTTTTCCCTTAACAAATGTTCCTATTTCAAGAAGGTTCTCGCTGAGGGACTTTTGCGTCTCATCAACCTTCCCTGTCCATACCATCTTTCCGTCTCTTATGCAAAAGAGGTGGACATCAAAACCTACGGAAGCAGGTTTCTCTACGCCAAGAGCAGAACCTACCCTTTCTTCATAACGGAAGACGAACCCGATAAAAACATAATCGGCATTTAATGCCTTGCCTAACTGGAGGAATGAACGCTTTGGATCTAATTCAAACTGTCTCTTATCGCTTTTCAAAAAGGCTTCTTCTACTGTTTCTTTGGGGAGTACTTTGAAAGTCCCCTTCTCTTCCATCTTCTCTTGGAGAAGCCGGGTCAGGATATTCTGTGAACCATATGATATATTTCCTCTCTTGTAGACATCTCTACAAACGGTACAGACTGCTCCCCGTGATGTATCGCTCATTCTCTCAACTAAAAAAGGAAGAATAGCCAGGCGAGGCTTCTCATCAGCCCTTAATTCAACATTCCATGTAAGGACCGTCCCAAACATGAAGAGTAGTAACAGGGGTTTTTTCATCTGCCACCTCCATTGGACCTTCTTCATTCTTCTTACTTTTTAGTCCCAATCTTCTTAGCATCCTCTAAAAACTGTGCAATCCCCTTATCGGTCAGAGGATGTTTCACCATCTGCTCGATGATGTTAGGAGGTATAGTCACGATCTCTGCGCCCAACAGTCCAGCCTCGATGACGTGAATCGGGGTTCGAACACTGGCCACGATGATCCTCGTCTTAATCTCTTCATAGTTTTCATAGATTCCCCTGATCTGCCGAATCAGTTCAAGGCCATCGAAACTGATGTCATCGAGTCTCCCCAAAAAAGGACATACATAGGTGGCTCCTGCCTTCGCAGCCAAAATGGCTTGACTGGCAGAGAAGATGAGGGTTACATTAGTTAGAATCCTTTCAGAGGAGAGGACTTTTACCGCTTTCAAACCCTCATGATTGATCGGAATCTTGATGACGATCTCATCTCCCCAAGTCGCCATGACCCTTGCTTCCCTAACCATCTCCTCACATGTGGTTCCGGTCACCTCCACATTGACCGGCCCCTTCACCTCCCTTGAGATCTTCCTGATCAGCACCTCAGTTTCCTCCCCTTCCTTCGCAAGGAGTGTTGGATTGGTCGTTACCCCATCGACCAAGCCGAGGGCTTTCACCCTTATAATTTCTTTGAGATTCGCTGTATCGATAAAGATCTTCATGTATTCCTCCTAAAGAAATTTCAAATGACAAAATCTACAAATGCATCTCAAAGTTCACATTAAAAGGTTTGGTACCAATGTTCCATTCCTCTACTCATCTGCACTATTTTAAATTTTGAGCTTTGACTTTTGGCATTGTCTTTTTTAAACAATTCCCCATCCCCTCACCATATCATGAATCGCTTTAGTTTGTCGAAGAAGCGTTTCCATTTCATCCAAAGGAATCATGCTTGAGGCATCACAAAGGGCCTGGCTGGGTCGGGGATGGGTCTCTAGAAAGAGTCCGTTGCAACCCACAGCCACTGCTGCCCTGGCAAGATGAGGGACATATTGAGGGCTTCCCCCTCTCGGGTCCTCGCTCGGGATGCCGTAATTTCTGACGACATGCGTGGCATCGAAGATCACTGGACAACCGATCTTTTGCAGAATAGGGATGGAGCAGAAGTCTGAGATCAATTTATTATAGCCGAAACAAGTCCCTCGCTCGGTTAGCAGAACTTGGCGATTGCCTGTGCTGTGAATCTTCTTGACAGCCCCTACCATGCTCTCTGGAGCAACAAACTGCCCCTTCTTGATATTAACTACCTTTCCTGCCCCTCCCACCTTGAGAAGAAGGCTTGTCTGTTGACAGAGAAAAGCAGGGATTTGAATGACATCGAGGAACTCCTTGGCCCGATCCACATCTTCAGTTCGGTGCACATCGGAAAGGACAGGAATTCCCACTTTCTCCTTTACCTTGGTCAGAATCTTCAGACCCTTATCAAGCCCTGGACCTTTATAAGATTTCTCCGATCCCCGATTATCTTTTTCATAGGAAGCCTTGAAGATATAGGAGATCTTTAAACTGGAGCAGATCCTCTTCATTTCCATTGCAATCTCCAAGGCATTCCCTTCGCTCTCGATCACACAGGGCCCTGCAATCAGAACCAAAGGATTCCCTTTTCCAATGTGAATCTCTCCAACCTGGACTTCATCCATCGCGAGCTCCTTCTTCATAATATCTTGATCCGTGTCCGTGCCTGCGCGCTGAAGCGCTTCGGCGCGTAAGCGTGTCACGTGAATTGGAAAAACTCTAAACCATTAGGATAGTGGACCGTTAAATAGAGTCTGTTTATAAATTTCCATCTCCACCAGAATCGTCATTCCGGCGAAAGCCGAAATCCAGGGCTCCTGGTGAAAACCGGGACCCAGTTTTTAAGATGGTTCCCGACTTTCGTCGGGACGACGTCTGGATACCCCCGTATTAAGTACGGGGCAGGCTCCTCAAGTCCGGCATGACGGAAAAGGGTGTTTATGGATAGATTCTAAATAAAGTGTTCATCTTCAGATGGACTTAGCAAAGTTTTCTAGTATCTTTAATCCTTTTTTCTGACTCTTCTCTGGGTGGAATTGTGTTGCAAAGATGTTCTCTTTCCAGATACTCGAAACGAAACGTTTCCCATAGGTGGTAAAAGTTGATATCCACTGAGTCTCATCTGGAATGACATAATATGAGTGGACAAAATAGAGGAAGTCACCGCTCTTTATCCCTTGAAGCATTGGAGCCTCCCTTTCAATCTCCACTGTATTCCAACCCATGTGAGGAACCTTATGGTCTGGATTGGGGTCAAATTTAACCACCTTTCCTTTGATCACATCCAACCCTTTTTGGAACCCAAATTCCTCGCTTTCTGAGAAGAGAATTTGGAAGCCGAGACAGATGCCTAGATAGGGTTTCCCTTTTGCGATAGATTGAAGCAAAGGTTCAATCAGTCCATATCTCTCCAAATTTACCATACAGTCCTTAAAGGCACCCACCCCCGGAAGAACGGTCGCTGAAGCCCATCCAATCTCCTTTTTACTCCGGGTTATCTTTGTTTCTAAGCCCACCATTTCAAAACCTTTTTGGACATTTCTGAGGTTTCCCATCCCATAATCAATGATGACAATCCTTTGATTCATCGTCCTTCCGATTGCACAATGCGAAATTATAGTGGATGACTTAATAAAGTAGTCATTGCGAGGACCCCGCACTTGATGCGGGGGGCGTGGCAATCTCATGAGATTGCTTCACTTCGTTCGCAATGACCCCCTGTGATGGCAACTTATTTATTACGTTTACTTTAATTCCGAAATCCGTATTCCGAATTCCACATTACAGAATGCCTTTGGTCGAAGGGATAAGCCTTGACCTTTTATCCAGAAAAACTGCTTCTCTTAACGCCCTTCCAAACCCTTTAAACACAGCCTCTACCATATGATGGCTGTTCCTTCCATAAAGGAGATTGATATGAAGAGTCATCCCGGCGTGGTTGCAAAGAGCCTTGAAGAATTCCTCGACCAATTCGAGGTCAAAAGCCCCTATTTTCGATCTCCTGAGTTTCATATGAAAGACGAGATATGCCCTCATCGATAGATCCAGGGCAACGGATCCCAATGTCTCATCCATGGGGATCATAGCCAATCCGTACCTCTGGATTCCCACGGCTTGCCCCAAGGCCTTTCTGATTCCTTCTCCCATGCAAATGCCCACGTCTTCTACCGTGTGATGAGAATCCACGCCAATATCCCCTTTTGCTTTAAGAGAAAGGTCGATGCTGCTGTGATAGGCCAGCAGGCTGAGCATATGATCGAAAAAAGGGATACCGGTCGAAATGGAGTGGTTTCCCGATCCATCCAGATCAAGTTTTAAAACGACCTCTGTCTCTTTCGTTTTTCGCCTCACCCCTGCCTTTCGATGCCTTTTCATCTTTACTCCTTGCTCCGCAAGAAATTAAATTCCAATCTCCAAATCATCACTCATAACCAAACAACTAATGAAATAATATAGCATGTTTGGATATTGATTATCGGAGTGTATTGGGTTATTGGTATTTGGAATTTGGTTATTGTCTCTTCGTTCTTATCTGAACCGCCTGATAGTGGCCTTCCAATCCTTCATGCTCCGCAAATCTCTTCACATCCTTCTCAAACCGTCTTAAGGCGCCCCGTGAAAAACTGATCAGATTTGTCCTCTTGATAAAATCCTCAACGCCCAGGGGTGAAGAGAATCGAGCCGTACCCGCTGTAGGTAGGATGTGGTTAGGCCCGGCCAGATAATCTCCAATGGCCTCAGGAGTATGAGGTCCAAAGAATACAGCACCGGCGTGTTTTAACTGCTTTATCAGCGATGAGGGGTTTTTAACACTAAGTTCCAAATGCTCTGGTGCAATCCGATTCGCCACGGCTATTGCCTGTTCAAGGTTTCTCACAACAAGAACCGCACCTTTTCGGTTTAGACTGGTGGAAGCTATCTTCCCTCGCTTCAAAGAGGCGATTTGCTTTTTCAGCTCCTCCATTACATCTCTTCCAAAAACTTCAGAGGTGGTGATCAGAATGGCCAGTGCCATCTCATCGTGTTCGGCCTGAGAGATCAAGTCAGCAGCCACAAAGACCGAGGGGGTTCTTCCATCAGAGATGACCACAATCTCGCTAGGCCCGGCCACCATATCAATGTTTACGGTTCCAAAGACCAATCGCTTAGCCATTGCTACATATCGGTTCCCCGGTCCCACAATCTTATCCACCTTGGGAATCGATTTCGTCCCATAGGCCAGGGCGCCAATGGCCTGAACGCCTCCTACCTGATAGATCCGATCTACCCCTGCCAAATCCGCTGCGACAAGCACAGTAGGATCAATTCCCTCTCTTTGAGCGGGAGTGGTCATCAGAATTTGTTTAACGCCAGCAATCCTTGCAGGGATCGCAGCCATGAGGACTGTTGAAGGGTAAGAAGCCTTTCCTCCGGGGACATAGATTCCTACGCTTTCTAAAGGTTTGATGATCTGTCCGAGCCGGATACCCTTTTCGGATCTCCCAGTGACTGGGGTGTGCCACAGGGTTGATCTGCGACCCGAGAGTTGATGAAACTTGTGAATACGGCGAGCTGCTTTTTTCAGGGTCGCTAAAAAATCGGATGGAATCTTATTATAAGCCTTACTCACCTCTCTTTTTTCCACTTCAAGTTGGCCGACCTCCAATCTTATGCCATCAAAAAGGTGAGTATAGTGAATAAGGGCCCGATCTCCCCTTTGCCTGACATCTTTCAAAATGGAGCGGACCTCACTTTCGATGTCTATGCCTTCCTGGACTATCCTGCCCTCCACCTCTGAGAGATATTGATCAAATTTCTTATCTCCTAAGCGTAGTAGCTTCACTCCTCCCCCTCTTTCACCCTCTTGATATCCGCTCCGAGCTTGGACAGTTTTCTCTCCAGCTCTTCATACCCCCGATCTAAGTGATACACTCTGGAAACCTCTGTCACACCATCAGCCGCCAATCCAGCCAAGATGAGTGAGGCACTGGCCCTCAAATCGGTCGCCATGACCTGTGCTCCACTCAAGCTGTTTACCCCTTGGATAATCGCAGCGTCCTTTTGTATCCGGATATCTGCTCCCATTCTCTTCAGTTCGCTCACGTGAATGAAGCGATTTTCAAAGATGGTTTCGGAGATGACACTTAACCCTTTGGCCAATGACATTAATACCATAAACTGAGCCTGCATGTCTGTTGGAAATCCGGGATAGGGTTGCGTCTTGATATCTACGCTCCGGATCTTGCGGTTTCCGACCACCCTCACTCCTTCTCCTTCTGAATAGATCTCCATTCCTGACTCCCTTAGTTTATTAACAAGCGTCTCCATGTTGTGAATGGGGCAGTGGAGAATGTTTATGTTCCCACGGGTCAATCCAGCAGCTACCATCAATGTCCCTGCTTCAATCCGATCCGGGATGATCGAATGCTCAACTGCCTGGAGTGATTTGACTCCTTCAATCTCGATCAAGGGAGTTCCTACCCCTTGGATCTTTGCACCCATTTTGCGCAGAACATTTGCTAAATCAACCACCTCTGGTTCCATTGCCGCATTCTGCAAGGTAGTCTTCCCTTTGGCTATCGTTGCAGCCATCATCATATTCTCCGTTCCGGTCACCGTCAAGGTGTCAAAGGAGATATTTGCTCCCTTCAACTCCTCGGCCTTTGCCATGATGTACCCATGACGAAGCTCAATTTTCGCCCCCATGGCCTCCAGTCCCATTAGGTGAAGGTTAATCGGCCGAGCGCCGATAGCACATCCTCCCGGAAGGGAAACTTCTGCCTTCCTCATTCGAGCGACTAAGGGGCCCAAGACGAGGATGGATGCCCTCATCGTCTTGACCAGATCGTATGGCGCCTCATGGTTTGAGGCTTTAGTGGCATCGACTCGATAGCACCCGTCTTCTTCTACTACCTCAACCCCAAGATTGTTTAGAACCTTAATAATGGTCTGGACGTCCCTCAATTTGGGAACATTGTGGAAGCGATTCTTCCCTTCGGTAAGGAGACTGGCTGCAAAGATGGGAAGGGCGGCATTCTTTGAGCCGCTGACTTCCACTTCCCCAATCAGCCTCTCTCCTCCTCGTATGACGATCTTATCCATTGAGAACGCCTTTAAAAAATATAATGACCAAATCCCACTCCTGACAAAACGGGAATCCAGTTAATTCAAAGAGCTCCATAATCTTGTATCCACAGGAGTAAGAGTTTTTAAACTTTTTATGAGATCACACTAATCCTACAGCGACTCTATTAAAAGAACGCCACTGTACCAACAAAAAGTGCTACCGCCCCATCCGTCATACCTGCGAAAGCAGGTATCCAGTTGGGGTTTTGATACCCATAAACATGCTGGATTCCCGTTTTCACGGGAATGACGAAAAAAATCCGCTGTAGTACTAATACAAACGTAATAAATAAAATGACATCACCCCCACCCTCACCCTCCCCCCTTGAGGGGGAGGGAAGGGTGGGGGGTAAAATAATTTAATGCGTTTGTATTAGTTGAAATTTGAATATTAATAATTATTGGGTTATGGGTGCCTGACCACAGGTTATTCTGTACGCTGTGCTTTTACCACTCTCTCAATACCAGAGAGGTCTGGAATCCTCTTTGGTTTTAAAAATAACCCACTTCTCTCTATTTGTTCCGTTACTTTCTCAGCCTGCTCTTGCCCCACCTCTAACAGGAGCCACCCTCCTTTTTTCATATAAAAAGGGGCTTTTGAAGTAATGTTTCGGTATATCTCCAATCCATCCTTTCCTCCATCCAAAGCAATAATTGGTTCATAATCTCTTACCTCCTTCGGCAACCGCAGAATTTCTGAATGGTCGACATAAGGCGGATTGGAAAGGATCAGATCAAAACGTTTTTCTTCTCGAAATAGATAAAATGGTGCAAAGAGACAACCATTAACAAACTCGATCGAACCCATAACACCCGAAGTTTTCGCATTCTCCTTGGCTACCATGATAGCATCTCTTGAGATGTCGGTGGCTACCAGAAAGATATTTTTTATCTCCTTAGCCAAGGAGATCGCCACCGCACCACTTCCCGTGCCTATCTCTAAGACAGACAGCGTCCTCTCTAAAGGCTTTTCTGAAAGAATGAGAAGGGCTTGCTCAACTAAGAGTTCTGTCTCGGGTCTTGGAATGAGGACGCTGGAATTCACTTTAAAGTCGATCGACCAAAACTCCTGATGGCCTAAGATGTACTGAAGAGGTTCTCCAGCGATCCGTCTTCCGATGAACCTCTCAAATTCCTCTTGCTCCTTCTCTTTGATCTGATCATTGAGGTGAATATATAGCCCTTCCCTTTTTACGTTTAATGAACGGGCCAGCAGAAGTTCTGCATTCAGTCGAGGACTTTCAACTCGATGATTCTCTAAATGATCCGTTGACCCATTGAGAAGTTCAAGGACTGTCATCTTTCAACCGTATCGCAGGGCATAGAGCTAAGTGCTCACCTCCAGGAAACCCGGTCAGGGATGATGGAAAAGTTTTAGAACAGAAACCTGTTACTGGATCATTCATATCGCTCCAAGATGAATGCAGGGTCCTGTTTACTATACATGACGACATAAGTCTTATACGGTTTGTCATTCCGGGCTTGACCCGGAATCCAGTGTTTTTCTGGATTCCTGCTTTCGCAGGAATGACGGCCTTTGCTATGATTAATGTCGCTGTGTATAACTCCATTTCAAAGCGCTAAAGTGTTATGAAATTTGTAATCTCCCCATCTATTTCGAATTTGAGAATTGGAATTTAGAGTTATCCACTTCTCCTTTCAACATTTCTGCTTGGTAATGAGTGGTCAATGCCTCAATGATTTCATCCAGATCTCCTTCAAGGATTGTTTCGAGGCGATAGAGGGTTAACCCTATTCGATGATCGGTCACTCTTCCCTGAGGGAAATTATAAGTTCGGATGCGTTCACTTCGCTCTCCGCTTCCTACTTGAGTTCTTCTCTTCTCCGAAATCTCCATCTGCTTCTCTTGTCTTACTTTATCCAGTAGCCTCGCCCGCAGGATCTTAAGGGCCTTTGCCTTATTCTTGTGCTGGGACTTCTCATCCTGGCAAGAAACCACCAACCCTGTGGGCAGATGGGTAATCCGAACGGCAGAGTCCGTCGTGTTAACACTCTGACCACCTGGCCCTGAGGACCTGAAGATATCGACGCGAATATCATTGGAATCGATCTGAACCTCCACTTCTTCTGCCTCAGGAAGGATGGCAACAGTGACTGTTGACGTATGGATACGGCCCTGGGACTCTGTGGCTGGAACCCGTTGGACCCTATGAACACCGCTCTCAAACTTCAACCGACTATAGACATCTTTCCCTTCGATTAATGCGATAATCTCCTTGAACCCACCGATACCCGTGTAGTGGCGACTCAATACCTCCAATCGCCAGCGATGCTTCTCTGCAAGCTTGGCATACATCCTGAAGAGATCGGCAGCGAAAAGCCCTGCCTCTTCTCCTCCTGTTCCTGCTCGAATCTCGATTAATATGTTTTTCTCATTATTGGGGTCTTTCGGAAGAAGTGCCATTCTCAAATCTTCCTCCGCCCTTTCCTTCTCTGTTGCAAGTCGATTGAGTTCCTCCTTCGCCAACCCCTTCATCTCCTCATCCTCTTCACCGACGAGGATCTGGTGGTTTCCCTTGATTTCCCCTTCTAATTTCTTCAGTCTTCGGTAGAGTTCAACCACCTTCCCTAACTCTGCAAACTCCTTAGCAGCCCTCTGGTACTCATCCTGTTTGGAAATCAACTTGGGTTGGCCCAGAAGATGAGAGAGTGCTTCATACCGATGCTCTACTTCCTCTAATTTTTCAAACATCTTTATGCCTTTAAACCCATAACCAATTTCATAGCTCAAATTCTAAGTATCATGTGCCTAATTTTGAAATTTAGAGTTCGTTTGACATTTTCTATTCCGATATCCCTCCAATTCCAACACCTCCTGAAGGGCACGAATAGCCACTTCAATCTGGGCTTCAGAGGGCTCGCGAGCAGTGAGTCTTTGTAGCCAAAGCCCAGGCTTGATGAAATATTGGAAACCTCGACTCTCCCTTTTTCGATCGGCAAATCGGATGATCTCGTAGGAGAGTCCCGCGATGAAAGGGATCAAAACCACCCGAGAGGCCACTTTATACCCAAACGAAAGTTGATGGGGGATGATGGCAAAAACCAAAATGCTCACTACCATGACGATCAGCAGGAAGCTCGTACCACACCTAGGATGGAGATAGCCAAATCTTTTCACACGATCGATGATCAACTCTTCACAAGACTCGAAGGCAAAGATCGATTTATGCTCTGCACCATGATATTGAAAGATACGCTCGATCTCTTTTAAGAAAGAGATGGCCCAGAGATAAGCGAGGAAGATCATCAATCGGATTGCGCCATCAACCAGATTGAAGAGGAGTCCGCTTTCAGAGAGCATGGGAATGGCAAACCGCAACCACCTCGTTAAAAAGAGGGGGATCAGGAAGAAGAGGAAAATACCAAAGCAGAGGGCTACAACAAAGGTCACGCCCATCATCCAAGGGCTTTGTTCCTTCTCCCCTTCAGAGAGTGCCTGATTCGCAGAGAAGTTGAGGGCCTGTATCCCTAAAATGAGTGCTGAGAGCAAAGCGACGATTCCTCTGACCAATGGGAGTTTAAAGCAAAACATCTTCTCAGAAAAGAAGGTCAACCTTTCACGTTTCACCGTTATCTCACCATTAGGCTTCCGGACTGCGATGGCCATCGAACAGGGAGACCTCATCATCACACCTTCAATAACAGCTTGTCCTCCTACTCTAAACTCTTCCTCCCTTCTTTTAGGGAGAGTATTGTTGAATAGAGAATCTCCTTTACTGAGAGCCTTTCTC
>Ga0299912_10002440_pt1 | contig 15228 bp, 12 predicted proteins | sample RVTome_2_FD_207667 | JGI IMG/M metagenome (GOLD analysis project Ga0299912, IMG submission 207667) | Soil microbial communities from uranium-contaminated site in the Upper Colorado River Basin, Wyoming, United States - RVT95D214 (version 2) ... | reverse complement strand
TTGCTTTACCAGCTCTCTGGCGAAGTCATAATGCCGTGTGATGCCTGGAGTATCAGGTGGAGTGGCGTAGTGGTTCAGCATCCAGATATTCATTCTTATATCTAATTTGATTCCCTACCTGTGAACTCCAGGGGATAGGGGCAATCTCTTCCTCATATCTATTCTTATTTATTAAAATGTCTCATTAAATGCCACACAACGTTGCTAATGATGGTCAACTAATAGATAGTAGATCTCTTCAAGTCTCTGCAGGTTTGTTTGAATGGCGCCCATTTGTTTTACTTTTTGGTAGTTAATGATCGCGGCCTCACGACGCAAGTCCGGGTTTCGTAAAGCCTCTGCAATTAACTCGGCCGCTTCTCGGAAGGATCTTGGAGAAAAAAGAAATCCATTTTCACCGTGGTTTATTAAGTCTTGGTTAGCGGCAATATTGGTAACAATCGGAAAAGCCCCACAAGCCATGGCTTCCATCAAAGAGATTGACGAACCATCAGAGAGGGACGTAGAAACATAAATTTGGGCGCGGAGTAGATTTCTATAAACTTCTCTTTGGCTCTGGTTGCCTAAGAACCTAACAGACGAATTAAAGTTTAGCCTGGTGACCAGATTCTGAAGACTTTTTTTCTGATTCCCTTCTCCAAGAATTGTTACCTTGGCAGAAGTGACCCTTTTCAAAATGGGTTCTACGGCGTAAATTAGAGTCTCAACATCATATATCGGTTTCAGGTGACGGGTAGAAATGATAGAAAAATCCTCACGTGGAATACTTTCGGCGTCCTTTATTTCTTCTACGAGGTTTAAGTCTGTTCCGTAGCAAAAAGTGACAATTTTTGACACATCAGCGCCGAGCTTTGTCAGCCTGTCGGTCAGGTGACTAGCTTGAGAATGGATGACGTCAGCTTTCTGAATGGTATACTTGACTATCTCTTTGAAAAGCCGATTTCTGTTGGGAGTGATCAGAATATCTGAACCTATAGCTGAAATAACTAAGGGATGAATTCCAGAAAGTGCCCCCAAAAAGCCATAACTCGACAGATAGACAGCGTGGACGATGTCTGGTTTGATTTCTGCTATCTTACTTTTTAGCCAAGGAATTCCCAAAAGGTATGCTGTTTTCCCTTTGACTAGTTTTCTTCCAGGCCAAGAATAGGTCTGAACTCCGTTAAGCTCTCCCGACGCGAAGGTGATAACAGAAACTTGATGGCCTTCCCTGCTGAAAAACGAGGCAATGTTTTCAAGGTGAACGCTATCGAGGTTGCCCAAATAGCAAATACGCATTCGTTTCAATGGGTCTCTCCATACCACAGAACGGTTTTCACCAGACCATCCTTGAGGCAAGTTTTTGGTTCCCAGCCGAAGTCGCTTCGAAATTTTGAGTTGTCGAGACAGCTTCTGCGCACTCCGGCTTCTTGATTCAGTCGATAGCGGGGATTTATATTTACCTTTGTTAGCTTAACTAGCTCGCTAACGACAGCATTAATCGGGATTTCTATTCCACTGCTTATGTTAAATATCCCACTTATGTCCTTATTCATTGCAAGCATGAAAGCATCAATAGCATCGCCAATATACAAAAAATCTCTTGTCTGTTGACCGTCACCATTTATAACTGGGGCAGTACCAGCAAGGAGGGACATGGTTAAACCCGGTATGATCCCTCCTTTCCATTGTCTTGGTCCATAGATATTACCAAGCCTCAAGATTTGCCATCCAATCTGATTTTGAGAGCAGAACTCCTGCAAAACATTCTCCATCATAAGATTTGCCAACCCATAAAGGCCATTTGGCTGAGGTGGGTAGTCTTCAGGAGTGGGAATTAGCCGTGCATCGCCATAAATTGCGCCTCCAGAGGAAATTAGAATGAATTTTCTGGTCCCATGGTTGCGAGCCGCATTCAAGAGATTCATCAACCCATCCAAGAAGTTGAGGCTTGTTGTGAATTCCTGGCTCATTATGGGTTGTCTCAGGTAGATTGGACCAGCTAAATGGAACACAACTTTAGGTACACTACTCCCGAATATCTTTTCAATTGAAGGGTCAGTGGTGTTTGCTTTGTGCCAAACTAAACCTGCTTTCCTATCAGGATTTTGGCTGATATTTGCATCAACCACTGCGACTGAATAACCGGCGTGGACAAGCTTATCTACCAAATGCGAACCGATAAAGCCTACCCCTCCGGTTACCAGCACTTTCCTAGAATGTCTCTTCATTTTTCCTTTACTTGCCTTGACTTATCTCTACTCATAATAATACCGTCGCTGGCATTACCTTACACGACATCGATGCACAGCGAATCACTCAATGCAGTTAAACAACTCCGTAACGCACCGCTGCGAGCTCTTTCCATCGTTGAAAGGGCACATCATCTCTACTAAGGCAGACCTCTTTTCCGAATCAAGCTGTGGATTATCCAAATAGTCGATGATACCCTGGAAAAGCTCGTCGTAACTGTGGCAGATGTGCACGGCCCCGGAAGCCACCACCCTCTTGTAGTGCGAGTAGTCATAGAACCGGCGGCTGGACCTTTCGTAAGGTAATTCCTCGTCGCCGTCAAAAGCGATGTTGAGAACCGGCTTCCCACACACTGCCGCATCTATTGACATGGTTGATGCCACATTTATATTCATAACACTGAACGCCATGCAGTCGCGAAGTATCAGCAGCTCATCAATCGGTGGCACCCAGTGGTCTGCCGTACCTCCAGTGCTTGTACTGGAGCCGCATATCCCAACAGTGCCCTTGCTCCGTAGATGTTCATAGCGCGCGGCACTGTCCCAAGGATGACAACGTACCAACACCTGAATATCACGGGGGAGATGTCCTGAGTTGATGCCCTCCACGATCCGCTCCACGATCACCGGATCATACTGGAAAAGTCTCGGAGGAGCAGTGCTGTAGAGAATGGTGTGGCGGTTGGGGTCAAGTGCGTACTGCTGGCACCATGCCTCATAGTTCAGGCTTGGTGGCACACAGTATACATCAAACTGAGGAATACCGACCACCTTTACTCTTTCAGCGCGGTATTCAGGATAGCCACTTAAGATCTCATCCCGCATCACTTCATTCCATACCAACAGACGGCGAAATCTCTGGTTGATCACACCCTTGCTTGAAAGGTTATCCCAGCTCGGTATGAAGCAGACGCAGGGTATACCCTGGCGCATGGCAGCCCTGAAAAGAGACTCCTCCCTGTATTCGAATGGGGTGGTGCCCACCACCAGCGTAGGGTGGTGCCGCTCAATCATATCTGCGTAGAGCCGGTCCCTGTTCACCAGGAAATCCGCAGCTTCGGTGATAGTGATCAGGTTCTTACTCATGGGCAGGCGGGAGATATAGCGCAATAGCACGCCTCCAGCTCTCTGATACAGCTCTCGCCTTTGTGCTCTCTCCTTGATTAACTCGGTCTCAATATGGTTCACCTCAAGGAAAACCTTCTTGCGAAGTTGACGGAGCAATCTCCAGGATAGCGGTTCCGGCCGGGGCTTAAACGTCTCCACAATTACATTCTCGACTTTTACTTTTTCCAATAGCCCCACTCGAAAATGTTCAGGCACTATAATGATGACCTCACAGGTTTGTGCCAGTTGGTCCACAATTCCTGTGTAAATCATATTCCGTATAGACCAGCCGTTCGGCAGTGATAATAGAATCCTATGTGCCATCTTTCGAACTATGTAAATCCTTTCCGATTGTTTTCCATGACAATAGTATACCCAAATAGACCATGAGAAGGATACTGATAGTGCTATCCACATACATTGTACCCGGTCTCATGAGCTCAATTCCCAAGGAATGGGCAGCAACCATGAAGCAGGTAAAACTAATAGTCGCCAGAAAGAAGAACTCCTTGCCAACGCCGGATTCAGACCACCAGAGACGGAATAGGTTAAACCAGATGTAGATGAGCATTCCCGCCACAAATATAGCGCTGAGCAGCCCCCGCTCCACCAGAACCGTCAATACGAGGTTGTGAGCACCTGAATAAGCCAGCATCCCCCCAGTCTCATTAGAAATCAACGTGGGGAAGCTACCCAATCCATGCCCGATAATAGGTGATTCAAAGAAAGATTTGAGAGCAAAACTCCAAATCTCTGGTCGATCAGTAGCTGTAATAGCCGCGAGCTTTTCAGGATTAAAGGATATTAAGTCAGCCCAAGAATTAATATTTAGCCGCCCCAGCCAGAAAACGGTAACTTCATCCGGTACGAAAAGAGTGAAAGCAATAACAAGCACCACTACCACCAGTATGAACTGTTTTCGCAGCAATATGCTGGGCTTGAGGAAAGTTATTACGGCAAGGAATAACCCCAGGAAAAAAACCGCACGCGAAAATGAAAAGACGCAAGCCGATAAAATGACAGCGGTAATCACAACTTTCCACAAAATCGAGCGAGAGTTAAACCGCCAGAAAATGAAAGGCCACCCAAGGAATATCAGACCGGCGGCATAATTCAGGTCGGAAGCATTCCGAGCCAGGGTAATACTACCATAGTTCTTGGCTACAGTCGCCAAAAACATAAGCACTACCAACCCTGCTAACAATCCCACAACCCCCACCGCTATACCGTCAGATAGACGAAACAAGCTATCTCTTGTTTTAAAATATGAGTACAACGTGAGGGCAAAAAATCCGGGTAAAACAACACTCAGCAGAAAAAGCATGACTACGTCGTTTGGGGCATTGTCCCCCATGATGGAGAAGATATTGCAAAGAAGCCAACCAATAAAGAAAAGGATATACCCGAAGCCGATTGGTTTCCGCAGCACCAGGAATACCACGCCCAACAGCAGGATTAAATAATAGAGGCTCCTGATTAAAGATGCGCCCGCAGTTACTTCCCGCAACAGGGCTAACTGATATAAGTATCCACCTGCTATGATAGCTATTAAATAAAGAGGAACCAGATAATGGGACGGAAATGGTGGATATATGGCGAAAGTTACCAGTACCGCACCACCAGCCAGCAAAAGCAGAATCATTCCACCACGAATGCCAGGGAAGGGCTCTGAAAGATAATTACCTAATATAAAATATCCCGCAGCAAAGACAAGGATAAATAGCAACGCCAGACACCCAAAACCAATTATAACCAATAACTTCTGTTTTGCTTGTCTGCATGAAGATACCATTGCCATTTTAAAAATTATTTTGGCTCAGTGGAGAGACAGAAGATTTGATTACCCGCTTGCCCAAAGTACAGAAGTGTCTTTGAGGATAGTATCTTGGTTTGCCTGGTGCCACAAACTTCTTGCAGTGTCCACAAGTCCTCGCCCTGATTACCTAAGGCAACTGCCACGTAGGGTAGGTATACCCATGGCTCATCTAGAATATCCACCTGCTGCATATACCTCGCAATTTTGTCGCTATACGGATAGAGCATAGCCCCTGCCTTGCCTTGGCGAAATTTTATTGAAGCATTGGGATTTAAATAAGTGTTCACCAGCTTCTGCATATCACTTTCGCTAAAGACACCATATGGCCTTAACCTGCTAACGAACTCTAGCTCCATCGTGGCATATTGCTTCGGGTCAAGGTTCTGCATCCCAGAATGTGATGGCGCATTCAGACTCACCCCCTCGCTCTTGCTCCACCCACTGTAGAGCTTGCCCCATGCATAGTACCACTTGTACCCATCACCTTCAGGTATTAGATGCCTGCGGAATACTTTACCAAGGGCTAAAGCCTTCTCCAAATATATCGTATCGCCTGTAATTTCGTACAGTGAAACTGACAATGTCCCAAACTTATTTTGCATGTTGAACGGTATATTGACGCCATCGACTGGCTCAGGGCTACCCTTCTGTGTTATATAGTATCCTTCACCATCCTCTGTTATTGCTAAGGAGTCCGCATCATGCTCTACCCACTCGCTGTTGTTTTTGTATGCTAACTGCTTTAGAACCTCAGTAGTCTTTTGAGCTAGTTCATGCATTCGAGCACTCAACCCTGGTTGATTCTGACAGACTTTAACAAACTCCGCCATCGGAGTGCCTATCATAGCATCATGCAACAGATATTGCATTCTTGCTGTTTTGTTGAGCGAGTACCGTGTAGCGCTCCATCCACAATTTGATTCTCCCCTATAGTCCCTGATATCAGACTTGCAGTCCATGTTGTTTATCAAACTTTCCATATGTTCTGCGAGTTCTGTTAAGAAGAAGTCATCATGAAAAACCTTGTAGGCGGTGATTAAAAAATCTAGATATGGTGCTTCATTTGCATTCAGCATACCCCAGTCGTTTCGGTAATACTTGTAGCATAGTGTGCTATTTGGACTCATGAGCCAGAGTAAACGTGTGAGTTTGTGAAAGTCTAATTTCTCACCGACATCCAAATAATACAGATGATTATCCTTATTCATGATAGGCAGTATTTTGTTTGTTGCCCCGAATGTTAACTGCTTTAGTTCTCCGGTTTCCAGACTGATAGAGAAAATTTGATAATAATTGTCCTTTAGACTACTGAATAGAACTGAATTATCGTCTGCACTTGGAAAATGCATTGCGGTGTCGGTGTTGATGCATTTGGATAATGAAGAAGTTGCAGTATCAATAACCAATACCCTGTCTCTGGTCAATACTAAAGCTAATTTGGAGTCAGGGGTGAATAGTATTTTGCTGTCAATTGTAAGTGAAGGTAAGTTGCCCTTGACTATGCTCACTTCACCGGAAGCTAGGTTAATCAAAAATGGTGTGTACTGCAAACCCTCTTTGCTATCATGGAGGGATAGGAAAGCCAGCCATCTCCCATCTGACGAGAGGCAGTAGTCATTTGCATCACCATGTAATACAGTAGTTAGATTTACTTTATCCATTGTAGACACATTAATTTTCCAAATCTCACAATAGTAGCTTCGCAATTGGGTATAATATATATTATTACCATCTGGCGATATGCGCGGTTTATAGACAGGAGCGGGGAATTTGAATCTGATTATTCTGCCATCCGATATACTTTGCAAGTTTATATAGCCTTCTGTCTGGTCAATGTATACCATTTTGCTGCCATCTGATGTGAAAGAAGGCACTCCTTTGATTGAAGTGGAATCTAAGCTCAATACAGCTTGTTCCGATTTGCAGCTTGAGATAGGTAGAATAATGAGCAGCAACACAAAAATTATCGCCGTGGCGATATCCATTTTACGTATACGCATGCCTTGCTCTCCACCCGTTATTTAGCAGGTACAAACTCAAAACCAGCATGGCCACTCATGAACTGCAATAGCAACGAACTCAGTACCATTATCCGCTTTTTTATACCTATACTCTTGGGCATGCTGTGAACTCAAACAATCTATCAATTGCGTACTAGTCTTGATTCCCGGCTGGGCTTAGCCGTCTTTTATGAATTGTTTTTTTTCAACGTTTCCTTGTGAATTCGACATATCAAATTTGATTTAAACACCTGGATCTATTTTGTGTATTTGAGCTAGTCTTTGTTCTGCAGTAGTCCAATCTTCCATGGTGTCAATGTTGATCGACTCTTCTTCTGACAGGAGTAAAGGGCGGCAGTCTTCGCCGTAAAGGCTATGGGTCTCCATCACCACGTTACGCCATGTTACGTACACCGTCCCATCACGATAATATGCCCTGGGCGCATCCTGTCTGCGGGTTATGGCGTGTCCTTCAGGTAGGAAGTGTATCAGCCTGCCCTCCGTAATCTTCATCACGTAGTGCGGCGAAAAATGCTCTGGCACCGGCACAACGCTCACCACTGAATCACACCGCGTCTCACGTAGAATGGAGACGGCTTGAACAATGTGCTCTGGGCGCCGTAGTGGGGCCGTTGGCTGCAATAGCACAACCACCTCGGGCTTCCAGTCATCCTTCTCCAGACTGGCAACAGCGTGTTCCACTACAGGCAGCATAGGCGTGTCGTCCCGTGCCAACTCTGGTGGACGTAGGAACGGCACCTCAAGCCCCAGTCCACGGCCTACCTCAGCAATCTCCTCCGAGTCCGTAGTCAGAATCACCCGATCGATTATACCTGCCCCCTTCGCCGCTTTCACCGTGTAGTACAGCAGCGGCTGTCCCGCGAGAAGACGCACGTTCTTTCCCGGAATCCCCTTGGAGTCGCCTCTCGCAGGAACGATACCCAATACATAGCCCATCAGACTACACCATCATGGGTAGTATTTTGAACCATCCTCACCTCTCGAAGCATCTCAGTGCTCCCCGACGACGGAACGTAATCGGAACGTGGCACACCCAGCTGGCACACATATCTAATGTGCAGATGGTCCGACGCATAGTTCTTCTTGAGATAATCAAACCCAAAACGAATGAGATAGGCTTTTATCGTCGCCTCGGTCAGATAGTAGGGATGGTCGATTTTGACCGCCTCCTCAATGCTCCAATTTCTCAGGTAGGCAGCGCGGAAGTCAACTATATCAACGAAGAATATACCTGAAGGACTCAGAATTCGGCGTATCATATCCAGTGTTGCTGCTACGTCTAGCAGATGGTCGATTGTCTGGCAGAGCGTTATCACATTAAACGTACGGCCATCGGGACGAAAGTCTTCGATTAATCCCACGATTGTCTCCAGCCCTAATTGTTGCGCACACTCAATCTCCAGTGGAGCCGGATCCAGGACAGTAGCTGCCAGGCCAAATTGCTTGGCCAGATAATGTGCTACCACCCCGGTCGAGCCGCCGATATCAAGCAACGTGCTACATTTGTTGGCCGGCATAGAGGGAGCTAGAAAAGCTGCCAGGTTCTGCGCGTAAACCTGCTGCTCCTCCTGAATGGTGTCTGCGTCAATCCGCCGTCTGTGATAGGCGCTCACCAGTGGCCTATACACACTGGCATAGAATTCCTTGTATGCCTCAGGCGTCATGACAGGATTTAGAAACACAAGGCCGCATTGCAGACACGCATTAGCTTTAGCTGGGAAACCATAGCGATCGCGGTGCACAAGGGTTATAAATCGCTGACCTCCGCAGAGGTTGCACGATGTCACTTCCACCATAGTTTGTCTGGTGTAGTCATAGCCGAGGCTATGTATGCGCTCGTAGCGATCTGTGCCCAATGTCATGGGAAGACGATATCCTTCAATAGCAAAGTCTCTTCTCAATTCTTAGCTCATAGGATGATAGCAGTTCCGCGCAGCGTGGCCCTGCGTTCCCATTACCGTAAATAGGGTCTGAGGGGTAGTGACGATTCGATAGCTGGCGGCGTATGGCGGCCGCAATCTCCTCTCGGTCGTGGCCAACATCGATAACGTTGCGCCCCCGCTCCCGGCCTGACTGACGGCCGCCTATATTCACCGCAGACACACCCAGGAACGCGCACTCGCGGATGGCAACGCTGGAGTTCCCTACTATACAGCGGCTGTTGTACACCAGGCGCAGGAAGTCTGTAGGCCCCATGTTTCTGAAGAAGTGTATGTTACCCGGCTGTTCTGTCTCCCGGAAGACACGTATACCTTTAGAAGTACCATCAGAACCTGCATCTACGTTTGGCCAGAACCAGAACGTAGGTAAATTCAAATCGCGCACGGCATGCAGGGTCTCTGTGATATGGTGGCGTGCCTCGGCGTACTCAGTAGTGACAGGATGCTGAATCGCTACCAGATATGCATCTGAGAGGTCAAGCTGTACACCCACGCCGCCGTATTTCTGGAAGGGGTCGAAGTCCAGCGATGGGTGGCGCAGTACCTCCGCTGCCAGGTCTATAGAGGGGCAGCCTGTGACAAACACCGTATTCGGATCTTCACCCATTCGGATGACGCGCTCGGCCGCCTTCTCGGTGGCAACAAAGTGCAGGTTTGAGAGCTTGGTAACGGCATGGCGCACTTTCTCATCCACCGAGCCAGTGACCTCGCCGCCCTGAACATGGGCAACTGGGATGTTCATGTAGGAAGCGGCTATTGCGGTAGCCAGGGTCTCATAGCGATCAGCTACAGTTACCACCACATCAGGCTTCAGATTGTCAAAAGCAGTCGCCAGTTCAATCAGGCCCAGGCCCGTGGTTTTGGCCATAGAGGTCAGATTCTCCCCCTCTAGAACCATGTATACGCGTGCCGCGATATCGAAGCCATCTCTTTCAATATCATGTACGCTACTTCCGTAGCGGTCAAGCAGCGCGGAGGCACCCACCACCAGTTGCAGTTCCAGTTCAGGATGTGCCTTAACAGCCTGCAAAACAGATTTGATGCGGCTGTAGCTTGGCCGGGCAGTGACTACTACACAGACTTTGCGACGCATGTGCTATATCGGCTCCAAATATTCTTCATGCAACAACTCATTGGCAGACACAGCGCGTTTCAGGCGACGACCTATCACCTCTGACATCCGCGCCACAGGGATTCCCGTACCCGGCTTTTTCCCGGTCAGGTGCTCCTCTCGCAGTACAGTGCCAGCCGGTAGCTCTGTGCGTAGTGTAATGCTTTTATTAAATGAACGCTTTAACGGCATCATTTCCCGAGCTATAGCATCTTTATCCAGTGGATTGATTGTCATCTTTTTGATGAAATGCACTCCTTCAACAAGCTGGCGCAGTTCAGAGGTGGTAACAGAAGAAGACACATCCGGCCCGTACATTTCGCGACTAAGTGTAACATGCACTTCGAATGCAACTACGTCAAGAGTAACCGCTGCCAGACTGGGGTAGATGGTGCCGGAGTGGTCGGAGAGACCAACTGCACAGCCATACCGAGCCTGAAAAAAGGGGATGAGATTCAAGCCCACCTTCTCGGGGGGAGTGGGGTACATTGATGTACATTGCATTACAATGAGCGGTAACCCCTTTGATTTTATGCGTTCCACTGCATCATCTATCTCGCTCAAGGGGCTCATGCCTGTGGACAGCATAATGGGTAACCTGGTTTCTGCAAGGCATTCAAACATCTGAATGTTGTTGACTTCTCCTGACGCTATCTTCCAGGCCTTTACTCCTATCCTTTTCAGGAGCTCAACTGCTTCCAGAGAAAAAGGGGAGCTCAAGAAGAGCAACCCCCGCTCTTCGGCATGTTTTTTCAGGCCGCACCATTGCTCCTCCGTAAACTCCATACGTTTCCAGTATTCATATCTGGTGGAGTCCTGTAAACTGAACTTAACACGCCACGGCTCTTCAAGTGTACTTTCAGCATCAGCAATATGCGTCTGGAACTTGACTGCATCAGCGCCGGCAGCGGCAATGGCGTCAATGGCCGCATGTGCTAAGCCCAGGCTGCCATCATGGGCTTGCGCAACCTCTCCAACGATTAAGCACTTACCTGCCGGCCAGATATCGTGCCCATCAATCTTAATATCTGAAACCCATTGCTTCATCTTTTTCTTATACTTTCTATAAGATGATACTTCAACTTATTGATACTAGCAAGTTCCTCCATCGCAGTAGCGATGCCTTGCTTGCCAGCGTAATATTGCTTAAGAACAAGGCCGACGCCTGTCTATTTTAACATGTATATTTTCCGAAGAGTATCCCTGGAGAAGTTCAGGAAAAAGGATATCTCGGACTTGTTTAGTCCCTTTGTTATAAGCAAGACACCGAAGTAAATCAAGATGCCACAGAGGATTGATATTAAGACTGTGGTTATTGATTTCGGATTGAGCAGCCAGATACATAGCATCATAATAGATGAGGCGATTGCGCTCTTCAACATGAAATGCAGACTGAGGTCGAATTTCATGTACCTGCGGCTCACCATCAAGCCTAGTATGCCGAGAACGCCGTAGGCGACAAAGGTGGCTACGGCTGCTCCTAGTATGCCCATGAGCGGAATCAGGAGGATATTCAGTATGATATTTATAATAGCCGAGATGCCGAGGAGCCTTAGTGTCAGGTGTGTCTTGTTGGCGAGTAATATGATATAAAGGTAAATTCGATAGAAGCCGAAGAGTACGGTGCCGAAGGCAACAAAAGGCACTACGGCTTTGCCGGCAACAAACTCTGGCCTAGTCAGTATAGAAAGTAACGGCTCGGCTAGTATTGTCAGGCCGAAGGCGGAAGGCACGGCAATCATCATGAAGTACTTCAATGAGTACTTCAGGTAATTCTTGGTTTCACTTATTCTTCCCTCCTCGTAGGACTTAATTATGGTTGGATATAATACGGTACCCAGCGGTAAAAGGATAAAAGTGGCATAGCCGGCTATGGTGTAAGCGGCGTTGTAGATACCAACGGCGGCGACTCCTAAAAAGTAGCTGATGACATATCTATCGCTGACATCTATTATCCACAATATGGCTACGTTTGGGGTGAGCGGTATGCCCCACCTCAAGTACGATTTAATGTTTGAAAAGTGTGGCATATGTAAGCCGGTTTGTCTCAAGGTAATGAAAAGTTTTAATATGAGGAATATCACTTCGCTGCCTATGACTGCGAAAATGACTCCGGTCAGTTTGTAACCCAGTGACAGAGCTGCAAAGATAAAGCCAACCCGGATGATGTTCTGTCCTAGGTTAAATGCTACAAAAAGGCCCATCTTTAGTTGCATCCGAAAGAATGCAAGCGTTAATCCATCTAGTGAATTGAATAGAATCAGGATAGAGGCGAGTTTGATATAAGAAGACGAATTTATATCCTTAAAGATAAGGCTAGCCAGGTAGTCGGAAAAAAGGAACAAAAGGATTGAAAAGGTTATTCCGCAAATGCAGACAGTGGCCAGGGCGGAAAGGAAATCTTCACTAATTCTACCCTTGTCTTTTTCGGCAGTGAGAAAGCGTACAATAGCATCATTGAGGCTAAGTAAGGCAAAAGGGACAATCACAGATATGGTGACAATTATCAGAGACCATGTGCCGTAAAGGGTAATCCCCAACCCTTTGGTGAGGATGGCAAGTTGGATAAAGCCTAGCAAGCCGATGGCAATGTTAGCGCCGACGACATAGCTAACCTGCCGACCGAAGTTGGTGTATCGTTTTTCAGTATCCATTGTGATGACTTCGTGCACTCATTTGGTATAAAAACTATGGCACTTGGGTATTTAACAACCCAAGTGCTATGAGATATTATGGGTTATGTAGATACTAGTCAAGGACGTTTATGCCCACCAACCAAATAATTAGGCTTGAAACTATCATAGACTTGTCCAGACAACAGGCCAATCTATTTCTGCTAGCACATCTCAGATACATGTTTATGGGCCGTTTATAAAGCTTCGTGCAGAACTCCAAGCGCCCCAGCCGGCGGCATTATAGGCGCTGGCTCTCCAGTAGTAGGGAGTGCCGTTATTGGGGAAGTCAGTGTATGTTCTAGAGGTAGCTGTGTAGGTATAGTTATAGTGGAAGAGTGGTGAGAAAGCTGGGCTGGCGCTGACCTGGACGGCGTAGTTTGTGGCTCCGGATACGGAGGACCACTGGAAGGTCACGGAGGTACCCGGGACTGTGGCGCCGTTAGCTGGAGAAGTGAGGGTTGGAGCTGGCGGCGGGCTGCCTGTTGATGTTAGACTTGTTGTCGGGTCACCGTAGAGGTTGAAGTTATACCAGTTCGCTAGCCAGCATTGATGATTGGGGGTTACGTTAGTTTTTGTCTGATACAAAGCTTCCCCGGCAGGTTGGTTGAAGGCGGGAACCAACCTCTTTATATATTCATAGCCAATTGATGCATTGGTCATACCGTTAGGAAAGCTGGTCTGGGTGTAAGAAAACCAGGAATTCCTGGTCGCGCTCACGGTGGCGATGCCGCCCCGTTTCAGGATGGCATATTGCAGGTTGTTGCTGTTTTCAGGATAACCATTCAGGCAGGAACATTGGTAGGTGAAGGAGGGATGGCTATCGTCGAGTGAAGAACAGTAAGAGCTATCGAATAATGTGCCATCCTTGCATTCAGGGCAACCGTTTTCAACTCCATAACCTACACCTACGACGGTGGCGTTGCCATGTCCCCACCAGCAAACAATGCCGTAGTCGTTGCCTACCCAGCGGTCTCGAACTACTGTACCTCCTCTCAGCTCCTGTTCACTGGTGTAGGTGGAATCTAACCCGCAGGCACCAGTGCCCTGCTGATACTGCCTCCATGAACTGTAGCCAGCACCATTCAGGTAATTGGTTCTCATCTGCTCTCCCAGTCGGGCTCCATCATACGGTGGGTCTGAGCAGTACTGAAAGCCCATAGGTAGCAGCGCACTTTGCCGCCAGGCGATGCTTCCCGAGGTCTCATAGTCGATTATCTTCTGCAATATACTGTCCAGAGTAGTATATTCAGCACTATATACGGGTATCCTGCCCACATAGACCTCCGGGGCGAAATCCACACCTCCGGTAACGGGAAAGTCACCATTCGGCGACCCACCCCATTCTCCATAGTATTGGTCGTTATCTACGTCCCAGTCCCCAGTCAGGTCGGCATAAAAGTGGTCGGTCGGGGTGGCGGCAATGGTATAATCGGTTTGGTTCCTCCCGGGATAGCACATCTTCATGGGCACATCCCCTTCTCCACTCTCGTACGGACTAGGGTTTCCAATTAACAGAACCCAGCTTATGCCATAACCCACGTAGTTATTTTGCAGCCATTTTCTTATCTTATCGGCTTTTTGGTTAGGCGCATCCCCGGTCACGGCACCCCATGTGCCCTCGGTGACAACCAGCACGGTGTGTCCCTGGTTTTGCTTGTGAGTTACGAATGAGGCCAATTTGGTGCTGTTAGCCTGTATGGCACTGGTGGTGATGATGACGTAATCATAAGTGCCGTTTGACGGGGAGAATGCTTTGGCATCTGTCCGGTACATGGCTTTTGCTTGCTGGTAATTAAAAAGAATTTGAGCGGCAGTATCATCCATAGCTACATCGTTCGTGAGGCTTCCCTGTATCTCCATTGCCGACCGGTCATAGCTTATCTCTATGGTCACGCTTTGTATCAGTGTTAGCTTCTGGGACACGGGGTTATACTGGAAGGGTGTGAAGTCCACCTTGGTAAACTTCCATTTCCTCATCTGGGAGTAGGGGAGCAACGTTAAATAAGTTTCAGGGAAGTCGGCATCGGTTCCATAAACCTCCATATTCTTGCCGCTTGCGATGTCCTCCTCTTCTCTAGGTTCGTCTATCTGCCCATCATCGGTCCCGGGAACAATTGGCCCCGCTGGCTTGATATTATATGTTCCTTCGAGGACACGGGTTTCAGCTGGGATGATGTTCAATTTCAGGCTCGACCAGATGATATCAGGTGGAACGGCGATATTGTAGACTTTATGTGGGAGCATGGGGTCGCCGGGCGAGAGATTTGAAGGGAAGTCTTCCATTTGTATAACGTCCAGGCCATTCTCGTCCTTGGTTATGGTGTATT
>Ga0299912_10002439_pt1 | contig 15230 bp, 11 predicted proteins | sample RVTome_2_FD_207667 | JGI IMG/M metagenome (GOLD analysis project Ga0299912, IMG submission 207667) | Soil microbial communities from uranium-contaminated site in the Upper Colorado River Basin, Wyoming, United States - RVT95D214 (version 2) ... | reverse complement strand
AGGCAATCGCGGTGATGCTGCTGGCCTTGCTCTCCGCGGGGCCAGCAGCGGCCGCATTGCTCGAGGTGCCTGAAGACCACGAGACCATCGCGGCTGCCCTCGGTGCAGCAGGCTATGGCGACACCGTCAGCATCGCCCCCGGCACCTACTATGAGCACGATCTCGTCTGGCTGCCGGGCGTTTCGATACTCGGACGCACAGGGAGTCCTGGGATGGTGATTATCGACGCCCAGACTCAAGGGCGAGTGCTTGGCGGTGAGAACCTTGTCCCAGAGAATGAGCTCGCGCACCTCACGCTTCGAGGCGGGCATGAGCCTGGGCTCTATGGGAGCGGGCTCATGGCCATTGGAGATCCGATCCTGCACGACCTGATCATCGAGGACTGCATCTCGACAACGGTCATCTACGGCATCGGCCTCTACACGGACGGCGGAGCAACGATCACCGACTGCGTGCTGCGCAACAACCGCTCAACGGCTGCCGACACCAAGGGCGGTGGCGCGTGGCTCGACACATGGGCGAACCGTCCTATTCGAGTGCAGAACGTCGAGGTCTATGGCAATCAAGCGGAAGATGGAAGTGGGCTCTTCATCAACGGCAGGTCCGCCTATGTGGATGGCCTCTACTGCCACGACAACCTGGGCGTGGGTCTGGCAGCCTACCATATCGACACCGATGGCGAGGGGCCCACGATCGAGAACTCGCTGTTCGTGGACAACACCGGCTCGGCGATCTACTTCGCTGCCGGCATCGTCCTGCGCAACTGCACGATCGTCGGCAATGGGCCGCAGGGCTCTGGATGGGGCGCGCTCGCCTGCTGGTCGACCTGGGATCACCCGCACAACCCAACCATCGCGCAGTGCATCATTGCCAACAACAAGGGCTCCGGCATCAGTTGGTATGAGCCCTCGCCCTACACGATCGAGTGCAATGACGTCTACGGCAACGTCTTCGCCAACTACGTCAACATTCCGGACCTCACCGGCGAGGACGGCAACGTCTCGGTGGATCCCGAGTTCTGCGGTAGCGGCGTCGGCAACTACGGCCTCCAGGCGGACTCTCCCTGCGCCCCCGGAAACAACGACTGCGGTCTCCTCATGGGTGCTCAGCCCGTGGCCTGCGGCGACACCGCCGCCAGGGCGACGAGCTGGAGCCATGTGAAGAGCCTCTACTGATCCGCCCGCTGCCCCCTTGCATCTGCCCTCCCGCCGTGCGAGAAGGAGGCTGCGGCGGCTGTCTCCTCCCGGTCGCCGTGGACGAGGAGAGCCGTGAGCGACCCCGCCGCCCCGGCGGGGAGCGAGCGCTTCGTGGACGTGGCGCTCCCCCTGCCCCTGGACCGCAGCTTCAGTTACCGCTTGCCGCCCGAGCTGCCGACGCCCGCCCCGGGGACCCGCGTGCGCGTGCCCTTCGGCGCCGGCGAGGAGACGGGCTTCGTCCTCGGCAGCCTGGGGCCCGGCCAGCTCGCGGCCGGCCTGCGCGCCGATCCCGCCAAGATCAAGCCCGTCAGCGAGCTGCTCGACGCCGAGCCCTGGCTGGACGCCGGGCTCCTCGGCCTGGCCCGCTGGCTGGCCGACTACTATGCCGCCGGTCTGGGCGAGGTGCTGCGCAGCATGGTGCCCGTGAAGCCGATGAAGCGGCCGCGCCTGCCGGCGGCGCCGCCCCTGCCCCCGCCGGACGCTCCCCAGCGCCTGACGCCGCCCCAGGCCGCCGCCCTGGCGGCCGTGAAGGCGGCCCTGGACGCGGGCGGCTTCGCGCGCTTCCTCCTGGACGGCGTCACCGGCAGCGGCAAGACCGAGGTCTACCTGCAGGCCATCGTCCACTGCCTGGCCGCGGGCCGCCAGGCCATCGTCCTCGTGCCCGAGATCAGCCTCACGCCCCAGGCCGCCCAGCGCTTTCGCGCCCGCCTGCGCGAGGGCGTGGGCGTCTTCCACAGTGGGCTGGCGGCGGGCGAGCGCTACGCAGTCTGGGAGGGGATGCGCGCCGGGCGCCTGCAGGTGGTGCTGGGCCCGCGCTCGGCGATCTTCGCCCCCTGCCCGCGCCTGGGCCTCGTCGTGATCGACGAGGAGCACGACAGCTCCTACAAGCAGACGGAAAAGCCCCGCTACCACGCCCGCAGCGTGGCCATGCTGCGCGCCCGTGACGCGGGGGCGGTGGTGCTGCTGGGCAGCGCCACGCCCTCGCTCGAGAGCCTGCACAACGTCCGCCTGGGCAAGTACCGCCGGCTCGAGCTGCCCGAGCGCGTGGCCGGCGGCCAGCGGCCGCGCCTGGAGATCCTGCCCATGGCCGCCGAGACCGGCCTGCTGGCGGCCCCGCTCGCGGAGGCCATCGGCGCCTGCGCCGAGCGGGGGGAGAAGGCCATCCTCCTGCTCAATCGGCGGGGGCATAGCCGACTCCGCTTGTGCCGGGACTGCGGCTACCTGCGCCGCTGCAGCCGCTGCGAGATCCCGCTCGTCTACCACTCGCGGCGCGAGCGCCTGCTCTGCCACTACTGCGGGCAGGAGCGGCCGCTCGAGCCCGTCTGCCCGGATTGCGGCGGCCGCCGCTGGGTGCTGCTCGGCGCCGGCACCCAGCAGCTCGAGCTGGAGCTGGGCCTGCGCTTCCCCGGGTTGCCGCTCCACCGCATGGACTTGGACAGCACGCGGCGCCGCGGCGCCCACGCTGACATCCTCGGCCGCTTCGCCGCGCCGGGGCCGGCCATTCTCTTGGGCACGCAGATGATCGCCAAAGGTCACCATTTCCCCGAGGTGACCCTGGTGGGGGTGGTGGACGCGGATTCGGGCCTCTTTCTGCCCGATTTTCGGGCTGCCGAGCGGAGTTGGCAGCTCCTGGAACAGGTGGCCGGCCGCAGCGGCCGCGGCGAGCGGCCCGGCCGGGTGCTCGTGCAGACCTATGCTCCCGGGCACCCGCTGCTGGCGGCCCTGGCGCGGGATGAGCTGGCAGTGGTGGTCGAGCGCGAACTGGCCGAGCGCGAGGCCCTGGGCTACCCGCCCTTCCGCCGCCTGCTCGCGCTGCTCGTCAGCGCTCCTGAGGAAGCGCTGGCCCAGGAGGCAGCCCGCCGCCTGGCCGCCGGCCTCCGCGAGCGCTGGCCCGAGGCGCTGGTCGACCCGTTGCCGGCCGGTACGGGGCCCACGTCCGGGTGCTCCGGAGGAGCAGCCCGGACCCAGGTGGAGATCCTGGGACCCGTCGAGGGCTACCCGGCCCGGCTCAAGGAGCGCTATCGCCAGCAGCTCCTGATCAAGGGCCGCCTCGACAGCGGCCAGAAGCGCGGCATCGCGCCGCTCTTCGCCGAAATCGCCCGCCGGCTCGGCCGCAGCGGCGCCCTCGGCCTGGAACTCGACGTCGATCCCGAGAGCCTCCTGTGACGGGAGCCGGCGGCCTTGACATTTCCCCATGTGGCCGCTAGCTTTGCGCTGGTCCGCCCCTCGACCCATCATTCTCTAGTACAGCAAAAATGCCAGATCCGGCCGCTGCGCGGCTGGTCGCTTGGGCGCCTCTCGATCCAAGGAGGACGGTTCTGGGATGAGACAGAGACACGCGCTGACGGTGGCCCTCCTGGGTCTGCTTGCCTTCGCCTTCGGCTGCAACTCCATGCAGACCTCGAGCGCTATCCTGCGCTTCCAGCAGGGTGAGTTCGAGTCGGCCGACTCCCTCTGCGGGGAGGCCATCCGGGTCAATCCCGACGACGGCGAGGCCTACTTCTACCGGGCGCTCAGCCAGTCGATGCTGCGCAACTACGCCGCGGCTTACGCCAACTTCCGCAAGGCGGCCGAGCTGAAGCCCGACCGCGCGACGATGGCGCAGCAGAACATCGACCACAACTTCGCCGAGGTCTTCAACAATGGCGTCGATGCGGCCAACCGGGACGAGACCGAGCTGGCGATCGAGTACTTCACGACCGCCACCCAGGCCAATCCGGACAACCCGGGGGGCTACACGAATCTGGCCAAGGCCTACTGGACCAAGGCCGAGAAGCTGCGCGAGTACGCCAAGGAGGACTTCAAGACCAACGCCCTCCTGGCCGTGGACAACTTCGAGATCGGCCTGGGCAAGGAGAGCGACGCGGTCAAGCGCGAGGAGACGGCCCGCGCCCTGGCCGCCGTGCTGGGCAATCTCTACATCGAGAGCGAAGAGGACGCCCGCGAGCCCTACCTCACCAAGTACCGCGAGTTCACGAAGGAGCTCGGCCAGCTCTTCGGCCCGCACGAGGCCTTCGGCCGGGTGCTCTTCGACAAGGCCGAGGACATGCGCGCCAACAAGCGCAAGGAAGAGCTGTATCGCGACTACTACACCTACGGCGGCGAGGCCTATGGCAAGGCGGCCGACATCCGCCGCGACTTGGGCCAGACGGACGTCGACGTGCCGCTCTTCGCCGGCATCGCCTACCTGAATGCCGAGATGTTTGCCGAGGCGGCCAAGTACCTGAACATGACCGTCCAGCTCGATCCCAACCTCGAGCAGGCCTGGTTCTACATGGAGTTCAGCTACTACAAGGCCGGCAAGTACGACGACGCGATCAAGGCGGGCCTGTTCATCGACGAGACCCTGGGCAGCACGGATTCCCAGGTCTTCCAGATCCTCTGGCAGTGCTACTGGGACAAGGCGGTCGCCGCCGACACGGCCGGGGACAGCGCCGCCTTCCTGGAGAACCGCCGGCTCTACGAGGACGCCTACATCACCTGGGCCACCTACAAGGGTCTCTCCGACGTGACGCCGAAGCCGTTGCTGTCCAAGGACGAGCAGGCCAAGGAAGAGAAGATCAGCAAGGCGATCTTCGAGAAAGGCGGCATCGCCGTCATCGATGCCCAGATTGCGGGGCGGTTCATCAAGGGCAACCTGATCAACAAGGGCAGCTCGACGGTCGACTATATCGAGATCTCGATCAGCCTGAAGGACGCCAACGGGCAGTCCATGGGCGATACGTTTACCGAGTTGGAAAGCCTGAAGCCCGGCGTGACCCGGAGCTTCTCGGCCGCCTTCATCCAGGACGATGTGGCCGGTTTCACAATCACGGATATCATTACCGAGTAGTTGGCCCGGATCTTGTTAGGCGCTGGGCGGCAGGGGCCGTCCAGCGCCGCCCCCATCCGCCGCCGGCCGGCCGGCCTTTCGGGGTCGGCGCCTGCCGGCCGCGCTTGACAGCCCGCGGCGGATCGGGTAACTTAATGGCCTGAGGCGCCCTCCAGGGCGCGACCCGGACGTCCCGTCCCCGACCCCATCGCATCCAGCGCCATGTGTCGGTAGCCCGCGCCCTTTCGCGGGGTCCAATTCTCTCGATTGCCTGGAGTGAAACCCCTTGAGAGCAGAAACTGACGAGAAGACCTCGCGCGGCCGTCGGCGCGGCTTCGAGCGCCGTCGCGGTAGCGGCGGCGGCAGCAGCAGCGGCGGCAACAACCAGCGCCAGCCCCAGCATATCCAAGACATGGGCGAGCATCCCAACGGCAAGGGCTGCGATCCCGACACCGTCACCCGGGAAACCGCCACGGGGGCGGTCATGGACATCGCCCAGCTCAAGCGTGAGCCCGTGGCCAACCTGGTGGAAATCGCCCAGGGTCTGGAGATCGAGGGCGCCAGCGGGATGCGGAAGCAGGAACTGATCTTCCGCATCATCGAGGTGCAGACCCAGCAGAAGGGCTTCCTCTTCTCGGAGGGTGTGCTGCAGGTGCTGCCCGAGGGTTACGGCTTCCTACGCTCGCCGGACTACAACTACCTGCCCGGCCCGGACGACATCTACATCAGCCCCAGCCAGATCAAGAAGTTCGACCTGCGCACGGGCGACACGGTCTCGGGCCAGGTGCGCCCGCCCAAGGAGAGCGAGCGCTACTTCGCCTTGCTCCGGGTGGAGACGATCAACTACGTCGCGCCGGGCGAGGGCAAGGCCAAGGCCAAGGTGCTCTTCGACAACCTGACGCCGCTCTACCCCGAGGTGAAGCTGGACCTCGAGTACAAGGCGACCGACCTGACCACCCGCGTCATCGACCTGATGACGCCGATCGGCAAGGGCCAGCGCGCCCTGATCACCGCCCCGCCGCGCACCGGCAAGACCGTCCTGCTGCAGAACATCGCCAACGCGATCAGCACCAACAACCCCGAAGTGAAGCTGATCGTGCTGCTCATCGACGAGCGGCCCGAGGAAGTCACCGATATGTCGCGTAACGTCGTCGGCGAGGTGATCAGCTCAACCTTCGACGAGCCCGCCGAGCGCCACGTCCAGGTGAGCGACATGGTGATCGAAAAGGCCAAGCGGCTGGTCGAGCATGGCCACGACGTGGTCATCCTGCTCGACTCGATTACCCGCCTGGCCCGCGCGCATAATGCGGTGGTACCGCACTCGGGCAAGATCCTCTCCGGCGGCGTGGACAGCAACGCGCTGCAGCGGCCCAAGCGCTTCTTCGGCGCGGCCCGCAACATCGAGGAGGGGGGCAGCCTGACCATCATCGCGACGGCGCTCATCGAGACCGGCAGCCGTATGGACGAAGTGATCTTCGAGGAGTTCAAGGGCACGGGCAACTGCGAGATCATCCTCGACCGGCGGCTCAGCGACAAGCGCGTCTACCCGTCCATCGACATGTTCCGCAGCGGCACCCGCAAGGAAGAGCTGCTGCTGCCGGATCCGGTCCTCAACAAGATCTGGATCCTGCGCCGCTTCCTGAACGACAAGCCGATTGTCGAGGCCATGGAGTTCCTGCTCGAGAAGATGGCCAAGACGAAGACCAACCAGAAGTTCCTGGAGTCCATGAACGCTTGATCCTTCGGGGCCCCTAGCGCCCCGTGGTCGGCAAGGAGGGAATGTTGCCATGAAAGCTGGAATCCACCCCGACTATGTCGCCTGCAAGGTGATTTGCCTGTGCGGCAACATCATCGAAACGCGGGCCACCCAGCCGGAGATCCGCGTCGACATCTGCTCTACTTGCCATCCCTTCTACACCGGCAAGCAGAAGCTGGTGGATACGGCCGGCCGCGTGGAGCGCTTCCAGCGGCGTTTCAAGGACTACCGCAAGCAGCTCGACAAGCAGGGCTAGCTGGCGACCATGAGCGGGCGCCGTCCCCCCGGCGGGGACGCGCCCGTTTTGTATCGTCCCCCGGCGGGGGACGCAGCCGAGCGGAGTGGCATGCGCGCTGAAGAGAGAGAGAGCTTCGCGGTCGGCGGCCAGGCGGTCATCGAAGGGGTCATGATGCGCGGGCGCGACTTCGTGGCCTGCGCCGTGCGCACGCCCGGCGGCGAGATCGTGCTCAAGAAGGAGCCCTTCCGCAGCGTCCTGGCCCGGCTCAAGTTGGCCAAGGTGCCCGTACTGCGCGGCGCGATCGGTCTCGTCGAGACGATGCTGCTGGGCATGCGCATCCTCAGCTACTCGGCCGAGGTGGCAATGCCCCCCAAGGAGGGCGACGCCGAGGGGGCCCGCCCGGGCGGCAGCCTCAAGGAGAAGCTGGGCCTGGGCCTGACCATGGTGCTCGCCTTCGCGCTCGGCCTGGCGCTCTTCTTCTATATCCCGCTGGTGCTCACCGACCTCACGCCCGGCACCGAGGGCAGCCTGGCCTTCAACATCGTCGACGGCATCTTCCGCCTGGTGATCTTCCTGCTCTACATCTGGGCGATCAGCCTGATGCGCGACATGCGCCGCGTCTTCGAATACCACGGCGCCGAGCACAAGACGATCAACTGCTACGAGCAGCGGCGGCCACTGACGGCGGTCAACATCAAGGCCTGCACGCGCTTCCACCCCCGTTGCGGCACCAGCTTCCTGCTGCTCGTGATGGTGGTCTCGATCCTGGTCTTCATGCCCCTGGGCCGGCCCGAGAGCGTCGGCGAACGCCTGCTGCGCCTGGCCTTCGTGCCGCTGATCGGCGGCCTCTCCTACGAGCTGATCAAGCTGAGCGCCCAGGAGCGCTGGTTCCGTTGGCTGAAGCCGGTGGTCATGCCCGGCCTCTGGCTGCAGCGCCTGACGACGCGCGAGCCGGACCTCGAGCAGTGCGAGGTGGCCCTGCGCGCGCTGGCGGCCTGCCTGGAGCCGGCCGAGCTGGCCGCCCTGACCCCCGTCGAGGAGCCGGACTTCTCGCCGCCGCCCCTGCACTATGAGGAGGGCGAGACCGAGCTCGACGACGACGAGGAGACGCGGCCCCGCCGCGAGGTGAACGCCGAATGAGGGATCTCCGCCCTCGGATCCGAGAAATCCTGGTGCGGCTGGCCGAGCTGGAGCGGCGCATGGTCGATCCAGCGGTCCTGGGCGACCGCCATCGCGCCAAGGAGCTGGGCGGCGAGCTGAAGCACCTGCAGGCCATCGCGCGGCCGGGCCGCCGCTATCTCGCCTTGCAGGAGGCCCTGGCCGAGGCGCGAGAGCTGTTGCACGGCGGCGATCCGGAACTGAAGGAGCTGGCGGCGGCCGAGAAGAGCACGGCCGAGGCCGAGCTGCCCGGCTTGGCCGTGGAGCTCGAGCGCCTGCTCATCCCCCGCGATCCGGATGACGACCGCAACCTGATCCTCGAAATCCGCGCCGGCACCGGCGGGGAGGAGGCCGGCCTCTTCGCCGCGGACCTGCTGCGCATGTACGAGCGCTATGCTGAGCGTCAGAACTGGCGGATGGAAGTGCTCGGCGTGAGTGAGGGCGCCGCCGGCGGCTACAAGGAAGTCACCGCCGCCGTGCGCGGCGAAGGCGCCTACGGGCGGCTCAAGTACGAGTCGGGGGTGCACCGCGTCCAGCGCGTGCCGGCCACCGAGTCGCAAGGGCGCATCCACACCAGCGCCGCGAGCGTGGCCGTGCTGCCTGAGGTCGACGAGGTCGAGGTGGAGCTGGACCCCAACGAGCTGCGCATCGACGTGTTCCGTTCCAGCGGGCCCGGCGGCCAGAGTGTCAACACCACGGACAGCGCCGTGCGCATCACGCACCTGCCCACCGGCCTCGTCGTGAGCTGCCAGGACGAGAAGAGCCAGCACAAGAACAAGGCAAAGGCGTTAAAGATACTTGCCGCGCGCCTCTACGACCTGAAGAAGAGCGAGCGCGACGCCGCGATCAGCGCCCAGCGGCGGGACATGGTGGGCAGCGGCGATCGCTCGGCGAAGATCCGCACCTACAACTATCCGCAGAGCCGCATCACCGACCACCGCATCGGCTTCACGACGCACAACCTGCCCGCGATGCTCGACGGCGACCTCGACGAGCTGATGGATGCCCTCAAGCTCGACGTCCAGGAGCGCCTGCTCGCGGCGGAGGACGCGTGAGTGACGGCCGCGGGAGCGACGGCCGCGTGAGCGACGGGCTGCCGGAAGCCACCGAGCCGGTCTGGACCCTGCTCGAGGTGCTGGGCCCGGCAGCGGACTACCTGGCGGCCACTGGTGTCGAGAACGCGCGCTTCGACGCGGAGTGCCTGCTGGGCCACGTGCTCGGGCTCTCGCGCCTGGACATCTACCTCCAGTACGAGCGGCCGCTGACGGCCGAGGACCGCGCCACCTTCCGCACGCTGCTCCGCCGCCGGCGCGCCCGCGAGCCCTTGCAGCACATCCTCGGCGAGGTGGAGTTCTGTGGCCTCACCTTCGGCGTGAAGCCGGGGGTCTTCATCCCCCGCTCCGAGACCGAGCTGCTCGCCGAGCGCGTGCTCACGCGCCTGGCGGCGGAGTTTCCCTCGGGCGGCGGCCGCCTGGGCAACCATCCCCTGCGTGCGCTCGAGCTGGGGGTAGGCAGCGGAGTGATCGCCGTCAGCCTGGCGGTGAAGCGTCCGGACCTGAACATCTGGACCAGCGATATCGCGCCGGCCGCCCTCGCCCTGGCCGCGGAGAACGCCAAGCGGCACGGCATGGCAGCGCGGGTGGATCTGCAGGCCACCGACGGCCTGCCTCGGGACAACGGCGGCCTCGTGCATCTGGTGGTGAGCAATCCGCCCTACGTGCGCCTCGACGAAGCGCCGCTCCTGGCGCCCGAGGTGGCGGACTACGATCCGCCCGAGTCGCTCTTCGGCGGCGAGGACGGTCTCGACTTCTATCGCCGCCTGGCCGCCGAGGCCCCCGCGCGCCTCGTGCCGGGGGGAATTCTGGCGATGGAGATCGGCGCCGATCAGGGCGAGGCCGTCCAGGCCATCGTCCGCGCGGCCGGCTTCGTAGACGTGGAACTCGAGCAGGATTACAGCCGCCGCGACCGCTTCGTCTTCGCCCACCGAGCCTGAGCGGCGCGTCCGCCGGAGCGGCCGCCTCCCATCCCGCCGCCACCGCCGCCGGCCGCCCGCCCCGGGGGCGGGGCCCCCGGGGCGCAACGGACAAGTTACTTCCTCGGCACCCAGGCGAGATCGAGGATCGTGAAGGTCGGGCTGCGCGTCTCGAAGACGGGCGCGATCGGCAGGCCGATCTCCGGCTTCGCGCCGCGCAACTGGCTCATGATCACCGTCGCCACGCCTTCGATCTCCACCGAGATCAGTTCACAGGGCATGGGCACCCGGTTGAAGGCGCCCGGGTGGGCCACGGTGATGTGCGTGTGGATCTTCGCCTTCTTGCTCGCCAGCTCCGTGATGTCGTGCCAGGCCATCTTCTCCAGGCAATCCGGGCAGTAGACGCGCGGCGGCAGGAAGTAGCGGCGGTCCTTGCCAGCGCCCTCGCACTTCTTGTTTTCGCAGCGCGTCGCCATCAGCCGGCCCTCGGCGAGCCCTTTGAAGAAAGGCGTCTCGCCGCCATAGGTGTGAATGTGGATCGGCGCGCGCGGCTTCTCGATGACCATCGGCTCGAGGCTGCGGAGCACCGTCGCGCCGGGGTTCAGGTTGTTGTACTCGAATTCGTGCTTGGCCATGGTCGCCTCCCTACTTCTTGATCACCGCGCTGGGGTGCATCAGGATCGAGCAAGTGACGTGCGAGCCCACGCCGGCATGGCTGATGGCCAGGCCGCGCTTCGCGTTGGGGACCTGGAGATTGACGAAGTCCTTCGGCTTCTCCTTGCCGAAGCGCTTCCACATCTCCGGGCGCTCGTGGAAGTAGGACCAGCGGTTTTGGAGCTGCCAGAACAGCTCGGCCACCTGCATGATGCCGGTGGCGCCCACGGCGTGCATGCAGCCGATCAGACCGCCCGACAGGTTCGAGGGCACGCGGCCCCGCTTGCCGGCCAGCTTGGCCGGGAAGCTGCCGTCCTTGGGCACGGTCAGGTAGGCGTCGCCGCTCTCGACGTAGTCCGGGCCCGAGCCGTAGGGCCGCAGGCCGATGTCCTCGTAAGTCTGGATGTCGGAAATCGTGAAGGCGTCGTGCAGCTCGACGAGGTCGAGATCCTTGCAGGGGTCGACGATGCCGGTCATCCCGTAGGCGTAGTAGGCCGCCATGCGCGCCGCGAGGAAGCCCGTGAAGCCCGGGTAGCGCTCGGTCTTCTCCTTCCCGTACAACGCCTTGTAGGCCCGCTTGACGGCCGCATTGTCGCGTTCGGCGGGCAGGAGGGGGATCTCCATGTGCCGCCGGTCGGCCGTGCGCAGCGTGTGGCTGCCCGCGGCGACGTAGAAGCGCAGCGGATTGGCCGAGAGCTTGTAGGCCGTGGCCTCGTCGCAGAGCAGCACGCAGGAGGCGCCCACGCTCATCAAGCAGGCGTCGTAGAAGCGCAGCGGGTCGGCGACGATGGGCGAGCTCTCGACGTCCTTCACCGTGATGCGCGCCGGCGCCTGGGCGAAGGGGTTCGAGCAGGCGTAGCCGCGGTTCTTCACCGCGATCTTGGACATCGTGCGCCGGAAGGCGGGCGAGGACTTGCCGAAGGTCTTCCAGTAGCGCTGGGCCATGAGGGCGTAGTAGCCCGTGTAGATGTGGCCGAGCTCGGTCTCGTAGTCCTTGTCGGCGGCGGTGGCGATGTAGTGGTTGCCCGTCCAGGTATCCACCTCGTCCATGCGCTCCCAGCCCATGGCGAGCGCGCAGTCCGAGTAGCCGGAGGCGATGGCGTTGGCCGCCATCCACAGCGTCGAGCCGCCGGTGGCGCCGCCGGTCTTGACACCGCAGTTGCCGAGGGGTTCAAGACCAAGCCGGTCGTGGATGACCGCCTCGCCAAGGAGCTGATCGCCGAAGTGGTCGGCGAAGTGGCCGTAGTAGCAGGTGTGGATGTAGCGCTTCAGCTCCTGGATGCCGTCGACCTTGAGCTTGTTCTCGAGGGCCATCATGCGGAAGGCCTCGACGCACAGCTCCTCGGTCTTCTTCTCCGGATAGGTCTTCTTGAAGTCGCTCTGGCCGGCCGCGACGAGATACACCGGGCGCATCTGCTTCGGTGTCGCGAGTTGCCTCTCTGAGAACTTGATCATTGACCCTCTGCCTCCTCTCAGCGGCGCCGCGCGGGCTGCGGGCCGCAGGGTTCTGGAAGGCGCTCGCGAGTCCACACAATCCGGCACCGAACGGCGTGCCCTGATCCCGCCAGCCCCCCCAACGGCCGGCCAGTATAACATAGAGTTGCCGCTCTGGAATCGTAATCGCAATGCAGGCGCAAGACTGGGCCATCGGACGGCACCCGCCCCCGGGGGCGGGTCCTCGCCCGCCGGGCGGGAGGCCGCGAGACGGGATCAGCCCGGCCGCCGGCCCATGGTGCCTGGATTGGCTGTGCCTAGTACATGGCCTTGATGGCGCTGAAGCTCGTCGCCGCCGCCGCGGTGGTCCCGCAGCCGACGGCGAAGGCGCCGACCTGTCCGCACTCGGGGTTGTTGGCCTGGGCGCAGGGCGAGTTCGTCTGCAGCGCATAGGGCTGGTCCGGCTCCAGGTCGAGGCAGAAGCGGGGATCCGCGGAGAAGTTGCCTTCGTTGCCTCCCTGGCCGGCGATGCAGCCCACCCAGTCGCCGCCCGCGTTGCCAAAGACGTCGCAGCAGGCCAGCTCCGGTCCCAGGACGAGTCCATTCACGCAGGCCAAGGCACTACCATCCTGGCCGAACGCCAGGATCGAATGCTCCAGCGGAAGGAAGGCTTGCTCGGAAAGACAGATGCCGCTGCCGGTTTCGGCGATGTTTCGTGCCAAGGTGCAGTTGCGGACAGCTGCGTCCCGCGGGTAGGCGATCCAAGCAGCGCCACCCTGCTCCGCGGCATTCTCTACGAACAAGCAGTCCGCCAGGAGGAGCACGTCTTCCATGGAGTGAAGGGCGCCGCCAAGGGCTGCGCGGTTGCGGTCGAAGCTGCAGCGCAGCATGCAGCACACGCGTCCGTTGTAGTTGGATGAGTAGACAGCCCCGCCGGATTGGGCGCGATTGTCGCGGAATGCGCAGTCGGTCAAGTCGAGGTTGGCCATGGAAATCGCGATAGCGCCGCCAGCTTGTTCCGCGTAGTTGTCAACGAACTCGCAACTGATCACCGAGATGCTGTGATCCCAGTTCCAACCGCTGCCGGCAATGCCCCCGCCGTTCTGCGCCTTGTTCTCGCTGAACCGACATTCCCGCAGGTTGGCGCTGCTGGCGTCAATGTGAATGCCACCACCCCGGGTAGCACCATTGGCTTTGAACGCACAGTCGGTAATGTCGAGATCGAAGCCAACGTCGCTGCCGGTGGCGCAGATGCCGCCGCCTTCATTGGCAGCGCCATTGCTGAAGATGATGCCCTGGACGCACGCGTGCATCGGCATCTCGGTGGGGTTGTCGGCGTACATGACCCGACCTAGCCCCATGGCATCGATTGTGACGGCGAGTTCGCCTCTGACCTCGCCCATCACGGTGATGCCATCCCTGAGCTCGATGTCGTGCTCAAAATAGGTGCCGGCCCTGATGAGTACCGTGTCGCTGGGCTGTGCGGCAGCAATGCCCGCCAGGATGGTCGGCTGCTCGTCCGGGACCAGCACAATGGCCGGGCGAACCACGGCCGGCAGCCCGATGTTCATGAGTACTGCGAACAGCGTACCCGCAACTCCCGTCTTCATCGTCCTCACTCGCTCTCTGCCGTGCGGCCCCGCCGGCGCACCACTAGCTTAACATGCACTGCCTGCCCGTGCAGCTCGAGGCGTGCTAGGCAAATGCCGCCGAATCGAAGGCCCTGTCAAGCTCAGCGGCCGCGCACAGCGGCGGCAGGTGGGTCCGCGGCCCAGGGGGTCGTCGCCGCCTTGAGGAGCAACACCGGAATGGTCACCGTATGCCTCACCTTGTGCACGGTCGAGCCGTAGATCAAGTCCGCCAGGAATCGATGACCGTGCGTGCTCATGGCGATGAGATCGACGCCCTGCTCCTCGGCCAACCTGACGATCTCATCGGCGGGCTCACCGCAGGACAGCAGCGCCGAGGCGGTCAGCCCCTCGGCGGTCAGGCGTTCGCGCACGCGCTCGAGGTAAGCGCGATCCAGCCGCATCTCCTCCGATTCTGCAAGGTTCAGGCGCTCGCGGTGCCTGGCGACCCAGCCATCGGCGACATGGACCAGCAGCAGCTCGCTGCCGAGCAGCTTCGCCAAGGGCTCGATGTGCCGGAGGATCGCCTCGTCGGTGTGGCTGTTCTCAAGCGTGACCAGGATTTTGCGGTACACGGTGCCTCCGAGGGTAGACCAGGCGGACCCAGAGGGTGAAGCCGAGGGCGAGGGCGAGGATGAACGCCATCCAGCCTGCCCCGAGCGTCTGGAAGAGGAGGTAGAAATTGAGTCCGGCGATCAGCGTGCAGATCGCATAGCCAACAACTTTGACCAGCGGTCGGTTGACGAAGTCGCCCATCAGCTTGCGATCCGAGGTGAAGTTGAGCAGCGGAAAGATCGCGAATGATAGCTGCATCGAGAGCACGACCTGCGAAAAGATCAGGAGCGCGACGGTGTCCTTGCCGCCCGATGCCGAGATCAGCAGGACTGCCGGCACGATGGCCAGCAGGCGCGTGATCAGGCGCCGCAGCCATGGTCGGATGCGGATGTTCAGGAAGCCTTCCATGACGATCTGGCCGGCGAGCGTGCCCGTGATCGTCGACGATTGCCCCGAAGCGAGCAGGGCGACGGCAAAGGCGGTCGCGGCGATGGGCGCCCCGAGCAAGGGCGCGAGCAGCCGATGCGCTTCCTGCAGCTCGGCGACGTCGAACTGCCCCGCGCGATGGAAGACGGCGGCGGCGACGACGAGGATTGCGGCGTTGACGAAGAACGCGGCGCCCAGCGCGAGGATGGTGTCCACAGTGTTGTAGCGCACCGCCTGCCGCTTGCTGGCCGCATCGGGGCCGATGTCACGGGTCTGGACGAGGGCGGTATGGAGATAGAGATTGTGGGGCATCACGGTGGCGCCGAGGATTCCGATGGCGATGTAGAAGGCTTGGGCGTCGGGAAGCGTCGGCACCACCAGGCCGCGCGCGACGCCGCCCCA
>Ga0299912_10002438_pt1 | contig 15234 bp, 18 predicted proteins | sample RVTome_2_FD_207667 | JGI IMG/M metagenome (GOLD analysis project Ga0299912, IMG submission 207667) | Soil microbial communities from uranium-contaminated site in the Upper Colorado River Basin, Wyoming, United States - RVT95D214 (version 2) ... | reverse complement strand
GGGGGGGGGGCCCCCGCGCGCCGCAGGCGCGCGTCCAGGCCACCGGCGCGGCACACCCCCACCCAACCCTCCCCCTCAAGGGGGAGGGCTTTGCGGCCGTGCATCACTTTTTCTCCTGCCCGGCGAGGATCGCGCCGAACTTCGGATGCGCGAAATGCATGGGCACGTCCTGGCGATAGGGCCAGGTCTTGCGGTGCTGCTCGGGCGGCAGCAGGCGGTCGGGGCCGAGCGGGTCCTCGGGCCAGGTCTTTTCGGCCGGCTGCAAGTGCGCGGTCGTGTGGGCCCAGCCGCCTTCGTAGTCGCCCTGCCACTGCATCATGTAGTCGAGCCGCTTGATCTTCCAGATGCCGTCGACGTTGACGTAGTCGTTCTCGTAGATGCCGGCTTCGAGGAACTGTTGCGGCATGATCTCTTCCCGGGTTTCCTGGAAATCGTCGTGCCAGCCGCCCAGCAGGATGCCGTGGAAGCGGCCCTTGGCGGTCTTGCGGTCGGGTGCGACGGTGATGATGTCCTGCATCTGGAAATGGTCGAGCAGCAGGCCGTTGACGGGACCCGGGCGGCCGCCGGTGAAGCGCCCGGCGATCCAGTCGCCATAGAGCCGCTTGACGCCCGCGTGGCCGACGTACTCGCCGGAAAGGAACACCACCGCGCCATCCTCGGCGAACAGGTCGGCGACTTCGTCCGGGCGGTTGAAATCGATGTAATAGCCATAGGCCCAGTGCAGCCGGCGGATCGCCTGGATGTCCTCCAGCACGCCGACTTTGTGTTCCAGTTCCGCCAGCCTGGCTTCGACATCGCTCATTCTCGACTCTCCCGATATTCTTTGTATGCAACACTAACGATCGATACGATTTTGGGTAGAGGAATTCCGGACATGAGCAACCAGGACAGGCCCTGGGAAGGGCGCGTGGCTTTCATCACCGGCGCGGTGACGGGCATCGGCCTGGGCGTGGCGCAGGCGTTCGCCGACGCCGGCATGAAGCTGGCGCTGAGCTACCGCAACGAGGAGGACAAGGCGCGCGCCGCCGCCTGGTTCGACAGCAAGGGCTATGAGCAGCCGCTGTTCATCAAGCTCGACGTGACCGACCGCAAGCGCTTCGCCGAAGTCGCCGACGAAGTGGTGAAGCATTTCGGCGAGGTCCACGTATTGGTCAACAATGCCGGGGTCTCGGTGTTCGGCCCGACCGACGAGGCGAGCTACGACGATTACGACTGGATCATGGGAGTGAATTTCGGCGGCGTAGTCAACGGCCTCGTCAGCTTCCTGCCCAAGCTCAAGGCGAGCCATGGCCGGCGCCACGTGGTCAACATCGCCTCGATGGCGGCGTTCCTGCCGGGGCCGCAGGCGGGAATCTACACCGCCAGCAAGTTCGCGGTGCGCGGGCTGACCGAGAGCTTGCGCTACAACCTCGCGCCGCACGGGATCGGTTGCTCGCTGTGCTGCCCGGCGCTCACTCGCACCAACGCCTGGACCAGCGCGATGAAGCGGCCCGAGGGCTTCGGCCACAGCGGCTTTCCCGAGACCAGCGAAGCCGAGCTCAGGCAGTTCGGCACCGCGTTCGAGGAAGGGATGGACCCCTACGAGGTCGGCACCAAGATCCTCGCCGGCATGACCGAGCAGCGTGGCCTCATCCTGACTCACCCCGAGCACGGGCCGGACTTCGAGGAAATCCACGCCGCGGTGATGGCCGCGCTGCCCAAGGAGGAAGCGCCTCCGGGGCGACTCAAGATCGAGGAGCTGCGCCGCGCGGCGATGCGGGCGGCCGAGGAAGGCCTGGTCATCCGGCTCGACGACCTAACCTAGACGCGCGCCTGCGAAACGCTATTCTGGCCCAAACGGGAGAGAGCCAGGAGGCAGGCCATGTGTGACCAGGACCAGTTGACCGCGATGGGCGGATTGAACCGCCGCCAGTTCACCACGATGGGGGCTTTCGCCGCCTTTGCCGCGGCCTGCGCCCCGATGGACGGGGCCAACGCGCAGGACGGGCTGGTCGAGGAAACGGTCAAGTTCGACGCACCCGGAGGGACGATGGACGCGTTCTTCGTCCATCCGGGCAAGGGCAAGCATCCGGCGGTGATCGTCTGGCCCGACATCGCCGGCTTGCGCGATGCGTTCAAGGCGATGGGCCGGCGGCTCGCCAGCGCGGGCTATTCGGTGCTCGTGGTCAATCCCTTCTACCGCAGCCTGCCCGCGCCGCAATTTGCCGACTTCGCCGATTTCCGCGACCATGACGGCTTTACCAAGGTGCGCCCGTGGATGGCGCAGAACACGCCCGAGGCGGTGATGGAGACCGCCAGGGCGGTCGTGGCCTGGCTCGACAAGCAGCCGTCGGTCGATACCGCCAGGGGCATCGGCAACCAAGGCTACTGCATGGGCGGGCCGTTCACCGTCTACAGCGCCGCGGCGGCGCCCGGCCGGGTCAAGGCGGCGGCCAGCTTCCACGGCGCCGGGCTGGTCGGCGAAGCGGCCAACGCGCCGGTCAACCTGCTCGACGACGCCCAGGCCCAGTTCCTCATCGCCATCGCCAAGAACGACGACGCGCGCGCGCCTGGCGACAAGGACGCGCTGCGCGCCGCGGCCGACAAGGCCGGGCGCAAGGCCGAGATCGAGGTCTATGGCGGCGACCACGGTTGGACGGTGCCGGATTCGCCGGTCTACAACGAGGCCGAGGCCGAACGCGCCTGGACCCGCCTGCTGGCGACCTACTCCGCCGCGCTCTGAGCGCCCGAGGGGCGACCGCGATGCTATCTACGGGCCGGACTATCCGGGCCGCTGAAGGCAGGGGGGTGAAGCGGAAAAAGGGCCGCCGCCGGATTGAGAAGCCGAGGGACCTGGAAGGCTCCCGATGCCGGCGGCGCGGGACGAGAATCGCGACCTGCTGGTAAAGGCGGGGTTTCCGAACATGGTTAAGATGGAATTACCCACCGGGGGCGGCGAGACTCCGAGCTTTTGCGTACCGCAAAAAGGGCTGCTGTGCCGCGATCGCGGGGCTGCGCCGCTCGCGGCGAGGGCGAATCACTTCGTCCAGGCCGACCCGCGCCGACTTGCCGGTCATTCGAACCAGTAGCAGGTCCCGCGCATTTCGAGGCTGATCCGCGGCGGCGCGTCCTTGCCCGCGCGCGGATTGTCGAACGCGCCGTGCGGCATCAGCTGCGCGCGCGCCGGATCGCTTTCGCTGGTCTTGAACACGATCGCCTCTTTCGGGGTCATGTCCGAATAGTAGTACCAGCGGTGCGCCGGGCTGTATTCGATGACGTAGTTCCCGAAGCTCCATTCGGGCGCGCCGCCGGGCGGGTCGAAAATCGCGTCGCAATCGATCAGGTCTGCGGGCGCGACGCTCGGCCAGGCGCACAGCGCCAGCGGCACGTCCTGCGGCGGGTCGGACAGCACGCGCCAGACGTTGTACTGCGCGCTGCGGACGACCCGCTTGCCTGCGGGCGCGGTCTTCGCCCGGGCCTCGGCGGCGGCATCCTTCGACATGTCGACATGGGCGAAGCGCGCCGGGTGCGAATTGTCGTGCTTCTCGTTCTCGCCGAGCCGTTCGGAGAAGCGCAGGATGCCGCGCGGGACCATGTCGACGTGGTCGCAGCCGGTCACGCGCTTGAGCAATTCGGCGACTTCGCCCGTATGCACCGCGGCGACGGCCTCCATGTCGGTCAGGTCCGCCAGCGCGCTTTGGTGCTCGACGAGGATGAATCCCTCGCGGTCGAGGCTCGTCTCGATCGCGCGCGCATCGATGATCTCCACTTCCACCGGCGCGAGCGGGACATAGTCCTTCTCGTGGGCATTGGCGTAGAAATAGGGCCGCTTACCGGTACGCTCGGTATAGCCGATCGCGGCGCGGACATTGCCTTGCGTCCCCATCTTCCCCTCCTCAGGCGAATTCCTCGGTGTCGATCGTCGGCTTGATCGCGTCGTGATAGCGGTGGCCGGCAACGGTCTGGTGGTTGATCAGCGCGCCCGCTTCGTCGAGCACCGCCTGGCTCACCGCGATGTCGGCGGCGCGGTAGTTGTCGGCGAGGTGCTGCGGGCTGGTCGTGCCGGGAATGACGTGGACATGGTCTCCGCGCGACAGCACCCACTTGAGCGCCAGTTGCGCCGAGGTCATCCCGGCCGCTTCGGCCAGGGCGGCGAGCTGTTCGATCAGCGCGAGGTTGCGCGGCCAGTTCGCTGCGCTGAAACGCGGCATCAGGCGGCGCAGGTCCTTCTCTTCGAGCGACGCCGGATCGGTCATGACCCCGCACAGCGCGCCGCGCCCAAGCGGGCTGAAGGCGACGAAGGCGATGCCCAGTTCCCGGCAGGTTTCAAGCACGGCCAGCTCGACGTTGCGGGTCCACAGCGAATATTCGGTCTGCACCGCGCCGACCGGGTGGACGGCGTGGGCTTCGCGGATGTGGGCGCTCGACCATTCGGAAACGCCGTAGGCGCCGATCTTCCCCGCCTCGATCGCGCGCGCGAAGGCGCCGACCGAATCCGCGATCGGCACTTTCGGGTCGAACCGGTGCATGTAGTACAGATCGATGTGATCGGTGCCGAGCAGTCGCAGGCTTTGCTCGATCGCCGCCTCGATCGCCTGCGGGGAGCAGTCGACCCCGCGCTTGGGCCCTTCGACCACGATGCCGCACTTGCTGGCGAGGAAGAACTCGCCGCGCCGGCCTTTCAGCGCTTCGCCGATCAGCGCCTCGTTCTTGCCGGCGCCATAGATCCGCGCGGTGTCGAGGTGGTCATAACCCAGGTCGAGCGCCCGGCCCAGCAGCGCGACGCAAGCGTCGCGGTCCGGCGGGGTGCCGTAGGCCCAGGAAACGTTCATGCAGCCTAGGCCCACGGGATGGAGGTTCCTGCCGGCAATCGCACGCGACATCGTCGGGTTATTCCTTTTCTCTTCCTCGCGCGGGGCCGGCCATCGCGACGGCCTGCGTTATCGTCGGGCGAACTTGCCGCGGGCCCAGTGGTAGAATTCGTCCTGCACCCGGGTGAGCCCGGTGGCGGAGGCCATGTAGCCGGCGGTATCGTCCTCGATCGCCTGCAGGCGCCATTTCGCCTGGTGGTTGGCCAGCGTCTGCCGGACATCGAAGAAACGCTTGTCGAAATCGCCGGCCAGCTCCGGATCGGCGAGCAATCGCTCGTCGATCTTGCGGGCCTGCAATATGTCGAGCATCAGCATCGCGTAGCGGCTGCGCAGCTGGACGATCCGTTTCTTGCCGTCGGCATCGCCGCTGGTGGCCAGTTGCTGCATTTCCCGAAAGACCTGCTCGGCCTCTGCCAGGCTTGTGTCGAGCTTCGCCATGGTTGTTTTCTCCCATCGACCCGGTGCGGGGGTTTCCGGCTAATTCGACCGTGACGCAAGCCCGATTGTCATTGCCGGGTCACGACCAGCCGTCCTGCGCCTCGAGGCTGGCGGCGAGTTCGCCGATCACCCGGTAGCAATCGAGCACCTGGGCGACCGAACTGTTCGGCTCGCGCCCTTCGCGGATCGCGGCGATGAACTCGCGGTCCTGCAGCTCGATGCCGTTGTTCGAGACCGCCACGCCCGACAGGTCGACCGGCTCTTCCTTGCCGGTAACGAGGTCGTCGTAACGCGCGATGTAGGTCGCGGTGTCGCCGATGTAGCGGAAGAAGGTGCCGAGCGGCCCGTCGTTGTTGAACGAAAGGGCGAGAGTGCAGATCGCCCCGGTTTCGCTCTTGAGCTGGATCGACATGTCCATCGCGATGCCGAGTTCGGGGTGCCTGGGGCCCTGAATGGCGTTGGCGGCGACGATCTTCCCGGCCTGGTAGGCGAACAGGTCGATCGTGTGCGCCGCGTGGTGCCACAGCAGGTGGTCGGTCCACGAGCGCGGCTCGCCCTTGGCGTTCATGTTCTTGCGGCGGAAGAAATAGGTCTGCACGTCCATCTGCTGGATCGCCAGCTCGCCGGCCACGATCCTGTTGTGCACGTACTGGTGGCTCGGGTTGAAGCGGCGGGTGTGGCCGACCATGCACACGAGGCCGGTTTCCTGGCTCTTCTTCATGACTTCCTGGGCGTCGGCCCAGCTGTCGGACAGCGGGATCTCGACCTGCACGTGCTTGCCGGCGTCCATGCAGGCGATCGCCTGTTCGGCGTGCATCTGGGTCGGCGTGCACAGGATCACCGCATCGACGTCGTCGCGCGCGAGCGCTTCGCCGAGTTCGGTGCCGGAATGCTTCGCGCCGTACTTGGCGGCGACGGCGGCGGCCTGCTCGGCACGGCGCGAAATGACCGAGGTGATCTCCACCCCGTCGATGTTCCTGAGGCCGTCGAGGTGCTTTTCGCCGAAGGCTCCGGCGCCGGCGAGGGCAATGCGCATGGGTTCTCTCCTTGCGAGGTTCGGTGGCGCCCTTCCGCGGGGGAGGGGGCGAATTGTCAGGCGTGCATGATCACCCGCGGTTCGGGCGGAGCGGCGCCGACCTCCTCGGGCTGGAGGATCAGCGCGCCGAGCGCGGTGTTCGATGCCGGGATGTGGTAGAAGCGGAACAGCTCCTCGACATTATCGCCCAGCGCGCCGCGCATGATCAGCCACATCACCAGCTCGATCCCTTCCGAGCCGGATTCGCGCAGGTATTCGATATGCGGCATCTTCCGCAGCCGCTCGGGGTTCTTGATCAGGTCGTCGATGAAGGCGAGATCGAACTCCTTGTTGATCAGGCCGGCGCGCGGCCCCTGGAGCTGGTGGCTCATGCCGCCCGTGCCCCAGACATGGACCTTGAGGTCCTCGGGGAAGCTCTCGACCGCGGCCCGGATCGATTCGCCCAGCATCCAGCAGCGATTGCCCGAGGGCGGCGGATAGGTGACGACGTTCACCGGCATCGGGATGACCTTGCATGGCCATTCCTTTGGCTCGCCGAAGATCATCGAAAGCGGCACGGTGCAGCCGTGATCGACCTTCATGTCGTTCATGATGCACATGTCGAAATCGTCGAGGATCAGGCACTGGGCGATGTGCCAGGCGAGGTCCGGATGGCCGATCACGTCGGGCACCGGGCGCGGGCCCCAGCCTTCGTCGGCCGGCTCGAAGCGCTCCGCGCACCCGATCGCGAAGGTCGGGATGATGTTCATGTCGAAGGCGGTCGCGTGGTCGTTATAGACCAGCACCACCACGTCGGGCATGTTTCCGGGCTGCTTGATCCATTCCTTGATCGGCTCGTAGCCCTGGAAGACCGGGCCCCAATAGGCATCGCCGGTCTTGCCGGTCTGGATCGCCGCGCCCAGCGCGGGAATGTGGCTCGAAGTGATGCCGGCGGTGATGCGGGCCATGTCAGTAACCTCCTTTGATCGAGCGGACGCCTTCGGGCGAGCGGCCGCCCCTGAGCATCATCTCGGCATATTCTTCCTGGGTCATGCCGGTCATCGAGCCGGCGGCATACTGGAAGCTCTTGCCGTCGGTCGAGAACAGCTTGGAGAGGAAGTAGACGTTGCCGCCCTCGTCCAGCATCGCGTTGTAATCGCGCGCCAGCACGGCATCCTTCTGCGCGTCGGTCAGGTCCCACTCGTCGAGATAGGCCTTCTCGTCAGCCTTGAAGCGCTGGCGGTTCTCTTCCTTCATCAGGCTCATGGCGAACTGGTTGAGCCAATAGCCCTTGCGCGCACGCTGCGCGGTGAACACGCGCGTGCCGGGAATATCGTCGAATTCCGCGAGGTACTTGTGGATGTCGATCCGCTGTTTCTTGTCGCTCATCACTGGGATTCCTTGGGCTCTTGCCATTCGAAGGTCAGCGGCGCTTCGCGGAAGGCGAAACGGTCGAGATGGCGCTCGATCACGCCGCGCAGGTGGTCGGTGCGGGTCCGGGCGCCGGTGGTAAGAGTGATGGCGATCCCGCCGGGGCGCGCGGTCATCACCGCGTTCTCGGTCCCCGAGAAGGGAAACGCGCCCATGCCGTCGCCCTCGTCGTAAGTGGTCGCCATCTTGTGCCCCCAGTGGCTGACCAGCTGCTGGATGGTGCGCTCAGGGTTCTCGCAATGCGCGAAGCCCTGGACGGTCACTGGGGTTTCGGTTCCGGTCACAGTCCGCGTTCCTTGAGGATCGCGTCGAGCCGCGGATAGACGCGGCGCGCGTTGCCTTCGAAGATCATGTGCTTTTCTTCGGGCGAGATGTCGAGGGCGTCGATATAGCGCTTGGTGTCGTCGAAATAGAAGCCCGTCGTCGGGTCGATCCCGCGAACCGCGCCGACCATCTCGCTGCCGAACAGGATGTTCTTGTTCTCGATCACGTCGGCCAGCAGGTCGATCCCCGGCTGGTGGTAGACGCAGGTGTCGAAGAACACGTTGTTCATCAGGTGCGTGCCGAGGTCCGGCTGCTTGAGCATGTCGGCGAGCCCGCGATAGCGGCCCCAGTGATAGGGCACCGCGCCGCCGCCATGCGGGATGATCATCCGCAAGGTCGGGAAATCGGCGAAGAGGTTGCCCTGCAGCAGCTGCATGAAGGCGACCGTGTCGGCCGCGATGTAATAGCCGCCCGTCGCATGCATCGCCGGGTTGCAGCTGCCCGAGACGTGGATCATCGCCGGCACGTCGAGCTCGACCATCTTCTCGTAAAACGGATACCAGTAGCGATCGGTCAGCGGCGGATGGGTGAAGTGCCCGCCGCCCGGATCGGGATTGAGGTTGCAGCCGATGAAGCCCAGCTCGTTCACGCAGCGGTCGAGTTCGGCGATCGAATTGGTCATGTCCGCCTTGGGGCTCTGCGGCAGCATGCACACGCCCACGAAGGTCTCGGGGAAGAGATCGACCACGCGCGCAATCAGATTGTTGCACCGGAAAGCCCACTCCTTCGCCACCGTCTCGTCGCCGACGTGCGGGGCCATCGCCGAGGCCCGGGGGCTGAAGATGGTGAGGTCGGCGCCGCGCTCCCTGATCAGCTTGAGCTGGTTGGTCTCGATCGTCTCGCGGATCTCGTCGTCGGAAATCGCCGGGTAGGGCGGGGGCGCCTTGCCTTGCCTGAAGGCGGCCTTCTGCTCCTCGCGCCACTGGTCGTGCCCCTGGGGGAGCACCGTGTAATGGCCATGGCAATCGATGATCAGGCTCATGCGCCCTCGTTCCCCTCTTTGCTGGTCTTTGTCCCTTTCGCGGCCTCTCGCTGGAGCTGCACCGTGCCGCGGGTCATCACCGGTTCGATGCCGAGCCCTAGCAGGGTCCGCGCCGATTCTTCCATCTCTGCCGCGCGCCGCGCGCCGTGCGTCGCCATCCGCTCGCGGTTGTAGGCGACGCGTTCGGCCCAGCCGACCTGCTTTTCGCTGGCGTCGAGCGAGGCCATGACTTCGTCGAACACGCCGGCCGCTTCGGCCGCCGCGGCACATTCCCACGACAGCGCCTCGAGGCCCTTGACCATGACCGAACGGATCATCTTGATCGCCGAGGCCCGCCCGACTTGGTCGCCGACGATCCGGATATTGGAGAAGCCGAGCGCCGCCAGCAGCGGCTGGGCCGCGATCGCGTGCGGCCCCGACACCAGCAGCGGCACGCCGAGCGCGGCAGGTTTGACCGGCGCCATCACCGCCACATCGACGTAACGCCCGCCCGCCGCCTCGATCGCGGCCGCGGCCTCGCGCTTGGTCTGGGGCGAAACGGAGTTCATGTCGCACCACAGCGCGCCTTCCGGCAGCAGCGGGGCATAGGCGCGCGCCGCTTCGAGCGCCGCGTCGGCGGTAACCAGCGAGAGCAGGAAGGCCCGGTCGGCCAGGGCGGCGGCGGCGTTCTCGCCGGTCGCCACGCCGCACTCGGCCATCGCCGCGCGCCTGTCCGGCAGCACGTCCCAGGCGCGAGTGTCGCCGCGCCACTGCGGCGAGCAGGCAAAGGTCGCCCCGGCTTCGCCGAAGCCGACGAGCGCCACCCTGGGGGGCGTGGAAGGCGGATTCGAGTCTGGCATCCTCTCGGGCCGTCGCTTACAGAATGTATGTATTGCTTACAAGTTTGCGCAGGGGGCCGCGTTCTGGCCCTTGACGCGAGGGGCGCAGGCGGTCCACCGGGCAGCGAAATTGCCGAGGGAGAGTCGGGCACATGGCAGGGGTCGTCGTCCAGAACATCGAGCGGGCGGACAAGGATGTGGTCGAGGCGCTCGGCCGCTGCGGCGTCGCGACGGTGCACGAAGCGCAGGGACGCACCGGGCTGCTCGCGAGCTACATGCGGCCGATCTATCCCGGCGCGCGGATCGGCGCCTCGGCGGTGACGATTTCGGTGCCCCCGGGCGACAACTACATGGTTCACGCCGCGATCGAGCAGTGCCGCGACGGCGACGTGCTGGTGATCGCGCCGACTTCCCCGTGCGAAGACGGCTATTTCGGCGACCTGCTCGCCACCAGCGCGCAGGCCCGCGGCTGCCGCGGGCTGATCATCGACGCCGGGGTGCGCGACGTGCGCGACCTGAAGGAAATGGACTTCCCGGTCTGGTCCAAGGCGGTGTTCGCGCAAGGGACGATCAAGGCCAGCCTCGGCAGCGTCAACGTCGACGTGGTCTGCGCCGGCGCCTACATCCGCCCGGGCGACGTGATCGTGGCCGACGACGACGGCGTGTGCGTGGTCAGGCGCGAGGATGCCGCCAAGGTGCTCGAGAAAGCCCAGGCGCGCGAAGCGAACGAGGAAAGCAAGCGCCAGCGGCTCGCCGCCGGCGAGCTCGGCCTCGACATGTACGGCTTCCGCCAGAAGCTCGCCGACATGGGGCTGAAGTGGATCTGACCTTCCTCCCCGGAACGGGGAGGGGGACCGCGCGCAGCGCGGTGGAGGGGATTCTCCGCCTGGCACGGCGCTTGCGGCGAGTCCCCTCCACCATGCCCTCCGGTGGGCTATCGCCTGCCGGCTGCTTGAGCCCGGGCATGGTCCCCCTCCCCTTGCCGGGGAGGAAAGCATGAACTCGGCTCCCGTGATGTGGATGCGCGGTGGCACGTCGAAAGGCGGCTACTTCCTCGCCGCCGACCTGCCGGCCGACAGCGCGGCGCGCGACGCCTTCCTGCTGCGGGTGATGGGCAGCCCCGATCCGCGCCAGATCGACGGCATGGGCGGCGCCGACCCGCTGACCAGCAAGGTCGCGGTGGTCAGGAAGAGCGCGCGCGAAGGGATCGACGTCGACTACCTGTTCCTGCAGGTGTTCGTCGACCAGGCGATCGTCACCGACGCGCAGAACTGCGGCAACATCCTCGCCGGCGTCGGCCCGTTCGCGATCGAGCGCGGGCTGGTTGCTGCGACCGGCGACGAGACGCGGGTGGCGATCTTCATGGAGAACACCGGCCAGGTGGCCATCGCCACCGTGCAGACGCCCGGCGGAACGGTGACCTACCAGGGCGATGCGCGGATCGACGGCGTGCCGGGGAGGCACGCGCCGGTGCCGCTCGAATTCCGCGATACCGCCGGCTCCAGCTGCGGCGCGCTGCTGCCCACGGGCCATGCCTTCGACGTGATCGGCGGGGTCAAGTGCACGCTGATCGACAACGGCATGCCGTGTGTCGTGTTCAGGGCCGAGGATGTCGGCGCCACGGGATACGAGACGCGCGACGAGCTCGACGCGGCGACCGAGCTCAAGGCGCGCATCGAGCAGATCCGCCTGACCGCCGGCCCGCTGATGAACCTCGGCAACGTGGCCGAGAAATCGGTCCCCAAGATGATGCTCGTCGCCCCGCCCAGGAAGGGCGGCGCGGTCACCGCACGCAGCTTCATCCCGCACCGCGCGCATGCCTCGATCGGCGTGCTCGGCGCGGTCAGCGTCGCGACCGCCTGCCTCGTCGAAGGCTCGCCCGCCGCCGAGGTCGCCCGGATTCCCGCAGGCCGCCGCAAGACGCTCAGCGTCGAGCACCCGTCGGGCGAAATGAGCTGCGTGCTCGAGGTCGGCGAGGCTGGCGAGGTGCAGAGCGCCGCGCTGCTGCGCACCGCGCGCAAGCTGATGGATGGGGTGGTGTTCGTTTGATCCCAACTCTTTCGTCATTGCGACCCCGGCCTTGTGCCGGGGGAAGCAATCCAAGGGCGGCACTGTGAAGCCCTGGATTGCCGCGGGACCTGCGGCCCCTCGCAATGACGAATCCTCAAGGGCAGTTCTGATGACCGAACGTATCGTTTCCTGGCACCCGCACCCGTCGAAACCACGCTTCACCCCGCCGCCCGGGGCCATCGACGCGCATTGCCACGTGTTCGGACCGATGGCGCAGTTCCCGTTCAGCGCCAAGGCCAAGTACCTGCCCGAGGACGCTGGCCCCGAAATGCTGTTCGCGCTGCGCGACCAACTCGGCTTTTCGAAGAACGTGATCGTCCAGGCGAGTTGCCACGGAAGCGACAACGGCGCGACGCTCGATGCGATCGCCAGGTCGGGCGGAAAGGCGCGCGGCGTGGCGGTGGTCGATCCGGCGATTTCCGAGGAGGACCTGCACGCGCTGCACGAAGGCGGCATGCGCGGCATCCGCTTCAATTTCCTCAAGCGCCTCGTCGACGACGCGCCGAAGGACAAGTTCATCGAAGTCAGCCGCCGCCTGCCCGAAGGCTGGCACGTGGTGATCTATTTCGAAGCCGACATCCTCGAGGAGCTGCGGGGGTTCCTCGACGCCATTCCCGTGCCGCTGGTGATCGACCACATGGGCCGGCCCGACGTGACGCAGGGCCCCGACGGCCCCGACATGCGCGCCTTTCGCCGCCTGCTCAACTCGCGCTCCGACATCCACTTCAAGCCGACCTGCCCCGACCGGCTCGATCCCACGGGCGACCCGTGGGACGCGTTCGCCGAGGCGGTCCGCCCGCTGGTCGAGGACTATCCCGAGCGCTGCATCTGGGGCACCGACTGGCCGCACCCGAACCAGCAGGCCATTCTTCCCGACGACGGCCACCTGGTCGACATGATCCCGCGCATCGCCCCCACGCCCGAGCTGCAGAGGAAGCTGCTCGTGACCAATCCGGAGAGGCTCTATTGGGCGGACTGAACCCGCTCGACCGGCCCGCCTGGGCCAGTTTGACGGGCACCCACGCGCACCTCGCGCAAGGCCATGGCCCCGCCCGCCGCTATCGCCCGGAAGTCAACGTCTTCGTCGCCGGGCCCGACGACGAACCGGAAACGCTCGCGGCGATGGCCGGGCTGGCCCGCCCGCGCGACCCGGTGTTCGTGGTCCAGGCCGCGCCGGTCCCCGACCTGCCGGGACTGGCCGTGCGGCTTCGCAGGCCAGCCGTGCAGATGGTCATCGCGGGCGAGGCGCCGCGTGCGGACGGCCCCGACGAGATCGTCCAGCTCGGCGAGGCGGACGCCGCCGCGATGCTCGACCTCGCGACGCTGACCGAGCCGGGGCCGTTTCGCCGCGACACCGGGTTGATGGGCCACTTCGTCGGCGTCCGCCGCGACGGCCGCCTCGCGGCGATGGCCGGCGAGCGGATGCATCCGCCGGGGCACGTCGAGCTGAGCGGCGTGTGCACCCATCCCGATTTTCGTGGGCAGGGGCTGGGCGGGCGCCTTTCCGCCCACGTCATCCGGGCGATCCTCGCGCGCGGCGAGACGCCGTTCCTCCACGCCTGGAAGGACAATTCCGGCGCGATCGCGCTCTACGAGAAGCTCGGCTATCGCGTCCGGTGCGACATGAACGTGGCGGTGTTCGAACGGTGTCCTGAAACTTAATTACCGGCGCGCGAACGCGAATTGCGTTGACTTTTCGCCGGCTTGCCCCCATCTGCGGCCCATCGAGGCGCCTGGCAGCGTGAACTGGCGACGAAAAATCGCCCCGGCCGTGCCTCGGTCATACCCAGAGCTTCCCTTTTCACGCGGGTCGTTCAGAACCCGCCGCAGCGCGCCGTTCTGTGCGCGCGCTGCCGCATATTTTGCGAGTTAGAAACTTATAATGACATTCGAATCCCTCGGGCTTTCGCAGCCCGTCGTCCAGGCGCTCGCGGTCAAGGGCTATGAGAGCCCCACGCCGATCCAGGCGCAGGCGATCCCCACCGTGCTCGAAGGCCGCGACCTCCTCGGCATCGCCCAGACCGGCACCGGCAAGACCGCGGCCTTCATGCTGCCGTCGATCGACCGGCTGGTCGCCTCGAACAAGCGTCCGGCGCCGCGCACTTGCCGCATGCTGGTGCTGGCCCCGACGCGCGAGCTCGCCGGGCAGATCGCCCAGAGCGCGCGCGACTACGCCCGCTTCGCCCACCTCAAGGTGGTCACCGTGTTCGGCGGCACTTCGGTCGGCCGCAACAAGCAGGACGTGGCGCGCGGCGTCGACATCCTCATCGCCACGCCGGGCCGCCTGGTCGACCTTATGGAGCAGCGCGCGCTCGATCTCGGCTCGGTCGAGATCCTCGTGCTCGACGAGGCCGACCAGATGCTCGACCTCGGCTTCATCCACGCGCTCAAGGCGATCGTCCGCATGCTGCCGAAGCAGCGCCAGACGCTGCTGTTCTCGGCAACGATGCCCAAGGCGATCCGCCAGCTGGCCGACCAGTACCTGACCGATCCGGCGCAAGTCTCGGTCGCTCCCTCGGCGACCACCGCCGAACGCGTCGAGCAGCAGGTCGCCTTCTGCAACAACGCCGAAAAGCAGGCGCTGCTGACGATCATGTTGCGCGACGGCTTCGCCGCGAAAACGATGGACCGCGTGCTGGTCTTCACCCGCACCAAGCACGGCGCCGACCGCGTCGTGAAGAAGCTCGCCCAGAGCGGCATCAGGTCGAACGCGATCCACGGCAACAAGAGCCAGCCGCAACGCGAGAAGGCGCTCGGCGAATTCCGCGCCGGCGGGATTCGCATCCTCGTCGCGACCGACATCGCCGCGCGCGGGATCGACGTCTCGGGCGTCAGCCACGTGATCAACTTCGAACTGCCCAACGTGGCCGAGCAATACGTCCACCGCATCGGCCGCACCGCGCGCGCCGGCGCCGCGGGCATCGCCATCTCGCTCTGCGCGCCCGACGAGAAGGCCTACCTGCGCGACATCTGGAAGCTGACCAAGGCCAGCCTCGAGGAACTCGCGCTGCCCGAAGGGCTCGCCGCCGAAGCGAAGATCGTCAACGTCAAGGGCCCCGAACCGGTTCGCGCCGAGCGCGAGGAGCGTTCGTACGACCAGCAGCGCCGCCGCTTCCCGCGCAAGGGCCCGGCCGTCCGCGCCAAGCCGCGCGGCGAAGGCGGCCAGCCGGCCCAGCACTCGGCCCAGGGCAACAAGCCCGGCCAAGGCGCCAACGGCAACCGCCGCCGCTTCAACAAGCAGCGCGCGCGCACCGCGGGCTAAGGCAGCACACACCCTACGCAGTCGTCATTGCGAGCCGCCGAAGG
>Ga0299912_10002437_pt1 | contig 15237 bp, 16 predicted proteins | sample RVTome_2_FD_207667 | JGI IMG/M metagenome (GOLD analysis project Ga0299912, IMG submission 207667) | Soil microbial communities from uranium-contaminated site in the Upper Colorado River Basin, Wyoming, United States - RVT95D214 (version 2) ... | reverse complement strand
GCCAGCCCTGGAGGTGACTTTGATGTGATGGGCTTTTTCCAGAAGAGCCACCAGTTGTCCACCCCGGGAGGCGATGGCCTCGTAATCGGCATCCACGGCGCGCAGAAATGTTTCCTCGAGGATATCAGGCATGGTGGCAATCCTGACACCGGCCTTACAGGCTTGCCGGCGGGCCGCGGTATGGGTGATCGATTTAGTCGTCGGCGCGACGATCGCGTCGAATTTAGTCATATATTCAGGCAGCGGTTCGGGGGGTTCGCTGCCATGAGTTTCGGCGACGGGGATTCTGATGAGTTGCACTTCGGCAGCCATTTCGAGAGCGGCATCGAAAAGCGCCCAGGCAATCGAAAGCTTATTTTGGTCCGTGATAATAAGCAGTTTTTCGCCGGGCTTCAGACCCAAACACCCAAGCGCAACAGCGGCAGGCTTAATATATCTGTGACTCGGCATAGCAATAATCCTATGACTTCTTGATCCTGAACCAATATATCAACATCAGGGCGGCGAAGCATATTATGGATAACAATGGTCCTAATTCGCCGACCAGAGCGGAGCCCTCGTGGGCCTCATAGAAGCGCCGGTAGCCGGCAAAAGCGGCCACTAATCCGGCTATGCCCACGCCAATGATCGCATCTCCAGCAACCAAGCCCGAACCGAATAAAATGCCGTTTTCCTGTTTATGCTTGTAAGTCCGCTCATCTTTTTCGCTTTTGCGCAGAACCATCGCCAACAGCCCGCCGGCCATGATCGGCGTTGACAAATCGATCGGCAAATAAAGGCCTATGGCAAAAGGCAGTGAACCTATGCCTACCAGCTCAATAGAAGCCGCCAGCATCATCCCGCAGATGATCGGAATCCAGGGCAGATTGCCGTGCATGACGCCTTGGACGACGGTCGCCATGACATTGGCCTGCGGCGCCAAGAGCGGCTCGGGATGCGTCGCGTCCTGCACGAAGCCGAAAGCGTCGTTAAGCAAAAATATCACGGCCCCCATCACCAGCGCCGGAAAGAGCAAGCCGATAAATTCGGTCCATTGTTGGCTTTTTGGCGTGGCGCCAAGCAAATAACCTGTTTTTAAATCCTGGGCAATGTCGCCGGACAGGCAAACGGCGATACATACGACCGTGCCCACCGACATGGCGGTAATCATCCCCTGGGTGCCGCTGACCCCGAAGGAAATTAAAATCAGGCAAGTGACCAGGAGAGTGGCAATCGTCATGCCGGAAACGGGTGATGATGACGAGCCGACGATTCCCACGATCCGGGCCGCCACCACCACGAAGAAAAAGCCGAAGATCACCGCCAGGGCCGCCCCCAGTAAATGCAATTCGGTGCTGGGGAAAAGCCAGATTAGAATGATAACAACCAGCGAGCCCACCAAAACGATGCTTAACGGCAGGTCACGATCAGTGCGGAGAATGTCTTTTTCGGGAATTTTCTTGCCCAGCAATTGTGAAAAACCGGCGGCAAACGAATGGACAATCACCGGGATTGACTTGATGAGCGAGACAAAGCCGCCCAGGGCTACGGCTCCCACACCAAGATATTTAATGTAAAAATTTCTTAATTGCCCAGGATCAAGCTCACTTAAGGGCAAATTAGCAGGCGATATTATGACAGCGGGAGCCTGCTGGCCGATGTAGGCCAAAAGTGGAGCAATCCCGATATAGCCCATGACGGCACCGCCAAACATCAGAGAGGCGATCTTCGGACCGATTATGTAGCCAACCCCCAGTAGCGAAGGGGTGGCGTCAATACCGATATTGGCTCCCGGCAGCCCTTTATTTTCTTTACCCCAGAAGAGATTTATATTCGGGATTTCGGTCCATAGTCGAGACAAGTTCATCAGCATCTTATAAAGCGCACCCAGGCCTATCCCAAGAAATACCTGCTTGGCCTTGGAGCCGCCCTCATCGCCGGCAACGATTATTTCGGCGCAAGCGGTGCCCTCAGGAAAGGCCAGTTTACCGTGTTCTCGCTCCACGAGGTATTTGCGGAGCGGGATCATAAGCAAGATTCCCAGCGACCCGCCAAGCAGCGAAAGCCCGATTATTTGCCATTGAGTAATTTTGTATTCGAAACCCTGCGCATTCCAGATGAAGAAGGCAGGAATTGTGAATATCACGCCAGCGGCCAGTGATTCCCCGGCTGAACCGATCGTTTGCACTATGTTATTTTCGAGGACGGTTACTTTCTTGAACATGCTCCTTAATAAGGCCATCGAAATAACCGCCGCCGGAATTGAGGCCGACACGGTCATGCCAACTTTCAATCCCATATAGGCATTGGCGATGCCAAAGGCCACCGATAGTATGGAGCCGAGGATTATCGCTTTAAGCGTGACCTCGGGCAGGGTCTGGTTAGCTTTTATATAAGGCTCGAATTTTTCAGTATTACTACCGGCCATTAATCCTCCATGATTGCTGGGGAGCAGGTTATGGGATTAGCATATGGTTCAGTTTATTATCGCGGCCAGGTTCCGTCAAGCGAAAAGGCATGTACGGTAGGGATAACAATTAGTGCGGCAGTGGATTATAGGTCGGTTCCTGGAAGGCCGAGTATACGTATTCCACCCGCTAAATGAGTTCAGCCATAGGCCGATAATATAAACAGGGTCAATATGCCCGTTTAAGTTTATGGATATTGCAAGTTTAGGTGGACTAATCGTCGGCGTGGGGGCGGTTCTGGTCGCTTTCTTCATGGAAGGCGGCCAGATGACCTCGTTATTCCATTTGCCGGCAATCATCCTCGTGCTTTTCGGCACGATCGGCGCAGCCACGGTGACGACATCATTGCGCACGCTCACAAATATCCCGCGGGTGCTGCGGATCGTCTTTTCCAGGCAGCATACCGACAGCATGGGTATAATCGATCAGATAGTCAACCTGGCGGAGAAAGCGCGCCGCGAAGGCATCCTGGGTCTTGAGCGGAATCAGCGGGATATGCGCGATCCGTTTTTTAAAAAGGCGATTCAATTGGTGATCGATGGCACTGAGGTGACGCAACTACGCAATATTCTGGAAACGGAAATAATCTATATCGGGGAGCGGCACAAAACGGGCATCTTGTTTTTTCAGAAGCTCGGCGGCTTTTCGCCAACCCTGGGGATCATCGGTACCGTCCTGGGCTTGATTCATGCCCTGTCCCAGGTGGAGGAAGCCAATAAAATCGCCGGCGCAATCGCGGGCGCTTTCATCGCCACGCTCTGGGGAATCGCGATGGCTAATCTTTGTTACCTGCCGATCAGCGACAAGCTCCGCTATCGCCATCAGCAGGAATCGAAAACGCTGGCGCTGGTTTTGGAAGGGATGATTTCAATTCAATCTGGTGAAAGCCCCAGGATCATCCGCAATAAGCTGCTTTCATTTATCACTCCCAAACAGCGGCCCGAAATTTAATAGAGGTAACTTTGTTAGGCCGAAGACATAGAGATGTCGAGGACGACGAGAATCTCGAGCGCTGGCTTCTGACTTATGCCGATCTGATAACCTTGTTGCTGGCGTTTTTCGTCGTCTTATATTCGATTTCGAGGATCGATGCCGGCAAATTCAATCGAGTTTCGGATGCTTTGACAACTGCCTTCAGAGCTGAAAATAAGGGCGCGGGATTAGCCAAGGATATCTCGTCGGAGCTTCTGATAAACAAGCAACTCAGGCGCGGCAACCTCGGAATACTAAAAGAACAGATCGAAAAAATCTCTCAGCAAATCGATCTGGGCACGCAAATGAAAACGGAACTCCAGCCGCGCGGCCTGATTATCCGGATCAGTGAATCCGCGATTTTCGATCTGGGCAAGGCGGAATTGAAACCTCAAGCCAAAAAAATGCTGGATCTGATCTCGATCCAGTTACTCAAGATTCCCAATCATGTCAGGGTCGAAGGGCATACCGATAATCTGCCGATCAGCAATGAAAGATTCAAATCGAATTGGGAGCTTTCCACGTCAAGAGCAACCGAATGCCTGAAATATCTTATCGAAAAGCACACCTTCCCGCCCGAACGAATCGCGGCTCTCGGCTATGCCGAATTCAGGCCGATCGCTCTCAATACGTCGGTCGAAGGCAGGGCTAAAAACAGGCGCGTTGACATTGTCGTGTTAAACATTGAAGACAGCCATCTTGAGCCGGAGAAGCTCGATGAGGCGGCTCAGGCTAATCCGAGCGACGCCAGCGAAGAAGAAAAACAGCCCCAGCTCGAACCGGGGCAGCTCTGATTTTTGAATATTTTATACCGCGCAAACGGAAAATATTTCCCTGCCTGTAAATCAACGTCTGCCTTTAAATCGATCTGGTCCTGTTATCTCATTTACATATAATATCTTGCAAATAATCGGCTGGGCGGATGATTGCGGCACGCGCATTGCTTTGCTTGGCCACGGGTACGAGCATGATTATTAAAGATCAGGTAATCGATAAAGTCGGAATTCCGCTATATAAAAGACTGCTGCATTTAACATCGGCCTCCCAGAAGCTTACGGCAGCGAATATCGCTAATGTTTCCACGCCTGGCTACCGGGGCAAATCAATCGATTTCAAAAAGGAGATGGAAGCAGCCTTAAGCAAGAAGAAGGTGGGTATCGAAGTTACCGATAAGCGCCATATTTCACCGGTCGGGCGACCCAAATCGGTCATGTTGATCGAAGCTACCGGCGCCGATAATTCGTCCGGTGTTAACAATATCGATATCGATCAGGAGATGGCAGCCCTCGCCGAAAACCAGATTTTGTATTCCTATGGCGCTAACATGTTGATGAGGCAGTTCAATGCATTAAAAACGGTCATCAGGGGCAGGAGATAGCAATGAAGGGCTTATTTTCGATAATCGAACTCGGGGCGGCCGGTTTATCGGCGCAGCGGAAAAAGCTGAATACGGTGGCAGAAAATATCGCCAACGTCGAGACAACACGAACACCGGAGGGCACACCATATAAAAGAAAAAAAGTAGTTTTTTCCGAGGATCAGAAGAGCGGCACTTTTGTAGATGCGCTGGGTCAATCATTGAAAAGCTTGACGCGCACACACAGAAAACACCTCAAAAACGAGCCCCTGAGCAGTTCGCGGGAAGGCAAAGTGCCATTTGTGGCGGCCGAAGAGGTAGTCGTGTCGCCGGAGCAATTCAAGATCGTATATGATCCGAGTCACCCGGATGCCGATGAAAACGGGCAGGTGAAAATGCCGGATATCAACATCATCTCCGAAATGGTCGACCTGATGACGTCTTCGCGGGCGTATGAGGCTAACGTCAGCGTGGTAAGGTCAGCCAAGGATATGGCCAAGGACGCTCTGGAGATTTAAGCCAAGGAGTATTTCATGAGGATCGAATCATCAGGCATTTACAATAATCGCGGCCTGCTGAATGACAAGAACCGGACCGGCGCCACGAACAATATCGTGCGCCAAGAAACTGAACGATTTCAAATCCCGAAGGCAGCCAAAGCGACAGGCGTTGATAAGCCGGCAGAAACGAAAGCTCTTACCCCAGCCGAAAGCCTTGAAATATTCCGGTTGTTCGGCAAATTTGACGCGGGCACGCTGGATCGGCAGCCGGGCGGGTCGGGGTCGAATCCCACCTCGGGCCGCTATGTTGACATAATCGTTTGACCATGACCAGAATATTACCAGGCTACGCCAGGCAGGTTGTTCCCGAATTTGCACAACTTGCCAGGCCCGATCAAAACGACGACAAAAATCTGAGTTTTCCCCAGGTGCTTAAAGAGATGGTGAATGACACCAACGATCTTCAACATGCCGCCGCCATGATTGCCGAAAAATTCGCCCTTGGTGAAGTTACAGATATTCACGAAGTAATGATCGCCGCCGAAGAGGCCGGCGTAGCTCTCGAACTGGTAATGGAAATCCGCAATAAACTTATTGAAGCGTATCAGGAATTGATGCGCATGCCGGTATAATCATGTTTAAAGATTTTATCGACAGGTTTAATTCGAAATATCTGCCGTGGTGGAAAGGTTTAAGTAATTCACGCAAAGCGACTTTTGCCGCCAGTTCGGTGCTGGTGCTTATAATCTCCATTTTTCTTGGCAATGTGCTTTTAAAGGCAAACTATCAGATCCTTTACCGTAATCTCGATACAACCGAGGCTGGCCAGATTGTCGATCATCTTACAGAAAATAAGATCCCTTATCAATTATCCCAGGGCGGCACTACAATTTTGGTTTCGGGCAGAGATATTCAGAAGGTGAGACTTGAGCTGGCGGCTTCCGGACTGCCGAAAAGCGGCCAGGTCGGCTATGAAATCTTCGACCAGACAAATTTGGGCATGACCGATTTTTTGCAGAAGGTGAATTACCGCCGCGCTCTCGAAGGGGAATTAGCCAAAACCATAACGCACCTGAATGAGATAAAATCGGCCAGGGTGCACCTGGTAATACCCGAACCGCGCCTGTTTAAGGAAGATAAAATCGAGCCGACCGCTTCCATCGTGCTTCATTTAAACCGCAGCATGCCCCTGTCGCCGAAACAGGTGGAGGGCATAATCTACCTGGTGGCGACTTCGGTCGAGGGATTATCGGCAGAAAATATCACGATCCTGGATTCCTCGGGCCGCCTGCTTTCCAATCGCCAGAGTTCCGATAAGTTGGTCATGCTGTCGTCGAACCAGCTCGAAATGAAAAAAAACGTGGAAAGCTATCTCGAAGATAAAGCTCAATCAATGCTGGATGCGGTGCTCGGGCGCAATCGTTCGATCGTGAGGGTCAGCACGATATTAAATTTCGACCAGGTCGAAAGGACGGTTGAATCGTATGACCCGGATAACATCGCCGTCCGCTCCGAGGAATCGACGGAGGAGAAGCAAAGCGAATCGGATGCCACAAATCCTGATCAAAAAAAGGATATGTCCAATTCGAAAAAGAACACGATCAGGAACTATGAAGTTAATAAAACCATCGAGCATCTGGTCGATCAGGTCGGCAACATCGAGAAACTGCATGTCTCAGTATCGATAGACGGCACATATGAAATGATCAAAGGACCTGATGGGAATTCGGTCAGGCAATATGCGGCGCGGCCGCAGGAAGAGCTCGACAAAATTATCGCGCTGGTGAAAGGTGCCGTAGGGTACTCCGACGAAAGAAAGGATGTTCTCGAAGTTGCCAATATTCCGTTCGAAACCGTCCAGGACGATTGGGAAGAAACCCAGCAGTTCGAGCGGCAGGAGCAGACCAAGTACTGGATACAGATCGCGTATAAGATTTTTGGCGCGGTTCTGGTGCTGTTTGTATTACTCAAGATGCGCAAGCGGTATCTTGCCTGGAAAGATAAGCATCTCGCGCACAGGCGTTTCGCGGAGGCGCAGCAGGAAATCCAGCGCAAGGCCGCCGAAATTATTCCCAAAGTTTCCAGAGAACCGAAGTTGATCGATCACATGCGCAAAATAGCCGATGATACTCCGGAAGAGATCGCTAAAGCCATTAAGACGATGATGGTCGAATAGCAATGGCAAATGTACCTTATGAAGATCTGTCCGGCAGCCAGAAGGCCGCCATTCTTATTGTCGGCCTGGGGACCGACGTTTCGGCCAAGGTGTTAAAAGAACTAACCGAGGTCGAGATTGAAAAAATAACGGTCGAGGTCGCCAACTTGAAGGACATATCGCCCAAGCTGGAGCTTGAAGTGCTAAAAGAGGTGTCCCAGCTTATAATGGCTCAACAATATATCAACCAGGGCGGGGTGGAATACGCCAAAAATCTGCTGGAATCCGCCGTCGGACACGCCAAGGCGGTCGAAATATTAAAAAGGCTGGAAGGGTCGCTGAAAGCCACCGGTTTCGCTCGAATCAAAAATATAGATCCCAAACAGCTAATCAATTTCATACAAAACGAGCACCCCCAGACTATATCCTTGATCTTGACCCAGCTGGCCCATAGCACCGCGGCGCAGATTCTCTCCGACCTTGATCCTGAGCTGCAGGCGGAGGTCGCATTCCGTATGGCCACTATGGAGAAAATATCGCCGGAGATTATCGGCGAACTGGAAGGCGTCCTGGAGGGGCAGTTCGAAGAGGTCGGAACGCGTGACCTGTCAATTTCAGGAGGCACCAAGACAGTGGCCGAAATCTTAAACCTGATCGAAACCTCCACCGAGAAGGCGATACTCGAATCCATCGAAGCCGAGAATCCCGAGCTGGCGGCGGAGATTAAAAATCTAATGTTCGTCTTCGAGGATTTGATTCTGCTCGATGACCGGTCAATCCAGAGAGTTTTGAAAGACGTCGAAACCAAGGATCTCGCTATCGCACTAAAGGCCGCCAGCGACGAGGTGAAAGATAAAGTCTATAAAAACGTATCCGAGAGAGTGGGGGCAATGATTCAGGAAGAGATCGAATTTATGGGCCCGATGAGGCTTTCCGACGTCGAAGCTGCCCAGCAGCGAATAGTGGAAACCATTCGCCGGCTCCAGGATGAAGGCCAGATCATAATCGCCGGCCGGGGAGGCAAGGAAGAACTTGTCGTCTGATAAACTGGTAAAGCAATATCGATATATCGGTGAGCTCGAGAGCGAAGTTGTAAAGCCTGAAAAAATTTTGAAAAAGGGGAGATATCGAACTCATGAACTTCCGGATTTTGATCGGTCAGCGGTGTCGAATTCCAGGATCAACCGCGCAGCGAATATCGTCATGGCTGGCAGTTCGGCATTTGCTGGTGTTGACCCGTCTTATCCGCACCCTTTAAGAAACGGTATCGACGCCCAACCGACGGGGCGGCCGGTTACGATGGCAAATAGCACTTTCGAAAGCGAATCATCGCGCCTGTCAAAAGAAGAGCAATTTATGGCGGCGGAGAAAAAGGCAGCCCATGCCGCCGGGTTTCAAGAGGGCCGGACGCAGGGATTGGCCGAGGCTTTCGCCAGGGTGGAAAAAATAAAGACCACCGTGGAAAAAATGATGGGCGAGATGAATAATTCCAGCAAAAGATTTTTCGAGGAGTTCGAAACGACCCTTACGGATTTATCATTGCATCTGGCGGCCAAGATTATCGGGGAAGCCGCATATATGATGCCGGAGGTGGTCAGGGCGAACGTCGAAAAATGCGTTAGTCTGCTGGCCGGCGCCGGAAACGTAACCATTAAAATCAATCCCGGCGATTATGAAGTTATCAAAGAGCTTCTGCCCAATCTGGAAAGAAAATTCGACGGACATTTTTCTTATATAATAGAACCGGACCAGAAAATTTCGAGGGGCGGCTGCCTGATCGAAATGGACGGTTCAGTGATTGACGGTAGAATCGAAACCCAGTTCCTTAAATTAAAAGAGGAAATGCAGCAGTTGGTCTGATGCTGGCCACAAAGGAAAAAATCGAGAAAATCAAGGGGGTCATCGATAACGTCCAGACTATCAACCAGAGCGGAGTAGTCAGGCGGGTCATCGGTATCGTGATTGAGGCTACCGGACCAGCTTTGAGAGTCGGTGACCAGGTAATGATCGATACTCCGGCAGGGCCGATTTCCGGTGAAGTTGTTGGCTTCAAAAGCGGCTGCATTTATTTAATGCCCCTGAGTGAAATTACGGGCATCGGTCCGGGGGCCAAAGTCACTGCCGGAGGCCGACCGATTCTCGCGCGGGTAGGCCCGGAATTGCTGGGCAGAGTTCTCGATGGCCTGGCAAATCCGATTGACAGCGGGCCGCCGCTACTCTGTCAGCAAACAAGGCCGCTGGGCGCGTCATCGCCGCATCCGCTTGAAAGAGCGCGGATAACACGGCCGCTGGCAACCGGAATCAAGGCCATAGATTGCTTTCTCACGATGGGCGTAGGCCAGAGAATCGGCATTTTTGCCGGGTCAGGTGTGGGCAAAAGCATTCTGCTCGGCATGATCGCCCGGTCGTCGTCAGCCGATGTCAACGTTATCGGCCTGGTCGGCGAAAGGGGCCGCGAGGTCAGGGACTTTATCGAAAAAGACCTCGGGCCGGAAGGGCTGAAAAAATCGGTTATCGTAACCGTCACTTCGGATAAATCCCCGCTTTTAAGGATTAAGGGGCTGATGCTGGCCACGACAATTGCCGAATATTTTCGGGATCAGGGTCAAAACGTGGCCTTGATGGTGGACTCGCTTACAAGGGTCGCAATGGGCCAGCGCGAAATCGGACTTTCGATCGGCGAACCGCCAACTACCAGGGGTTACACGCCATCGGTATTCGCCCTATTTCCCAAGATTCTTGAGCGAGCGGGGCAATCGCGTCGCGGGAGCATAACCGGATTTTATACCGTCCTTGTCGAGGGGGACGACCTGACAGAGCCGATCAGCGACGTTACGAGGGCGATACTTGACGGCCATATCGTCCTGTCAAGGAAACTGGCCTCCAAATATCATTACCCGGCCATCGATATCCTGGAATCGATCAGCAGGCTGATGCCGGATATCGTGACGCCCGAGCACATGCAATACGCTGGCGATGGCCGCAACGTGCTCTCCGATTACCGCGATGCCGAGGATCTGATCAATATCGGGGCCTACGTCAAAGGGTCATCACCTAAAATCGATTTTGCTTTAGAACGAATCGGGCCGCTGAACAATTTTTTAAAACAACAAATCGATGATAAATGTGAGTTCGATCACGGCCTCAACCAGCTAAAACAGATTCTCGACGGGCCGCTCGCAAATGAGAAAGTTTAATTTCAGACTCGAAAAAATCAGAAGGTACAAAGAGCAGCTGGAGCGCGACAAAAAGCTGAAGCTGGCGGCGGAACAAGCCCGTTTGCAACTCGAAAACAGTCGGCTGGAACAAATTATTCTGGTTAGCAAGGGATATTTCGCGCGATATGGCACTCGGCGGCCCGGTAAGATCAATATTCACGAGCTCATTATTTTCAAAAGATTCATGGACAAGCTTGCGGGTGACATCAAAAACCAGCGTCAGAAAATAGCTGCCATGGAAAAACAGGTGGCGCTGGCCCAGAAGGAGCTGCTCGAAGCGACACGCGACAAAAAAAAATATGACAAGTTGAAGGAACATCGCCTGGAAGATTATTCGCAGGCGGTATTGCGACTCGAGAATAATGAGCTTGACGAATTCGGGGCGAGAAGCGCTCGCGCCGAACGGGCTGAAATGCACCGCATTTAGCAACGACCTAACTCAAATGCACCTATACAATCAGTCCAATGATGTCAGGTAGAATATACTGGCATGTCAAGGCAATTGTGAACCTGTCCGTTGAGGCGGAAAATTTATCTTTCGACCGCGGAATAAATTTCTCGTTCGGCCCTGTTCTGTGCCCCGGCGAATGGCTGCCAGAGCTGATAAGTCGTTCGGCACTAACGCGATATGACATTCAGCCTGACGCGGCACGGCGCTTGCTTGATAGAAATTCGGGAAAGTATGTAAACGAGAATGAAGTTTTTGATCAAAATAGCGGCCTTCCTGATGGTCATAGTCGTCAATTTCGCCCTTTACGTGCTGCTTTTTCTTTCGATGGCAGGCATGAAACCGCAGCAAAGCGTCCTGCTGGCCAAGGAAAAAATCGCCCAGCTGCAGGCCGATTCATCGGCTACTCAAAATCAGGAAGTTGAGCTTAGCGAGGAAATGAAGCGGGAAATCGAGAAGGCAAGGGAAATCATTTTTATTGAAAAAGGCGAGCTGGCCGCGCAGAAAAATCAATTGTTAAAAGATAAAACCGAGCTGGAACAACTCAGAAATGAAATTACGGGATTGATAGCCGCAAAAAAAAAGGCCGACGAGGATCGGATGTACAATCTGGCCAAAATTTACGATGGCATGGACCAGGAAAAAGTGGCGGAAGTCTTCGGGCAAATGGAGGATTCATTGATCGTTTCCATTTTGCCGAAAATGAAGCCGGGAAATTCGAGTCAGGTTTTAGAATTTTTGCCGCCCCAGAGGTCGGCCAGAATTTCAAGAATGCTCATGAGAGGCGCTTAGGTTGACGCAATTATTTTTCGACATCGGTTCTCTGGCGAATTATTTCATCGCCAATAAAGATAAGTCCGCCGCCATGACGGGCAGCCCGGCGAATGATGGAGGGTTTCAAAGCTGCCTGAAAACGCTCTCGATTATCGGTGGTCACGCTTTGAATGAAGGCAGCCAGCTTAAGACCGATAGCTCAAATCAAGCCTCGGGAGCAGTTCAAAAGGGAGATCCCGCCGATTCGTCATTTGATCTCGCTTCTGCTTTGATTGCCGGCGCAACTTTCAATATTGCCGCTTCGAGCATCCCGATTATATCGACTATTCCTGAAGCAGCCCCCGACGATTTGACACCACAGTCTGAGCTTCGGGCATCAACTTCCAGCGTCAGGGAGCTCATCGAGCTTCTGAAGGCCACTCCGCAAACAGTAACTCTCCAGGTATCAAGCTTTGCACCTCCAGTTGAAAATGCATCAATCCGGGCGGCCTACCACCACGGCAAGTCCGGGGTCATAAATCAAGCGGCGGAGCTGGAAAAGCTCCTGGCAATGCCGACGAATTCGGGGTTGCTACAATCGGTTTTGCCGGGTTTTGAATTGGGTGGAATACAGAAAGCCAATGCGGGATTACCTGGCCGGGCCGGAGTGGTATTTTCCACTGAGCAACTTTTGCTGGCGGACGATCAGCCAATTACAGTTAGAGCAGTTGGATTGACCAATACACAATCGGCGATTACGCTACCTGCAGCGGTCGTAAAGCAATGGGTTCGTGATTACCCCGCCAAAATAATGATCGAAATGAAAATGCCGGATAGCGTGAAAACGGGATTTTCGGATTCCACCGGGAGTTCAATTCCCCAGAAAAATATATCCGCGCTCGATGGATTTAATTATAACGTTGCCGGGGTCAGATCGGCGGTTAACGAAACCGCCATCTTCGATCTCAGGTCATTGCTTTCTGAACACGCTACTGACATTGTTCATGTCGTCCTTAAGAGCACGATGCCGAAGGAGCAATCGTCAAAGTCATCACCAGGTGATCAGAAGCAGACAGGGAATGGCCAGGCCGAAAATATCCAGAAGAGCGACCTCTTATCCAGTATCCGAATGAATAGCGGTGACAGGCAAAATGGTGTTCAGCTTTTCGATCCCGCGCAGCGAACCGGGATGAGTACAAAATCGGCAGTGCCTCCAAACGACGCCAGGGCAAATGCAACTATGGAGGGGGCTGAGACTGAATACAGGCGACGGCCCGGTTCACCTGAAAAGCACGATAATATCGGCCCCGAAACGAACGGCAAAAACCCGGCTTCGGATAAGGGCGCGGGCCAATTCAACAAAGCCACGGTGGTGTCAAAACCAGCCGATACTAAGCCCGACGATTTTGGCAAGTTCGATTTTCAATTCAAAGCCCGGCCTATTCAGGTTTCCGCTAACGGCAACGAAGGCGTAACCGCCAGGACGCCTGATATCAGCATGATCGAACTTGCGGATAAGATAATCGACCAGCTGCGCGGCAGATTTATGATGACACCGCTTAATTCGCAATTGAGCATCAGGCTAAAGCCTGAGAGTCTCGGCCAAATAAAAATCGACCTCAAGTACGAAGGCGACAAAATCGAAGCTCTTTTCCGGGTCCAGAATCCCGACGTGAAGGCGATTCTCGAGGCCGAAATGCCCAGATTGCGCCACGAATGGAAAATCGACAGCTATAAAATTGAAATGGAATCGCATAAATCTGAGGACAATTCGAGCACAATGCATAATCGCAATGGCTATTCGCGAACGCCCGCCAATCGCCGACCCGCCGGCTATGTAGAAGACGGATTGTCAGGCGAGCTGTCGCTGGACAAAATTAACGGCGCTCCGGCAGGAAACGCCGGCGCTTACCGTATCGGCAAAATCAATTTACTCATTTGAAAGGAGGTGACATGACAAACATATCTGACATAACCTTTTACAATCCGCTGGTGGATGGCTATGATAGTAACGTGGCCAAGGACCTTGGCAAAAGCGACTTTCTGAACCTGTTGGTTACCCAACTCAGATACCAGAATCCGCTTGAACCAATAAAAGATCAGGAGTTCGTGGCCCAACTGGCGCAATTTTCGCAACTGGAGCAACTGGAAAACATGAGCGAATCGCTTGCGACCAATACTCAGGTGGACTATATCATGAGCCAAACCATCGCCAATACCATGGCCACGACGCTCATAGGCAAAACCGTGATTGCCGAGGGCGCGGATTTTTATTTGACCACCGGTGAGGACGTCGACCTGAGCTTTAATTTGGGAACGGATGCCGCCAACGTAACGGTCACGATTTATAATCCGAGCGGATCGGCGGTGCGGGAGGTCCAGTTGAACGATCTGCCCAAGGGCGATACCACTTATTCATGGGACGGCCGGGACGACAATGGCAGCCTCCTAAGTCCCGGGGATTATTCCTACGAAGTCACCGCGTTGACCGGCACCGGCGAAAGCATCACTGTCGAAAAACGGGTTATTGGAGCGGTCGATTCCGTGAAGTATATCGATGGCAAAGCCTACTTGATGGTCGGCGGTTATAAAGTTGACCTTTCGACGATCATCGAAATAGTGGACGGCCAAAATTTAAGGACAAATCAAGAAAGCTGATCACGTGAAGGAGGTGAATATGAAAGCTGACGCGATCCGCAATCTGAACGCAATCACACCGGCAAAACCGATCGATCAGGGAGCAGCCGGCAAAACGAGAGCGGCCGATTTTCAACATGCTTTTAAAGCGGCGCTGGCCGGCAAGACCGATCTCAAATTTTCCAACCATGCTCTGGGCCGCCTGGCGGAAAGGGGCGTGCCCATGGATGACCAAACGGTTAGCCGATTGAATAAGGCTGTTTCGATTGCCGATCAGAAGGGATCGAATCAATCATTAGTGCTTCTGGATGAGATGGCCTATTTAATTTCGGTGAAGAACAGGACAATAATCACGGCCATGGAAACCAATAGTATGAAGGAAGGCGTCGTCACCAAGATCGACAGCGCCGTAATAGTCTAAACCACAGAGCTGGTCCCGTTGAGGGAAGCTCTATATCCGGCCCGATAGGTCGGATAAGAGAAGGAGAAATAAGCAATGATGGCATCACTATTCGCCGGCGTATCCGGTTTGCGAAATCATCAGGTTAGAATGAACGTAGTCGGCGATAATATAGCAAACGTCAACACCATTGGGTTCAAGCTGGGGCGCGTAACGTTTCAAGAAGCGCTGGTTCAGACCATGAGAGGGGCCTCGCGCCCGACCACGACGATGGGCGGCTCGAATCCTCTCCAGCTTGGCCTGGGCATGACACTTTCATCAATCGACAATATTTTCCTGCAGGGCGGCCT
>Ga0299912_10002436_pt1 | contig 15245 bp, 13 predicted proteins | sample RVTome_2_FD_207667 | JGI IMG/M metagenome (GOLD analysis project Ga0299912, IMG submission 207667) | Soil microbial communities from uranium-contaminated site in the Upper Colorado River Basin, Wyoming, United States - RVT95D214 (version 2) ... | reverse complement strand
TGGATTCAGTATATTGGCGGCAGTTATAATCCGCTCCTGGAGAGACTTGGTCATGCCCATGACATTGATCGGCTTACAGGCCTTGTCCGTACTAATGGCAATGACCGTATCAACAGGATATCCATTTTCTTCAATGGCTCGGACAATATTTGCTGCCCCCATGCAATTAGTCATCAAGGCCTGCATAGGAAAATATTCACAGGTAGGTACCTGCTTCAATGCCGCCGCATTCACCACAAAATCCGCATCTCGAATAGTCGCACAAATATCAGCATAATTTCGGACATCACCGATCCGAAATTCGAGTATATTCATGAAATTCCTATAAATCAATTCGTCAGTGGCAACGAGCTTGTGCAAATACGACATCCGCATATCATGCTGTTTGGCCTCGTCCCTCGAAAATACAATCACCTTCATAGGTGTTCCCAACTCACCACTCAATATCCGATGAACAATTTTCTTACCCAATGAACCCGTTCCCCCAGTTATAACAACCGTCTTGTTTTCGAAAAATGGCATGAATCACCTCTCTTAATTCATTTTATTATAAGACGATGATATATAGTGTTTCCACATTTTATCAATGAGTTCGGGCCATGTTGGTGGCTTATATCCGGTTATGTCTCTGAAAAGAGAAGAATCAAGTGAACGATCCTGAACGAACCCATCATATGGTTCTATCTCAATCTTTTTACCATATCTTTCTGCAACAAGTTTCAATAAGGCATATTTCGAAATAGGATCCGATGATACATGATATACACCCTGCAATTGCTTATTTGGTAGGACATAATCGGCAATAATATGTGCGAATTCGACAGTGGGAAACCCTGAGTAAATGGCCCGGGTAAAACCACGAACCTTTCCCTCCTGTGTAAGGAACCATTCGATCAAGCCGAGTTTTCCCCTAAGTTCATGACCAATAATTGAGGTTCTCAATGTGACGCAGTGAGGCGGATAGGCTACTTCACCTAAGAATTTTGATCTGCCATAGAGGTCATTGGCATCGGAGGGATCCGTTTCTTTATAATTTCCTTTCTGACCATCAAAGACGCAATCCGTACTTATATGGATTACTCTGGCCTTGGCTGTACAGCAAATCAGTGATATACGATGAGGTAACTGCGCATTTATCGTGATAGCCGATAGAGGGTCGCTTGCTATCGGCGATTGTTTGATTAAGCCGATGCAGTTAATGACAATATCAGGTTGTATGGAGGCAAGAGCGCGAATCACGGTATCGAAGTTATCTGCATCTACATCAATACGAATTCTTCCTACTAGATCTGAAGAGAACCATTTGGAAAGGTCTTTAGAGGTGCGTGCGGTCGCGTAGACATCAAGATTGGGCCGTGAAGATAGTTCTTGAAACAAGATGTGGCCCAACATCCCTGTGCCACCAAGAATTAAGACTTTTTTCCTGCATTTTGCTCCCATTGGATTATCTTAACTTCTTAAAAGAATTTTCTGAAACTACTCAGTATTAACCTGTTTTTGCATATCGAGGGTCACTTTAACATATCACAAATATGGAAAGTGCGGTTGGCTCACTTTTTTTCTCTTTAGATTTCTAGTACAGGTAACACGCGTATTCCTGAGTGTGTGTCACCAAGAGATAAACAATTTATGGGATGCGGCAATTCTTTTCTATGAGCTCATCCTTTTCTAACCTGTTTGGATAGCTGATAAGGACCGCTCTGTACACGCCTTTAAACACAAATATGCTCCCTGCAGCAGCCCCAATGGCCCCATATTTAATAATCAGCTGCCGAATATCTTGAAGTGAGCCAGCACCGCCAAGTGCCGTTAATGGCACACTAATCGAGTCTCGAATTTTTTCAACTAAATTAAGGTCATAACCTTTCATAAGGCCGTCATTATCAATTGAATTTACTACAATTTCGCCTGCGCCTGACCTTTCCATTTGTCGTGCTAACTCTACTGGAGACTTCCCAGTTGCCTTTTGTCCATTATGCGTCCATACCTCATACTTACCACCTGTTAGACACTTTTTAACGTCTAATACTATAACCACACTCTGGTTACCAACGCATCTCGCCGCGTCCATTACGAGGGCGGGATTCTCTAAAGCACCTGAGCTGATAGCCACTTTCTCAACCCCTAGTTCAATAATTCTTTGTACCTGTTCAACCGATTTAACACCACCCCCATAACACAGAGGCATCCGACATTCCTCTGCCAAGTGATCAATCATTTCATAATCAGGCTCTCTCTTTTCTTTAGTTGCGTCAATATCCAGGACAATAAGTTCATCAACTTCTTTTTCGTTGAATATTCTAACCGCGTTAAGAGGATCACCGACATACTTGTGATTTTTGAAATTAATAGTCTTGACAAGCCCTTTATCTCTAACCAACAAGCATGGAATGATTCTTGGACGTAACATCTTTATAACTTTGCAAAATTATAAAGGAGCCGAATGCCCCATTGATGGCTTTTTTCCGGATGAAATTGCACTCCATAAATATTGTTCGAATTAACTGCGCAAACAAATTCTCCCCCATAATCGGCTACGGCGATCACATTTTCTTTTTTTCTGCAATGCATAATGTACGAGTGTAAAAAGTAATATTGTCCGACATGGCCTATCTCATGAAACAAACCGTTGACCTTCACTGCCTTGACATCGTTCCAGCCCATATGCGGTAAACAGGGCGCGCATGAAAAAGATGTGGTATCGAATTTTTTGACTACGGCATCAATCCATCCAAAACCCGGCAGCTTTCCTTCCTCGCTGGAGCGAGCGAGCATCTGCATTCCTACGCATACACCCAACACAGGCACTTTACGATATAAAACGATTTCTTCAAGAATTTTGCGCATCCCCGATTTTTCTAAGCATTGAATTGCATAATCAAAAGCGCCGACTCCTGGTAATATTACCTTAGTAGCTCTTTTAAGATCACTAGCGTGGCGCGCAATTTTAATTGGCACTTCCAACTTTTCGTAAACATTCGCAAATGCCTTTATATTCCCCAAGCCGTAATTAATTATCGTAATCATCTTACGAGCCTTCTTTCCATCCCAAACATTCTCATTGCTTTATTTCCCAATGTTATGAGTGCCATCTTATTTTTATAATCCCGATAAGTCTTGTTCTCGCCCTCGAATAATTTCTGCAACTCGGAAGTATTCATATCCAATTTTTTTGCTACAAATTCAAAATCTTGCATCATCGTTTGTTCATCTAGCTCTGGCTTTGATATCCGTTCAAGAGCCTCATTTCGAGTCATCTGATTAGTTAGAATTAGACTCGATAGGTGAGCTTTTCGCCTTTCATAGCCAAATTTCCTAGGCAGCCAATAGCATTCAACGAATCGCGTAAACCGAGATTCGTGGTGTTTTTGAGCATATTTCTGCCAGCCAAAGCGATTGGTCAATTCTTGGATTATCTTTTCCTTATTGTATGGCACATAATTTAATGGCTTTATTACTTTTATGCCCTTAAAGTAGCGATAGAATAACTTATATTTAAAAATGTCCGCAGTGGGGAATGTTTTTAATGGTCTCTGCCCAAAGCGATGATGAATGTCTTTCACGAAACGCATATCTGTTGGATAATAAGCGCCCCATTCGTTGGGCTCGCGAACGCATTCGGTTGAATAGTTCGCCCCTGTTAAAATATATTTATAACCATTTTTTGCAGCGAAGTTATAAAGAGATGAGAATAAAGCTACCTCCTGAGGAATATCAATATTAGCAACTTGTGCTTTAAAGAATGTTATTTGCAAATCCTTCATCTCTGACCAATCTATGACATCTGTATAGAGATTGAGTTCAAGCCCATCTACTATCCTTTGAATATTATTGACGGACACTTGTGAATTCCATCCAGTATCGACATGGTATAATAGGGGATTCAACCCCATTTCTTCTTTTGCTATACAAGCCACATAGGAACTGTCAACGCCCCCACTTATGCCAATTAAACAATCGTGATCCCGCCCTTTTCCATCGTTCTTAATCTTTTCGATTAGAGGAGCAAGCATCTTTTCGCCCTGTTGATTTGGATGCCAATTTGGTAGTATATTTTTGTAAAAGTTACGACAATAATCGCACCAACCCCTTTCATCAAAAGTGATGTTCGGATCAGTAGTGTCCATAATGCAGTTTGAACATATTTGATAGTGATCTTGACTCATTCTTTTACCTCGGTATCGAAATAGTAACGCCAATGATTTGATTGGATTAACGATTCTATCGTTTTCGGCAATACGCATTTTCTCGTTTCGATTCGTCTAAACAAATGGAAAAACGGTGCCGCTTCAGTTTAGCCCAAAAAGCTGGCGGTTTGTTTCTATGGCTTTGGTGTCCAACAATCGTTTTTTAAGAGCTGATTTTATTAAAATCCGATTTTTTAAGCGTTCATCAATCATCGTTTTTGCCATGTGTTCAATGATTGCTACAAATGAATTCTCATTCGCTAAGCTTATATCCCAGCCTAAGCCATCATTTTGTAAATTATTCCAAGGGGTTTTGTCGCTTATCAATACCGGCGTTCCCGCAGTGAGTGATTCGGCGATCACATGGCCATAATTCTCTCCTCCTGTTGGAAAGAAAAATAGATCGTATGCGCTGAATAACTGAATCGCTTCATTGTGGTTTATGAGGCCTCGATATTTTACCTTTACGTTTTCGGGTAATTTTCTGAGTATCTTTTGACATTCCTTCCAGTATCTTATATTGTCAATTGGGCCATAAATATCGAAAATCACGTCTAACTTCACTTTCATTAGAACCCTCAGAGCATAATCAAGATTTTTTTCTCGAGCAATTCTCGAGAAGAAGATGATTCTTAAATCTATTGAATCGTGCGTCGGTGGAGGAGTCATATCAATTGTCATATCCAAAGCACGAATATCAGGCAGATCCAAAGCGACATGAATTGATTCAGGCCTAATCTTCATAACTCTAACAATTTCCTTTTTTTCCTGTGCGCTTGATGCGTGCCATATCACATTATTATATAATCTGAAAAGCTTCGCAAGTTGTATGAAGAATATCTTTTTTAAATATTTTTGTCTCAGTGATGGCCATGCAAACTCGCCTCGCGGCGAGACAATTATATGTTTGCTTGGAATTCTTCCTATTTTTCGTGCGAGCAATGCCAATACCGTAAATGGATCAAAAAAGCTATTCAAGTAGAGCTTATCATGTTGCGTTGTTTGAATGATTTCTGCAACGCGTTTGATCGTACAGGAATCGGATGGCAAGTAATAAACCATTGCGTGACCTACAGGCTGCCACTGATTTATTTTTACCGTATCATAAGGCTTATCATCTTTTAAATCGCGATCCCTTGTTACGATCCAAAAATATATATCATTTCGTAAAATATCAACGGCATTAGCTAAAGAACGTAAAATTCCGCCGGCTTTATATCCAGGAAGATAATTGCCAACAAAAGATAGGACGATAGGTTTTTTATAAGCACTGTCGTAGACAGTGAATTCTGGCTTTATCATGTTTGTAAAGAAGCATTTACTTGTCAGCAATCAGTTCTCAGGATGTCTAAAAAAATATTTTCCATCGAAAAGAATCTCCGCCCCGTCTGCTTCTGACCCCCTCCCCATTCATTGGATAGTTGAGAGGCATTCTGAAGGTGGATTGAGTACCTGCTTCTTGTGACCATTTCATCCATTTTGAAGCCCCGAGGTCAGTGCCTTTCAATTCTATCGCAAAAGTCGAGTATTAGAGCGTCCAACGAATAATGCAATTACCAAAGCTGCTGCCATCGAGAGTGAACCAACCACGAGCCCTAGCCCGAGAAGAGGGGGCAAATAATTGAAAGTGACTGTATGTTGGCCGACAGGGACAAATACCGCTCGATAGACGTAATTTGCGCGATAGATACTCACCGGGGACCCGTCCAGACTGGCCGTCCACCCAGGATAGAAGGAATCGCTCAAAACAACCCAACCCGACTTTGCCATCTGCAGGCCTAGTTTCACGTACGTATTCCGATAGTCGAGGATTTGCACTTGACCCGGTCCTGAGCCTTCTTTCAGGTTCGCACGGGATTCCAAACGTGTGTCGCTCACTTCGATCTGGGCGAGTTGTAAGGGGTCGTAGCTCGCGCCCTCTTTCGGTATCAGGGACTTGGTCCCGAAGAATTGAACCTCGGAGGGAACAAATGTCCTTGGTAGCGTGCCCACCACCTCATAATAATTCACTGCTCTTCCGTTACGTAAAGTCCCGATTGGAGATAAAAGTTTGTTTGTGAGTGGCCGATCCGAAATGACCCATCGTACGCCGGCCATCCTGGTTAGTGGCAAGGTGCTCTCGGGCTGAAGCAGCTCTGTAGATATTGCTACCTTCTCCAATTCTTCTCCGGAATGTTGCATGACCAACATGTAACTGCCTGTGCTAAACATTCCGTAAATCGCGCCCATATCCGGAAGCATAAGGGCTAGGGTCCCTTGATCATGCCAAACCTGCCGTTTGCTGCTAATGGAAGTAAACCTGGCATATTTATCGCTATCTCTGAGTTTGCTTACTGTCGGATTCTGCCGAATCCAAGAGACCGGGATCGCATGCCGTCCTGTCACATTGAAGAAAAATGCGGCCCGCATTGTCATCGGTGTCATCAAGATAAGTGCAATAATGCCGGCGGTAAAAAGGACCCGGTTGAGAGTCGAGCTCACGCCCAAGCTGGCGAGAGCAAGAAGCGCTCCCGCCATGCCGAAAGCAATGTAGAAGCCGATCCTCCCCTTCTCTTCTGGAAACCCGAATTGCTCGGTTAGAATGATGGTGAAAATAACCGTAGCAAGAATAATAGCAAAGCCAAAGAGATCAAGGTTGCCTTTAGCCACTCTGCTCCAAAGGGCGCTGTAACCGAGCACCGCCAAAAGAGGCAGCAGGGTGCTCGAAACGAACAAGGCCCTGGTTGGAACGTCAATCCGCAGCCACCACGGCAATCGTGTGAAAAGCCAAACGAATGCTGGATTGTTGGCTCCCAGCGAGACGAAGTAGGACAGGACAGTCAGTCCGATGATGATCGCTCCCACACGTTTCCGAAAGGGCCTTCGGAAAAACAACAGGATGCCCAGCGTTAGCCAGGGCATATTTACTTGGTGCGGACTAAAAGTAAAGCCCTCCTTTTGTAAATCAGGGTCTGGCAAGTTGAAAGCAAAGAAGGAAAGGAGGTCTCGCGCCTTCAGTGATCCGCGTAGTTGCCACTCAAGAGAACGAACTTCTGAGGCCCTGGACGCCGGCCATTGCGACGCCAAGGTCTGCTCTAATAATAGCGAAACGGAACCGATCCCCACCCCCAGAATGATAAAAATGAAGAATAGCCACCGCCGCCTTAGAAAACCCTCCTTTTTTTTATTCAATAGCACTCGTCCCGTAAAAAAACCGGCGGCAGCAAAAAGGCCAAAGGCAATTAAATGTGGATACATGTTGAGCACAAGTAGCCCTGTTACGACCGCTAGCCCAAGATAGTTCCAACGGGAATTGGGTTTTCTGAAGATCGATTCTGCAAAATACAGCAAGAACGGGATGTGCGCAAGGCCCAATTGAAGGAGTGGAGCCATCGTGTGCGAGGAAGATAACGGGCTGTATTGTACTAGCAACGCTCCCAAGAGGCGAAGGGAGAAGGACCTGACAAAAAGGCCAATGAAGAGATACGCCCCCCATCCGATGAGAAGGCCCGGGAGAAAACTGTAAAGTTTGTAAGCAATGACTCCATCCGGGATCAACGTGTGAATTGCCAGCATGATGGGGTGCAGATCCCACAATTCCGGACTACCTGATTGGACGTAAGGGTTCCACCAAGGGAAGTCGCCTTGGCTTATGCTCCGTTGGAGAAATATCGAGTGTGAGAGATAGAAAGCAGTCGTATCGCCCAGTGTACCCAAGACCTTGTCATTCCAGAGTGTTTCCTGGAAGACTGCGACATGCGCGCAGCATAGCACTAGAAAAGCGACGGCCGTGCGAGCCCACTTGATGTTCCAGAACGTAGTCATAGGAATCATTTGGAGCCACCCCTTTTATTCAATCTGTAATGCCCCTTTCGAAAGCAAAGCCAAATTCGGCCCAGATCTCTAGCTGCTAATAGCGTTTGACAAGCACGCGCTTTGAGACGAAGGGCGCTTTCGTCATGCGTACCGGAATGCGCATGAGGGGTAACCTGTTTTCTTGAATAATCAGAATCAAATCGAGACCAAATGCGAAACGGTCAATGCGAGAAAAATACAGCACATAATGAACGAACTCGGATGTAAACTCCTTTAATCCGCATTGCGTGTCGCGAATTTCCATTCGGGGGAGGATCATTTGGATCAACCACGTAAACAAAGCACTGATGATAGTCCGCAGACGCGGCAACTCAACTTGGACGGAAGACTCGGGAAAAGTGCGTTCGCATATCACGAGAGCAGTTCCACCTTCTAGCCCTCGGTAGCAATCGAGAACCGCCACTGCTCCATAGGGCAGGTCATCATCTTCCGGCAACAACGATGAGGCCGTGGCCGCTTCCGAAAAGACGGCCAAGAAAATAGATCAGGGCGATGGCCGCGTTAAGGGGGAGCCCATGCCGGCATTCGGCGTAGCGGAAGCGTTTCCAGACGAGAGGATCGGGAAAGAACCTCCGGACCTCCAGTCCCGATCCGGAGAAGAGGCGGCTGAGGGATTCATGATTGAAGAAAAGGCGATGGTCCGTGTGATAGAGGGAGAAAAGAGGAAATCGGACCCGGCCCCGGCTCAGACGGTGGACGGCCAGCGCCGTCTTGAAAAACGGGGAATTCGTGTTTGGCGTGCGGATGATCACGATACCTCCCTTACGCAAGCAGGAGCGGACGAGACCCATGACCCAGCCGGGACGTTCAAGGTGCTCGATGACGTCCCAAAGCGTGATGACATCGTACTTCCGATCTCGGATTAAATGGGAATCTATGACCACGGTGTTTTCGATGCGGTTCGGCTCGAAGTGCCAACGATCCCTGGCAATGCGGCAGGCTCCGGCCGAGGGGTCGAGGCCATAGGCTTCGAATCCCACCTCGCGGGCGGCATTCATGAAGATTCCCGTTGAACATCCGATGTCGAGAAGCGTTCCGCCGGCGACGAATCTTTGAAGCAGCCGGATTCTTGTCCGCGTCTGTTCTACAATCCCGCTTTTCGTTAATTCGGTTTCGGTGTCGGCCATGAGGCTGTGGTATTCATCTCCATAGAGAGCCCCGTAGCCGGCTTCTTCTTCTCTGGGCTCCGCGAACTGAACCTGGCAGGCGGGGCATTTCATGATGACCCGGCTGCGGAAAGGAACGCCCCATGCGGATTTGATCGTCATAGTCGTTTCCAAGCGGAGGTATAGTCGGGATTTATCCTGTCCGCATACGGGGCAAGCGGCTGGGGAATACTGGTCTCCGGCTTCGGACTTCGAACGCCCGTTCACGATGCTCTCCTTCCAGCGACGACGATTCTCATCCCGTTGGCGACGGAAACGCCCGGGCCCCGGCCACCGAAGAGCTTAGAGAATACAGAAGCTCCCCGGCTTCCGAGGAAAAGGTCCGTTAGCCGATCCAAAAGAAACGGCAAGTCAACCCATTGCCGATCCCACTTCATTTCGAGGATTTTAAACCCATATTTGTCGAGGATCCAGCGCAGGGACGTCTCGTTGTGAAGGATGACGTGCTGGGGAGCAATGTAGCTGACCCAGCGGCGGCCCGAGACGCGAGCTAAAAGCGAATGGGTCGAGGGGGTTGTAAAAAAAACAAGCCCGCCGGGCCGGAGCATCCTGACGAGGGCCGCAAAGAAGGTGTTGGGATCCAGGATATGCTCGAAGACGTCGAAAAAAACGGCGATATCGAATCGCGATTCCGCGTCGAGCTCCTCGACGCGGCCCACAAAACCCTCGAAGCCCCGCTGCCGGAGCGAGTCAACGGCGTAGGGATTGAGGTCAAGCCCCAAATAGGACCGGATCGCGAATGGCCTCAGGGTGGCCGGGTATAGGCCGGGCCCGCAGCCGATCTCTAGGACATCCTTGCCGGATAGGTCGAAGTGACGTCGAAGGAGCCAGTTTCTCCGGGTGAACGTCTTTTGAATTTCGACTTGCAGTGAGAGGTAGTTCCTGTATCCGGCGTCCTTGTCCTCATGCTTGAAGTAATTTTCGATCTGGTACCAGCGGGCCGCTTCTTCGGACGTAGGGAAAGGCTTAACACGGGTCGCCCCGCATCGTCCGCAAGACAGGTAATCATAGCCTCTGACGCGATGCCGAAGACGTGACCGGCCCGATCCGCAAACCGGACAGGTCATCCTGCGTCCTCCGTTTTTCGGGCGCGGAGGTAAATCAGATTTCCGGGAATCCCGGCAGCCCGTTCGAGCCTGGCGATGGCGTCAGCCGCCGGCTGGCCGAGCACGGCCGCGAACGGCGCCAAGCCATTGAACGTTCCGATCCGCTCGACGGCGAAGCCGTTTGTTCGGAGAAGCGTCTTCAAGAGCGTCGGAGAATACGAAGAGAGATGTTGTTCGCCGCGCATCCGGGGCGTCAGTCTGAGAAGATCGAGAGAGAACTCGATGATCGGCCAGAGGCTTTTTGTGTTCGGCGTTGTTAAAAAAAGAAGGCCTCGAGGGCGGAGAAGCCGATGGAATCGTTCCAGCGTCTCGCCAGCTTCGGATTCAGGAAGATGCTCGAGGACTTCAAGGAAGTAGATCTGGTCGAACGCCCCCCAATCCCTGAGATCGTTGAAAAAGGATTGTCGGAACTGGCAACGTTCGGACCCGTAGGTTCGGGCTGCGAATTCGACGGGCGACGCCAGGCCGTCGATTCCTAGCACCTCGGCTCCCCTACGGCTCAAATAATGGCTGATGTGACCCGAGCCGCACCCCGCGTCCAGTATGAGGCCCGATGCGACCGGAGGACAAACGGCATCGATTATTTTCAACTTGGCCCTGTGCCAGTAGCGCTGGACAGGATTCGAGGAATCCAGGGCCCGGGCCTGGTAATCTCCGGAAATCGAGGGAAGGTTCGTGCTCCTCATGATTACTTCAGGTGGGGCCATTCCCAGTAGCGGACGTTTTCCAGACGTTTCAGCCGCGAGACGTCGTATCGTCCGCTCTTGAAGTCGATCATCATTTTAAACGCGGCCAGGATCATTTGCAGTCCGTGCCGTAGCGGCGCCACGGTTGAATTGGTGGCGTTCCGGAGACGGACAGGAATTTTCTTGATCATGATGTTGTTCTTGAGCAGGAGGTAGAAGATCTCAACATCAAACCCGAAGCCGTTAATTTTAATCAGGGGGAAGAGATCGCGGGCTAGATGACCGCTGAAGGCCTTAAACCCGCATTGAAAATCGAAAATGCCGCCGATTACGAACAAGGTGATGAATTTGGAAAATAACCGGCTCACTACCCTCCGGAACCACGAGGTCCAGGATAGGGCAACCGAATCGGTAAGCGTCCGGTCGCCAACGACCGCGTTCAAGCCTTTATCCACGATGAGTTCGTAAACGAAGGGAATCGCCTCGAGATCATAGGGGAGATCGATGTCGGTAAACAGGCAGCAATCGCCGCGCGTCACAGCTATGCCCTCCCTGACGGCTTGGCCCTTGCCGCAATTTTTTTCAAGCCGGATGAAGAACACCGAGGAGGGCAAATCCGTGGGATCAACAGCTTCGGAGGGGCGGCTTCCGTCCTCGACGAGGACGATTTCGTATTTGTTGAAATGCCTGGCGAGATAGGCATCCAGGGTGCGGATATTGACCAAGGTCAGGTCCTTGTTGTTGACCGTGGGAACGACGAGAGAAATCATGGCTTCGTCTTTACTCTATCAAAGATGATGCCGGAAACCGCGACCAATTCCGCGACAATGGCGGCCAGCACGCCGCCCTTGAAACTCGGCAGCACATATTTCAACTTCAGCGCACTTTCATTTGAATTAAACGACCACACAGGATCAGGATATGAAGGGCGAATCAGCAGAATAATAAAACGGGATAGAAAAGAATGCTAGCAATTTGAAACGGGACGCATCCTCTACTTGATGCGGTTTGGACATTACTTGTTGTCGAAGTGCCTACACAGGAACTATTTTACGCGAACAGGATAATCAACACTATGGCTATTAACAATAGACTAATTTTCATATTACATATTTTAGATCGAAACCGAGTTTTTTTTCATCTAATAAATAAGATCTTGTCTTAAATAATCGACTAAATAGTCCGACTTTCGCCACTTCTCCCTCCTGTCCAGCTTTTAGAAAGATGCACAGATTATCTGGAAGATTAAGTTTCAATACAAGGATTACGAGGTCGTTATTATAGTACAGGGAACTATCTCCTCGATCATCCATCATTTATTGATTCATAACAAGAGTATTGTGTTTGGCTCGATATTTATGCCGGGAACCGGACAAAGCACGGATAACAGCTAACGGGATGACAAGAATAAAGCAGGTGCGCATACCGCCAGTCAAGAAAGGCGTATAGTTTGCCGCAAGGGTAATCTCCATCAGTAAAAAATAATATATTAGAGCTGCGGCTATCGACAATTTGTCGGTACCCACCAACCACTCTTTAAGTACACGCAAGTAGATGCCCAAAAATATCATCCCAAAAATAACCGCTACCGTCCTACCGTTTCGATACAAATCCCCGATCGCACTTTGCCCCATCCAAGACATAAAAGGCGAATCACGATAAAGTCTGTTAATCCACAAATTCAAATCGCTGATCACCGGCTTGTCTGGATACACGAACCTGGGCACCCAGGTCCAAAACATCTCTTTCAATATGTTATTATCAATTCCTGCCGCTTTTTCCTCCGGCTTCATCTCATCAGCTCGAGCAAGAATCAGAGCCAGACTATCCAGAACATCAAAACGAGTTATGATCTGATCTACCCATTCCCCTGTTGACGGATTGGCCTCTGACCCAAAAAGTCTGGTACCTACAGAGCGCCAAAGGCTCATTTGTTCACCAACTCTTACCTTATCCTCAAGGGCAGCATATTCTTCGCGCAACGCACGATAGTTCGTAAAGAATATGAATCCAAGCACTATAGTGAGTATCAAGAATAGGAGCTTCGGAAGTATTGAGCGAAGTCGTACATGTGGATATTTGGCATATAGGTATGCGCCGATAAGCAGTAACGCGACTGAATAGAGCGAGCTGCGTCCTCCGCTTAACATACGCATAAAAGCAAATATGCCAATAGAAATGGCCGTGGCTAGCCAGATTGAGGGGGGGCGAGTCTGGATACGGGTGAACGCCCAAAACATCATGAAAAGCCCGATCGATCCCAGTTTAGCCAATGTCTCCAAAAGGCCAAGAAATTTAGTCACCTCACTAAGCCCATAACCATATTGGCCGGTGGAAGACAAATAAAGCGTAAAAGCAACGCCTAAGAATATAAATATAAGTCCCCATAAGAAGATCGTCCTCTCGTGAATTTCCATCTTGATTCTTGGTAACCGCTGGCTAGCCTTCTTACCAATTGGAAGGTAGTAGCCTATCCACAGCGCTGTATTTCCCAACAACATGTACAAAAGAGCTTTGTTAAGATAAGGTTGTTGGGATCCAAGGAATTGAAAGAAGCCTGACTGAAAATCAAAAAGGACAAATGCTATTGCTTTGATAATAACGTAGGGGATCAGGTACGAAATGCTGGCCCACATAAGGGGATGAAAGAAGTCAAAGACTCCTTTGCGATTCATTTCTAGCATAGGCACTATAATCAGGAGTAAATGCCCTGATATTAGAGCTAGTGCTAGCCAATCGACGCTGCTGTTAATAAGGTAGATGTAAAATAATAAAATAACCGCGAGACTGGCTAAGCTCACCAAGCTGATATCCAGCAGGCCTGGGCGTTTATTATGCACCGCGGAGGGCATAGAGCTCCTTTACAACAGCATCAGCCAATAACCTCACATTATTGGGCTCACGCATCTCTTCAATCGTATGAGGTAAGCTAACATCGCCTGGATAAGAAGCATCATACATCGCCGCAAGAGCCCTAATAGCAGCTTCCTCACAGGCACCAGAGTTGGGGTTATCTAACAAAGCAGAAACGGTAATATTCAACTCCTTAATAGATTGTATTTTGTATATCCCCTCAAAACTGTCAAAAAAAACGTCGCCAAAGAGGATAACTGGAATCCCTTCATACATAGCCTCTAACGCCGCAGATCCTGTTAACGTTAACACGATCCTCGATCTTCTGATCAGATCATAGCTATTGATCATGTCAGAAACCAGTACCACATTGGGTATCTCAAGCAATTTTTTATAAAAGGCCAAGTCACGCATGCCGATCATCCCCGGATGTTCTTTGACAACCAACTGCATATTTGCGGGCAAGAATGGGGCTATATTCTGGATAAGCGCCAACTGATCACGAAATTCGAAGGCCAGCGTCTCAACGCTGTGTTCGGGTTGAACATGTAAAAAATAACTTGCAACCGCAGAATTGGCAGGGAGTGATGGACACGCCATCTTGTCAAAAAATTGTTTTCTAATCATTCCAATGAGTGTCCGCTGGGCTTTCCCTATCGGGCTTGCTTCCCACAAGTGTTGTACACGTGGATCAGCCAGACCTTCCTTTGATTTGAGTTGTTTAAGCCAATAAGAGCTAGCGCGCTTGATACGTGTCCACTTTATTCTTTGCCAAAAGCCGTTACTTCCACGAAAAGCATCTGAGAGGCCAGGGGCTCGAATCCGGCCACTGCGCAATGTATTAAGCCGATCCCTTGATAACAAATACAGTGGTTCTGGTATACCCTCTCGTCTGAATTGAGAGTATTTCTCCCTACACTGTGGCCATTGCTCAGTTTGTCCATCATCTAAAAAGAAGCGATGGTCCCAATGTCTAACAATTGCAAAGTTCCAGTAATGTACAGTAGATCCAAGTAGGTGATGTGCCAGGCGGTAAGGCAGTGAGTTAGCCTCTCCGAATGCCGCTGCAGGAAATTCCCCCATCTTATCAAGTTCCTGCTCCATCGCCCTGAGCAAATGCGCCGAATACTGTGCGATTCTTGCATATGACCACTTCCTGCTTGCAATGTAGCGATCCATGGCTACGTCGCAGTGGTAAAACAAGCCGCCGCACTTACGCTCAAAATGCGCCATGTAGGCTAGGTTTGTACTACACTCCTGTTCGGCTATTGCTGGATTGAGTCCAGACAACAGATTCACCGTTTGATCAAAATTCCCCGATGAATGAGCGTATTTATGATCTTGTTCGCCAATCAGCCATATGACTGTCCGTGTACTGAGCCGGCGGCTAAG
>Ga0299912_10002435_pt1 | contig 15246 bp, 9 predicted proteins | sample RVTome_2_FD_207667 | JGI IMG/M metagenome (GOLD analysis project Ga0299912, IMG submission 207667) | Soil microbial communities from uranium-contaminated site in the Upper Colorado River Basin, Wyoming, United States - RVT95D214 (version 2) ... | reverse complement strand
AATCAGTATCCTTGGGTTCATTTAATTTATCAAATAGTCGTGTAGCAACCTTTTCAAAGGTATAATTTTCGCTGATGGTTTTTGATGCTGCATCTGCAATATGTTTTCCTTTTTCAGGTTCTTTCATTAATTCGCTTACGATCGAACAAAGATCCTCAGTTGTATTATATTCATAAGCATTCTGGTTATGCTGAATTAAATATCCTGAAATTCCTTCAATATTTTTTACAATACATTGCAAACCGCAAGACATCGCCTCCAGGAGTGCGTTTGGAGTTCCTTCCTGTTCGGCACCATGAACAAAGATATCCGAAGCCTGATAATAGACCTCAACAGAATTTTTTGTGTCTGCAAAAATCAATTTTTCTCCCAAAAGTTGTTTCCCCATTTCATGAAGTTCCTTCATCTGTCGTCTCTCCAAAGAGTTCAGACGTTCAATCCCGTCAGGAGAATATTCTCCCAGTAAGATATAGATAAAATCCATATCCAATAACGCCAATGTCTTAAAAAGGCTTTCATACCCCTTCCGGGCGAGCAGAATCCCAACCGAAAGAAGAACATGATCCGCAGGCTTAAGCTCCAGTCTCAACCGTAAATTTTGTTTCAGTTCTTCATCCACAGGATGATATTTTGTAATATCCACTCCCTGGCATGATTCAAGGATCGGAATATTGGATTGGAAATGAACCTTGAACCTTCTTGAAAATTCAGGATTGATAGCAAAATACAGACTTAGATGTTTAAGAGTATATTTATTAAGTGCATGTAAAACGAAATTTTTTTTCAACAGGCTTGTGGCATCGTCACCCCCCATTATTGAAGAACGAAAAATAACCCGCTTACCTAATAACGATCCTATTATGATGATAAACTGAAACCCGATGAGATAACCGCTATAGACAAAGATTAAATCGGATGAATGCACCTGTCGAAGATACTGGAAAAACAGATTCGGAAGCGACCCTATCTTCGTGAGTAGGTTGCAATTGAAATAAGCAATACGGACAAGTTTCAGTTTATCATGATATTCTGCCGTTCTCTGTTTACGGTTATAATTCAGATGGCAAAGGGTTGTTCGTTTTGCATATCCTGAAATAAACCGGGCAAAATTGAATGCGTTGATCCCTGCACCCGAAAATGAAGGAGGTGCTTCCGGAACGAAAAAGGTAATTCTTTTATCTTTGAATGCTTCTAAAGTCATCTTGAGGTTCTTTTCTGCAAAAAGAAAGCAAAATATTCTCCTGTTGATCCAAATCCATTCTAATAAAATTAAATCACTTCGAAGGTAAATCCTTTAGCAGAAAAGTATTCAAGTAATCTGGGAAGAATAAATTGCAGTTTATTCCATGCCTTCTCCGAATCGTGAAACACAATAATGGAGCCTTCCCTGGCATAACGAAGCACCGCCCGGAGTGAACGCTCTTTTGAAATCCGGTGGTTATAATCGTGACTCATTACGTCCCACAATACAATTCTATATTTCTCCTTCAGATACCGGATCTGCGACCGGCGAATCTGCCCGTACGGGGGCCGGAAAAGAAATGATCGAATATGTTGCCCAGCAAGTCCAATATCGTTAAAATATTCTGTATCTGCCGATTTCCAGCCTTTCAGGTGACTGTATGTATGATTTCCCGTGGAATGCCCCCTGTCGATAATGGATTGATAAACCTCCCTGTGCCGTTCGACATTTCTCCCCAGACAAAAAAATGTCGCTTTCGCTTTATACTGGTCCAATATATCCAGCACGTGCTCCGTAACTGCCGGTGTGGGTCCGTCATCAAAAGTCAGATATAAGCTCTTACCATCCCCCCGCTTATCCCAGACAATACCGGGATACAGACGCTTCATCCATCCCGAAATATGCCAATACATCATATCAGTTGAAAATGGCATTTAATGCCGGCCCGTAATCCTCAAGTCGCTGCTGAATCGCCGCACTGAATTGCTTATCTCCGTTTCCATGACTGATCCTGATCAATTCACTGAACACATGCGCCACAATGCGTCTTTCCAGGTCGAGATAATTCACATAGTTACTTTCCAGACTCAGAAGGTAATCCAGTTCTTTATAAGTGTTCTCAAGTATTGCATTCGCAATTTCCCTAGCTTTTTCTGGTTCCTGTATCTTATAATAATTATCGACCAGCGACAACATATACAAATCAAAGGGAATCTGGTCGTCGGGAAATAATGTCAGGCACCGTTCTAAAACCTGGCGGGCCGAGTCAACCTTACCTTCAAGGATTAATGCAGTAGCCAGATTTCCAAAATTATGTCGCATATTCGAGAGCATTCGCAAGCAGTTTTCGTCGAGATATATCTGTTTGTTCTCAATTCCCCCCCATTTGAATTTATTCATCATATTCTCAAACATCTGCTCTGTATTAATTCCTCCGGTATATACAATATTATCACGAACAACCGCCGGAATAACACGGTAAGCAAGACCATTCATCTCGAAATAATCATCCAGACCGGTATAATTTTCGTTACCCACCGTAATAGCATAGCAAATTGGACGTTCCCAGTTGTTGGTAGCAAGGAAATCCAAAGCCATCAGGTGATTTTTAGTAATGTAATTGCCCCGGAGTTCCCATTGCATCTCGGGAACATATTTATCAGCCATTTCAGGTTTTATGGTGCTGTTGGAAAATACGAGTACCGAATCTGCATCCAGTTTCAGCTTATGTTGCGGAAGGTAGTATATTGGTTCAGGTATACCGGGAAGCAACTGCATCTGGATCTCGTCGGCGGCAATAAATCGTAATGCTTCCTTCAGATCGATATACCCCTTAACACGATCGTATAGATACACAATTTCCCGTTTACCCTGTTGGTAATCATCGTAAGTAAGGGTCATCTTCACGGGTTCCGATTCGTATGTTTTCCGGTCCATTTGACCGATATACCAGTCGGCCGATAAATAACTCAAATTGATCACACGAATGTCGGTACGCACTCCTTCAACTTCCTGAACATACCATAAGGGGAAGGTATCGTTATCGCCATTTGTATACAGAATCGCATTCTGTTCGCAGGAATTCAGATAGTTGGTGGCAAAATCGCGTGCAATATACCTCCCTGATCGGTTGTGATCGTCCCAGTTCTCAGCCACCATAATTACAGGAATCTGCATACAATACACCAAGGAAAAAACTGCCAGCGCTTTATCGTTTTTTATTACAATACCAGAAAGCTTTGCAACCAGAAGAATGAACAGGAGTATTCCCAGAAGAAGTATCATCGACCAGGTAAAAGTAAGTTTCCCGTTCCATGCAAAATCAATAATTCCCAGAGCCGCAATTATAATGAAACCTCTCACAGTATATTTTGTGAGCAGTTTGTCCTTCCCTGATTTTATTGCTCTGAATAACCCAATAACACTCAAACCAATCCATACAGCAAACGCATAGAACGATCCCGCATAGGCATAATCACGCTCCCTGGGTTGTAAAGGATTTTGATTCAGATACATAACAATGGCAATGCCTGTAAAAAAGAAGAGTGACATAATCACCCAGAAATTTTTATTGTCGCCCCTGAACTGGAAAAACAACCCCAAAAGACCGAATGCCAGGGGCAGCATAAAAAATCTATTCCTCGCCCTGTTATCCAGCATGGTTTGGGTTAACTTATCCTGGTTTCCCAGGCGAGCAGCATCAAAAAAATTTATTCCCGTAATCCAGTTGCCGCTGGTTATATCTTCCTTATAATTACCCTGTATATCATTTTGCCGGCCGGCAAAATTCCACATAAAATATCGCAGGTACATTTCTCCCACCTGGTATCGAATGAAGAATACCAGATTGTCTGTAAATGCCGGCTTTTTCTTCGGGTGGGAATAATCATATACTACGTCTCCATACCGATCTTTCATTATGTTTCCTTTCAGATCGAGCCGGGTCTCATAGAGATCTTCCTTTTTCAGATTTGTCCATCGAAGATACGCATCGATATGATCGGGCTGGTTGCTGTACATCCTCGGAAACAGCGTCATGAATTCCTGGTGATAATGATACTTCGGCTTGTGACTGATCTCCACATATTTTTTCCCCTTCGGTATAAATACAGGTTTTCCAATGCTTTCCCGGATAATTGGTGCATTGAAATACTGACCGTATAAAAGCGGCCGATCTCCATACTGCTCACGATTCAGATAAGAAAGCAAATTGAACATATTTTCTGGGTTGTTCTGATCCATGGGTGGATTTGCTGAAGAACGAATAACTATCAGTGCATAAGAAGAATAACCAATAATAATTGCAGTAATCATTAAAATAATTGTGTTTGCCAGTATCTTGCCCCTGCGCTGGGTGTAATGAATACCATAAATTATACATCCGGTTATGATGAGTAAATAAATAAAAACACCATACCAATAGGGTAATCCGACGGTATTGATAAAGAATCGCTCAAAGACAGCAGCAAATTTTACCAGTCCGGGAATCAATACATACATAATACCTCCCAGAAGCGCTGCAGCAATTCCAAGTGCAGCGAGTACTCCGTTCACCGATACTTTGTATTTTTTAAAGTAATAGATTAGGACAATAGCAGGAATTGCCAGTAAATTAAGCAGATGAACACCAATTGATAATCCCATCAGATAGGCAATCAGTATGAGCCACCGGTTGGCATAGGGCCGGTCGGAACTGTTTTCCCATTTAAGTATTGCCCAGAATACTACTGCAGTAAAGAGCGAAGAACTGGCATATACTTCTCCTTCAACTGCCGAGAACCAAAAGCTATCGGAAAATGTATAGGCCAGCGAACCTACAATGGCCGATCCGAAAATTAATAACGACTCTGTAAAATCCGGTTCTGTATCTTCTTTCAGGATCATTTTTCGGGCAAGGTGTGTTATAGTCCAGAAAAGAAACAGGATCGTAAAGGCACTGGCCAGCCCGGAAAGTGCATTAACCATCAGAGCGACAGTTTCTTTATTGTTGCCTGCCAGCAGGGTAAATAAACGACCGATAAGAAGAAAGAAAGGAGCTCCGGGAGGATGTCCTACTTCGAGCTTATACGATGCAGCAATAAATTCACCGCAATCCCAGAAACTTGCTGTAGGTTCAAGTGTTGTCAGATAGGTGAACGCTGCAATTAAGAAAATGATCCATCCAATCAGGATATTCAGGGTAGAAAATTTCTTCATCGGGTTCAATCGTTTTGTCGACAAATAACGGCATTTTCCGATGAAAATAAAAAAGTTGCTATTTTGATTTTTTACCTCTTAACGATTTTTAAGAAGAGTAAGATGTAAGATAGAGATATGTTATAAGCAATAAGTTTCAAGAAAGTACATAAGATGATAATACTATCATTCGATATCTTTCTGGATGGCTAACTCGCTTACGGGCATCATCTCATTGTCTTTAATTGTCATCAATGTATTATAGTACCACGATGGCCATACATTGCCGGCTTTGTTTCTATTCGCTATTTCTTCAATATCATCGCTGAGCCGGACATATTGCTCTTCGGGCAAATATAGTATTACTTTCAGATATGGAAACATCCATACATCTTCCTCATCATACTTTAAATAATTGCCAAGTATCAGGATGGTATCGTGCAACTGCCAGAAGTACTCCTTATCATAACCGCTCCTATTCCCAAATTCAGGAATTGTCGTATTATACCAAAGAGCCAGACTGGTTTTATCATCAATGGCAGATTCAATTGAAAAAGATGGAGCTATATAACAAATTCCTCTGCTTTTATCCCTGATAACTTCTCTTCCGAGCACGGAATAATAACTAAAATCTTCTCCTGTCAGTTGTTCCTGTTCCAGAGTGATATATAATGTTGTATTCGGCTCCACATCAAGTGTTGTTATTTCTTTTTTGTATTGATGCCTGGACGAGAACCCATGTTCGCCTGAAAGAAACGATATGACTACAAATACAAGCGCAAGAGCCCAGAATGTCCATGCAAATGCCGAGAGTATACTGTTACGGGTCTGTATATTGAAAACAAGTTTTATAATCCCTGTTAAAATAGCTATGGCAGGAATCAGAACAACTGTTATCAGGGCAAGTGTGAACAGTGTAAAATCGTGAAATAAAGGTGTGATGTGTTGTCTGAAAAACAGATCGGGGAAGTGCCAGCCATGCCAGATCCCTCCTGCCGTAAACGCAGCAATTATGCTCAGGGTAACAGCAACGACAGCAACAACCAGTCCGACACCAATTATGATCAGTATCACCTTTAATAAAACGAGAAAAATATTCCCCAGTGTTGCAAGAACTTCATTCGTCGTATCGCGTGTTTTCCTAAAACTTTCCGATTGCGTGTAGCGCCTGAAATTATCTTTCACTTTATGAAACTCTGATGTAACCGATTCCTGGATATTCCCGACCGTAACAGGCCGGCCGCGCATCTGAAGTCTCTGAGTTGTAGTGACAGCTGGAGGAACAATGACCCATAAGATAAGATATGCAATGAGTCCGACCAGATTGATGAAAAATAATACAACAAAAGCAATCCGTATCCATACGGGATCGACATTAAAATATGCTGCAATGCCCGTACAAACACCTCCCAGTATGTTATGTTCAACATCGCGATATAGTTTCCTGTGTTCCCTGCTGTAATCTTCATAAGTAGCCGATTGCTGCGATGAGGTTTTGTTATCTGTTTCATCCTCTGCTATTTCGCTTTCTCTGGCAAAGTCGTCGGTTGTGCCCATCATTTTGATTACTTCTTCAATATCCTGCAGGGTAACTACCTGTTTATCCCGTTTCAGCATTTCCTCCAGAATTTCGGCTATGCGCTGTTCGATATCCTGGAGAATTTCATCGGCACCTTGTGTAGACGTTCTGAAATACCCGGCTAGGGAATCAAGATACCCTTTAAGCTTCTCGAAGGCATCGGCGTCGAGGTCGAATAGCCGTTGATTTAAATTGATTTTAACTGTTTCTTTCATATGTTTAAAATTTTTTGCCATAAAAATTTTACAAAAAATTTTCGCATGATATGGAACCGCTCTCCCGATAATAATTATCGGGATCGCTCTCACAAGAAAATTTTAATCATTCTTGCCTGCCTGTTCGGCAGTCAGGTTTGCGAAAATTAATGCTTAAAATTTTCATGTTCGTTTCATGGTTGATCATTTTTTACCGGAGTTTGTCGTATATCCTGAATCGCCTCAACCAGTTCCTTCCATGCACTATTCAGTTCATTCAGAAACGTTTTTCCTTCACCCGTAAGAGCATAGTATTTTCGTGGAGGACCCTGAGTCGATTCTTCCCACCGATAACTTAACAAACCTGCATTTTTATGTCGTGTTAGTATTGGATATAAAGTACCCTCGACCACAATAAGCTGAGCTTCTTTCAATTGCTGAATAATATCGGAGGCATATGCATCGCCCCGCTCCAGAATCAGCAAGATGCAGTATTCCAGGATGCCCTTTCGCATCTGTGCTTTCGCATTTTCCACTTTCATAATTCCCTCCTATTTCTTCTGAAAACTTCGCTTTACGTTATCAAACTCCTGCCTGAAAAATTCACCCATGCTGGAAAGATTAACATGTTCACCACGCATTTCCAGTTTTTGTGCAACTGTTCGGGCTTCGGGTAAAACAATCCACAGTATGAGATAGATCAATACACCAGCCATTCCAAATATGGCCAGTATAACAAATATCAGCCTTACAATAGTGGGATCGATTCGCCAGTATGCCGCCAGACCACTGCAAACACCTCCAATGATACGGTTGTCAGGATCGCGGTACATGCGCCGGTAATTCCTGTTCTGTGAAGTATATTCTCTCCCTTCGGACTTGCCCGAAATATCGCCCGGTTGTCCCATGATGGTAATAATTTCTTCCACGTCGGTTATTGTGATTACCTGCCGGTTATTCTTTAGTCTTTCCATGAATAGTTCACCTATCCTTGATTCTATATCCTGGTAAATTTCATTCCCTCCTTCCACGGAATGAAGTTCCTCTTTCACCTTATTCAGATACTGCCTCAGCCGGTTGAACGCATCTTCATCGATATGATACACCATACCTGCAATATTCACTGTCATCGTTTTCTTCATAGTTTTAACTGTTAGTACATTATATGTATTTCATTCCTGGTTCTCCAGTCTTTTCCTTCCAGAAACAACGTATCATGCATAGTTCCCGATGTCGTATCGAAAGGTTGCATCTTGTCTGTTGATACTGAATTACAGGTTTTGATCACGTTCATTTCCTGAGTGGTTGCATTTTGGTCCATCTGTTTCTTAACCGTATTTGCAATACTTGCTATGAGAAATATGCCGCAACACATCAACAGCGCTACAATAAACCGGTATTTCATTATATATTGCATCATCAGGAGTTTTATCATGCAAAGATATATAATATTTTTAGTACTATGCAATACATAGTACTATATTTTTTAAAATTCATATATTTAACAATAAAATCAAAAATGGTTTTAACAGGGAATCTGAAAAAAATGTGTGTTGTTCCGGATCATCCAGTACAATATTACCTGCAAATGGAGAAGGATGAAATACATCTGAATGAGTTCCTTGAAAAAAAGATTACCATTCGTTATTTACATGAAATCCATTGCATCCGTTGCGGAAGAAAGACGAGCAAATCTTTTGCCCAGGGATATTGTTTCCCTTGTTTCCGCTCGGCACCGGAAACGGAAGATTGTGTTCTCCGACCCGAGCTTTGCAGGGCACATGAAGGAATAGCACGTGATATGGATTTTGCCCGGAATCATTGTCTGATCGATCACGTTGTTTATCTTTCGTTTACCAGTGAAATTAAAGTCGGAGTAACACGCAACACTCAAATTCCAACCCGCTGGATCGACCAGGGAGCAGTTCTGGCTATTCAGGTAGCGAAAACACCCAACCGATATACGGCAGGTTTATTAGAAGTTGCATTGAAACCGTTCTATTCAGATAAAACCAATTGGCGTAATATGCTTAGGGAAACATCTCAAAACATAGATCTTCTATCGTATAAGCAAAACGCAATCAGACAATTGCCGGAAGAACTTAAACAATTTTTTACAGCCGATGATACAATAACCCAACTCCATTATCCAATTACCGAAAACTTACAAAAGATCACAAGTATCGATTTAGATAAAATTGATTTACTATCTGATATTCTGATTGGTATAAAAGGACAATATCTTATATTCAAAAGCGGGAAAGTAATTAATATCAGGAAGCATAGCGGATACAGGATTGAACTCGAATTTTAATGATTCATGTAATCCTTTGATTAATTCTCTTAAAATATTATTAAAGAATTAATTAGGGATTTTCATGAGAAGTTTGTTTTTATAAATATTTGGTGGAATTAATATGAATAGTAATAGTGCGGTGGGTGAAAAACTGGCGATACCCGCCTGCCAAAGTACCTTTACGGCGGGCAGGTTGGGTCGGCCGTGGCTTGTCCCGAAATTGTGTTCAACTTGCTTGAACTTACAATTTCGAGGACTCACGATTATCTAACAAATCGAAGATTTGAGATAATCGGAGTAGGCTGACTAAGTTTTTCATCCCGATATTTATCGGGATTCTTTGGTTCATTTCTTTTCATCGATTGGAAAAGAACCTTTAGCTCATGACCGAAGGGAATAAATGAATAAATAATTACCTCAAAAATGACATAAAACTCCATAAAAATGAGGTAACCAATTCGTAAGTTAAGTTCTTTTTTGTTTATTATTTCTGGTTTTTTGCTACTTACGGACATCTTTTATTAAAAAAAGGCTACCCAATGAATGGATAGCCTTTATAAGATTGAATAAATCTGTTTATTCTTTGATCATACTACTTCTGCCCATGGCAATTCCATCTGCAATCAGTTTGTACATGTACATGCCCGATGGTAATTTCTTATCACCAAATTCGACAGATCGTAAACCGGCCGACTGATATTCATGTACCAGTGTTTCGATGAGTTCACCCTGCATTGTATAAATTTCGATGGTAACAAATCCACCACTTTCCAGATTATATGCAATGGTAGTAAATTCCGTGAACGGATTCGGATAATTCATCAGTTGCAATGATTCATTATCGGGTAACTCATCAACTCCCGAATAATCGACCACGTTCAGATGTACGGGAAACAGAATCAACGGAGTCACCGGATCGTTGCTCTCAATATTCAGGTATCCCCAATATTCACCTAAGGCAAGTCCGGTAGCATCAATCTGTACTGTCACGGTTTCTGATGCTCCTTGTGCCACTGTAACCTCATCAGTCAATACTGTTAGCCATGAAGTACCAGTAAGATATTTTATTGCATTATAGAACAATTGAGGAATATCACCATCCCAATATCCCGGATAAGCGACAAAAACATTCAGAGCAATAACCCGGTCTTTGATGGCAACCATTGTCGCACCTGCCGAAAAATTGGCAACTTCTTCCGCTTCTTCAACACTTTCAGCATCCATTAGTATCAAGTCGGCATAGATCGAATTTATATTTTGCATTACCGGATGTGTTTCATCATAATCGCCCAGTACATCGTTACCAATCGAATCGGCCATCAATACAGGCATGTAATTCTCATCAATAAACCGGCCAGCCAGGCTATATTCCGAACCATAAAAAGTAGGAACAGTTACAATCACACTCCCTCCGGCATCGACATAGTCGGCCAGTACATTACCCAACCCTTCTGCATCATTCCATGCACCGTTATTACAAACCAATACCAGATCATTTGCATTCAGCTTCCCAAGGGATGGCAGAAAGCTGTTGGCATTATGAGTGCTCAGAGTAATGTCTGAATAGGCTCCCAGGAAGGCTTCCAGTTCACTTAAATCGCTATTACTTTCATAAATGATCAATACACTCACTGCATCTGCTTTCTTTTCTGTTGTTGAACCCGCAGGACCGATCTTTCTGTCACGAACAGGAGTTGAACCATAACAGTAAGCAGAAGATGCAGGATCTCTATCATTAGGTTCACCAGAAGTCAGTTTTACAGAATCATTCTGATTACCTCTATCAATATTAACATAGAGCGGGCTTCCACCTTCATTCGAAATACTGAAATCCCGGGTTGTAATAGTCCCGATCATCATCTGTACATACAACGAATCGGGAGTTACAACAATAACTGGCAATGCAATTGAATTTGCCGTGAGGTTGATGAGTAATGGAGTATTATCCTCATCGTTCGACTCAATATACAGTACCCCATTATCCTCCTGCAGCTCAACGGCATTGTACCAGACATTGACTTTTGTGCTCTCGCTATAATCGATTGTAAGAGAATTCGGACTGACATCAAAGTGTGAATCATTGCAGTATATATTGCTGATTTCCAACACATCTGTCCCTGTATTTTCAATTACCAGTTCTAGTGTATCACTGTATCCGGTAAATACATCACCGAAATCAAGCTCCTGAGTATTGACTGAAATAACCGGAGCCCCGGTAACATGAAGATCTGCCGGCACGAAAATATCCTCATTGGCAGGATCGTTGTGTGAAATATGAATGTACTTCCTGTAATCTCCGCCGAACATTCCCGTTGCATCGAATTTAACAGGTATCGTTACAGAATCACCACCTTCTATACTTCCCGATTCAACCAATATTTCTAACCATGAAGTCGATGTTCCTGATTCGTCAGCTGCCAAAGCAGAGGCAAGACCATCAAATGAATACTGCATCGTTCCGTCGTTGGGATCCAAAGCCATAACCTGCATTACATTTACGTCGGCAACAAACAACAAATCAAGAGAATTGGAGTAAGCAAGTCCGTAATAAACTGAAGAATCCGGTAAGACATTGATTACTTCTTCCGTTTCAAGATCGATCTCCAGAATACCATAGCCCCATGTACCGCAGAACAGGGTACCCCTGCTTCCTCCAAAACTTAATCCTCCACCAACAGAGTAGGGCACATATAGGGTATCAAGTATCAATCCTTCTTCATAATCTACTTCATAAATAGCATTGTTATATTCCAGTACATATAGCCTGTCGGTTGAACAGGCCAGTGCATCGATAGCCAATCCAGTACTGATCTGATCCACAACAGTCTGAGATTCGTAATCGATCCGCAGTATAATTCCATCTCCGCCTGTATAATACAGGTATCTGCCATCGAAAGCGAGTCCTTCAGGCCCCCAGGGGAAGGTAACAGGTGTATAGATCGTATTTAGTATTACACCAGTTTCGGGATCCAATTCAACTACATTGCCGGCATACATATCAACAGCAAACAGTTTGGCATCATCAGCCGCTTTCCCTAATCCCTGGTCTGTTGCGAAAACTCTTTTACCTTGAACTTCCACTCCGTACCTGTTATTATAAATCGAAGGATCAATATACCCTCCAATTTTAGAAACTTCAAACCCAGTTGGTTCTTTTGAGTTGGTAATCGAAATATTGAACTCCAACAAACTGTTTGGTCCCAGATTTTGAATAGTCAGGTATTCCATGGTTGTATCGCCCGTAAACAGGGCAACATCGAAAGAATCGGGTGCAACTGAAATTTCAGGAGGCAAAACCGATCTGCCTTGTAATTGAACCAAAAGCGGAGTATTATCCACATCGTTCGATTCGATGTATATTATTCCTTCATCCACCTGCAGTTCGTTGGCATTGTACCAGACTTTCATGTTTTCACTGGTTCTGTAATTTATTGTAAGAGCAGTGAATTCAGCTCCGAAATGCGGATCGTCGCAATAAATGTTGCTGATTTCCAGCACATCCGTCCCAGTGTTTTCAATCGTCAGAATCAATGTATCGCTATATCCGGTAAAAACAGCTCCAAAATCGAGAGTATCGGTATTTGTTTCAATCACAGGAGCCCCTGTAACATGCATATGAGCAGGAACATCCACCAGAGAGTTTACCGGATCGTTGCTTTCGATTTCAACCACGGCATAATAATCTCCTCCGAATAACCCGGTTGCATCGAAGGTAATCTCAACATCCTGTGAAGTGCCTTCTTCAACACTACCCTGTGTGGTATCGGGAATGATCCACCCACTAAAAGATAATAGATTCGAAATCTCATTTTCGATCAGTTCAAGCATATCATTTTTACCATCGGTATCATCATCACCATTGTAATTCTCTGCCTGGAATGCATTAAAAATTGTGCTTTGCATTGAATTCAGTATAATACACCCATTGTCAGGATATCCATCAAATGCAGCAATAGACTGCGAACCGGAGATTGGATCAGCGATTTGGCCATCACGGATTCCCTGGTCATCGGTCCAGAACAGTTCACTTATAGAATTTGGAAACATAAATATCGAATGCGAAAGCAAGGTTGCAGAGAAATTGATTGGAGTGGTTATACTCGAAATAAAATCGACTCCCAGATAATCGGTGAATATTCTATGATAATAAATATACTCAACATCCCATGCAGCATAGATCAATTTGGCACCGCGATCCAAAAAATTGCAAAGCGAATCGAGAATAACTTCATCGACAGTGTTGCCATAAGAATTCACAATGATCAGGTTCCAGGCTGTTCCATTAGTTAAATCTGTATAGAACTGGCTGAAATCTGTAACAAGAGTTCTGCTTAATCCCAGATTTTCTAACGCATCGTCATAATAGTACCCACCTCCGAAAATTTCTTCTAGAACGAGTATGTTAGAGTTATCTAATATTCCAACAGATTCCTGCTTTGTAAACTGAGGAGTAGAACTGTTTGTATTTACTGAATTTGCAAAGAATTTTTCTCCTTTGGCAACAGTAATTTCTGAAGATATATCTTTATTGTTATAATCAATATTGATTGAGTATTCAAGTATACTATTTCCAGCAGAGTTATCGATTGTAAGGGTTTCCGTAACAATATCTCCTGTCAGAACATCGACAAAGAATGAATCGGGTGAAACGGCAATTACCGGAGGCAAAACACCTTCACCTGTTAGCTGAACTGGCAATTCACTTTGATTGGCCGCATTGCTGTGAATGATCATCTCCTGCAAGTAGTTTTGCTCTACCAGTGGAGCAAAATATACATCGTATGCTACTGTCTCATCTTTATAAATCACAGTTTCTGTAAAGTTCTTAATAAAAAAGACTGAATTGTCGCCCGTAATACCGGTTATTCTAAGCGAATCGGTACCTGTATTTATTATCTCAACCTGTTGTGTCAGTGTATCGGTGATGAAAACAGTACCAAAATCCAGTGTATTATCGGTTACTCCGATTCGCGGGGTACCGTTTACATGAAAATAGACTGGAACCTGGGGTTCAGGATTGGATGGATCGTTAGTGCTGATCATGAGTGCACTTTCATAATTATCGGGTGAAATAGAATCGGCCGAAAGTTCAACCTGAATATCGATACTGTTCCCGCTGGGAATGGTTCCTGAAACCGGATCGACTGATTTTATGAAATCATTGTGATGTGTCGAGATTAGTATTGCCAGGTTACTCTTCAGATAGGTCGTGTTGAACGCTATCTGAAGACCTTCGGTTCCGTCAGCATTTTCAATCCCGACAGTACAATTGTCGGCACTGCCTGTAATAGTTTTATACTGATACTTAATTTCACCATTGGGATAGAGTATAATTTCGAATGTATAGGTACCTATATAGCTTATATGGGGAATATCCTGGTACATAACAATGAAACTACTGGCTGAACTTTGATAGAATATATTGTACCCGCTTGGATATAAATCATCCCAAAAAGCAGCAATCATGTCGTTCGGAAAATACTCAGACGGAATTTGTTCATTGCTGCAATAGGGAGCTCCATTCTCATTAAATGTGATAAATCCGTTGGAGCTGATATGTACCGAAGAATAGGTATTGTCATAGTATTGAAAATCAAAGGGCAGATTTACAGTGATATAGCTATCATCCCATAACTCGACTTCCGTTCCGGTCGATGAAATATCGATCCAGCTGTAGGAAGGACCTCCGGGCTCATCACTGTCGATCCATGAGTAACCGAAACCGTCAGTACCATCATCACCTGAACCTTTCAGTACGGGATGACCGATTCGTGTATCTGGTTTATTTTTTTCGGGTTCTATATCAAATGGAATGTAACTTGTATTGTTCTGTTTCAGGGCATTTTGTTTACCGGTAAATTGAGGAAACGTAAATTCAAGGTCAGCATCACCAACATTCTCGAGGTGCAGAGTGCTGTACACGGTAGTTCCCGAATCAGCTACTTCATGTATCTCTTCCGGTGTAATGGAAATAACAGGAGCCGGATCGGTCTCAGTCATAACGATATTTGATATACCGGATATCAAACCTCCAAGATCC
>Ga0299912_10002434_pt1 | contig 15246 bp, 13 predicted proteins | sample RVTome_2_FD_207667 | JGI IMG/M metagenome (GOLD analysis project Ga0299912, IMG submission 207667) | Soil microbial communities from uranium-contaminated site in the Upper Colorado River Basin, Wyoming, United States - RVT95D214 (version 2) ... | reverse complement strand
CCATGAGCCTTGTTTCCGAAAGAGTGGCGTTGAAAACAGGCAAAACTGTTCCTCTCGTGTATGTTGACCCGCCTTCATCGCTATTGCCCATTGAATCCCGTAATTTTGTAGCCGATACCGGGCAATTTAGCGAGGCGACAGGTTGGAAGGCACATTATATGCTGGCTGAAGGTATAGACCTTACGATGGAGAGATATCTGTGAATATTTTAATAATCGGTGGCGCAGGTTTCTTGGGCGTAAATCTCGTATACCGCTGTTTGGATGAACCAGGGGCACAAATTACCGTGATGGATTCGCTCGACCCCCATCTTTATGCCACGACAAAGAATTTGCGGGAAGTATGGAACAAGGTTCGCTTTGTCCGGGGTGACATGCGCGACGAGACGCTCCTTGCCGAGATTGTTCAAGGGAACGACGTGATTTTTAACTGCGCGGCCCAAACCTCACATCCCCTATCCATTCAGTATCCCCTCCTCGATGCCGATATCAATTGTATCGGTAACCTGAAGCTGCTGGAGGCAATCCGCTTGCTGAATAGAAATGCCGTGGTTGTTTATTCGTCGAGCAGTACAGTGATTGGGAAAGCCTTAAGTGAAGTTATAGACGAAGACCACTGGGAAAGACCTTTGGAAATCTACTCGGCAAACAAAGGTGTTGCAGAGAAATATTACAGGATTTATCACTCCATCCATGATCTGAAGACCGTAGTATTGAGATTTGCCAACCTTTATGGGCCTTATGGCAAGGGGTATCCAGATTTCGGATTCATAAATTATTTTATCCATCTGGCTTGGACAAATCAGGAGATCAAGATTTTCGGGTCCGGTGAACAGATAAGAAATGTCATGTATGCTGAAGATGCAACGGAGATTATGTGGAAAGCAGCACAGGAACCCAAGTTATTTGGAGAGACGTATTTCGCTACTGGGAGCGAGCATCTTAGCGTCCGCGACATTGCAAAGTCCATTGTTACGGTCTTTCAGCGCGGTTCGGTGAATCATATTGAATGGCCTGAAGAGCGACTCCGCATAGAGATTGAACACGTTAAATTTTCATCGGCACGGCTGCAAGACATTACGGGATGGCAGCCCCGTTTTGATTTTGCCTCCGGCTTACAAAAGACAAAAGCAATTATGGAAAACAATAATTCAAGGAAAGGATAATATTATGAAAATTGTCGTTACCGGCGCATTAGGTCATATCGGATCAAAGCTAATTCGCTACATTCCCCAAGTGTTTCCTGAAGCAGAGATCGTCATGATTGATGATCTTTCCAACCAGCGTTACTGCTCACTGTTTAATCTTCCCTCCAACGGGAGATATCGTTTTATTGAAGCCGATGTTCTCACGGCTGATCTTGAGGCGGTTTTTTCAGGCGCTGATTGTGTGGTGCATCTTGCGGCTATTACGAACGCAGCGGGAAGCTTTGAGATGGGCGAACAGGTTGAACGGGTCAATTATGGGGGCACGGAGCGGGTAGCGAGCCTGTGTCTTGAGTCCGGATGCCCGATGATTTTTATCTCGACCACCAGCGTCTATGGTTCGCAAGAAAAAGTGGTGGATGAGAATTGTCCAATAAGCGATTTAAAACCGCAGAGCCCGTATGCTGACTCTAAGTTAAAAGCAGAAAAATTATTGGAGACATTAGGCAAAGAGAAAGGTCTCCAATTCGTTACATGTAGATTCGGCACGATTTTCGGTGTATCTGTGGGAATGCGTTTTCATACGGCGATAAACAAATTCTGCTGGCAGGCAGTCATGGGACAGCCCATAACGGTGTGGAGGACAGCATTAAACCAGTATCGACCATACCTCGATCTTAGTGATGCCGTGGAAGCCATTAGATTTATTATACAGAAAGACTTGTTCGACGGGCGTGTTTATAACGTATTGACAACCAACACAACGGTTAAGGAGATAATTGATGTGATTTCTGAGCACGTCCCCGACCTCTCAATTCAATATGTTGATACTGCCATTATGAACCAGTTGTCTTACCATGTCGATAATAGTCGATTTAAAAGCCATGGCTTTGAGTTCAAAGGAAGCTTGAAAAGAGTAATAAGCGAGACAATTGATTTACTTAAAGATTCCAACGGGCGGCCTGATCGATTATGAGAAACAAGCAGATGTCCCAAAAGCGTTACATCGTGGAGCAGTACTTCGGGTTAAGCCACCTGCACAGAGCTTTCCGTGCCTGGTTTACCAAGAGCGTCGCGATATTGCGTATACCGTTTGATGGCTACTACAGCGGAATAGGTACGATATGAATTTATTAGCGGTATTAGTAATATATAATTGTAAGATTGCAGAGGCAAAAACATTAACATCTCTGCTTCGAATTTATGCAAAAAATCCGAAGGCATTTAGGAATTTTAGGCTTATTATATATGATAATAGCTTGTTAGAGCAATCTATCCATTTAACGATACCATTTGAACATCAATATGTTCACGATCGCAATAATAAAGGTCTTGCAGTCGCATACAATTATGCTTTGAATGAAGCAATAAAGACTTCTCATGATTGGTTACTCCTGTTAGATCAGGATTCATCTTTGCCGGAAGATTTTATTGATAATTTATCATGCGATCTTTCTATCATTGGTGAGGATACTACGGTGACGGCTGTTGTCCCGAAGATGCGTTACAGGAAGGTTATTTTTTCGCCAACAAAAGTTTTCTTTGGTGGAATAATTAGGGCGATTGACATGCGACACAGGGGGATTTGTACATTTAAAAACGTATTTGCGATCGGTTCTGGATGTGTTATTAAAGTTTCATTTTTACAAACAATAGGAGGATTTAATGAAGTATTCTGGATGGATTGTTTAGATCGGTGGCTATTTTTAACTATTAATAATATGGGTGGCAAAGTTTATGTAACAGATTCAATTATTGAACATGAAGTGTCTGTAATGAATTTTGATAAACTTATGAACGAACAAAGATATTATAATATTCTTAAATATGAAACTCTTTTTATGAAGTCTTTTAAATCTAGAGCAGAAAATTATATCTTCTATTTAAGACTTATAAAACGAGCTATCTATCTGTTTTTTACTGTAAGTGATAAAAAATATTCTTTAATGACGTTACGCCACTTAATGGACATTATAATGTCACCGAATAAGCAATTAAAATCATGCCCCCCCCTTCATAGATAGGATGTGGTGTTGAATCAAAAAATAAAAATGACAGACAGACATAAACCTTTATTTTCGATAGGTGTGACAACTTATAATAGAAGAGATTTATTGAAACAAACACTTTTGTCTATTCTGGAACAAAACTTTGCTGATTTTGAGGTTATTGTAGGAAATGATTTTCCTGACGAAGCTCTTTCCCTCGAAATATTGGGAATTGAGGACCCAAGAGTTAGGGTTATCAATCATAAACGGAACATTGGTGAACTAGAAAATATGAACTTCCTGCGCAATGCGGCTCAAGGTAGATATTTCACATGGCAGTTTGATGATGATCCATGCGCACCGACTCTATTAAGCGAGGTTTACTCAGCATTAATAAAGTTCAACTTCCCGCCATGTGTGTTTACGTCATTTACATTTATTTATGGTACCTCTTTTCATAAATTCAAGAAGAATTATAATGGGCAAGTTCAATTATTTTCAGGACGAGATTTCCTCAGAAAATACTTGTCGGGAAATTTAAAAGTCTTAGGTTGTTGTGGATTTTATAATACCGATTACCTTAAGAGCATTGGTGGGGCCAAGCGGCTGACAAATGGATTAATTGCATTGCATTCCGAGTATTTGCTTTTAATTGGAGTTGGTATCCTATCTAAGGTGGCTTATATCAATGCGCCATTAGTTTCGTCTCGCATCCACGAAAATTCCTGGACATGCTCAAATAGTGATGTGAAATTATTCGAGCAAGCGGGCATAAATCTAATTCGAGAAAGTATAGTGATTTTGTCAAATGATGGTCTGAAGGATGATTTTAATAAAAACTTATCGTCAATTTTGGAATCAGTTATAAGCTCTGTTGTTGTAAAAATTATAATGTGCAATAATCAGTTGCACAGACAGGAAATCACGAGATATCGATCTTTGATCGAGGAAGAGTTTAATTCATTGAAAGGATCCGCGTTCTATGAAATGGCCATGTCTGGTTTAGACACGGCACTTAAAAATGTACCATGGTATATTTTTAAGGCAAAGATTAAGATGATAATGCCTCTTGGGTGTTTGAAATTTGCGCATCTATTACTCTCAATTATTTTACGATATACAAACAAACCTTTTTAACACGAGTAATGCTTGCCAAAGTTAATATCTTTTCCGTGCAGTGGTTTAGGTAAGCGAATTGGTAAAGTTCCGTTCTTGTTAGGTAGGTTCCGAAATAGAAGAGGATAACAAATGTTTACAGATAAAATACTTTTGATTACAGGCGGTACTGGAACTTTCGGTAATGCTGTTCTAAACGGCTTTTTGGAAACAGATATTAAAGAGATTCGTATCTTTTCCCGTGATGAGAAGAAGCAGGACGAGATGCGTAACGTGTTGAAAAGTCCAAAGGTCAAATTTTATCTTGGCAATGTGAGGGATTATGACAGCATTCTTCCTGCCATGCGAAATGTGGATTTGGTTTTCAATGCTGCAGCACTCAAGCAGGTTCCATCTTGCGAATTCTTCCCTTTAGAAGCCGTTCGTACTAATGCCTTGGGCGCCGAAAATGTAATGAATTCGGCATTGGCTTGCAATGTAAAAAATATGATTGTTCTGAGTACAGATAAAGCCGTTTACCCGATCAATGCCATGGGTATGTCGAAAGCACTCATGGAAAAAATGATGATTGCTAAGGCGCGAGCATGTGGATCAGAGAGCACGATATTTTGCGGGACCCGCTATGGTAATGTCATGGGCTCTCGGGGTTCGGTCATTCCCTTGTTTATCAACCAAATCCTGACGGGGATGCCCATTACAGTAACCGATCTTCACATGACTAGGTTTATGATGTCGATCGATAACGCTTTGGATTTGGTTGTCTATGCGTTTCAGCATGGGCGTCCAGGTGATATTTTTGTTCAGAAAGCGCCGGCGGCAACTATTGCGACCTTGGCCAACGCCCTAAAAAAGCTTTTTAATAAAAAAAATGAGATTCATATTATTGGAACCCGGCATGGAGAAAAGCTATACGAAACCCTTTTAACACGTGAGGAAATGGTGAGGGCTGAAGATTTGGGGAAATATTACCGCATACCTGCCGATGTGCGCGATCTCAACTATGCCTGTTATTTTACCGAAGGTCAGGCCGAGGTTTCCTGCCAAGAGGACTATAATTCACATAATACTCATCAGCTTGATGAAGATGGTCTTATTGATTTGCTGGGTAAACTTGATTTTGTTCGTGATGCCCTTAAAACGGGGAAGATCAATTTGTAGGATATTCTAAGGCTCCAAGGATTATATTTGACATGGCAGTCAAGAAAAAGGTTTTGGTTTTGGGTGTTACAGGCATGCTGGGACACATGGTTCATCGGGTGCTTGCAGCATCGGCCACTATTGATGTACACGGAACGCACATATTTGACAAAAATGACCCTTTTTATTTTGATGTCATGGCTGGCTTAAGAGAACTCGAAGTAATTTGTGACCGCTCGCCATGCTACGACTATTTTATTAATTGTATAGGAATACTTCCTGGGAAAATCGCGGAGAAAGACCCGACCACTATCCGCAAAGCCATCAAAATCAATTCCCTCTTTCCTCACGAACTATCTGCCTTTGCAAAGGAACGCAATGTAAAAGTTATACATATTTCCACTGATGGGGTTTTCTCAGGTGAAGCAGAAAGTTACTGTGAAGACGATGCTCATGATTGCCATGATCTTTATGGGATAACTAAAAGTCTTGGTGAGGTGTTTGACGCGCATTTTCTGAACTTGCGGTGCTCTATAATTGGCCCCAGTCCATTTTTTGGTGAAGGGTTGATGGAATGGTTTTTAAAGCAGCCCGCTGGTTCCGTTGTGTCGGGTTATACAAATCATATATGGCATGGAATATCTACATACCAGTTTGGGAATCTCTGTCTCAAGATAATCGAGGGTGATCACTTTGAAGAGCTTAGAAGTGAGTCTGCCGTTTTTCATTTTGCTCCCAACGAACCTATTACAAAGTTTGACCTTCTTTGTCTTTTTAGAGAAATATTTGAAAAGCATCTCAATATTGAGGCCATAGCAATCGATGATAAGATATACAAGAGAGTCCTTCAAACCAAGTATCGGGGACTTAAAAATATTTTTCCTTATGGTATTCCTGCCGCCAGAATGGTTTCTGAATTAGCCCTCTATATAAATAAAAAGAGGGGAGATAATCATGCAAGTAGCGCCCGATAGGCCAATAGGCAAGTTTATAAGTCGCACGACATGTCGTTTTTGTGAAGGATCCAATTTAACAAGAATATTAGACTTTGGCAATTTTCCACTTGCCGGTGGGTTTCTTAAAGAAGAAGACTTTCCAAATGAAAAATATTATCCTTTAAATCTCAATTTATGTCAGGATTGTTTTTTAGTCCAGATAAGCGATATAGTGCCGGCAGAGGTATTATTTAAAGAAAACTATTTCTTTTTTTCATCAGCTATAGGAACATTGATTGATCATTTTAAAAGTTTTGCACAGGAAACTCATGAACGTTTTCTTAAAGATAAACAAAAGCCTTCAGCATTTGAACTTGGCTGCAATGATGGCGTTTTGCTCAAGCCATTGGTAGCGCTCGGTGTGCGTGCCGTTGGGATAGATCCTGCGACTAACGTGGTAAGTTCTATCGTCTCAAAAGATATTACTGTAATTAACGATTTTTTCACTGAAAAGCGCGCTATAGAAATCAAAAAACAATACGGAGAATTTGACGTATTTTTATCAAGCTATTCTTTTGCGCATATTGACAATATGATTGACATCATGAAAGGGGTTAAATGTTTATTGAAGAATGACGGAGTACTTGTAATTGAAATATATTATCTAGGTACTCTTATAGATGGAATGCAATACGACATGATTTACCATGAACACATGAGTTATTATTCATTAAAATCTTTAAAAATCTTTTTGAAAAGATTTGATATGGAGATCTTTGATTTAAACAATATTCCAGGAATACGTTCTGGCTCCGTGCGGTTTTTTGCAAGGAATATTGGACAGAGGTCTGAAGAAATATCTCCGGCAGTTTTTGATATGATTAAATATGAAGAAAACAAAGGTTTTGATAAGGTTGAAACATATTCGAAGTATGCGGAAAGAGTAGCCGATACGCGAAACCATCTTTTAGATATGCTGAATCGCTTTAAAAATGAGGGGAAAACGATTATCGGTTATGGTGCATCCGGGAGAGGAACCATCGTTATGAACTATTGCGGCATAGATAGTCGTTATTTGGATTATGTTGTTGATGACGCGTCAGCCAAACAAGGATTCTACACTCCAGGAACGCACGTGCCGATTAAATCGTGGGATTACTTAAAAGAGACGAAATTTCCTGATTATGCAGTATTGTTTGCCTGGGCTTTTACTGATGAAGTTATTAAAAAGAGGCAAGATTATCTGCTACAAGGCGGAAAATTCATTATTCCCTTGCCGGAAGTACGAGTAATATCCAAATAAACATATCGAGTCCAGCCATAATCAAGAGTAGCTTGAATAAGGAAAAAGTCAATCTGAATGCGATAGCGGAGGAATAGCATGAAAGTAATGACAATCATGGGCACCAGACCAGAGATGATTAAGATGTGGTCTGTTTTAAAAAAGTTAGATGAGCTTAACTTTGATCATATTATGGTTCATACCGGACAAAATTTTACAAAAGAATTAAAGGATTTCTTCTTCAGTGATTTGGAGTTGAGAGGACCTGATTATCAATTAGCAATAGATACAACAAACTATGGAATAGAAGTGTCCGATGTTATTCGAGAGACTGATCAATTATTTAGAAAGGTAAAGCCTGATGCGCTAATAATTCTTGGGGATACATACAGTGGTTTGTCAGTATTGCCTGCATCTCATTATGGTATTAAGATATTCCACATGGAGGCCGGGCTGCGGGCATGGGATAAACGAATGCCTGAACAGAGGAACCGAATTCTAATCGATCATATTTCCGACATTTTGCTTCCCTTCAATAATTATCATAGAGAAAACTTACTTAGAGAAAATATTCACCCATCGAAAATTTTCGTTACAGGTAATACTACATTTGAAGTGATGCGTGCTTTCCAGGATAGAATTAAAGAAAGCCATATCTTAAAGACTCTCAATTTGAAGCCAAAAGAATACATCTCTGTTACGGCTCATAGAAAAGAAAATGTTGATGATCCCGAATCACTTCAGAAAATTTTAGAAGGACTTTTATTGGTCTATGAGAAATTTAAGAAAGAAATTATTTATCCCATGCACCCCAGAACAAAAAGCAAAATCAAAGAAATGTCATTTTCAAAAGGGATAAGAATTATTGACCCGCTCGGGTTTTACGATTTTAATCATCTCAGCATGAATGCTTTTTGCCTTCTTGGAGACTCCGGAACAACCCCGGAAGAAAGTCTATTTTATAAGGTTCCATGTGTAAGTATACGAAAAACTACCGAAAGGCCAGAAACAGTGGAAGCAGGTGCTCATATCGTGGCCGGGATCGATCCTGTAAAAATCGCTGAAGCGGTGGAAACGGTTGTAAGTATGAAGTGGGATGCAAGATATGACCTTTGCGAAGACTTTAGTCCGTCATCGGTTGTAATCAATGTGCTAAGAAGTCAGATTACTAATTATTTTTAATTGCCAATGCGGATATTACTCCTTGTCGTTTATTATTTGCCTAGTACCATGTCGAGTGCAACACTTATTCATGATCTTGCAGTTGAATTCCATCGATTGGGACATGAGCCTATAGTGGTGGCACCCGATGAGAACATTTTGCAGGATCATCAGGTTTCATGTGAGAATGGCATAAAGGTTTTAAGAGTTCGGACTGGTAAAATAAAATCGGCAACAAAATTTATTCGTGCTTTCAATGAAATCAGGCTTTCAAGAATTATTTGGAAAAAGGGAAAGCAATTTTTTGATGAAAATCCTTGCGATTTAATTATTTATTACTCACCGTCCATTTTTTTCAGCTCACTTGTAAAAAAATTGAAAAGAAAATTTTCCTGTTCATCCTATTTAATTCTCGGAGATATTTTCCCACAATGGGCAGTGGAAACCGGGATCTTGCGAAAAGGCTTAATCTATAGGTATTTCAAATATAAGGAATGGCAGAATTACGAAGCGGCAGATATTATTAGAGTTCAGTCTCCAGCTAATCTGCTGTATTTCAAAGAAAATGGACTGGATAAGAAGCATCATTTAGAGGTGCTTTACAACTGGATATCCGTAACTGAAGAACATGCTCCGCCTACTACATATCGTGTTTGTTTAGGTTTACAAAATAAAGTAGTTTTTTTTTACGGCGGCAATATTGGGGTCGCCCAGGATGTAGATAACGTTATACGTCTTGCAGATAATTTGCGAAATGAACCAACCGCTTATTTTTTGCTCGTTGGCGGCGGGAGTGAAGTAAGCCGATTAAAGGCAATAATAAAATTGAAGGGATTGACTAATATTGCCATACACGACCCTGTGAATCATCAGGAATACCTGTCTATGCTTGCCGAATTTGATGTGGGTTTGATCTCTCTTGATCGTCGCTTAAGGTCTCAGAATTTCCCAGGGAAGATGATGAGCTATATGTATCATGCTAAGCCCATTCTGGCCAGTATAAACCCTGGCAATGACTTGAAAGAAATGCTGGAAGATAAAAAAGCTGGTTTAGTCTGTATAAATGGTGAAGATGAAATATTTGCTGATTATGCCAGAAGGTTAGTGGCAGACGAGAACTTGCGTCGACAATTAGGGCATAACGCCCGTGCCCTTTTAGAAGAAACCTTTTCGGTTTCGAAGGCTGCTAGTCGAATCTTGTCTCATTTCAATAAGGTAAATTAGCATGGTCGATTCAACTCGTATACTCGTTACCGGTGCTACCGGTGCTGTGGGGCCGCATGTTGTGCAAGCACTGCACCATGCAGGATATCAGATTCGCGCTTTCTCGGCTGATGCTCCTTCAGCGGGTATGTTCCCGCAAGACGTAGAAGTGTTGATCGGCGATGTCACAGATCAAGTGGCGGTCCGATCAGCAATGCAAGGGGTGGATGCTGTCGTTCATATGGCGGCTCTTCTGCACGTCGTCAATCCGCCACCTGAAATACGAGAAAAATATGAGTGCGTCAATGTCGGTGGTACAGAGACTGTAGTAGAAGCTGCGATTAAGGCGTGTGTAAGGCGTGTTGCTTTGTTCAGCACAATTGCTGTATATGGGGCTTCAGGCGGTTACGTGCTCAATGAGAAGTCGCCCACTAATCCTGACACTTTTTACGCCCAGACGAAACTTGCTGCCGAACGGATCGTCTTGAATGCGAGGAGCACGAGCGGTCAACCATTGGGAACCGTGTTGCGGCTGGGTGCCATTTATGGTTCCCGTATCAAGGGAAACTACGAACGGCTGACTCATGCCCTGGCACGCAATCGCTTTATTCCTATCGGAAACGGTCTTAATCGACGGACATTGGTTTATGATAAGGACGTTGGCCGGGCGGCTGTGCTGGCTCTTTCTCATCCTGCCGCGGCAGGTCGGGTGTTCAACGTCACGGATGGTGAATTTCATACCTTAAATGAAATTATTGAATCCATTTGCTCTGCCCTAGGTCGTAAGCTGCCCCGATTGTCTTTGCCCGTTGGTTTAATACGGACATTGGTTGGCTTAATCGAAAAGGGTTGCCAAACCATGGGTTTAAAACCTCCGGTTACCAAGGCGATAATTGATAAATACATCGAAGATATTGCCGTTGACGGCAGTCTCATTCAAAAGGAACTGGGTTTTGTACCCCAGTATGATTTAAAGGCCGGTTGGGAAGACACGATCAGAGAGATGCGGACATGAAGAAGATATTTGATTTGCTGCTTTCCCTTTGCTTGATTATAGTCTTGTCGGTTCCAATTTTTATCATTGCAGCTTTAGTCAGGCTGACTTCCAGGGGCCCTGCGCTGTACTGGTCTGATCGGGTAGGTTTGGGTAACAAGATTTTTAAAATGCCGAAATTCAGGACGATGCGTATCGATACGCCTGCTGTTGCGACGCACTTATTGAAAGAGCCCGACGTTTATCTGACGCCGATAGGTCACTTTATGAGAAAAACGAGCCTAGATGAATTGCCGCAATTGTGGAGTGTTTTGAAGGGTGATATGAGTTTTGTGGGGCCGCGGCCGGCGCTTTTTAATCAAGATGATTTGATAAAATTAAGAACGGAAAAAGAAATTTCCAAACTGCAGCCGGGCATTACCGGATGGGCACAAATCAACGGCAGAGATGATATTCCAATTCCCATTAAAGTGTTGTATGATGAGTATTATATGAAAAATCAATCTTTCTTCTTTGACCTGAAAATTTTATGGAATACTTTTTTCAAGGTGATTAAAAAGGAAGGCGTTGTTCATTAATATGAATTTACATCCCCAACTAAAGAACCCCAAATTTTACATAGTGATTTTAAGTGATGCCTTAATATTTGTGCTTGCTATATTTTGGCTTACTTATTTCGTTTCGAATTTGCTCTTGATTCTAATGATATGAGGGTGTGCCCATAGTTAGTTGAAATTTAGGGTAGCGGCTCCTAAAATGGTAGGCTGCATTGAATGCAGCGCTTGATTTTATATAAAACCTTTGATATAAACAGTTTATGAGCTTCAAACGTCATTTATTATTAGGTTTGCGCGATGAGCTTTCCAGGCCGACGCCCGTTATTCATGTTTTGATCGGGCCAAGACAAGTGGGTAAAACAACGATTGCCCATTTTCAGGGAAAATAAAACTTGAATTTCGCAATGGCAAAGAGCAGAGAAGGGTGGTTAAATACAAGAGTCGTCATCTTTATCTTGTTTTTATTCGCCCTGGTGGTACGTTTGATCGCATTGCATCAAAATTATGTGATTGCCCAAGATGGGGCAATGTATATCAAGATGGCCCAGTTGTATGCTGCCGGAGAATATCACCACGAGCTCTTTAGAACTCATGCATATTATTCATTTTTTCCCCTTTTTATTTTATTATTTTATAAGGTTATTGGAGATTGGGTATTAGCAGGGCAATTGGTTTCAGCGCTCTGTGGGGCTCTAACTGTGATCCCCTTGTATCTGTTGGCCAGACGGATAATTGATGAAAAAATTGCCCTTTGGGGAACAACCTTTTACGCTCTGTGTCCACTATTGGTACAATATTCAGCAGAGGTACTAAGAGACGTTCCCTTTATCTTTTTTTATACGACTGCCTTGTGGTGGGGATATAAAGGGATAAAAGACGGGAAACTCTTTTTCGTGGGGTTGTCTTCGCTCTTTATCACGATATCCGCCTCCCTCAGGCCTGAAGGTTTGACATTATTGGCAGCGCTCACACTTTTTCTTTTATGGCATGGGCTCAAAAATGGTATCTCCTGGAAAAAGAGGTTGATGGCGTTTGGGGTACTTGGCGCAACGGTTTTTTTTATTTTTTCTCTTGTTGGTTTGTTAATGAACCAAAAGGGCATTCAAATAGGGAAAATGCAAGTTCGGGCGATCAAAAATATTGTCGGTATAAAAGGAGTAATAGAAAATAAAACGATTAAAAGCATAGAAAATGAAGTTGAAAAAATGGATATTTCCGCAACGGGAAAAGAATTTTTTGCCCTTGCCAAAAAACACCGCTTTGTCCTTTATTCATCGCATATCTTCTATAATACCGTGAAGGTTTTTAATATCCTATTTCTCCTCTTTCTTTTTGGTCTGATAAAAAGAAGAAAGATTAAATATCGGCAAGATGAATTTCTCCTTTTTTCTATTTACGCGGTATTGGTGCCAATGTTTCTCATTTATCTCAACGATATCAATTATTTACACGCCAGATATCTTTTTCCCTTGGTAGTCCCTTCTTTGATCTGGAGCGGGGTGGGATTTGTGGAGCTCAAGGAGAGAATCATTCGATGGACGAAGCCGGGGGATTTTCCCTTGAAGGATTATGTCGTTCGCTGGATAACCCCTCTTTTACTCCTTGTCATCTGCGTTCCCCTGCTTGCCATGGCCTTGGCTCCTCAAAGGAAGGACAAATTGGAGCTCAAGGAGATTGGTTTGTGGCTGAAAAATAATGGTTATGCCCACTCAATTATTGTCGGGCAGAATGAATTCAACCGGCTTGCCTTTTATGCCGAGGGGGAGTTTATCGACCTATCTAAGGGAAATTATCAAGATATTATAAGATTTGCCTGGGAGAAGAAAGCAAGGCTCCTTGTAATCAATCAGAAGACCATAGATCAGATCTCCCCCCTGTTTTTAGAGAAGATAGCTTTAAGGGATCTACAGAGAATCTATATCCCCGGCATAAAGACGCCTAAATATGCCACGACAGTTTTTCTAATAAAGGGTGCAGGAGAGAGAAAATGAAGGGGATATCCATGGATTGGGGCTTCGCGAGGTCCCCAAAGAGGCTTCTGACCCTGGGAAGTGATATCCTTTGTACGATTGTATCCCTTTTACTAGCCTATTTTTTACGGTTTAATTTTTCCGTGCCCGAAGAGTATTTACCCCAAATCTTTATATCCGTACCTCTTCTGGTTTTTTTCAGGGCATCCTCCTTTTTCCTCTTCGGGCTCTACAGTGGGGTCTCGCGCTACGCGGGCATCGATGATCTGTTGCGCATCATCAAATCCGTTACTTTAGGAACTCTGCTGTTCATTTCCAGTATCGCCGTCGTCTATCACTTTCAGGGCTTCCCGCGCTCGGTATTCCTCATAGACTGGTTCGTTATTCTGGTCTTTTTGGGGGGATCGAGATTTCTTTACCGCATCTTCAAGGAAATTCAGATTACCCCTAAACATCCCGAGGCGCGGCGAAAGGTTTTGATCATTGGGGCGGGGGATGTGGGGGAGATGATCCTGCGCAGCATCAGGCACGAGAGGGAAGTACCATACGAGGTAGAGGGTTTTTTAGATGATGATCATGAAAAAAACGGACTGCACATCCACGGAGTCGAGGTCTTAGGAAAGACATCGGACCTTGAGCCAGTCATCAAAAAAAGGGGGGTGAAAGAGGTCATCATCGCTATTCAAAATATCTCGGGCAAAAAGATCAGGGAAATTACGGAGCGGTGCCAAACCATAGGGGTCTCCTGCAAGACCGTACCGAGCGTAGGGGGTATCTTAAGGGGATCAATATCTATAAATCATGTCAGGCCGGTGAGCGTAGAAGATCTCTTAAAGAGAGAGACTGTTCAACTTGATCTTACCTTGATTGAACGGTTTATCTCTGATAAATGCATAATGGTGACCGGCGCCGGGGGTTCTATCGGCTCCGAGTTATGCCGCCAGATCATGGGATTTGCCCCTCGCAAGCTCATCCTTTTTGAGAGGGGAGAGAATGATCTCTATAAAATCGAGGTGGACTTAAGAGAGCAATTTCATGACAGTAAAGTGTTGGTTCCGGTTATTGGCGACATCCTGGATGAATATAAGATTGATCAGGTACTACAAGCACACACTCCAGAGGTTGTTTTCCACGCAGCCGCCTATAAGCATGTCCCCATCATGGAAGCCCATCCCCTCGATGCGGTAAAAAATAATATCATGGGGACATGGAATGTGGCTTCTAAGAGTTGTAAACGAGGCGTGCAGAGGTTCGTGTTTATCTCAACTGATAAGGCGGTAAAGCCGGCGAGTATCATGGGGGCGACCAAGAGGGTGGCCGAAATGCTCTGTCAGGGGTTTAACCAGGAGGGGCCGACGCGGTTTGTCGCGGTGCGGTTTGGAAATGTGTTGGAGAGCAATGGGAGTGTCATCCCCTATTTTCGCCGTCAGATCGCCCGCGGCGGACCCGTGACCGTGACGCATCCGGAGGTGACCCGCTATTTCATGACCATACCGGAGGCAGCTCAACTTGTCCTCCAGGCAGGGGCGATGGCCAAGGGGGGTGAGATCTATCTGTTGGACATGGGAGATCCCATAAAGATTATGGACCTGGCAACAGACCTGATTTCCCTTTCAGGGCTGGTTTTAGGTGAGGACATCGATATCAAGTTCATCGGCCTGAGGCCCGGTGAAAAGCTCCATGAGGAGTTGATAGCCGAAAAAGAAAGCCTCGGAAATACTCCTCACTCAAAGATATCCGAGGTCAACAGCAGCCCAGT